>Ga0123353_10009467_pt1 | contig 13461 bp, 14 predicted proteins | sample TergutLab28metaG_3_FD_92763 | JGI IMG/M metagenome (GOLD analysis project Ga0123353, IMG submission 92763) | Labiotermes labralis P3 segment gut microbial communities from Petit-Saut dam, French Guiana - Lab288 P3 | ecosystem: Host-associated > Arthropoda: Insects > Digestive system > Gut ... | reverse complement strand
GTGCTTGATTTGATTGTCCCATCTTCCTGGTGCTTCGCTCCATCTTTTCTGATGAACCGCTCCACCTTCCCAATGTTCCAATCGCCTCGTACACTGAATCGTTGTTTAATTTTCAAGGTGCGGCACCGCTTCCTGTTTGAGGCGGCCTGAATATAATATCACCATCCGGGCGCCTTGTCAACCCCTTTTTTTCACTTTTTTTGCGAAAGGGTTCACGTGGCCGGGTGTTCAGCGATTCCTGGCACCTTCCGGCCAAACCTGAATACAATGGAACAGGACAACAACTGCCGCGGCCTTGGCGCAAGGCCATTTTTCCGGCGCTTGTGTGTCAACTTAACCGCATACAATGAAAGGATCCTGTTCCATGCCAACGCCCAGTGGATGTTCCTGGAGCAATGACCCCTGCTCAACCAGGCGCGGGGCATGCTGCTGCGAATGTCGTAATAGAGGCGGCTGCTGCTGTTGCTGCCGGCCGCCATGTCCGCCACCCGGCGGCGATTGCTGGTGGGATCGCCCAGATCCTCCGAAGCCAGATCCATACCCCCCCTGTCCGGAACTGCCCAGACCCCTGTTTCCCTGTCAACCATGTCCACCGTGCCAGCCTTTCCCGCCTTTTTCACCGTGTCAGCTCTGCCCGCCCCAGCCGCCTTGCCAGTCTTTTCCACCGTGCCCACCAGGGCCGCCGGGGCCACCATGCCAGCCCTTTCCGCAGCCACCCTTTCCGCCGTGCCCACCAAGGCCGTTCCCGCCGCCCCTTTCCCCGTGCGAAAGGCCGCCCTTCATCCCGCCGCCACCGCCCCCATGCCCTCCTGCGCAGTGTCCGCCATGTCCTTCCCCCTGCGAACGCCCTCCCTTGCCCCCGCCGGCCGCGCGCGACAGGCCACCCTTCCCGCCTCCCCCGCCCCCCTGTGATATGAACGGCTCGGTTTTCCCCGTGTGCGAATACTTCTACTTTCCCGCCATGAACAACAATTGCTGCCGCGGCAGCCGCCCCAGCGGGCACTATGTCTGCGCAAAATATTACACATGAATACAACGCCTTATGGATAGAGATAGCGCCGCCTGGTTACATTCGAAACCGGCGGCGCGTGTTTGTTTCAGAAAAATTTATGCTGTTTTTTCTATCGGCACCCAAAGCTCATAGTATCGTTTTTCCTTCTCCTGCTTGGGCGCAAGGTGATACGCCTCCACCTCATAATCGCCTGTTTGTCGGTATCCCGAACCGCCCAGCCACGCACCGAATATCTGCTCACGCAGTTTGGGCAGCTCGTCGCCCGCAAAACCGCCATAGCCTGTCCGGAACATAGCGTAGGTCCCGCCAGGGATGACGACGTCCTCGAGGGGGCCCGTGCCGTCGATATCCTCCGGCCTGCGCGTCACCCAGTACGTGCCGTTGTCCCATATGCCGAACCACTCGCCCGGATACGTCGCGCTGATCAGCCCGGGCGCGTTGTCGTGGTGGTCGGCCCACATCAGGTGCTCCTGCTCAAAGCGCTCCGCCGCCGGACCCTCAAAGGCCCTGCTCACACCCCTGAGCCTGATCTCCGGTGTTTCCATGATGCGCAGATCCATCTCTCTTCCTCCCAGAAAATGTATTTTGAATGTGAGCGGCGGGAAGATTTTGAGGGATGCGCCCGCGTTGCGCGCCTCGCCGGGCAAGATGCCGTGCTGCCTGGCAAACGCGCGGCGGAACGCGTCCGGGCTTTCGTAGCCCCAGCACAGCGCGGTCTCCAGCACGGGACAGCCGCGCTGCAGGTCGCAGGCCGCCTGCGTCAGCCGCCTGCGCCGTATGTACTCGCTCACGCTCATGCCCGTCAGGTAGCTGAACATGCGCAGAAAGCCGTCCGCAGAGTGCGAGGCCAGCCGCGCCGCCTGCTCCAGGTCCGGCTTCTCCTGCAGATGCGCCTCGATATACGCAACCGCCGCGTTGAGCCCCTCCAAAACATCCATTATGCCCACCTCCGCAGAGAGTATAGCACATATCGATGCAAATGTCCCGTCATTTTATGTGCGGGTTTTGCAGCGCCTGCAACGAAAACGCGGGGAAGCGGCGATTCTGCGGTGGGGGCATGGGGCGGGCTGGGCGGGCCGGTTGCTGTCGCTGCGCCCCTGTCCGGGCAGTGCAGATGGCCGAGGGCTCGCTGACGCCGGTGTCGTGATAGGACTGGACGCGGTAGTCCACGCTGATATCCACCGGCAGGTTTTCGTGGAGATAGCCGCCGTCGAGCGTATGGCCGACGACGCGGAAGTCCCCGCCCTCCATCCGGGCGTAGATCACGTAGGCGGCGGCGCCCCTGGCGTGGCTCCAGCGCAGCTCCACGGCGTCGAGGTTCACCGGTGCGGCGCGCAGGTGCTCGGGGGGCTCGGGGGGCGGCAGTGGCGGCAAGGTGAGCGCCTCTGCCATGGCGCTGGCCGGGCTGGAGCGGCCCTCCCGCACGGCCTGGGCGAAGTAGTAGTACTTCGTGCCCGCCTCCGGCACGGTGTCGAGGTAGCGGCAGTCCTTCGTCTCGGCGATCAGGCCGTAGCAGCACCAGGGCGTGGCGCTGCGGTAGAGCCGGTACTCCAAGCCTTCAAGGGGCCTGCTCTCCCGCCACTGCAATTCCACTAAGTGCGTACCCCGGATCGTTGCGTGCAGGTCCGCCGGGGCCTCCGGCGAAGCGGGAGGCGTTTCTTCTTCGGAGGATTGCGTTTTTTCAGGGGACTTCTTCTGCACGCGCAGCTTCTTGCCCGCAAAGGCGGAGGTGGACGGTTCCGGGTCCGGCCCGGGCGCGTCGGCGGCCGGGAGGGACACCGTGGCGGTGGGCGTGGCGGCGCTCTGCCCGTGCTCATTGTAGGCGCGCACGGCGTAGCAATATGTCTTCCCCGGGCACACCTGGCCGTCTATGTAGGAGGCCTCCTCCACCGCCGCAACGGGCTTGAGGCCGCCACGGCCCTCCCCCCGCAGGATCAGGTAGCCGTCCGCGCCCTTTGCCTCGCCCCACAGCAGCGTCACCTGGGTCTCCTGAAAGGCGTGAGCCAGCACATATGCCGGCGGGGAGGGCGGCAATTGAATCAAAATATCAGGTTCTGTTGGAAAGGGCACGGAATCTTCAAGGGGCTGTTCGCAGCCCTGTGGCTGCGCCGTTTCCCATGGGTAGAGCGCGCGTTGTTCCGTTATGTCCATAGGGATGGCTCCTCACAGGTATTCTAATTTATTATATGTGGGGCGGCCTCGGGGGTTCCTGGATATAAAATTTATATAAACTATGAATTTTCCAAGAATTATTCTTGACGGGAGGCAATATTTTGTTTATAATCATATGGGGATTCCACGAAACATAAAAGGAGTTGTTTGTATTGGCGAAACTTCTCAAGAGCATCCTGGCGCTGGGCGTCGCTGCGGCACTACTGTTCGCGTGCGCGGCCTGCAACAAAAAGCCGCCCGAGCCCACTGAGCCCGATTCCACGGTGGAGACCACCACGGAACCCGAGAGCATTGATGTCGTGGCAACCACGGACGAGGGCGACACCACCACCGAGCCGGAGACCGCCACCGAAGCCACCCAGCCCGGCGAGACCACCGCGGAGGGTGATACCACCACCGCTGAGGCCACCACGGGCGTGCCGAAGACCAAGGCGGAAATCGTTGCGTATGTCAACGGGGTGATGGCGAAGGTACGCGAGGAAAAGCCCGGTTATTCCATGCAGGAACGCACACATATCGACGACAAGGGCATCACCTCCTCCAAGAGCGCGATCCAATCTCTCGGGAAATTTTTCATTAATATTGCCAAGGGACTCTTCACCAAATGGACCGACCCCAAGGTGAAAGAAAAAGGCGGCGACCATGGCGGGGTCAACCCCAAGGTGGACCTGCAGGACGCATGGGTCAGGAGCGCCAGCTGCAGCGAGAGCGGCAACACCTACATCATCCGCGTCAATATCATCGACGAGCGCGTAACCAAGTTGCCCGATAACGAGAGAGACACCATGCACGGCAAGATCATGATGGCCCAGACCAAGGGCGGGATCGAGGACGGCGCGGCTCAGGTCGGAATAAAAATGTCTAAGGCCGAAATCACTTACAGCGGCAGCTACATTGAACTGACGGTGAACAAGGCCACAGGCCTGCCGACGAAAATCACCGCATACACTAACTATAAACTGGACATGATAGCCGACGTGCTCGGCGGCATTGACGCCGTTATCCCTCTCGCGAACGAAAAGGTATTCACGTTCTAATCAATCATAACAAAAGGAGATGTCTGCATTGATAAAACTGCTGAAGGGAATTCTGGCTTTCGGGATGACAGCGCTGCTGCTGTTCGCGTGCGCGGCCTGTAACAGCGGCGGGCCCGACCCCGTCACCACCTCGCCCGATACTGAAGCCATCACCACCACGGAGCCCGACACCCTGGAGGTTGTAGTTACCTCGGACATGGAGGATTCCTCGGAGACGACCGCCGAAGCCATCACCGAAGTCACCAGCACCCTTCCGGGCGAGACCAGCACCGTGGAGGCCACCACCGGCAAGCCCTCCACCAAAGCGGAGATCGTGGATTACTTCAACGCGGCGTACAAAAAGGTGAAAGCTGACAAGCCCGGCTATTCTTTCCGGGAGCGCACCGTTATCGACAAAGACGGGATTGTCTCGTCCAAGAGCTGGCTCGAAAACATCGCTTCGCTCGTTTTGCCCGTTGCGGAGAGGTCGTTCTCCCAGTGGAGCGACCCGGAGGTGACGGCCAAGGGCGCGGACCACAGCGATTTGCCGCCCTACGTCGATATCGATCCCAAATGGATCAAGAGCGCCACCTGCACCGAAAGCGGCGGCAACTATCAGATCCGGATGAGCCTTGTGGACGAAAGCGTGCCCGAATTGCCCAAGAACAACCGGAACACCATCCATGGAAAGGTCCTTGACAGGGGCGTTTTCAACTGGGATGCGGTCATTGGCGGCGTAGAGCAGATCCCTGTGGTGAAGATTGAAATCAGCAAGTTCGCCTGTGACTACAGCGGCAGCTACATCGACGCCACCGTCAACAAGACCACTGGCGCACTCGTGAAGGTGACGACCTGGACCTCTTGCCAGGCGGACGTGATCGCGAAGGTGCCTATATTCGGTGAGCTGGACGCCTCCGTGCCCCTGGGCAACGAGAGCGAATACTTCGACTTCGGCAAATAAGCTGGAACAGCAAATAAAGACCAGGAGGCAGGAGCCCACGCGCCTGCCCCCTGGTTTTGTTGTCTTTTACCTTGCGCTGTGGTAGACCTCGCCCGGCTCCGGCTCGATGCCCCTGGCCGCGAACAGCTCGCTGACCGTCACCAATTTCCAGTCCTGATGGTGCAGCTCGGCGATCACCGTGTCGGCCACGTCCTGAGTGAAGGAGTACAGGTCGTGCATCAGGATGATGTCGCCGTCCCGCACGTAGTCCAGCACGCTGTTGACCACCTTGAGCAGGTCCCGCCGGCGCTGCTCGTCGGAGCGGTTCTTGCACAGCAGCTCGCAGTAGCGCCAGTCCTCGGAGTCGATGCTCCAAAGAATCACCGGCATTTCCACGCAGTTTAGCATGTGCTCGTTGACGGCCCCGAAGGGCGGGCGCAGCAGCTTCGGCATGGTGCCGGAAAACATCTCCAGGGCCGTGGCGGCCCGCTCCAGGTCCTTATACAGAGCATTGCTGCTCAGGCGGGTCAGCCGCTCGTGGGAATGGGAGTGGCTGGCGACCTCGCAGCCCTGTGCAACCGTGCGCCGCAGGATGTCCTGGTATTCCTCTGCGCGGTCGCCCAGACAAAAGAAGGTGGCGCGGCCGCCCACCTCCTGCAGGGTGTCCAGAATATGGGTGGTGACCTTGCCGCCCGGGCCGTCGTCAAAGGTGAGGGCCACCAGGCCGCCCTGGCCCTCTGGCGCGGCGTGCACGCCCTCGGGGCGGACATAGGGTACTGCTGTTGTGGTCTCGGGCGGCGCGGTCGTACTGGTCTCCTCTTTGATATGGAAGGTCTGCCGCAGGCTGGAGAAAAAGCTGCCAAACCCGACCATAATCACGGCCGTGAGCAGGCTCATCGTGCGTCTCATATGATATTTCACTCCTTTAAGAGGCTCCCCCTTGGGGGAGCTGTCGCCATAGGCGACTGAGGGGATATTTATAGTATTCCGCGGGTTTGCGCGGGCACGCAATCCTTTTTTTACCTTTTCGAAAGAAAAGCTTCCCTTTTTTTTTCAAGTATGATATACTGGTCCGCTTAAAGATTTGACGGGTGCATTTGAGGATTTAATGGGGAGATGTCGAACGTTGAAAGAGTATTTTCCCGGGATTCCCGCCGTACAGTTTGAGGGGAGCTACGCCAGCCATCCGTTTTCCTTCCGCTTCTACGATCCGGAGCGCATCGTGGCGGGCAAGCCCATGCGCGAGCAGCTGCGCTTCGCGCTGCCCATCGGCGCGGCGGCCCGCTTCGGCCACGAGGGGCAGGACTACCTGATGGCCTCCATGGAGCTGCTGCACAAGCTTGGCCTGCAACTTTATACTGCGCGCGACCGCGCCCTGGCCCCGGAGGCCCCCACCCTGCGCGAGAGCAACGCCCGCATGGACGAGGCCGCCGAGGTCCTGGTCTGCCTGCAGGAGGCCTACGGCGCGCGGGCGTTGCAGGTCTCGGCGGACCTGAGCAGTCATCCGCGCTACTGCTACGGCGCGGCAACGTCGTATTCCGCGGACATCTACGCCTACGCGGCGGCGCAGGCAAAAAAAGCCCTCGAGCTCGCTTGGCGGCTCGGGGCGCTGCAATTCTGTTTTTCGGGCGAGCAGGAGTGCCGCGACGGGTTCTATCCCAGCGTGAACGACGCCCTGGAGATCGACAACCTGCTGCGCCTGCTGGGCATGCTCGCGGGCTACGCGGCGGAGCTGGGCTACGACGGGTCACTGTGCGTGCGCCCCGGCACGGAGTCCATGCGCGAGCCCTATTGGCCTTGCGCGTCGCAGGCGCTCGCCTTTTTGCGGCAGGGCGGCCTAGAGGGCGCCTACCGCGTGGACCTGCCCGGCGGAGCCCCCTGCTCGGAATTACGCGCGTTATTACAGGCCGACCGCCTGGGCGCAGTGCAGGTAGCGCCTACCCTACCTGCGGCCTACGAGGCCCTGTTCGTGCGGGCAGTGCCCATGCTGCTGGAGATCCTGCGCCTCGGCGGGCTGCGCGGCGGCGGGATCATCCTGGACGTGCCGCACCGCGTGTGCGCCACGCCGGAGGACTACGTGATCCACTGCATCCTGCACATGGACGCCTACGCCTATGGCCTGATGATGGCCCAGCGCGTCCTGCTGGACGGCCGCGTGGAGCAGCTGCGGCGCGAGCGCTACAGCGGCTTTTACCAGGGTGTGGGGCGCTCGGTGCTGGAAAACCGCGCCGACCTGCACCTGCTGGAGGCCCACGCGCTGCAGCGGGGCATGCTGCTGGCCCGCACGGGCCGGGAGGACTATATGGAGCACGTGGTACAGGGGCTGATGTACCGGGGCGTCTAGTTGACAGTTATAGAGCCGTTCCGCCCAAGCGCCGTATCAGCGCACCGAGCCTGTTAAATTTTGTTTCCTCTTTCTTCGCAAGCTCTATGTGATTCGCCTGCTCCCGCTTCTCGTAATCCGGAAGTTGTAGGAATTGCTCCAATACACCAGCCTCTTTCAGAGCCTCTTCGATATAAGCGGGAAGCACAAGCTCCCGCTTTTTTGTGTCCCTTTCCAGGGTGACATGCACAATATCACCTGGCTGCTTGCCGACTGCCCGTTTGATAAACTCGTTGTACACCAGGTAATGCCCGTTCTTCGAGGGCAGCAGCATGTGGTCGAATGCGTGCCCGTCCACCGTGATGCGCACGGGTATATTGCCTTTGGACCCAAAATGCTCTGTCGCCGGATACGGAAAATAGAACACGTTCCACTTGATCTTGCCCTCAAGCCGCATGATCTCGCTGTCGAATTCAAATTTCATGGATATACTCCTCCGCCGTTTTCAACAGCCATCGGTACATCGGTCCATACGCAGCGTACAGCCTGCGCAGTTCATCCACCAGCGCGGACCCGGCCAGCAGGGCCATGTCCTTCGAGGTATGCATGAAGATGAAGCTCTTCGCGTTGAGGTAGGATTTTAAATTTTCAGGCGCGTCGGGAAATCTTTCTTTCTTGAATGCGTCGGGTATCATCTGTGCGCCCGCGGAAATCGCTTCACCCGCCGCGGCCAAAAACGCTTCGGCGTCTTTCTCAATCCGTGCCCGCACAAACTGCATATAGGCCGGCGTCGCGCCGTAGATGCACACGCCCGCGTTCCATTCGCCCTCCTCGGGCTTGATCTCGAACCACATGCACGGCCAGAGCATCGGCTCCTCCTTGGGCCGCGTGAAGGTGATCCATACGTTGTCCCGGTACAGATGCTTCTCTTTTGAAAACCGCGTGTCCCGCCGCGCCCGTGAGATGATGCGTCCGGGCAGGAGGAACATCCTCGGGTCCAGCTTGACGAAGCCGTCCGCCAGGTCCTCGACGATCCGCTGCAGGGGCGTGAAAACCTGCGCCTTGAGCTGGTCCTTGTGCGCCTCGTAGAATTCCTTGGAGTTCTCGAATTTGTTCTGCGAGAGCAGGAATAGGCCCTCGGAGGGGATGCCGGTGTAGGTGCTCATAGTGCATGACCTCTTTTCAATTTTAAGGCAAACGCAAAAATCCAAACATAAAACACAACCAGCGAGCAGCGCTGGATCAGCCCCGCCCACGCGTTCAGCGGGCTCGTCAGCGGCTGGGCGACCTTCATCAGCACAACCGTGACCACCATAACAATCCCGGCCAGGAGGGTCCACCGCCGCAGGTGCTCCCAGTTTGCATCCACGCGGAATCGCCGCCAAAAGACGAAGCAACACACGGGCGACAGCGCGAAGACCAGCGCTCCAAAGATGCCGTGCAGGAAGCCTTGCACGCTTTGCTGGTTGTCGAACATCGCGGCGGGGTCTGTCACCAGCGGGCCGGATATGAAGTAGCACGCGGCGATGATCAGCAGCAATATGGGGCCGGCGCGCGACGCCTTCCCCGCCGGGAACGCCTTCGATACCCCAATCGCGAACACCATGAGGCACAGCCCCAGGACCATGAAATTCACGATTTGAATCCATCCCCGCAGCCCGATCGAGAGCTCACTGACATACATCTGCACAGGATCATACCCCTCACGCAGGAAGCCCTCCAGCGTAAACACCAGCGTGAACAGCGCCGGGCCGATCATTCCGGCCCACGGCGCGAGCTTTTTTATCATGATTCTCCCCTCTCATTCATCTTTTGCGCCGCCAGCAGCACGCCCATCTTGCCGCTGTGGAAGTTCAGCCCGCCCTGCATCCACGCGGCCCATGGCGGACGCAGCGGTGCGTCGGCGGAGAGCTCGATGCTTGCCCCCAGGATGAATGCGCCCGCCGCCATGATCACCTGGTTGTCATACCCCGGCATGTCCCAGGGCTCGGGGGTGACGAAGGCGTCCACCGGCGCGCCGGACTGCATCCCCCGGCAGAAGGCGACGAGGGCCTCCCGCTCGCCCAGAGTGATGCTCTGGATGATGTCGCAGCGCGGCTCATCCCATCGGGGGGAGACTTCAAAGCCCAACAACTCGAACAGCGCTGCGGTATACACGGCGGTCTTGAGCGCCTCGCCCACCACGTGGGGCGCGTGGAACAGCCCCATGAACAGGCTGCGGTTCAGGCCCAGCGTCGCGCCCACCTCGCCGCCGAGGCCCGGGGCGGTCATGCGGTGGGCACACAGCTCCACCAGGCCAGCCCGCCCGGCGATGTAGCCGCCGTTCTTCACCAGTCCCCCGCCGGGGTTTTTGATGAGCGACCCGGCAATGAGGTCCGCGCCACATTGCGTAGGCTCGAGTTTCTGTACGAATTCGCCGTAGCAGTTGTCCACCATGACGATCGCGTCCGAATGCGTCTTCACCAGCGCCGCAACCTCGCCGATCTCCTCCACAGAGAGGCTCGGCCGCAGGGTGTAGCCCCGCGAGCGCTGCAGGTAGACCATCCTGGGCCGGAGTTCTTTCACGGCGGCTTCGATGGCATCAAAATCAAGACGCCCCTGCCCGTCCAAATCCACCTGCTCATACCGCACGCCGAAGTCCTTCAGCGAGCCCATGCCGCCGCCCACGATACCGATGACGGGCCGCAGGGTGTCGTAGGGCGTGCCGGTGACGCACAGCATGATATCGCCGGGGCGCAGCAGGCCGAACAGCGCCACCGTGAGGGTGTGCGTGCCACAGGTGAACGTGTGCCGCATGAGGGCCGCTTGCGCGCCCATGACCTCCGCCATCACGGCCTCGAGCACCTCGCGCCCGCGGTCGCCATACCCGTAGCCGGTGCTTTCGACGAAGTGCGACTCGCTCACCCGGTGTTTTTGAAAGGCCGCCAAGACCTTCTGCTGGTTATGCTCCGTGATCTGCTCAATCTCGGCGAAGCGCGGGGCGATTTTTTGCATGGCCCGGCCGGAGAGGGCCTCCAGCTCGGGATTTATGCCGAAGAATTGGCTCATGCGTCGCCCTCCTTTCGCAGCGTGATCATATCCCCCGCCCGCTCGAATCCAATCGATTCGTAGAGCCCCTGCAGCTCCTCCCGGCAGGAGAGCCAGACCTCCCGGCCGGACATCTCTTCGGCGGCGTAGGCCAGCAGCCGCCCCGCAAGGCCCTTGCCGCGTGCCTCCGGCACAGTCCCCACCGCGCCCAGGAAGGCGTAATTCTCAGACATGGCTATGGCGCTGACCGTGCACATGCCCTCAATAATCCACGATTTCGCCGTGCCCCTGCGCCAGCGCAGCGCCAAATCGGCCATCCAGTCATTGCGGTTTTTCATGTCGGGGAAGCACCGCGCCAGAATGTCGTAGACCTCGCTGGGGTCGCTCGCGGGGACGATGTTGTCATGGTCAAATTCTTTTTTCAGCGCAACAAAGCGCAATTGCATACTGTGCCATTTGATTGGGAAAGGCAATTTCTCAGCGACATCAGCGCTACACTGCAAACGCCTCCATGGCTGCATCTGCAGGAAGGCAATCAGTTCCTCCCAATCGGCATTTTCTTTTGCCGCGAAGATGGCAAAGCCGTCGACAAGGGAGATTGCTGAAGATTCGTCCTGCATCCAAAATTGCGCGTCGTCATAGCTTCGATGTGCGGCTAAAACGCGCGCACTAAAGATATCCCAAGGCTCAAACGGTTCGGTGATTTGCTTAATCACGGGTTGAAAGCTCCTCCCACAGCAGCTCGGCCAGGGCGTAGACCGCCTGCGCGTCGCTCTCCTTGATCACCAGCGAGGGGGAGTGCAGGTTGCGGCAGGGCGTTGCCAACCCCAGCGTGGGCACGCCGCCCCGGGACATGTGGATGCCGCGGGCGTCGGTGGCCCCGGCGACCATCGTTTTGGTCTGCGCGGGGATGCCGTGCCGCTTCGCCGTGTCCATCGCGAGCTCGTATAGATCAATGGGGTACATCGTTCCCCTGTCCATGAACGGCACCACGGCGCCACCGCCCAGGGCACACACCCGCTGCGCGCCCTCAATGCCGGGCAGGTCGGCCGCGGTGGTGGTCTCCACCACGATGGCGTACCGGGGCTCGAGCACGAACGCCGCCGCGCCCGCCGCCCCGCCGATCTCCTCCCGGGCGCTGAACACGGCGCAGAGTGTTGGGTGGGCGTGCAGCAGTTCGAGCAATATCAGGCAGCCCAGCCGGTCGTCCAGGGCTCTGGACTCGATATACCCCGAGCCGAAGCGTGTGAGCCCCGGCGCGAAGGTGGCATAGTCGCCCAGCCGCACCTGTTGCAGCGCCTCCTCGCGGTTCTCCGCGCCGATGTCGATATAGAGCGACTCCTGTTTGGGCAGGCGCGTCTTCTCGTCGCCCTCCAGCAAGTGCACAGGGGCCAACCCCACCACGCCGGGCAGCTGTTTCGCCCCCACGAATACCTGCCTGCCCAGGTAGGCAGCGCGCTCAATGCCGCCCACATGGGCGAACCGCAGCAGACCCTCCTCGGTGACGTGCGTGACGATCATGCCCACCTCGTCCATGTGGGCGCAGAATATGACTTTTGAATTATCTTTATTGACAACCAGGCTGCCCAGCGGGTCGATATAGTAGTCAACCCCCTCCGGAAGATGGGCGATCAGCCAGTCCCGCACGGGGCCTTCGCGGCCCGAGATGCCGGGCAGGGCGCACAGTTCCTCCAGCCATTGCAGGTTCATCACGCAGCGCTCCTTTCCCGGATATAGGCGGCCATCAGCCGCGCCGTGGCCTCGATGTCGCGCATATCGACAATCTCCGCGGCGGTGTGCATGTTGCGCAGGGGAATCGACAGCAGCGCGCAGGGGATTCCGGCGGCCACAACGTGCAGGGAATCGGCGTTGGTGCCGGTGCGCCCGCCCATGACCTCAAAGCTGTGGGGGATCTCCTGTTCCTGCGCGAGGCGGCGCATGGCCTCGCCCATCCCCTCGTCCAGCGCGGGCGAGATACCGATCATCACCCCGCCGCCAAGTTTGCCCTGGGCCTCCTGCGGGTCCAGCCCCGGGGCCATCGCAAAACTCACATCGACGACGATGGCGGCATCGGCTTCACTTGAATAACCCGCCGTTTTCGCGCCGCTGCCGCCGGTCTCCTCCTGCACCGAGAACAATACCGTGAGCGGGCAGGTTTCCTCCCCACCCAGCATCTCCAGGCACCGTAGGATCGCCGCCACGCCCGACCGGTCGTCCAGCGTGGGCGATGTGATGCGCTGTCCCAGCAATCGCGCGGGAGCTGCGCGTAGCGTGACCCGGGTCCCCAGGGGAACAAGGGTTTCCAGCGCCTCACAGGTATAACCGGTATCGATCACGACGTCCTTCCACTCCGGGGCCTTGTCCTCCCCCTTCGAAAGATGCGGCGGCACAGCGGGGATGACCCCGAAGAGCGCCTCCTTGCCGTGAATCGTCACCTCCTGGCCCGCCAAAATGCGTAAATCCATGCCGCCGCAGGGGGTGACGCGCAGAAAGCCGCCCTCCTCCACCGCCGTGACCGCCATGCCGATCTGGTCCAGGTGGGCGTCGAGCAGCAGGCGCGGGCCCTTGCCCGGCCTTTGGCCCACCACGCTGCCAAGCGCGTCGACACGCACGTCCTTGCAGTGGCGCGCCAGCAGCCGGGCCGCCGTCTCCGCCGCCGCGGCCTCATGTCCGGCCACGCCCTCCGCCGCGCAGAGGGCAAGCAACAGTTCTTCCATGGGACACCTCCTTAAATTCCCCTCCTGGGAGGGGTGGCGCGTAGCGCCGGGGTGGTCAGTATACCATATTCTCCGGATAAACGCAATCCTTTCTTGACCCCGCTGTGAAAATATGTTATCATAAAAGGTAGGCAGAAACCTGCCAATGAAAGTCAAGCCCAAAAACAAAAAAGCGCGTGAATTGTTTCAACGAGACAAGCGTAAAAGGGAGGTCATAGCGAAGCACGGCGGCAGGACCTGTATTTTTTGCAGAC
>Ga0123353_10009466_pt1 | contig 13461 bp, 10 predicted proteins | sample TergutLab28metaG_3_FD_92763 | JGI IMG/M metagenome (GOLD analysis project Ga0123353, IMG submission 92763) | Labiotermes labralis P3 segment gut microbial communities from Petit-Saut dam, French Guiana - Lab288 P3 | ecosystem: Host-associated > Arthropoda: Insects > Digestive system > Gut ... | reverse complement strand
CCTGCTGCTGCTGTGGCTGCTGCTGCTGTGGATATGGAGGGTACTGTGGATGGGGTACAGGAGGTCTAGGGGGAAGAGGGACAGCCTGGGGAGGTTGGTTACCTGGACCAGGCCCAGATGCTGGAGGATATTGTTGATATGGAACTTGTGATCCTGGGGGCATCATAGATTGCTGCGTTGGCATGTGAGGGTGTGGTGGTGGCGGCTGTGGTACTGGTGGTACATTGGTGGGAGGCTGAGGGGTGGATGATCGAGGAAAAGGCCCTGTTCCAGGCATTGGCATTGCAGTGGGTGACACACCCTTCTGGCTTTGAGATTCTGTCTGCTTAGTGGCAGCAATCATAGTGCTTGTTCCATTGTGATCCAGGGTATGCTGCTCTACTTCGCCATTCTGCTGCACGTCCATCATCTGCATATAAAACATCATCCAAATACCAGTACTTTGCCTTATACAGTTTGAGAAACAATGCATTATTCTCTACCGAGATATAACACAGCTCGTAATATGTTCCCACTGAACTCATCCAGAACATTGCTTTCGTGTCCTACGAAGTTCTCTGTCTTCAGTTACATAAAAATATGCAGCTCTTCTTGGACTAATCTTCAAGGTGGAGGCAAAGATCCTCCAAAATGTTGGTACCTATCGACCAAACCATATGGCACCATCCCCTACAAGACAGACATTTTCCTGCTATCTTAACCAGAAGCCCTCTGACACAGCAATTTTGCTATTTCATATAAATTACTGACATAATCACATTTATGATTCAAAGTTTAAATTGGTGACCTTGAACACAGTAATAGAGAACTGAAACACCAAGGAGTAATATATAGCAGAAGTAAATATCCCACAACACGTTCTAAGCAGCAGTGGTCTTTGACCTCAGTTCACATGGAAAAGGTAGGGGAAGGAAAAGAAATATGATGGGAGTACCCACAGAACAAAATTTCTTTTTGTCCTTGATACTGGTCAGTGACTCACAATTCAGTAAGGTGCAATGGAGTAAGGGATGCATGTATACCCTACTGCCACAGATCCAACTTTGTCAGCTGCTTGGTATGGCAAAAGAAATAATCACAATGGACATCTAATTTTGAACTCTGTATGGAGGGCAAGTACCTGTCTACAAGATCAAAAGTTCCCCAAATTAAATATTTATATGATTAACATAACTGACTACATTACAGAAAACACTGCTACAACTTCTGGTCATGCACAAAAAACTAAAATTTAATTCATTACCTTACCACATAATCAAATTATATAAAAATCCAAAAACATTTTCTTTATTACATTTTGTGACTTGAAATTTGTGTTGGACAAAGAAATGGGGTGAGTAATTTTTTTAATACCTTTGTTTTGTGCTACAATAAGAAACATAAACACTTTGTACTATGTCAAAATGTCCATGAATTAAATTTACAGGTACTGTAGCAAACAAAACTAAGCACATGTATAACCTCTATTGGAGGCTGAGAGTCATCTGTTGTTGTCACCACTGGTTCCGCTTGCGTGGGCTGCTGCTGTTGGCCTGAGTCATCAGCAGGACGAGACTTATCATCATCAGAACAATCTTTGGTTCGTTCCTTGCGCAGAAGTTCATACTGCCGCTCCACCATGCGCTGAAACGTCTCATCATCCACAGCCCGCACACAGTGCTACAAATATGGAATTTAGTAGTTTACTACAAATATTACCCTTTATTTGAGGATGCGATTAGTAGTTCATACAGCAAGAGAACATCATTTGGTGCAAAATCTTTTGTTTTTCAGTTTGCTATCCAAAAATATAAAGATTAAGACATATAGAACTATAATTTTTCCTGTTGTTTTGTATGGGTGTGAAACTTAGACTCTCAAACTGAAGGAGAAATGTAAGCTGAGGGTGTATGAGAATAGAATAGGGTGCTGAGGAGAATATTTGGGCCTAAGAGGGACGACGTAACAGAGGAGTGGATAAAACTGCATAATAAGGAGCTTAATGATCTGTACTCCTCAACAAATATTATTTGGGTGATCAAATCAAGAGAAGAATGAGATGGGCAAAGCACGTAGCACCTACTGGCACAAGGACAGGTGCATACAGGAAAACCAAACACAGTGAATCACCTCTGGTAGTACCACACCCCTTGACTTCTGAAAGACACTGCCATGACAGAAAAGCTTATAATGGCATTCATGATCAGTTACACTGTCACAGCAACCAGCAGCTGGCCATAAAAAACTAACTTCCTGGGGCTAATTGTACTCTTACACTTTGTGAGCTTGCATTCACCTTACATAACACATTGCAACACTGGTTCAGTTTCTCAAGGTTATTAATTGGACAAACAGGTTATATTATTCCTCTCAGATATCTCAACTGCTGTCACAATATCTTGGTTTTTGAGTCATAACAGTCAATCTCGTTACATACCAATTATGACATAACAAGAAGAGTGACAACTAACCTTCTTTAGTTCCTCCTGAAACTGCTCACTGCTTTCAATGAATTTCCTTTTCTTTGCTTCAAACTTCTCCTCAATCTGCTGCAACTCAGCTTCCAATTTTTTCTGCATATCAATTATTTAATAACATGAAATGTAAAGAACATTATCATAAAAAGCAAACAACCATCATATTACTGTTTCACCTATACCATGGTAGAGCAAAGAAGAAAGATTGTATAATATCATGAATAAATAGCACAACAGTTTTACACAGTAAATCTGAACATGAGTGGAATCAAAATGTAGCCATAAGAACTAGGTGAGAGGATACATATGGGATATTCAACACATTAGCTCTCTGGAAGATAATCTTATGGAAAATTTCAAATTCTGTGAGGAAGAAATTAAGGACGTTTCACCACTTTGGCAGAACTATCATCTGCAGTCTGCAGGTCAAATCATAAAAGTACAAAATGTATTACTTTCCCATACTAACATATAGAGCACACACTTGGACAGCAGCTAAAAGAGACGTAAGCAGACTTCAAGCAGAGAGAAGTTTCTATGAAGCAGTAAGAACAACAGATGTTTAGGAATAAAATCCAAAACATCCTATGCCAGCAACACCACAAGAAAAAGACTGTGATATTCTGGGATATGACAGTGTGTACTGATGTTCTGGTGGAACATGTGTCCAACTTTACTTTGACCCTGAAGATAAAGGTAGCACGTTTCCACGAAATATTGGTACTGATTACAAGTGATCATATTTGAGATACTGTCATGAGAACTTTACATCTCATTACACGAAAAGTTTAGTATGGACATGTGTAGTGCATGGCAAACAGAGTAAAAAATACAGATTTCACACATGTGTATATTGGAGAGATCAAAAACTGTGTGTAAGCAACCAAGTGAGTGCATACATAAAAAACGGGTAGGAAAAGAGTGGATATAGATACAAACGGTGTGCGTAGATAAAAACAGAGAAAAGCAAAGAATGCTTGGTCATGAGGAGTGAAACTGTCCCTTAATGTTAATAATGGGTGAAGGTGAACTCCTTCAAATAAATTCTTGTGTTAGATAAATATTTGCAGTTCAAAAAACAGCAGCCTTCATTGTACCGCACTACACATACATACCTGATGCATGGTGAGAGACTGAACCTGTCTCTTCAGAACTTGCATCCGTGCTGTTGTCACCACGGAGCGGACATCTGGCACAACAGCATCGGAGAATATTTCATTAATCAGGCGATGGTTTCGAAGGTAACGAGCATATGCCACATGCTTCACTGAATAGCCATCATCTTGGTCTGCAACAGATCAAAACTTCACTTTAGTAGATTTTTAAGCCACGTGGACCTTGCACTTCCATCTATGGTGACAGACAGATGCAAAAGTATTTGTTCAGCTGTTACCTTCTTCATCCTCTGCAGGTTGGATGTCTATACGCCGATCTGCGGGCTTCCCAGAACCAGCAGATGACCGTTCATGGGCCTCCCTATCTTCTGCAGCTGCCTGGGCTAGAAATCAAGAACAAAACATCAATACAACACCAACAATTTTATTTAGGTTTTTTCAAGTAGTGTGAATATCTTTCTTTTTAACTACTTTGCAAATAAGTGCAATATCAGAGAGCAGACATTATCAACATGGCACAGTATTACTCGCATGTTGTTTATATAATACAATGAGAAATGCAATAATCCGCTAAAGCAGTAGTCTTCAAATTCTTAATATCTGTGGAACCCTTGTGCTAAACTGGATTTTCACAGAACTCGTGTATAAAGAAAAGTGTACTTTTTGGATATAAAAATTAAATGAAACATTTCAAAAGTCTTTTAATCAAAGAAATAAAACATTTATGCACATTCATAAAATAAAATTACATTAATGACAATTTATATGATAATAAACAATGCACTGATAATGTACCATACATGGCAAGAGAAAAAATACAATTAGTATTTATCAAAATTATATTTAACAATTTAATCATAAAGAAAACGTGCTTGTGGAAACCCTGAGAGTCAACCACCAAACCTAGGTGAATACTACTGCATGAAATATTATTCACTTGTGGCCTGCTGATAGGATTATTTCTTTTTCAGTTAAATTCAGGAGCACACCACTGAACAAAATAATATAAAAAGAAAACAATTAACATATAACAGATAAATTTTGTTATGTCTGTGGTTTTTCTCTTTCACTTCAAGTCTTGTCTGTCAACAAATACTGCACAAAGAATTACTATATAAGCTCCTTACAACCCATTATACAATTTGTGAATGCAAATGTTCGTTGTCCCTCAGCACTTCTAATTTGAACTTATGTATTTATTGCACACATGTTTTGTTATGAAACATTTGAGTACATCATGATATTAGCATGCTACATCATACTTATTGTTTAAACAATAAATATTATATGTCCAATACAAAAATTTACAGTTAACTCACAACAAATATGAACCACCATAATGTGTTAGGATATACAACATTTCTGTCTCCCATCATCATGGTTACTCATGAACTTAACAACATTTCTGCAGACAGATGGCTCATATTTAAACATCAAGGTCATATAATAACTCCAAGTTGACCAAAAGTGGACATACAATACCCGTTGTTTAAACAAATGGAGAACAAAAAGAGGAAAAACAAGATAAATTAAAGTGCAGAGCCCTTGATTTTAAGCAAAATACATCCTACAGTGACAATACATAAAAATTGTACTTAATGAATTAATTTACGTAGTTTGTTACTGAGCATGATTATCAAACTGTCCTTGAATACATTTTTTAGTCCATGAACAGAGAGCCATTAAGGAATGAAAAGCAGGCAATAAAAAAGGAACAGAACTTATTCCAACTAATTAATTCTTTTTCTCATTTCCAAGGAGGAGAATCACAGGCATTCTATAATACTGACGATTAAAACAAACAATTAACAGTAAGAAGTTATTTTTATGGCAATAAAGTAGGATTTTGTACATTTGTTTCATGTCAGTAACAGCTCATTTCTTCACACACAGATTTATTCATGCCACTGCAATTACTTGTTATGAAAATACTAAGTATGCTGGCCTATGCCAGAATTCTTGGGCTGTTAGGTTATGGTTAAATTAACCATAGATGTAAATACCTACAAAATTCAACTACCACATGCAGAATTACCATGTTTACCCAAATATAAGATGATTACTACTCACAATTTTATATTTTCAGGAAAATATCTATCTTCACATTTATTTGGTTTTTATGTCAATCTCTGCAAGTTTAACATTGCAGAATTAAATAACTGTCAGTGTTAAAACATCTGCCCTATTGTAACAAATGTTACAAACATATCACTGAGGATATTAGTAACAGCAAACTCATCACCATGACCTTGCTCCTACAGGACATCAACTTTTGTTCCATTCATATTACTTATCAATCTCAGCTTTTCATGTCCAGTTGTTCTGACAAGTATTGTTTTGGATCCTGTTGGGCAGCTATGGTTTCATCTCCTATTTGTCCTAAGAGGTAATCATATTTCTAGAATGGATTTATTAAGTAGTTTTCGCATGTCATTTATTTATCAAGGTGGGGACACTATTACACTAATGTAGCTCTTTATCAACAGCTAAACCTTGATGACACATGTATCTTATTTTTTAAGAATTAGTGGCTTTGAAATCTTCCTGCAGAATCTTCATGGATGTAGCAACTTCCAATACCTTTACTCACTCTGTCTCTATTACCATGAAGGCAATTATATTTCTCTAGAACAAACTCCAGAAATTTTTTGACAATGGCATTTAAATTCACCAGCTTGGGCCCACAAAATTATCTTCAGGCTCAAATGTTCCCTTAAATAACAATTCTTTTTGTTTTCGTCAGCATCTTACATTCTCTTCTGCAACATAAAACTTCCATGCCACAGCACAGTTACTTGTTTCTTCAGTATGTTTAATTATTATTTAAAAGTAGCATCATAACAGCAACACACTGCTTCTGGTGTTTCAGATGTTGTTGTACCTTTCCTTTCAACATTGCCAACAATTTTGAAAATACTTTAACACTTTCTCATTACAGTACTAAGACTGGAAACAGGCTGTCAGCATACCAATAATGAGTAGAAGCATAAAATAATGTGTATATTTACAGTGCCAGCTATGTAATTTTCTTCATTCATCTACTTGTGGCAGACATGAACATGTATCCTGGTAACAGACCACATTTAACTTTGTGCACAATTATATGGTGACCTTGTCATATTTCATATGAATTAAAAAAAAAAATCTTGCCTTATATTTGGGTAAATATGGCAGAAGATGCAAGAGAAAGGGTAGGTGGGCATTACTGTTTCATTTCATACCAAAGTTGAAATTTTGCATCAGCTATGAAGTGACACTATTTAAAAATAATGTGTTTTTCAACAGGGTGTCAATTAGAATACTAATGTGACCAGAAGCACTGGTAGGAAAAATAAATAAATAAAATAAATATGTGTAAAACACTACCTTCAGTATGAATGGGTACAAACAGTTATTAGATAGTGACAATTAGGTGAAGTCAGTTAGCACAGATTAACAAACTTTACACTTGTCACTCCCTTTTAAATTACTGCTCATACAGTGAGAATGATAACAGGCATGAACTTCACAAATACAGTTATGTCTGTGAAATGAAACAGTGGTTAATTACCTACCATTAGTATGTTCAATAAGAGCTGCTCTAACATCTATGATCGTGGTTCTGTTTCAACCATGCGACATAATCATTGTTTGATAATTTGAGTTCTCACACTAATGTGTATTGTTGAATGTGAATGAGCAGTAAAAAAAATGAAAAAATTAAAACACAGGACACTTGATAATGTACGAACTCACAAATATACAAAAGATATTTTGACTTGTTATGAAAAATGTTTAAACTGCATGAAAGCCCTTTAGCTAGAAACAAATAAATCAGACTATCTCATAGACAATGAATAGTTTACTAGGATCTCACTGCAATCTCAAGGGCAATAATTTATTTCTAAGGAATACAGAGGTAGTCCCATGAAATTTTAATCTTGATACCACATAAAGGCACATAGTCTGCTGCATACTCCAGCTGTTTTTAATCCCAGAATCCACTACGTGGGAGCTAGGGGTTGGCCCCACAGCCAACAGGGGGGTTACTGTGATAGGAAAAATAATCTTCTTTGTCAGAAATTCAATACTGTCTATTTAGCCTGTCACTTCACTGACTGAACTATGAAAGCACCCTAATTTATTTACCAGACTTTTATTTTCAGACTTGCACTGTACATGCACACTTTACTATCATATGACAATTATATGCAGTGATTAATGCAAGTTTCAGTGAGAACATTGTGAGTTGTGCAGTCTGGAAAATTGTTACTCCAATTTATAGGGAGTTTTCTTCCGTAACTGTCAATGTGGTTCCACAGTCTGGCTTGTGGTACATCCTTTCTCCTCTTGTGCCAGAACTACTTAAACCTCTATGACTCTTCAAAATAAAGTTCATTGGTTTTAAATCTCCTAGACAAATTTCACCTGATAGTTAAGCTCTTAAACTTTCTAAATGAAAACAGACATTACAATCTCAATCCAACCAACTGATCATAAATGTCATTGCAGCAGGCTCAACATCAAGAAACATGACAACATGACCATCAAGAGCTGTGAAGTGGGTGTCAACCTACCCGACTTACCACGGGTCTTGGCTGCGATGTATGCCACATAGGCAGGAGAGTTGTGGTACACTTTCAAGTTCTTCTCATACTCTAACTGTAACACAAGTAATAAGCATGCGGAACATTTTCTATTTCAGAGACGCCAACGTCTTTAGAAGTTCCATGGATGTGACTTCAGTACCAAAAATCTTTCAACCACTGAAATGCCATATGCTTCGCCTATGGAACCTGCTACATTCCAATACTTGTTTCAGACACTTAACTCATAAAAGCAGTACAAAAAGGAAACAATTCTGTAGTAGTTGGCATCTCTGTTGTCACTGTAACTGCGCAGGGGCAGTCATCCCTAAAATATACAAGAAACTTGCTTTACAGATACAATTATACTGTGCAGTTAACATAATATGTTTATCATGTTTCTTCTAGTTTATATGTTAACTAAATGATCATAGTGTCTATGATTTCTACATTACTACCTGGAATGTGTTCAGTCTGTATACAGCAGGAATGTAAAAAGAGGTTAAAACAGAACTGAGGAAATACAGAACTGATATTATAGCAATCCAGGAGATAAGATGGTGGGGAAGTAGAGTGTTGGATACACGGAATTTCCTACTATGTATAGTGGTAATGAAAGTAACACTTTGGAACTGGTAGTATAAACAAGTGATTATGAACTTTGCGGCAGTGGATGATTGAATATGCTCATTGAAAATGAGCCAAAAGTTTAATAATTTTACAATAATTTTGGTACATGCACCTATGGAAGAAAAGGACAAGCTTGTTAAGGACTCCTGTTATGATAAACTTAATCAGATATATCAAAGAATTCCAGCACATGATGCAAAAATTGTAGTGGGCAACTTTAATGCTAAAACAGGAAGAGAAGAAGATTTTATGCCAGTGATACAGAAATGGAGCCTGCATGAAACATCAAACGAATATAGGACTAGAACAATTGATTTTGCCAACAATAACAATAACAATAACAACAACAACAACAACAACAACAATAATAATAATAATAATAATAGGCTAATAAAAAGTCCATACTTCCCACACAAAATTATACACACAGATACTTGGCAATCCCCTAACGAAAGAACTAATAATCAGATTGACCATATATTGGTAGATGGAAGACATGCGTCAAACATTATGGATGTAAAAAGTTTGAATTAAATACTTACAGAAAATATCAAAGACAAAAATATACATGGTGCAAGACAAAGAAAGTTTGATGTTAGAATATTACAGGATACAGAAATTGTGAGGATATATAAAGAAGTGATAAGTTGGGGGATTACTGAAAATAATGAGCAACAAAATAACCAGCATGAGGAAACAAGTGCAACTAAGTGGCAGAAATATAGGAAAGTGGTAACAATGGTTGCTAGTGAGGTGGTTGGATATGAAGAAATGGAGAAGAGGAATGACTGGTATAATGAAGAGTGCCAGATAAAGGTGGAAGAAATAAATAAAGTCTGAATCAAAATGCTGAATAGGAGGATGAGAATGAATACTGAGAATTACAAAAACAAATGAAAAGAAGCCAAGAAAATGTGCACAGAAAAAAAAGATCCCATGACCTTAAGGTGCTGGAAGGTAAGGAGGAAGCAAATAAAAGAAATGAAGCAAGAAAAACAATAGTTTGCAGGATGAAGGCTGGTCTCCAGCCATGAACATCTATTTGTAAAGAGAGGGATAATAATTTAATTGGAAATGATTGAATGATAAAGGACAGATGGAAGCATTATTTTTATGACACTCTTTATAGTAAGGAAGAAGTACGAAGGACCTGAAGAGCAAAGTAAACCACCAACAATAGATAGGGTATGGGAAATAATAAGAACAAACAATAATAAGTCACCAAGAGAGGACAATATCAGTGCAGAAGTTATCAAGTATGGAGACAAAAAATTACAGGAAGAAATTCATGTCCTATTAGAAGTAACAGGGCACCAGAAATAACGTCAGACAACTGACAAACTGCGATTATATGCCCCATACATATGTTGGGAGATAAACTGCAATGTAGCAATTACAGAGAGATCTCCGTATGCAATATATGTTGTAATGTTTTGACTAGCATTCATCATAGATGGCTGGTTCCTTGCCCAGGGGAAATTTTAGGAGATTATCAGTGTGGTTTTAGGAGAGGATAATCAACTACAGATAAGTTATTTATGTTAGGATGTTTTCTTGAAAAATTTTATGAACTTATTTTCAATTTGCAGTTATTATTTATTCATTTTAAGCAGGCCTATGACTCAATAAATAGAACATATTTACATGAAATTTTAAAGAAATTTGGGATCCCAAAGAAATTTGTGAACTTAATAAAAATGACGTTGCAGGTTTCCAACGGAAAAGCGCAAATCCAAGGACAACTGATTGAAGCGTTTGGCATAGAAGGAGGCTTGAGACATGGTGATGCACTCTCTACAACACTGTTTAATACTGTATTGGACAAGGTGAATATAGAGACCAATCCGAATGGAACAGTTTTTAACAGCAGACAGTATATAGCATAAGCAGAAGATGCGTTGATATTGGACAACTGGTGTGAGCGAATGAAGAAGAAATAACACAGATTAGAGAAGATGCAGTAAGCACTGGATAGGTGATAAAAGCAAAATAAAATACATGAAAAAAACAGAAATAAATTAAGTTTAGAACAAGATCTGATAATGGGCAGACAATTATCTGAAGGGGTTAGGAATTTAGACATTTAAGTTCTTTGATAAATTCAAATATTTGAACAAGTTATGAAATAGAATCAAGGATTGCTGCAGGTAATAGAATATTTTATAATCTAAGACAAATATTTAGGTCTCGAGCCATGAGAACAGCAGTTAATATTAGGATATATATAACCAGTTGTAGTGTATGGGAGTGAAGCATGGGCTACAACTGAGATGGATATGAAAAGACTGGGGACATGGGACAGGAAATATTAAGGAAATATGGAGTAGTGGAAAAACAAGGAACATGGAGAATAAAAACTAATCTGGACTTGAGAGAGCTGTATAAATATTTAGACATGGCAGCACATATCAAAAAGAAAAGACTGGAATGGATTGGACATGTAGTAAGAATGTGAGAATGGATTAGGGAAGGACAGTTATGAAAATATTTGAAAGTCAACCAGAGGGAAGAAGAAGGGAAGATCTAGACTGAGATGGCTGGAGGATGTGCAGAAGGATCTACGGGAGATGAAGGTTAAGAGATGGCAACAGAAGGCAGTCAGTAGGGAAGAATGGGTGTCTGTAATTAAGGAGGCCAAGTCTCTCAGAGGGCCACAGAGCCAAGGAGTGAGTGAGTGAATAAGTGACCCCAGTTCAGGTCATATTCAAATATAAAGTTGCTTTACATTACTTTATTCTTAGTGGTTTATAAATGTGCAATTGCCATTACAGTAAGACTTTTAATATTATGCTTCAGCTTTAAATGTTTCCTACATACAATGGAAAGAAATTTGCACTCAAGTCTTCCACAGCAATTCAGGCAGAAGTGGCTTTGAAGACCATGTTCATGTTTAGTCCAAGAATTACCCAGTGTCCAGAGGCGACTGTGCTGGATGCTGAACACACCCTGACTCATATCACATTTTTCATATTTCAACAGACTGTTGTTTGTAAGGAGCTAGTCTGCAGTGTGTTGATGTTGTAGCCACTCACAAAACTGCATCCACAAAGGATGACTGTTTGAAGAACTGAGCGAGATATGATCAAAAATTTTTATTGGTCTTCATGTAAAGTACATATTTTTGTCAGATTTTAATGAAACTTAAATTGTCTTGACAGATTTTTGAAAAATACTCTTAACATCAAATTTAATTAAAATCTGTCCAGTAGGAGACACGTTGTTCCATGCGGAGAGATGGATGGACACACATGACAAAGCTAATAGCCAATTTTTGCAATTTTTCGAATGCCCCCAAAAAGATGTGACTCTGCCAGCTGGTCCATATGCACTAACATAATACACAGCTAGCAAAGGTTAACTGAGGATTATTCAGTTGTATACCAACTGAAGTTTACAAAAAGTAATGAACTGATGTAGCTCTAGTTGTTATCTTTCATGTACCCTGAGTTAAAACATTGCTGGAATATGGTAGGAGCTGGATGCAGGACCCGATATTAATAAGACTCAGCCCAGATTATGAAGCCTTATATGATACACCTGACATAACATGAGCTTCAGAAAACCTGAAAATTAGGGTTATATTCACAGGGTCACTTAAATTCAATGTAAAGTGTGGGTTCTTTAATTTTGACTGCATTTTTATTTTAGGCCTACCTTCTCTGCCTCATACTCCTCTACATACTCCGTCTTATCTTCTTCTGGCAAGTCACGCCACATCTGTCCAATTATCTTTCCGATTTCCCAGAGTTTCAACTCTGGGTTCTGTGCTTTCACCTGATCCCAAACTTTTCGACTGTAGCGCATATATGGCATGAGAGGTTTCTCTGGTGGTTTGGGTGGTTTTGGTACCCTTGTGTCACCCTAAAACAGAGAGCAAGTGCATAAATTATGTTCATTTAATTTGCAAGAAACCACTCAGTGTCTACATAATGTACTATCCATTTTTAGCACACTATTTTTATTACACAAGGAAAGGGGAACATAAGGTGATCAACTTCATACATTTCAAACCAGATGACTTCTCATAAATTCTGTGTTGACAATGTAGTAGTATTTCAATTTAAACTACCTACATTTTATAATACCACGACACAGAAGCAAATTTCTTATGTAACAAACCTCTGGAAATTATACCTTAATAAAAGTCTGTTCTTCAGAAATGGCATCCATGTGAAATTTATACTTTATTTTTTTTAAAGCTGAAAAGTGATGAATCACAATAAAGTCATAAAGAAAGAAACAAATTCAGATAAATTGGCTTTTGTAAACCTGCTTCTAAATTCTGCTCAAAAATGTTCTTTGTATACTGCATGGAACCAACATAACAATCATGCTCTTCATGTTATGTCTTAAGATATGCAAATACTGTGACACTTAAGAGAAATCTCATAGTATGTATGATATGCTTATAAAACGAACAGCTGCATACAGAAAAAATGAAGCCTCTGTTTGAACTGGGAAATATGTTCAGCATTAACACAATCCTGTTTTCTACCTGAAATGGTAAAGAAAATAAGATTTTTATTTATTACTAGCGTTACCATCCCGAAAAATCTGACTGAAAACTTTCTACTCTCCTTGCATTCCAGCAGATGAATGAACACTAGTGTGTTACACACAAGTATAGTCTGCACAGGTTTTCCGAGTATTTGTATTCAAAGCTACCTGTCTGGTCTTTCTCCAAGCAGAACCCAT
>Ga0123353_10009465_pt1 | contig 13462 bp, 11 predicted proteins | sample TergutLab28metaG_3_FD_92763 | JGI IMG/M metagenome (GOLD analysis project Ga0123353, IMG submission 92763) | Labiotermes labralis P3 segment gut microbial communities from Petit-Saut dam, French Guiana - Lab288 P3 | ecosystem: Host-associated > Arthropoda: Insects > Digestive system > Gut ... | reverse complement strand
AGGGTCATGCCGTCGGCGGCCAGGGGGTGGGAGAACAGCGTGGGGTTGACGTCCACGCCCAAGCCCCGGGCGCGGGCGTATTCCAGCCAGGGGGCGAAGTGTTCCGGGGCGAGTTGATCGCGGGGCACAGGTTGCTCTGTTATGGCGTAAATCGCGTGCAAATTTATTTTGTGCCTGCCCGGCGCGCGGGCGAAGACGGCGTCCAGGTCCTCCGTGAGCTCCCGGAAATTGCGGGCGCGGCCGGGGTAGTTCCCCGTGGCGGCGATGCCGCCGTCCAGCGCGCCGCCCCCCTCGAAGCCGGTGACGTCGTCGCCCTGCCAGCAGTGCACCGAAAGGGGCAGGGCAAGGAGCTTTTCGATGGCCGCGTCGGGATCCAGGCCCCATGCGGCATATTTTTCTTTGGCGGAGTCGTAACAGGTCATAGGTCACCTCATAGAATTTTTTTGTTCAACCCCTCTGCTCCGCTTCCCCCCTACAGGGGGGATTTTGACAGCTTCTTCAAGCCTCTGCTGTCGTCAGAATCCCCCCTGTAGGGGGGAAGCGGAGCGCAGCGGAGCAGGGGGGTTCAGAAAACATCATAGTATCAATTTTGGGCAGAAGCCAAGGGAATCGGCGGATACCAGGTCGAAGTGGATGCCTTCGGTTTCGCCCCGGAAGGCCCAGGGGATGGACGCGCCATGCAGATGGCCGTAATAGCAGCGGGGGACCTGCTCTTCTGCAAGAACCTGCATGATCTCCTCGCACACCCTGTCATTTGCGATGGGGGGGTAGTGCAGGAACACGCATAGGGTATCGCTGAGCCGCTTGCCTGCCTGGATGGAGGTCCGCAGCCGCCCGGCCTCCCGCAGGAGCACCCTGCGTTCCTCGGCGGCCTCGCAGTCGAAGAACCATCCCCGGCTGCCGCACAGGGCCACGTCTTCGGATAAAATCGCGTTGTTGTGCAGGAGCTCCAGGCTATCCAGGCCGTTCGCCGCCCAGAGGGCCTCGAGTTTTTTGCGGGTGTTCCACCAGTAGTCGTGGTTGCCCTTGAGGATGATCTTGCGCCCTGGCAAATCGTGCAAAAATTGGAAGTCCGGCAGGGCCTCCTCCAGGCTCATGCCCCAGGAGACGTCCCCCGGCAGCACTACGGTGTCCTCCGCCCGCACCAGGCGCCGCCAGTTCTGCTCCAGGCGCGGGATATGCCCCGCCCAGCCGGCGAAGATGTCCATCGGCTTGGAGACGCCAAAGGAGAGGTGGGGGTCGGCCAGGGCGAAGATGGACATATACTATACCTTATCCAGCCCCGGCAACCAGAGCGGCAGGGGGAACCACGCCTGGGCGAGAGCGTTTTCGCTGCGCCTTATGGATACCGGGGCGAGGAAAAAGCGCAGGGCCTCCAGGTGCGAAAGGGTGAGGGCGGGAGAGCCTGAGAAAGGTTCTACGCAGGGGATGCCGTTCGCGACCGAGAGGCGCAGGGTTTCGGCGCCGCAAAAGCCGTCGATCTGCACAGTCAGCTCGCCGTCGGGCAGGGGCTTGCACCGCCCCTGCAAAGCCAGCAGCGCGCCCAGCGCCCGCTCCCAGTCCAGAATGGTGTACATGCCGGTGTCGTCTGGGTCCACGCCCTCCGAAATTTCCTCCGCCAGGGCGAGGAGCTCGCGCTGCCACAGGGGGACCGCGAGCTTGACGCTTTTGTAGACGTCCTCCGGCAGCGCGGAAAAGACGCAGCGCAGGGACATTTCCAGGCTTCCGGCCTCGCCCAGGAGGAACTGGCCCACCCCCCTGCCGTCGTGCCCCAGGGTGAAGACGGCCCGCAGCTCGTGCCCCTCCCAGACGGCCCAGGGAACCTCGCGCCAGCTGCACAGGATATCGTAAAACGCGGCGGGATCGTGCCTGACATGGATGGGCTGCGATTCAATGAGGACCTGGACCCGCGCCAGGGCATTGTGATCCTCCGGCTCAATCTTCGCGGCGCGCCAGCCGGGGGCGATCTCGTTTTCGCCGAAGGCGTGGCGCAGGTTCTTGGCGGAGAAGGAGGCCTCGGCGACGGCGCCGCAGCGCTCGAAGCCCCAGAACTGGTAGCGCTGGCGCTGCCCGCCCAGCTCCCCCAAGGCGCAGCCCGCAGCCTTCATGGCCGCCATGGCCTCGTCCATGCAGGTCTTCATATGGCCCAGCCGGCGGGAATCCCGGGCCACGGCCACGTTGCCGATGCCCCCCAGCTTCAGGGGCACGCCCGCGATCTCCAGCTCGCTGACGTACATCCCCACCGCGCCCTTGATGGCCCCGTCCTCCACGGCGCAGTAGTTGTTATCCCAGGGGCGGTATTCTTTCTTATAGAGCTTGGGCAGGAGGGTGATGAACTCGCGCCGGTCGGCGGGGTCGTCCTCCAGGAAAAACACGTTATCCAGCATGGCGAGGAGCGCTTCGTGGTCCTGTGGGGTGAGGGTTGGCATGTGGGTTCCTCCAATAATGTTGATGAGTGGACAGTGGACAATGGACAGTTGAGGGGGGGTTACCCCCTCTGCCGCCAATTTGCCCTTCGGGCGGCGGCATCTCCCCCAGCCATTTCGCCTGCGGCTCCATTGGGAGCGATCCTGACGGCAACCAAAAGCCTTTGCGTATGATTGCATGAAGGCCTGCGGTTGCCGAATTATTCCCTCCACCTGCAGCCGCTCCATTTCATGGCTTTTTGCGGGCAGGCGGCGGCGCATTCGCCGCAGCGGATGCACTCCAGGCCATCCGGGCCGGGGGCCTCCATGGGGCAGATGTCGCGGCACAGGCCGCAGCCGTCGCATTTTTCGGCGTCGGTGCGGATGTGCAGCAGGGACACGCGGTTAAACAGGGAGAGCAACGCCCCCAGGGGGCATAAAAAGCGGCAGAACGGGCGGAAGATTTTTACGCTGAGCAGCAGGATGAGCAGCAGGACGGCGCACTTCCACACGAAGAGCCAGCCCAGGGACGCGCGGATCCCCGCGTTGGCCAGGGTCAGGGGGATGCCCGCCTCCAGGGCGCCGGCGGGGCAGATGTACTCGCAGAAGGCGGGAAAGCTGACCTTCCCGGCCAATGCGAGGGCCGTGGGGATGCCGACCACGAACACGGCCAGTACGGCGTATTTCAGCCAGCGCAGCCAGCTAAAACAGCGCAACCGCCTCCATTTTTTCAGGGGAATTTTGTGCAGCAGCTCCTGGATGAGGCCGAAGGGGCACAGGAAGCCGCACAGAAAGCGCCCGGTGAGCGCCCCCGCGATGAGCAGAAAGCCGTAGACGTAAAACGAAACCAGGGTTTTGGGGTCGCCCGCCAGCGCCTGCAGCGAGCCGATGGGGCAGGCCCCCAGCGCCCCCGGGCAGGAGTAGCAGTTGAGGCCCGGCGCGCAAAACTGCTTGAGCCGCCCCTGGTAGATCCGCCCGGTGAAGAAACCCGGCAGGCTGCCGTTCATGAGCAGCGCGGCGGAGATTTGGATGATTTTGCGTTTCATGGATCACCTTTTTTGCCACCCCCTCTGTCGCTAGTGTCTCCTTCGGAGCCACGGGCGACATCTCCCCCAAGGGGGGCGATTCTGACGGTGGCCTCACATTTTGTTGAAACGATGAACGGGCTTTCGGCTACCGTCAGAACCGCCCCCTTGGGGGAGATGTCGCCCGTGGCTCCGAAGGAGACACTAGCGACAGAGGGGTGGTTCTCCTTAGCCAATGCCGATGCACTCCAGACATACCAGGATGGCTTTTTGCAGCACCTGCGCCGGTTCGCCCCGGGCGATCCCCAGCCCCAGGCACGCGGCCCCGGCGCACAGGAGGGAAACCTGGGCGGATAGAAGGAATATGCGTTTGCGGTTCATGGCGCCCTCCTCTTTGCTCCCCTAAAATGCCTTATCCAGGGCCTGGCGCAGCCTCTCGGCGGTGACCATACCGCCGAAATATTCCACGATCACGCCATCGGCATCCAGCACCCAGGTCTGGGGGATGAAGCTGATGTTGTAAACAGCCGACACCGCCTTATCGGGGTCGTAGGCCATGGGATAGGTGTAGCCTTTTTCGGCCAGAAAGGCGTCCACCGTGGCAGCAGCCTCGCCGGAGCTGACGCCCAGCATGTGGATGCTGGAGCCGTATTCCACGAAGATGGCCTGGAAATCCGGCATTTCCGCCTGGCAGGGCGGGCACCAGGTTGTGTAGAAATTCAGCACCACGGGCCTGCCGCGCAGGGCCGAAAGCGTGACGCGCCCCCCGCCGGGCTGGCTGAGGGTAAAATCCGGGGCCTGCTGCCCGGCCTTCAGTCCCGTATCCCCCGGCTCGCCGCAGGCTGCCAGGGCAAACAGCAGCAGGGCAGCAAGGACAAGGGCGGTGATTTTTTTCATTACGGAACGCCTCCCAAGCATGAGATGCTATTATTATATACAATTTAAGGGGGGATGTCAATGCGAATCCCAGTAAAAAGGCCAGCGCGGCCCGCCTTATTTATCCCCTCTGTCGCCAAATGGCCCTGGCGGGCGGCGACATCTCCCCCAGATCATTCCGCTTCGCTCCATTGGGGGCGATCCTGACGGTTTCCGAAAGCGATTGATGTGTGTTGGCTCAACCAATTATATCCTTTATCGCAGCTTCCTCCCCGTGGGCCATGACATAGGTCTTCAGCCCGGCGGCATTGGCAGGGGCGCAGAAATCCTCGGGGTCGGCGGTGTTTTCGGCGAACATGCCGTAGTGGTTCGGGATGGCGAGCTTCGCGCCGGAGCGCAGGGCCACCCGCAGGGCCTTCTCGGCGTTCATGTTGCCCCAGCGCCCATTGATGCAGCAGCAGATTACGTCGGCGTTTGCGTCCGCGCCGACCTCCTCGCCGTAGAGCGTGTCGCCGGTGAAATAAAGCGTGATTCCCTCTGCCGTGATAACGAAGCCCACGCTGTCGGGCGTGTGGTCGGCATAGACGGCCCGCAGGGCGAAATCGCCGAGGCAGAGGGTATCGCCGCGGTTCATCACGGTAATCTGGTCTTCCGCGATGCCTTTACCTAGCGCCAATAAAGCTTTTTTACAGCTCCCGGGGCAGATGAAGCGCACGCCCCCGCAGTCCATCTGCTCGATGAACTCTGTGTCCAGGTGATCCATGTGGTCGTGGGTGGCGAGGTAGTAGTCCGGGCGGGCATCCTGCGGGGCGATGGGCGGCGGCACAAGGCGCTTTAGGTTCTCCTTGCTGTGCTCCACCATGTCGGAAAGGTAAGGGTCGAGGTAGATCGTCTTGCCGCCGATGCCCTGCGCATCGTTGATGCGCAGGGCGTAGCCGCCCTGGCCCAGCCAGGTGAGGGTGAAATCGTTCATCATGGTTATCTCCCGTCAATGAATTTTTGGATTTATGTGCCCGGGCGGCTGTAGGCAGCCACCCCTACTCTCCTAATTCCTGGGCTTGGCCCAGCCGTAGCCCGATTCGGGACTGTTGTCCTCCGGCATGGAGGGCAGGCTCATGCCGCCATCCACCTTCAGCGTTACGCCGGTGATATAATCGGCCCTGTCGCTGAGCAGGAACTCCACGGCGTTGGCGATATCCCGTGCGCAGCCGTAGCGGCCCAGGGGGAGCTTGTGCGCCCATTCGCGGCCCAGGTTTTCCGGGGTATCGGGCCCGCGCACGCTGGTCATCCCCGGGGATACGCAGTTGACCCGGATGCCGTACTGGGAGAGCTCCAGGGCCTCGGACTGCGTGGTGCGCACCAGGGCCGCCTTCAGGCCGCCGTAGACACCGTCCCGGGGGTAGGCCCGGTGGGCGTGGACGGAGGAGATGTGCACGATGCCGCCCCGGATGCCGTTTTCGATCATATGCTTTGCCGCGAGGGAGGTGCACAGCAGCACCGCCCGGTAGTCGCAGCTGTAGAGCTCGTCGATCTTTTCCGCCGTCAGGTCCGCCGCGCTGTTCCACTTGGTGATACCGGCCACGGTGACCAGGGCGTCTATGCGGCCCAGGCTTTCGACGGCCTGGCCCACGGCGCGCTGGGGGGCGTCCCTTTCGCCCATGTCGGCCTGGAAATAGAAGCAGCGCCGGCCTATGGCCCCAATTTCTTGGGCGGTTTCGATGGCGGCCTCCCCGCAGGAATGATAGGTGAAGGCGATGTCGTAGCCCTCCCGGGCCAGGGCGACGCAGGTGGCGTGGCCGATGCCCCGGCTGCCGCCGATAATAAAGGCTCCCTTAGAGCCTTGAGCACACTTTTTGGGTTCGTCCATGGAAAACTCCTTTTATTTGCTGTTATACAAAGTATTATAACAAAAAAGCCCGGCGGATACAAGATGCCGCCGGGAGTTTTTTTGTAAAATTAATATTTACCCCTTTTCGCTCATCTGCCTTTGCGCCATGACCAGGCCGTAATAGATGCCCTTTTGCTCGAGGAGCTCCCGGTGGGAGCCCAGCTCCGCGATGCGGCCCTTTTCGATGACGGCCAGGCGGTTGGCGTGGCGCAGGGTGGAAAGCCGGTGGGCGATGGCGATGGTGGTGCGGTTTTTCACCAGGCGCTCCAGGGCCTGCTGGATCTTCGCCTCGGTTTCGGGATCCAGAGCGCTGGTGGCCTCGTCGAGGATCAGGATTTTAGGATCCTTCAGCACCGCGCGGGCAATGGCGACTCTCTGTCTTTCGCCGCCGGAGAGGTTGTGGCCGTCCTCCCCCACCATGGTGTTGTAGCCGTCGGCCAGCTTGATGATGAACTCGTGGGCATTGGCCAGGCGCGCGGCCCGGAAGATCTCCTCCGGGGGGGCGCCGGGCTTGGCGTAGGCGATGTTGTCGTAGACGGTGCCGGAGAACAGGAAGGTCTCCTGGAACACCACGCCGATGTTCTCCCGCAGGAAGGTGTAGTCGTAGTCGCGGATGTCGTGGTCCCCCAGGCGCACGCGGCCGATGTCGGCGTCGTAGAGGCGCAGCACCAGGTTGATGATCGTGCTCTTCCCCGCGCCGGAGTGCCCCACCAGGCCCAGCATCTCGCCCTTGGGGATTTCCAGCCGGATGTCCTTGAGCACGGGCTCGTAGGCCTTGTAGCCGAACTGCACGCCCTCGAAGGCGAGGGAGCCGTCGATCTCCTCCAGAATGGGGTCCTCGGCCTCGGGCACGGTGGGCGCCTCGTCCAGGATCTCGAAGAGCTTAATCAGGCTGGTGTTGGCCTCCGCCAGGCTCTGGGGGAAGCGGGCCATCCAGCGCAGAGGCTCGTTCATATAGGCCGCGAAGAGGGTAAACTGCACCAGCGCCCCCAGGCTCAGGGTTCCCCGGAGCACCATGCGCCCGCCCAAAAAGAGCATGAGCAGCTCGCCGGCCATCAGCGCCAGGCGGGTGAAGGGGTTGATCAGGGCCCACAGGCGCTCGTTGCGCTTGGAAATTTCGGCCAGGCGGCGGCTGGCATTGGCGAATTTGGCGACCTCGCGCTCCTCCGCCCCGAAGGTCTTGACCACGCGGATGCCCTTGATGATATCCCGCAGCACGCTTTTTTCCCTGGAGCCGCAGATCCACTGCTTGTCGTAGAGCAAAAAGATGAAGGACCAGAAGTTGCGCATGATGACCAGGGTCAGGGGCACGGGGAGGAGCACCAGCAGGGCCAGCCTCCACTCGGTGGCCAGCAGGATGGAGGCCACCGTGACGAACATGATGGATTTTTCAAAGGCGGCGCGGCCCATGCCGTTGATGAAGTCCTTCACCTGCTCGGTGTCCTGGGTCACGCGGCGCATCAGATCCCCCGCCGTGCGCTTCTGGATGGACTGCACGGAGAGGTTCTGCACCTTGTCGTAGACCAGGCAGCGCAGGATATCGCAAAAACGGGAGCCCGTGCGCTGGGTGGCCAGATTGCTCAGGGCCAGGAACACCTGCCCCAGCATCATGCTCAGCGCGATGCCGGCCCCGGCCCAGACCAGCGCGCTGCCCTCCGTCCATCCGAAGGGCAGGACGGTTCCCTCCTCCGGGCGCAGGACGTTATCCAGCAGCCAGCGCTGCAGCAGGGGCATCACCACGCGCATGCCGTTGAAGACGAGCATGCACAGCGAGGCCATGAGCAGGGAGGCCCTGTGCCGCCCCATAAGCCTCCACACCCGCCGCCACAGCTGCGACTTATCGGTGCAGAAAAGGCAGCTGCTCATGCCGGGCAGCAGGCTGCGCCCGCAGGTGGGGCAGCGGCGCAGCTCGTCTTCCCTCCACTGGAGGGTTTCGCCGTGGCGCAGCCAGTGGTTCACCGTCTTGCAGAACTCCCCGACCTCGTTGACGTGGGTCATGGAAAAACGGCACACGGCGATATTTTGGTCGTCCGGCAGGGCAATCTCCTGCCCGGGCGGCTCGCAGGGCGATGGTTTATCCCCGGGCAGTATTTTTTTATCCCCGGGCGGCTTGCAAGCCGCCCCTACAGAGGCATCGTTTTTCAGGCAGAGCTCCAGGCGGCCGCAGCCGATATCCGTGCGCTGCTTGAGCTCGGAGATATCCCCCAGCGTGCGCGTAAAGAGTATTTCGTCCCCTATGGCCGCGCTGAGGGTATCGCCCTGCCAGCGCAGCTCGCCCGCACAGAATTTTCCCGCGGGCGTCAGATCGAAGGGCGCGGTAATGGTCGGCATAAATGCCTCCTTTCAATGCTGAATTATGAATGCTGAATGCTGAATTGTCGCTGCGCGAAGCTCCCTCACCAGGGAGCCAGGGGTTTGTTGCCGAAAGCTTGTGAAAAATTAATTCAGCATTCAGCATTGTGCATTCAGCATTGTGCATTCAGCATTAGTACAGGTAGGGTTCCAGCATTCTTAGGCTCTTCTTCTGGATTTTGTAGACATCCGGGATCAGGAAGCGGTTGCCGTCCACGTCGGTGAGGATAATCCGGCCGCCCCCCAGCTGCTTCAGGTTCTTGCTGATATCCTTCACGGCGATGGTTTTTTCCTGGCTTTCGCTCCCCGCGCCGGCCACGAGCAGGCTGAAATAGTACGAGCCCATCTTTTCCTTCACGGATTTGACCTGCGTCACCTCCGGGTAGAAGTAGCGGATGCCCAGCTCCGCCCGCAGCAGCTCCCGCGCGGCCTCGTCGAAGGCTTCGAGGTCCTCCAGCACGGCGATTTCCTTGCCCTCCATGTCGGCCACGCAGATGTACTGCCCCGGCGCGGTGAAGGGCAGCGCCCGGCTCAGCTGCACCCGGCGGTAATCCTCCTCCCGCAGCTCGAGGCCCAGGAAGCCGTTGGGGTTGCTGTAAAAGCGGCAGTCCCCGGGCGGGGTGAAATCGGTGAGTAAAGCCTGCTCCGCAGTCTTGGCCTGCTCCGCAGTCTTGGCCTGCTCCGCAGTCTTGGCCTGCTCCGCAGTCTTGGCCTGCTCCTCGGATTTTTCCAACACGCTGTTCATAGTGTATACCCTTTCAAAATATCTTCATTCTTGTTTCTCATGTAATCCGCAACAACGAACGCTGCAAAGCCTGCTGTCGTCTTGCAATGGTCTAGTTGCGGAATAGTATTATATCGTTTTTGTCCGCCTGGCCGCCATGGCGATCAGCGCGATATCGCCCTCTGTGTCGGCATCCAGGAGCTTCACGTCAAAATCCCCGCCGCCGCCATCCCCGAACTCCTTCCCGAAGTTTTCCACCGACCAATCCGCCCAGGGCCGCCACAGGCCCTTCGGGTCGTCCAGGTCATAGCACGCGGTGATTTCGCACAGCCCGGTTTTCTCCCACAGGCTGCGCCACCACTTGGCGCTGTGCAGCGTGTACAGTTCGGGGAACCACAGCTTTTCCAGGGTGTCCGGATATCCCTTCTCGAACTCGCGCCCGAGCCCCGGGACGACAATCCCATATTGGCCGCCGGGCCTGACAAGCTTGGAAAACACATCGACGAAGTAGGATTCGCCCGCGCCGAAATAGTGGTAGCTGTCGATGGAAATCACGGCGTCGAAGAAGCCTTCGGCGTAGGGCAGGGCGTGGGCCTCGGCGTGGATGGGGAAGACCCGGTCGGCCACGCCGACGGCCTCGAAGCGCTTCAGATTTTCCGCCGCACTGATCCACAAGTCGTTGGCGAAGACCGTGACACCGTATTCCTTCGCGAGGAAGATGGAGGTCAGGCCCTTGCCGCAGCCCAGGTCCAGCACGCGCATGCCGGGGCGCAGATCCAGGTGGGCGCAGAGGTCCTCGCAGAGCCACAGGGGGTTGGGGCCCATCCAGTTTTTTGCGATCCACGCAGGGTCGTATTTGTCTGTTAAGGGGTATATGTTCATGATTTGTTCCTTTCATTGCTTACAGCGCGCACCGCCAGCCATGCGGGCAGCGCGGCCGCAGGGTACTTGCACCAGTCATGCTTCGCATATTTATCTTTTTCCCGTTCTCTGTAGGTTTTATAGTACCAGGCATGGCCCATCAGGTCGTCCTTATAAGGCATGAGCTCGCGGAAATCCTCCACCGCGAAGCCCGCGCCCAACAGCGCCCGCATAAAGTCCTCCACCCGCCAGTGGTATCTGCCTTCCTCCACCGCTGTGTAGGGCTTGACGACTCTGATGTGCCTGCCGAATACGTGCACCTTTGTTGTCAGTCTGCCGTCTTTAAAAGGCCGGTTGAACGGATGCACCTCAAAGAAGAGGTACGTCCCGCCGGGTTTCAGCACGCGCTGGAAGCTGCGGTACATCATTGGCAGGTCGCTAATCCATACGTGCGCGCCGTTGCTGGTGTAAACCAGGTCGTATGTATCGTCGGGCAGACCCTCCAGGGTCATGCTGTCCGCCTGGACGAAGGGAATCTCCCAGCCCTGTTCCTGCGCCCTGCAGCGGGCGTTTTTGATCTGCTGCGAGGATAAGTCAGCGGCGGCCACGTCTGCCCCCAACAGATGAAAGGCGAAGACGGCGTAGCAGTCCCCGCAGGAGGGCACCAGAACTTTCCTGCCTTTGAAATCCGGGAAGGCTTCATGCAGCATCGCCCAAGTCTCCCGAGGGAACGCGCGCTGCGGTGATTCAATGATTTTTGCAAGGGTGATGCGGTATTCCCCGCCCTCCCTGCCAAAATATCCATCAGACCAGGCATCCCAATGGGCCTGTGTTGCCTCATTCATCCTTTTTCTTTTTCTCCTCCTGCTCCCGCGCCCTTTTGCTCTCGATGCCGATGGTGGAAAGGGCCTTCTGCTGCACCTGGTAGAGCTCGAAGAAGGAGCCCTTCTTCTTCAGCAGCTCGTTGAAGGTGCCGAACTCGCTCAGCTCGCCCTTTTCGATGACCGCCAGGACGTCCGCGCCGCGCAGGGTGCTCAGGCGGTGGGCGATGGCGATGACGGTGCGGCCCTCCTTGAGCTTGCCCAGGGACTCCTGGATGCTGCGCTCCGTGGCGGTATCCATGGCGGCGGTGGCTTCGTCGAGGATCAAAATTTTAGGATTTTGCAGAATGGCCCGGGCGATGGAGACCCTTTGCTTTTCGCCGCCGGAGAGCTCCTGCCCGCCGTTGCCCACCCGGGTCTCGTAGGCGTCGGGGAGCTTCATGATGAACTCGTGGGCCGCCGCCGCCTTGGCCGCCGCCATGATCTCCGGTAGCTCGGCCTCTGGCTTGGCGTAGCGGATGTTCTCGGCGATGGAGCCGGTGAACAGGTAGATATCCTGGCTGACCAGGCCGATGTTTTTGCGCAGCAGGGCCAGGGGCAGCTCCTTCACGTCCACGCCGTCGATGAGGATGGCCCCCGCCTTGGCGTCGTAGAGGCGCGAAATCAGGTTGGCGATGGTGGTCTTGCCCGCGCCGGTCTTGCCCACGATGCCCAGCATCTGCCCGGCCTCCACCCTCAGGTCCATGCGCTTGATGATGGGCCGCGCGGGCTCGTACTCGAACTCCAGCTCCTTGAGCTCCACATCGCCCCGGACGCGCTCCAGCTGCACGGGGCTCTCGATCTCGGTGATCTCCGGCTCGGCGTCCACGATCTCGAAGACCCGGTGGGCGGCGTCCTTGCAGCGGGCCCACCAGTTGAACACCCAGGAGAGGAACTCCAGGGGCGAATACAGCATGTTGAGGTAGACGACGAAGCTCAGCAGCCCGCCCACGGTCAGCTCGCCGCCCAGCACCTGCCGCCCGCCCATGAGCAGCACCCCGGTGCCCAGCAGGGTAATCAGGGTCACCAGGACAGGGAACAGGGTGCTTTCCGTGTTCACCAGGCCGATCTCCGCATCGCGCACGCCGCCGCTGACCCCGGAAAAGCGCTCCAGCTCCTTGCGCTCCTGGGAGAAGGCCTTGATGACCCGCTGGCCGTTGATGTTGTCGCTGACCATGGAGGTCAGGCGGGAGTTGCTGGCCCAGGCCCGGTGGTGCAGCCGGCGGAACATCCTGGTGAAAAAGCCGACGAAGGGCAGGATGGGCAGCACGGCCCCCAGCACCATGAGGCTCAGCTTCCAGCTGAGCAGGAACATCATGGCGAGCGCGCCCCCCAGCTGGATGATGGATACGGCGATGTAGGGCATGCCGTTGATGAAGAACCAGTAGATCATGCTGGCGTCGCGGTTGACGCGCTCCATGAGCTGGCCGGTCTGCTTGGAGGCGAAAAAGCCCACGGAAAGCTTCTGCATGGCCGCGAAGATTTTCTTCTTGATGTCGTAGATCACGAAGGGGATGATACCCCCCATGGTGTACTCCTGGGCGGCGCTCAGGGCGGTTTCCAGCAGGCGCATGCCCAGGATAGCCAGAACCAGCCAGCTCAGGGCGGCCAGATTCTGCGCCAGGGGCCGCAGGCCCACTTGGCTGAGCACGTCGTCGAAGAGCATCTGCGTGCTCACCTTGGGCAGGAGCACCGTCAGGCCGTTGGAGAGCACCAGGAAGAGCACCACCACGGCCACCTGCAGCTTGTAGCCCCCGAAAAACGCGAACAGCCGCTTGACGGTGGAGCCCTGCTTGCCGCACTTGGGGCAGACATTGCGCTTATCGGGGTAGCGCTCGCCGCATTTGGGGCAGTAGAGGGATTCGTCGGTCTCGGCCAGGAAGGGGGACATGTCCTTGTCCTCCTTCAGGGCGTTGACGCAGTCGCACAGCTGCTGGATTTTGCCGCACAGCCCGATGGAAAAGCGCGCGAGGGCAACGTCGTCGCCCTTCGCGGGCTCCTCCGAATCGTCCTTCGCGGCTTCTTCCCACACGGCTCTTTTTTCCCGGGCGGCATCCTTCGCGCACTCTTCCATGATGAGGCGCCCCGTGGTCACGTAGCGCTCCACCTTCAGCTTTCCGATGTCCTCCATAGGGATGGTTTCGAGGCGGTCCAGGCGGTAGACGACCTCGGGCTTCCTGCTCTTTTTGCGAAAAAGCTTTCCCCACAGCTTTTGTACGCCCTTGATCTCCCGGAGCTTCGCCTCGCCGAAGGCGAGGTAGAGCCCCTGCCGGTCGAAGGCCAGCCAGGCATCCGTATAATTCCCCTCGTTGTCCATGTCCCCAGTGACGCCCAGGATGAATTCCTCCGTGCGCAGCCCCTGCCCCTCCAGCAGCGTGAGCACCTCCTCCGGCAGCCTGCCGGGTTTTACGCGCTTCGCGGCATCTTTTTTCTCACCCTTGCCGGGTTTTACGCGCTTCGCGGCATCTTTT
>Ga0123353_10009463_pt1 | contig 13463 bp, 11 predicted proteins | sample TergutLab28metaG_3_FD_92763 | JGI IMG/M metagenome (GOLD analysis project Ga0123353, IMG submission 92763) | Labiotermes labralis P3 segment gut microbial communities from Petit-Saut dam, French Guiana - Lab288 P3 | ecosystem: Host-associated > Arthropoda: Insects > Digestive system > Gut ... | reverse complement strand
TGTGGGGTCGCTCACGGACCGAGCCTATCGGAACTGGCCCGAGGGCTCACGGGTGTGTTTCGGCGCGTCAGGCCAACACGCGGACCACCCGCCTCGGCACCGTCTGGACCAGCGTCGGGCTTGGGCTGTCGCGAATCCCGGACGTTGGTGACGCCGGTGCGTAGCATGTGGGTATGACGATGGGCCCGTCGTGGCGCCCCGGTTGCCGGCGGCACTGCCGTCGCTGGTGCCACGTGGCGCTGGTCGGGCTGCTGGTGGCTGTTGCTGGTGCGTGCACGCACAACCCGACGGGGGCGGCGTCGCCGTCGGCGCCAGTGCCGGCTGCGCCGACCACAGCCCCGCCGGTGTCTGACCCGACCCCGACCCCAACCCCGAGCGCGTCGTCAACAGCGCTGGGGTTGGCGATGCAGCAGGACCTGCGCCCGCAGTTCCAGCACGGGCCGAAACCTGCGGAGTACCAGAAGTACATCGTCCTGCACGACACCGAAGGAGGCGGTACCCCCGCGTCGGTCGTCGCGTGGTGGGCGAACGAAGGGCAGCTCATCGCCGCGCACTTCGTCATCGGCACCGACGGGACCGTGTTGCTCGTCGTGCCGTTGGACGTCATCGCGCACCACGCCGGGTTTGGTGACACTGGGCACGACGCGGCCTACGGGGTGCCTGAGGACGGCCGTGACGACCGGCGCGGCACCCGGCCCGTCGGCGCCTGGGCGTCGGACTACGGGATGAACTCGTACTCGGTGGGGATCGAGCTCATCCACAAGGGCCAGCACGCTGCCTACCCGCAGGCGCAGCTCGACGCCCTCGACCGTGTCATCGCCTACATCGATGCGTACTACGGGTTCGAGTCGACCATCATCGACCACAAGGCGTGGCGGACAGGCAACTCCGACACCTCCCGGGCCTTCGCCACGTACCTCGCCGCCTACCAGGACCACCGCACCCACACGTAGGCCCAGGCGCGTCGTCGCACGCGCCTGGGCAGCGGGGGATGGACGCACCTGGGTGTTCGGTGCAGTGGGGCGAGGCCGAGCCGGCGGCGCCGAAGACACCGAACGGCCCCCATTGTCCTTGGGACGTTCAAACAAGGCGCTGACCAGGCAAGACATAGGAACCGTCCCCATTGTCCTCAGTGGGCGACGGAGGTGGCGGTGATCTCTGCGGCGATGCGGCGGGCGTCGGCTGAGTCGGGGCCGGGCGCGGGGGGGAACAAGGTCGCGCGGTAGTAGCGCAGCTCGTCGATGGACTCGAGGATGTCGGCCAGCGCCCGGTGGCCGCCGGTCTTGGGTGGGGCGGCGAAGTACACCCTGGGGTACCAGCGGCGGGCGAGCTCTTTGATCGAGGAGACGTCGATGACGCGGTAGTGCAGGTGCTCGACGAGCTCGGGGATGTCGCGTTCGAGGAACGTCTTGTCGGTGCCGACCGAGTTGCCGGCCAGGGGGGCTTTGCCCGGTTCGGGGACCCAGCGGCGCACGTACGTCATGACCTGGGCGCGGGCGTCGTCGAGGGTTGTGCCCTGCGCGAGCTGGTCGAGCAGGCCAGAGGTCGTGTGCATCGTGCGGACGAAGTCGCCCATCTGGTCCAGGGCGGACTGCGGTGGGGTGATGAGCAGGTCGACCCCCTCGTCGAGGGGGGCAAGCTCGGAGTCGGTCACCACGACGGCGATCTCGATGAGGGCGTCAGCGCCAAGGTCGAGGCCGGTCATCTCGCAGTCGACCCACACGATCCGGTCCGCGCTGGGGTGGCCGTTCGGGTCAGCGGTCTGGGTCACGTACCCACCCTAGTGGTCGGATCTGTGCGTCGTGGTTGCCGGTGCCCGAGCGTCGCGACCCATGCCACGGTCGGCACGACGAGCAGGACGGTCGCGCCGATCCACGCGGCGGTCGTCCACGACGCGTCGGCCCACCGGGTCGCGGCGAACGTCACCATCGCCGCGAGCACACCGACAAGGATCCGTTCGATCCACTGCCGGCGCGGCGGTTCGTACGCAGGCAGCGGTTGTGTCTGGTGGGCTGGGGGATGCTCGGGTTCGTCCTCGCGGCTGTCAGGCAGGTTCCGCAACCAGCCCAGGTGCTCTTCTTCGGCTTGTTCGACTGTGCTGCGTGCGACACGTCCGGTCGGGACCGTGGGTGAGACGAGCTCGTCGGCCAGCGCCGCGTACCTGTCGTTCGACGCTGTGGCGGCGGTCGCAGGTTCGTCCGGACTGGCGGGGGACAACCGCGTCGCCTGGTTGAACGGCTGGTCGAACGGTTGGTCGAGAGGCGGGTCGAACGGCTGGTCGAACGGTTGGTCAGACAGGTGCTCGGGCCAGCCCAGGGCTTCGCCCAGCGTCGCCGGGACCTGCGGCCAGCTGATATCGCTCGCCGCGACAGTCTCAGGCCAGCCCGCTGGCACACCAGCTGGGGCGTCGACGGGCCAGACGACCTCGTCAGCGGGTCTGGCCAGTGCCTGGGTCCAGCCCACCGGCGCGGCGTCGGGGCTGGTGGTCGACAGCCCGACGAGCTCGGCTGGTTCCCCCACGCCCTGGTCGTCGGGCACCTCGACGACCGCGGGGTCGTCCCCGCGGTCGTGCTGGCGTTCGGGCCGTGTGGGGTAGGCGTCCGAAGGCGCCGACGAAGAGTGCCGACCCACTCAACCCTCCCGTGTCCTGACGATCGTCACATTGCGATCGTCCCATCGAAGGGCGCACGGCGCCTGGTGTGAGGGGTCCGGCCCGCGTCCGTGCGCGCTGTTGAGGCACCCGGGGCCAGATTTTCATCCACCGGGCCGGACAGATTCAGCCGACGACAGCTGTGCGGCCGTCACCGGTCACGTGCCGGCAGGCGCCAGCCAAGCAGGGGCAGGTCCCACACCTTAGGCTGGGAAGATGACCAGCGCGCCGCACGGCCTGACCCCGGGGCGGTGAGGCTGTGCGTATCGTCAGTCCTGTCCCAGGCACGTTGCGGGCCTTGGCCGACGTGCCTGACCCGGTGTTCAGCCAGTGCGTCGTCGGCCCAGGCGTCGCCGTCGAACCGCGGCACCTGGCCCGGATCACCGTCCGGGCCCCGTGCGACGGGATCGTCGCGGCTGTGCACCCCCACTCGTTCGTCGTCGCCGCAGCCCCGCGCACCGCGGTGCTCGTGCACGTGGGTGTGAACACCGAGTCGTTGGCTGGGCTGGGGTTCTCGGTGTTCGTCTCAGCCGGGGCGCGGGTGACTGCCGGGGACCGGATGCTCAGCTGGTCACCGATCGATGTCGCCGCCGCAGGGCTGTCGACGTTGTGCCCGGTCATCGCGTTGCAGGCTGAGCACGACCAGGTCCGCCCCACCGTCGCCCCAGGTGTTGAGGTCGAGGTCGGTGACCCGGTGATCGACTGGCCCCAGCGGCCCGTGGACTGACAGCGCGCTCACGGCGCCGGCGCGTCGTCGCGGTGGGCCAGGTCCCACAGGTCACGCTGCCCAGCCAGGGGCACACCAGCGTCAGCCAGCGCGTCGCGGACCGCGACACGCAGACGACGGGCCACCTCCCACTGCCGTGCCGGAGAGGTGCGCACCTGCACACGTAAGGTCACGGCCAGGGCTGTGAGGTTCTCGATCCCGGTGACCTGTGGTTCGTCGCGGACGTCGTCGACGATGTCGGGGTCGGTGACGACGGTCTGCGCGGCGGCTGCGAGCAGGTCGCGCGCCTGGTCGACGTCGGCGAAGTAGTCGACGTCGACGTCGAGCACCGCTGTGGCCCACTGCTGGGTCTTGTTCGCCACACGTGCGACCGACCCGTTCGGGACGAACCACAACGTGCCGTTCGTGTCGCGGATCTGGGTCACCCGCAAACCCACGGCCTCGACCGTGCCCGAGGCGACACCGACGTCGATGATGTCGCCGACGCCGTACTGGTCCTCAGCGAGCATGAACAACCCCGACAAGAAGTCCTTGACCAGCGCTTGCGCACCAAAACCCAGGGCGACACCGACGATGCCCGCCGAAGCGATGAACGGTGCCAGGCTCACCCCCAGCGAGTCCAGGACGAGCAGCACCACCAGGGTCCCCACGAGCAGCGAGGCCACCGACCGCAGCACCGACCCGACAGTCTTGGCCCGCTGGGCGCGCCGGGCAACCAGCTGCGGGCTGGGCCGGGTCAGTGTCGCGAGCAGCTCGGCGGACTCTGGGTCGCGGGCCAGGCGCCCGGTCGCCCAGGCGATGAGCCGGCGCAGCACGACGAGCACGACGAGCCCGACCATGACGTACAGGCAGATCCGCAACGGCAGGCCGACGAACCACCCCCACCGGGTCTGCGGGTCGCTGGCCAACCCGTCGAGCACCGCCTTGGGGCTGGGGGTTGGGTCGATCGTCATCGCGGGCCTCCTGCCCCGGTGCGGTCGGCGACGAACGCGAGCTCGTCGACGATGAGCGCCACAGACCGTGACAAGGCGCGGGCGCCGTGGCCCACACCTGTCTCTCGGCGCACGAGCACAGGGGCGTCGCCGAACGTCGCGCTCGTCGCGGCCTGGAGCGCGGCAGCGGTCTTGCGCACGTGCAAGGGGTCGACGCGGGTGTCGCCTTCGAAGACGGTGAACAACGTCGCGGGGTAGGCCGTGCCCGGTTCGACGCGGTGGTACGGGGAGTAGGCGAGCAGCCAGTCCAGCTCGGAGGGCACGTTGGCGTCGCCGTACTCCTCGGTCCACGTCACACCCAGGCCGAACCGCTGGTAGCGGACCATGTCGAGCAGGGGCGCCGAGCACACAGCGGCAGCGTACGCTGATGGGCGCTGGGTGATCGTCGCCCCGACGAGCAGGCCGCCGTTCGACCCGCCCCACACCGCGGTCTGGGCGGGGGTGGTCCAGCCATCGGCGACGAGGGTGTCACCGATGGCGTGCAGGTCGTCGAACACGTTCTGCTTGGCCTGGCGCATCCCGTCGCGGTGCCAGGCCTCGCCTTCCTCGCCGCCGCCGCGCAGGTTCGCCACGACGTACACCCCGCCGGCTTCGACCCAGGCGAGCGTCGTGGCCGAATACCCCGGGTTGAGGCTGATCTGGAACCCTCCGTACCCGTACACGATCGTCGGGGACGTGCGTGTGGGTCGTCCGTCAGGCCCCACAGCTGCGGCCGGTGCGACGACGAACGCACGCACAGTCGTCCCGTCGGCGCTCGTGGTGACCAGGCGTTGGACGGTGATGTCCGCGAGCTCGGCGACAGCCCCTGGTGGCGACGCCCACACCGTCGGCGCTGCGCTGGCACCGCCGTCCAGGCTCCAGCGGTAGACGGTCGGCACCGTCGTGTGGTCGGTGTAGGTGAACCACATGTTCGGCCCGCCGTCGGGACGGGTGACCAGGCCGCCGACGGTCCCCAGGCCCGGCAGGTCCACAGTGCCGGTCCGTGCCCCTGAGGCCAGGTCGTGCACGGTGACCTCGCTGACCGCGTGGCGTTCCCACGAGGCGACCAGCGTCGTGGGGCCGTCGGCGCCGGGGGCGTCGAGCACGGCAGTGTCAGTGAGCACCGCTTCGGGGTCTTCGTCGAGCAAGGTGTGCCAGTCACGGGGGGTGGCCGGGTCGGCCCAGGCCAGGCGCCCACGTGGGGCGTCGAGGTCGGTGTGCAGGTACAGGCGCCCGTCACGTGCGACGTGGGCGCTGGTCTCGGCGTCGACCCCCACGACGACCTCAGCGAACACCGGGGCCTGGGGGCCGCAGGCGGCAAGGTCGGCGATCCACACGTCGGTGCGTGGGGCGGTCCCGGCTGAGGCGCTGACGACGAGCCAGCGGCCGTCCAACGAGACGTGGACCCCGTAGTAGTTCGTCATGTCCAGCCCCGCGCCGAACACCTCAACGTCCTGCGCAGGGTCGGTGCCCAGCTGGTGCCACCAGACCCGGCGGTGGTACTGGTGCTCGTCAGGTGGCAGGCCGGCAGGGTCCAGCCGCCGCACGTAGTAGAACGACCCGCCGCCGGGCAACCAGGCGACCGGTGAGTACCGGGCCCGGTCCACAGGTCCGTCGACGTCCTCGCCGGTTGTCACGTCGAGCACCCGCAGCACCGACTCCTCGGTGCCTCCGGTCGACACCTGGTAGGCGACGAGGTCACCTTCTTTGGACGGCTGCCACGAGTCGAGCGTGGTGTCGGCCGTCGTGTCTGGGGGCGTGCTGTCGTCCTCCTCGCGGTCGTCGGTCTGTGCGGCCAGGCGTGCGCCCACAGCGACCGGGTCGATGAGGACGCGTTCGCCGGCGTCGTCGACGACGACGACGACAGGGTGCTCCTGGTCACCGGACCGCCGGGAGAAGAACCGCCGGTTCCCGCGCAGCACCGGTGGTGAGACGAACCCGGCCGCGAGCAGCTCGTGCAGCCGTGCGGTCAACGTCGCCGTCGCGAACGGCCCACCGGCGAGGCGGGTGGCGGCGTGGTCACGCCAGGTCGACCACAGCTCGTCCTGGGCTGTGGACCACGTCTGGGTCTGGGGGGCGTCGGCGTCTTCCAGCCAGCGGTACGGGTCGGCGACCAGCCGCCCGTGCAGGTCGTCGACGGTGTCCTCGCGCGGTGCTGGTGGGTAGTCCACGGTGCTCACAACACGGCAGGGTACGGCCTGAGCACCGATGAGCCGAACCCGTCGGGGGCGCACCTGCTGCCCAAAGTGGGACTGGTATGTCGTTGGTGGGACGTAGAGTACGCACCATGCTCTCTGGTGAAGTGCTGTCGCAGTGGCTGCAGCGCCGCACTGGGACCTTGGTGCAGGGGTCGCGGATCTCGTTGGGCCCGCAGGGTCTGCGGATATCGCAGACGGTCGATTCGGCACCGGTCGTCGTCCAGCTCCCAGTGATGAACGGCCGCCAGGCGGCGGTCGCGCGGGTCCAGGACCAGGCCGGGGCAGAACATGCGCTGCGGGTCCAGGCGGTGACCTCGCACGCCGAGCACGCGTACCAGGTCGAACGCCTGGTGGCCATGACGCGGGTGGTCACGGCTGCCCGGGAGCACCCGCAGGTGTACCCGGCGGTGCTGGCTGTGCGCGAGTCGTTCGTCGTCAAGGTTCCCGCTGCGCAGGTACCGGTCCCCAGCACCGGGGGCGGGGAGTACGAGCTGTGGTGCGACGTCATGGCGTGGTGCCCGGACGACCTCAACAGCTGGAAACGCGCGGTCGGGCCGATGGTGCCCCCGCAGGTGGTGGTGCCGCTGTTCGTCCCGGTGCTCGCCACCGTCGCCGCCGTGCACGAGCACCTGGGCATCGTCCACCGTGACATCACCACGAACAACATCCTCCTCGACGCTGGCGGACGGTTGCTGCTCGGCGACTGGGGATCGCGCACGGCCTGGCGTCGGGCCACGTCTTGCCTTCCCAGCCCGGGTTCGCGCTGCCACCACAGATGCTCGCCGGTGACCTGTCGGCCGGCCGGCACACCGACGCGTGGTACCTGGGGTGCTTGTTGTCATGGATGCTCACCGGCGAGACCCCCGGGCCCCAGCACGGGTCCGGGTGGGTGCCCGGTGGGCTGGCTGCCGCCGGTGACATGGTGCGCGCGGTCGTCGCCGGGCTGTGCGCCCCTGACCCGCGCCAGCGCCTGACGCTGCCAGCAGCGTTCGCGACGATGGCCCCAGCCCTGGGTCCGGCGCAGGCGGTCGTGCCCCCGCCGGTCGTACCGACGGCTGGACCGGCCGTGCCGCCCGCGCCACCGGTGGGGCCTGTGCCAGGAGTGGTTCCGGTGCAGGGACAGGTTCCCATGGCGCCGGCAGGTCACGTGGCAGCCGTCCCTGGTGCACAGGTACCTGTCGCACCCGCACCTGTTGGACCACCCGCGCCGGTACCCGTGGCACCGGTGCAGGTTCCTGTGGCGCCAGGACCTGTCGTCCCAGTGGTCCAGCCGGTGCAGCCGCCCGTGGTCCCGGCGGGTCCGGGACCTGCCGCGCAGGCGCCTGGCGCACCGGTGGCGCCAGCTGTGGTCCCGTCGGGCCCGGCGCCGGGCGTCCCAGGGCAGGCAGACGCCCCGGGCGGGTCGGCGTGGGGCACAGCAGAGTCGGCACGGTGGGCCGGGTGGAGCACACCAGCGATCGCCTCGACGCCAGCGGCTGAGGCTCCGGCCCCAGACGACCCCCCGGTGCGGCCAGCGTCGTCGCGACGCCGCCGGGCAGTGGTCGTCATGGCCTCGGTGACGGTCGTGTTCACCGCGCTCGCCGCCGTGGTGTGGGGGGTCTCGGCCGCGACCGGACGTATCGGGGCGATCGCCTCGCCGACACCCACACGCGACCGACCAACCTCCACCGGCCCGGCGCACACCGGTCCTGAGTATGTCGTGTGGGACGGCGGCGACAACCTCGTCCTCGGCGAGCAGGCACACACCCCGACCCACGTGTTCGTCTCGCAAGACCAGCTGCCCCGCACGATCACGTGCGCCCCAGAGGGCGAGGCCGGGTCCACCCACGTCACTGTCGACGTGGACCCGTTGTTGCTCACCGACGACGTCGAGGTGGCGCTGGAGGTGGGCAGCGCGTGCCGGGTCAACCTCTCGGTCCCCACCGGGCTGAACTTCACCATCGACTGGACCGGGATCCGGGCGGCTGCAGGGGTCCCAGCCGCGTTCATCGCCGTGGACTTCTCTGACTCGGCGACGCACCTCGGGGTGGGCCACGAGGTCTACGACCACATCGCAGACGCCGACCAGCCGGTGCTGCACCTGAAGGTCCACGCCGAGGGTGAGCTGTACACATGGCCGTCCTACACCAAGTGGAGCGACGGCCGTTCTGTGTTCGGCGTGCCTGACCGCACGTTCGTGCGTTACTGGTTCCCCACCACCGGCCAGATGCCACGGTCGGTCACGTGCACGAAAACCCCCGTCACCGGTCTGGACTTCCGCCGCGCCAAGCTCACCGCCGACGTCGAGGTGCCCATCGACGTGGCCGACGGGTGCACGAGCACGACGCTGCTGGTCTCGGCCGAGCAGAACTGGACCATCGAGTGGACCGGCAAAGGTGCGGGCGTGCTGGATGTCGTCGACGGGACAGGTGTGGCGGCCCAGAGGCTGAACACCGGGACCAAGACGTTGAGCAACACCCCGCACCCAGGCCAGCCGACGGTCCGTCTGGTCGTGACGAGCACGACGCTCGTCCACGTCACACCAGACCGGGCGGTCTACTGAGCCTGGATCCACCGGTTTTTGCGCCGGCTGCGCCTCACCTGGTGGGCGCGCTGGCTGCGTTGTCGCTGCTTGATCCTCACCGCTCCTGCACACGTCGGCTGCGCCGCCGCGCGGAGCCTCTGACGCCGTGGGCCCAGGCTCCAGCCTGCCTTCGCCGCTCCGCGTTGCCAGCCCACCGGCCAGGTGAGGCTCGCTACGGCGAAAACCGGTCGCCCTAAGCTGTGACCGAGTCGGGCTCGACCGGGGCGGCCGCGGGGGTCAGGGCGATCTCTTGGGTGGCCGCGGTGCGCGTCGACACCGGCGCTGGTGGACGTGGGGGGTTGAGGACACGTAGCTCGGCACGCATCTGGGTCGCGGTCTGGTGGCGGTCGCCGCGGTCCTTGGCCAGGGCGGTCAACACGATCCGGTCCAGGGTGTGCGGCAGGTAGGGCACGAGCGTGCTCGGGGCTGGTGGTTCGGTGACGAGCTGTTGGGCGGCAACGGTCGCTTGGTCGTCACCGTCGAACGGGGTGCGGCCGGTGACGAGCTGGAACAGCAGGCACCCGACCGAGTACAGGTCTGAGCGCGGGTCGACCGGTTCGCCACGGATGTGCTCAGGCGACATGTACTGCACAGTGCCGACCACCTGGGGTGCCTCGGTCGTGCCGCGCGCCCACGCGGTGCCGAAGTCCATGACCTTGACCTGCCCGCTCGTGGCGATCATGACGTTGCCCGGTTTGATGTCACGGTGGACGACACCTGAGGCGTGGGCGTGCTCAAGGGCACCGAGGACGCCATGGGCGATCTTCAGGGCGGTCGGGATCGGCACTGCCCCGTTGCGCAGCACCCACCGCAACGTCCGGCCGTCGACATACTCCATGACGATGTACCGCGTCGCAGGTCCGTCAGGAACAGGCTCTTCACCAGCGCGGACGACCGAGACGATCGCCGGATGGTTGAGCATCCCTGCGATCTCAGCCTCCCGGGTGAACCTGCTCACCAGAACCGGGCTCGCGGCTGCTTCGGCGGTGAGGATCTTGACTGCGACCTGGTTGCCGGTCGCGCAGTCGACCCCGCTGTAGACCTCTGCTGTGCCTCCGCGGCCGACGAGCCGGCCAAGGTCGTACTGGTCAGCCACACGTGTGGGCACCGCCATGTCAGGCCCCCCGCACAGGCACGTGGTGAGCCCACCTGGTGGTCACAGCTCGCCTCCCACGCCCGTGGCATACGTGTCAGGGAAGACGATACCGGGACATACCGGTACATGACTGCGATCGCGTGAGACTGGCGCTGCGGCGTGAGACATCGTCATCCCGCTATTCGGAACGCGATGACGCCAGCAGCGACGAGCACGAGGACGACGACGACGCCGACAAACACACCCAGCCCGCGCCGGCGGCGTGCCGGTGGCGTCGTCGGGGGGTCGAACGACGGCGGCCCGGACGCCGCTGGGGGCGCCGGTTGTTGCCCGGGCTGGTACGGCACCGTGTACCCGGGCTGGTCGGCCGGCCGTCCGGCCTCGTAGGGCACCGTGTACCCAGGTTGGTCTGCTGGACGCTCGGGTTGGTAGGGCACGGTGTACCCCGGTTGGTCTGCGGGGCGCGCCCCGGCCCCCGGCGTGCGCGCGGCACGGGTGTCGGCAGCGTTGCCGCCGGGCGAACCGTTGACGTGCCCGGCGACACGCTTTCCGTCGACACGCCGCTCGGGTGGGCGTTGCCCGTTGCTCACCACACGGTGCCCAGCCACACGTTTGCCCTCCTCGCCAGGTCCGACGACGCGGTGCCCGCCGACGCGGGTGCCTGGCGCTGGTTGGGCAGGTTGCGGGGCGTGCTGCGGCTGCGGTGACGGGGGCTGGGCCCACATGGTCGGTGGCCCCGGCGCGCCGACATGTGGTGCCGCCGGTCCTGCGGTCGGCGGTGGCAGCGGGGTGATCGGCGACAGTGGTGGGGGTCCAGGCTGCCGGGGCACATCCATGGCCCCGGGAACCGGTGGGACTGGCGCCGCACCGTGCGGCCCTGGACCGACCGGGTTCGGGTACGGCGGGACGCCGGGCTGGTCTGCGCCGGCAGGGTAGGACGGCCCCACACCCGAGCCGGCACCAGGCGGGATCTGGCCGCTGGGCTGCCCAGGTCTCGGTCCCATGTTGGGTGGGTTGGCGCTGGGACCTGGCGGGATCTGGCCGCTGGGCTGCCCGGGTCGGGGTCCGATGTTGGGTGGGTTGGTGCTGGGGCTTGGGGGGATTTGGCCGTTGGGTTGTCCGGGTCGGGGTCCGATGTTGGGTGGGTTGGTGCTGGGGCTTGGGGGGATTTGGCCGTTGGGTTGTCCGGGTCCGGGTCCGATGTTGGGTGGGTTGGTGCTGGGGCTTGGGGGGATTTGGCCGCTGGGCTGCCCAGGTCCCATGCTCGGGGGGCCTAGGGGGATCTGTCCGCTCGGGTGTCGGGGTGCTGGGTGTGCGGTGCTGCCGGGTGGGTGGGCTCGCGCGGGGGCTGGGTAGCCGACGCCTGAAGGTGGCGGGCTTGTCGGTGCGCCAGCCGGTGGGCCGGTCGGGACGGCGCCTGGTAGTGCAGGCAGGGCCGGGGCCTGAAACCCAGGAGGTGGTGCGGGGGCGGGCGGAGCACCAGAGTGCACAGGCCCTGGGTACGCGACACCGCCGGGCGGGCCCGGGGTGGGGCTGGGACTGCCGGGGTGTGGGGCGGGTGCTGGGTTGGGGCTGCCAGGGTGTGGCGGGGCGGGCCCTGGGCTGGAACCAGAGAAGCCTGCGGCTGGCGAGGGGCCCGCGGGGGGCGAACCGGCGAGGTCGGGCGCCGCGGCCGTCATCGCCGAGTCGCTCGTGCGCAGGGCCGCAGGCAGGGGGTTGACCGGTCCGGCAAGGGGCGCCGGGCCGTGCTCGCCGACAAGCTCGTCGAGGCGGACGGCGGCCTCAGGCAGGCGCATGCGCAGGCGCGGGTCAAGTGTGCACATCCCCCGGGCGACCCTGGCGAGCCGGTCGCCGACCTGGTCCAGCCCTGGTGGCAGCCAGTCGTCACCGCGTTCGGCGTCGGGCGCCTGGCCGGTGAGCATCCACACCAGCAGCGCCCCCAGGTACCACGCGTCGGTGTAACGGCCGACCGCTGTGCCACCACCGAGGGTCTCAGGGGGGACGGAGAACCCCAGGTTCCCCAGCCGCTGGGTGTGGGTCGAGGTCTTGTCGTTGGCGATGAGGTGGGCGATACCCCAGTCGGCGAGCAGCAGCCGTCCGGCGTCGTCGACGAGGACGTTGTGCGGGGTGATGTCGCGGTGGATGACGCCAAGGTTCTCGTGGACCGCCCGGACCGTGGCGACCACAGGTGCCATCCGGGTGACGACGACGTGCGAGGCGCGTCCACCAGGGCCTTCGCGCTGGACCATCTCGTCAAGGGTTGTCGGGCACCATGCCATGACGTCGCACCACAGCTCGTGCTCGTCGTCTTTGACACCCAGCTCGGCGCCAGGCACGGTGCTGACGAACGACTCGACAACAGGCAGCACCGACGGGTACGTCTGGGGGTTCTCGCGGGCGGCGGTGACCACTGACAGCATCGACAGCAGCCGTTCCATCTGCCGGGCCTGCTCTTCGCGCGATGTCACCGCCTGCACCCGCAGCGCGAGCGGGGTGTCGGGGCCGTCGGCGAGCTCTGCGCGCGCCACTGCTGCCTGTCCGCCGTACCGCACCGGCAGGCGTACCCGCACCGGTTGGGAGTCGTCGACCGTCGAGACCCGCAGCAACCCTGACCGGCTCAACCGCACGGCCGACCCGCGCAGCACGGTCCTCTCACGGCGCTGCAACCACCGTGACAGGACCTCTCCGCTCAGCACCGCCCAATCGTAGGTGACGAAACATGACGAACTCCGCGGTTCACCCGCCGTTCACCCGCATGTGCACCAGCGTCGCAGCACCTGCGACCAGCAGCGACGGAGGAACCGTCCCCTGTCTCTGTCTGGCCCGGGTGGTTCAGAAGTGTGGTGCGATGCCGTCGCGGATGGTCGGTAGTCGTCTGCGTCGTGGTAGGCCGGTGGTGGTGTCGACCTGGTAGCTGATCCCCAGGGCGGTGGTCCACTGGTACACACCCGGTGCGGTGGTGACCAGGCGCAGGTGCCCGTCGGTCTTCAAGGTGTGTGACGCGCGGCACAGCGGTGCGAGGTTCGACGTGGTGGTGGTCCCGCCGTCACGCCATTCGGTGGTGTGGTCCAGGTCACAGTTCGTCGCTGGTTCGGTGCATGTGGAGCACACGCAGCGTGGGTCGCGTGCTGCCACGTGCGCGGCCAGGGCTGCTGGTGGTCGGTACCTGGTTCGTCCGACATCCAGGACGGCACCAGATAGCGGGTCGGTGACGATGCGCCGCCAGGGTCCGTCGTGGGCCAACGCCCTGGCGGTGAC
>Ga0123353_10009462_pt1 | contig 13464 bp, 13 predicted proteins | sample TergutLab28metaG_3_FD_92763 | JGI IMG/M metagenome (GOLD analysis project Ga0123353, IMG submission 92763) | Labiotermes labralis P3 segment gut microbial communities from Petit-Saut dam, French Guiana - Lab288 P3 | ecosystem: Host-associated > Arthropoda: Insects > Digestive system > Gut ... | reverse complement strand
TAGCGGTCCATGAGGGTCTCGTCCTCGCTCTCGGCGATGATCCCCTCGATCAGCCGGTTCCTGGCCTCCTGGAGCTGCGGCAGCAGGTCGGGGCCGGGCTGCACCTCGGTGCGCTCACCGCCGGAGTAGTCGAAGACCCGCTGCGTGAGCAGTCCGGCCAGGCCGGTCACCGGCGCGTGGCCGTCCGGTCCCTCCGGGCCGTGCACCGGCAGGTACAGCGGCAGCACCGCGTCCGGATCGTCGCCGCCCAGCTCGGCGGCGCACTGCGCGGCCGTCTCCTCGAAGCCGGCCAGCGCCGACTCCAGGTGCGTGACGACCACCGCCCGGGGCATGCCGACCGCCGCGCACTCGTCCCACACCAGCCGGGTCGCCCCGCCGATGCCCTCGCCGTCCTGCGCGGCCGAGACGACGAAGAGGGCCGCGTCCGCTGCCCGCAGACCGGCCCTCAGCTCCCCGACGAAGTCCGCGTAGCCGGGGGTGTCCAGCACATTGACCTTGATACCGTCCCACTCCACCGGGACGAGCGACAGCTGCACCGACCGCTGCTGCCGCTGCTCGATCTCGTCGTGGTCGGAGACCGAGCCGCCGTCCTCGACGCGGCCCGCCCGGTTCACCGCCCCCGTGGCCAGCGCGAGCGCCTCCACCAGGGTCGTCTTGCCTGCTCCGCTGTGGCCGACCAGCACCACGTTGCGCACCTTGTCGGGGCGGCCGGCCGCAGGTGCCCCTCCGGCGGCCCCTGATTGAACATCTCTCCTGTCGGATGCACCACCCATGTGTCATTCGCCTCCCGGTCCGTCACCGCATGAGGGACCGCACCCGCGGGACGGGCGCGGATCCGGGGGCGCACCGCACCAGCCACACAGGCGGCTGGGATGACGCCCGCGGTAATTCGACCTTCCCACGGGTGTCACCAGCCGTCCATACGTCGGACGCCCGGCCCGGTCAGGGTGCGGCAGGGCCGCGCGGGCCGGCTGCGGCGCGTGTCGGGGCGCGCGGGGAGGTGCCACACGCGTTCGGTGTCGCGGGGCTGGCTACGATGGGCCATCCGGTGGCCGCCCGGCCCGCCGTCGCACTCCTCTCACACCTGTCGGGAAGGCCATGCTGAACAAGTACGCGCGTGCGTTCTTCACGCGTGTCCTCACGCCGTTCGCCTCGTTCCTGCTGCGCAAGGGGGTGACCCCGGACGCGGTGACGCTCGTCGGCACCGCCGGCGTGGTGGCCGGCGCGCTGGCTTTCTACCCCAGGGGCCAGTTCTTCTGGGGCACGGTCGTGATCACGCTGTTCGTCTTCTCCGACCTGATCGACGGGAACATGGCCCGCCAGATGGGCCGCTCCAGCCGCTGGGGCGCGTTCCTGGACTCCACCCTCGACCGCGTCGCCGACGGCGCGGTCTTCGGCGGCCTGGCCATGTGGTACGCCGGTAAGGGCAACGACCTCGTGCTGTGCGCGGTGACGATCTTCTGCCTGGCCAGCGGTCAGGTGGTGTCGTACACCAAGGCACGCGGCGAGGCGATCGGGCTGCCGGTGAACGTCAACGGCCTGGTCGAGCGGTCCGAGCGGCTGGTGATCACCCTGGTGCTGTGCGGCCTCGCCGGCTTCCACCGGACGTTCGGCGTGCCCGGCATCCAGTGGCTGCTGCCGATCGCCCTCTGGGTGGTGGCCGTCGGCAGCCTGATCACCCTCATCCAGCGCGTGGTCACCGTCCGGCGCGAGGCCGCGGAGGCGGACGCGGCGGCGCTGGCCGACCAGGGGAGCGGCGTGTGAAGGAACGCCTCGTCGACGGGCTCTACGGGCTGGGCTGGAGCGCGGTCAAGACGCTGCCGGAGCCGGCCGCACGGGCCCTCGGCCGGACCGTCGCCGACGCGGCCTGGCGGCAGCGCGGCAAGGGCGTCCAGCGGCTGGAGGCGAACCTGGCGCGCGTGGTGCCCGGCGCCGGCGAGCAGGAGCTGCGCGAGCTGTCCCGCAAGGGCATGCGCTCCTACCTGCGCTACTGGATGGAGTCCTTCCGGCTGCCGGCCTGGAGCAAGGACCGCATCCGCGGCGGCTTCGACCCGCAGGACGTGCACTACCTGACCGGGGGACTGGCGGCCGGCGGCGGCGTGATCCTGGCGCTGCCCCACATGGGCAACTACGACCTGGCGGGCGCCTGGGTCACCACGAAGCTGGAGACCCCGTTCACCACGGTCGCCGAGCGGCTGAAGCCGGAGACCCTCTACGACCGGTTCGTCGCCTACCGCGAGGGCCTGGGCATGGAGGTGCTGCCGCACACCGGCGGCTCCGCGTTCGGGACGCTGGCCAGGCGGCTGCGGGCCGGCGGCCTGGTGTGCCTGGTGGCCGACCGCGACCTGTCGGCCAGCGGCGTCGAGGTCGACTTCTTCGGCGAGAAGACCAGGATGCCCGCCGGGCCCGCGATGCTCGCCCAGCAGACCGGGGCGCTGCTGCTGCCGGTCACCCTCTGGTACGACGACTCGCCGGTCATGCAGGGCCGGGTGCACCCGCCGGTCGCCGTGCCGGACACCGGCGACCGGGCGTCCCGCACCGCCGCCATGACGCAGGCGCTGGCCGACGCGTACGCCTCGGGCATCGCCGACCACCCCGAGGACTGGCACATGCTGCAGCGGCTGTGGCTCGCCGACCTCCCGCCGCGGCCGCCGGCGGCCGACGGCCGCACGCCCGCGGGGAAGGCACCCGCCGGACAGGCGCCGGCGGCCGGCGGGCAACCCGCCGCCGCCCCAGGAACGTCCACCACGACGTCACCCGGCACAGAAGGCTCCGGAACGGAGAGCGCGTGAGGATCGGGATCGTCTGCCCGTACTCCTGGGACGTCCCCGGAGGCGTCCAGTTCCACATCCGCGACCTGGCCCAGCACCTCATCGGGCTCGGCCACGAGGTGTCCGTGCTGGCCCCCGCGGACGACGAGACCCCGCTGCCGCCCTACGTCGTGTCCGCGGGGCGCGCCGTCCCGGTGCCCTACAACGGGTCGGTCGCCCGGCTCAACTTCGGCTTCCTGTCCGCCGCGCGGGTGCGCCGCTGGCTGCACGAGGGCAACTTCGACGTCATCCACATCCACGAGCCGGCCTCGCCCTCGCTCGGCCTGCTGTCGTGCTGGGCCGCGCAGGGCCCGATCGTGGCGACCTTCCACACCTCCAACCCGCGGTCGCGCGCGATGATCGCCGCGTACCCGATCCTGCAACCCGCGCTGGAGAAGATCCGGGCCCGGATCGCGGTGAGCGAGTACGCCCGGCGCACCCTGGTGGAGCACCTGGGCGGCGACGCCGTGGTCATCCCCAACGGCGTCGACGTCGACTTCTTCGCCGGCGCGGAGCCGAAGAAGGAGTGGCAGTCCGGCACCATCGGCTTCATCGGCCGGATCGACGAGCCGCGCAAGGGCCTGCCCGTGCTGATCCGGGCGCTGCCCGCGATCCTCGCGGAGCGCCCCGGCACCCGGCTGCTGGTCGCCGGCCGCGGGGACGCCGAGGAGGCCGTGCAGGGGCTGCCGCGGGAGATGCGCGACCGCGTGGAGTTCCTCGGCATGGTCAGCGACGAGGACAAGGCCCGGCTGCTGCGCAGCGTCGACCTGTACGTGGCGCCCAACACCGGCGGCGAGTCCTTCGGCATCATCCTGGTGGAGGCCATGTCGGCCGGCGCGCCGGTGCTCGCCAGCGACCTGGACGCCTTCGCGCAGGTCCTCGACCAGGGAGCCGCCGGCGAGCTGTTCGCCAACGAGGACGCCGGCGCGCTGGCCGCCGCGGCCGTCCGGCTGCTGGGCGACCCGGAACGCCGCGAGGAGCTGCGCAACAGGGCCGCCGCCCATGTGCGCCGCTTCGACTGGTCGGTGGTCGGCGGCGACATCCTCGCCGTCTACGAGACCGTCGCCGACGGCGCGGCGCACGTCGCCACCGACGAACGCACCGGGCTGCGGGCCCGGTTCGGCCTCGGCAGGGACGACTCGGGCGACCGCTCCGACCGGACGTACCGGCCCCGCCGGTAACCTTGCCGCCCGTGACCACCACCATCATCTGGGTCGCGGTCGCCGTCGTGGCCGTGGGTCTGTACCTGAGCTGGACGGCGGGCCGGCTGGACCGGCTGCACGCGCGGATCGACGCCGCCCGGGCGGCCCTCGACGCACAACTGCTCCGGCGCGCCTCGGTCGCCCAGGAGCTGGCGACCGCGGGCGTGCTCGACCCGGCCGCCTCGATCGTGCTCTACGAGTCCGCGCACGCCGCCCGGCAGGCCGAGGCCGAGCAGCGCGAAGTGGCCGAGAGCGAGCTGAGCCAGGCGCTGCGGGCGGTGTTCTCCGAGGGCGAGACGGTCACCGCGGTGCGCGAGGCGCCCGGCGGCACCGCCGCGATCGGCGAACTCACCCAGGCGGTACGGCGGGTGCCGATGGCCCGGCGTTTCCACAACGACGCGGTGCGCGCGGCCCGGCTGGTCCGCGAGCACCGGGTCGTGCGCTGGCTGCGGCTGGCCGGCCACGCGCCCTTCCCGATGGCGTTCGAGATGGACGACGAGCCGCCGGGCGCGCTGACCTCGGACGGCGGGGCGACCGCGGCCCGCTGACCGGGCGGACGGCGGGGCGGCCGCACCGGCGGACCGCCGGGCGGCCGCGGTCCGCCGGGGCGCGGGCGGCCGGCCGATCGGTGCCACGCGGGAGCCACTGCCCCGGAATTGGCCCTTTTCCGCTGCCGGCGGCCCGCCGGACGATAGGCGCAGACCGTGGCACAACCATGGTCGAATCCGTCCTTTCGTCAGGAACGAGGTCACCGTGTCCACCACTCCGCCCCCCGCCGCCACCCCCGAGACCGGCACCGCGCGCGTCAAGCGCGGCATGGCCGAGCAGCTCAAGGGCGGCGTGATCATGGATGTCGTCACCCCGGAGCAGGCGAAGATCGCCGAGGACGCGGGCGCCGTGGCCGTCATGGCCCTGGAGCGGGTGCCCGCCGACATCCGCAAGGACGGGGGTGTGGCCCGGATGTCCGACCCCGACATGATCGAGGGCATCATCAGCGCCGTCTCGATCCCGGTCATGGCCAAGTCCCGTATCGGCCACTTCGTCGAGGCCCAGGTGCTCCAGGCGCTCGGCGTCGACTACATCGACGAGTCCGAGGTGCTCACCCCGGCCGACGAGGTCAACCACTCCGACAAGTGGGCGTTCACCACCCCCTTCGTGTGCGGTGCCACCAACCTGGGCGAGGCCCTGCGCCGGATCGCCGAGGGCGCGGCGATGATCCGCTCCAAGGGCGAGGCCGGCACCGGCAACGTCGTCGAGGCGGTCCGCCACCTGCGCCAGATCAAGGGCGAGATCTCCCGCCTCAGGGGCCTGGACAACAACGAGCTGTACGCCGCCGCCAAGGAGCTGCGCGCCCCCTACGAGCTGGTCAAGGAGGTCGCCGAGCTGGGCAAGCTGCCCGTCGTGCTGTTCTCCGCCGGCGGCGTGGCGACCCCCGCGGACGCCGCGCTGATGCGCCAGCTCGGCGCCGAGGGCGTGTTCGTCGGATCCGGCATCTTCAAGTCCGGCGACCCGGCCAAGCGGGCCGCGGCGATCGTCCGCGCCACCACCTTCTTCGACGACCCGAAGGTCATCGCGGACTCCTCCCGCAACCTGGGCGAGGCCATGGTCGGCATCAACTGCGACGAGCTCCCGGAGTCCGAGCGCTACGCCAACCGGGGCTGGTAACACACACGATGAGCAGCACCCCCACCATCGGCGTCCTGGCACTGCAGGGCGATGTGCGGGAGCACCTGGCGGCACTGGCCGCGGCGGACGCCGCGGCCGTGCCGGTCCGGCGCCCCGAGGAGCTGGCCGGCGTGGACGGCCTGGTCGTACCCGGCGGCGAGTCCACCACGATCTCCAAGCTGGCCGTGCTCTTCGGCCTGATGGAGCCGCTGCGCGCGGCGATCCGGGACGGCCTGCCGGTCTACGGCACCTGCGCCGGGCTGATCATGCTCGCCGACAAGATCCTCGACCCGCGCAGCGGCCAGGAGACCTTCGGCGGCATCGACATGATCGTGCGCCGCAACGCCTTCGGCCGGCAGAACGAGTCCTTCGAGGCCCGGGTCGACGTGCGCGGCGTGCCCGGCGGCGCGGTCGACGGCGTCTTCATCCGCGCCCCGTGGGTCGAGTCGGTGGGAGCCGGCGCCGAGGTGCTGGCCGAGTACGGCGGGCACATCGTGGCGGTGCGGCAGGGCCGGGTGATGGCGACCTCGTTCCACCCCGAGCTGACCGGCGACCACCGCGTCCATGAACTCTTCGTGCACGCAGTGCGCACCGGGAGCTGACCTCGCACCGGTAGGATCGATCGCGCGACGTAGTAAGTACATTGGTGACGCGAAGGAGACAGTCGGATGTCCGGCCACTCTAAATGGGCGACGACGAAGCACAAGAAGGCCGTGATCGATGCCAAGCGCGGCAAGCTCTTCGCGAAGCTGATCAAGAACATCGAGGTCGCGGCCCGCACCGGAGGTGCGGACCCGGACGGTAACCCGACGCTCTTCGACGCCATCCAGAAGGCCAAGAAGCAGTCGGTGCCGAACAAGAACATCGACAGCGCGGTCAAGCGCGGTGCCGGACTCGAGGCCGGCGGCGCCGACTACCAGACGATCATGTACGAGGGTTACGGCCCGAACGGCGTGGCCGTGCTCATCGAGTGCCTGACCGACAACCGCAACCGCGCCGCATCCGACGTGCGGGTCGCCATGACCCGCAACGGCGGCTCGATGGCCGACCCCGGCTCGGTGTCGTACCTGTTCAACCGCAAGGGCGTGGTGATCGTCCCCAAGGTCGAGCTGTCCGAGGACGACGTGCTGGGCGCCGTGCTCGACGCGGGCGCCGAGGAGGTCAACGACCTCGGCGAGTCCTTCGAGGTGATCAGCGAGGCCACCGACCTGGTGCCGGTCCGCAAGGCCCTGCAGGAGGCCGGTATCGACTACGACTCGGCCGACGCCAACTTCCTGCCGACCATGCAGGTCGAGCTGGACGAGGACGGCGCCCGGAAGATCTTCAAGCTCATCGACGCGCTGGAGGACAGCGACGACGTGCAGAACGTCTTCGCCAACTTCGACGTCTCCGACGAGGTCATGGAGAAGGTCGACGCCTGACGCCGCACCCCTGACGCACGGCCGGGTGAGGGGCCGGCGGGGACACACCCCGCCGGCCCCTCACCCGTTTGTCAGTGCGAACCGATAGCCTGCGGGAACAGGGCGGACGGCGGTGCGAAGGGAGGGGCGGCGTGCGCGTACTCGGCGTGGACCCGGGGCTGACCCGGTGCGGGGTCGGCGTGGTCGACGGCTCTCCCGGCCGGCCGCTGGCGATGGCCGGTGTCGGGGTGGTCCGCACCCCGGCCGACGCGCCGATCGGCGACCGGCTGGTCCTCATCGAGCGCGGCCTGGAGTCCTGGCTGGACGAGCACCGGCCCGACGCGGTCGCCGTCGAGCGCGTCTTCAGCCAGCACAACGTCCGCACCGTCATGGGCACCGCGCAGGCCAGCGCGGTGGCCATCCTGTGCGCGGCCCGGCGCGGCCTGCCGGTCCACCTGCACACCCCCAGCGAGGTCAAGGCCGCCGTCACCGGCAGCGGCCGGGCCGACAAGGCCCAGGTCGGCCAGATGGTGACCCGGCTGCTGCGGCTGGACGCCCCGCCCAAGCCCGCGGACGCCGCCGACGCCCTCGCCCTGGCCATCTGCCACATCTGGCGCGGCACCGCCACCGGCCGGCTCCAGCAGGCCGTCGCCGCCCACCGCGCCGTACGACCCCAGGAGCACGCCAGGTGATCGCCTTCGTCAGCGGCGAGGTCGCCGCCCTCGCCCCCGACACCGCCGTCATCCAGGTCGGCGGGGTCGGCATGGCCGTGCAGTGCGCGCCGAACACGCTGGCCGCGCTGCGGGTCGGCCAGCCGGCCCGGCTCGCGACGTCGCTGGTGGTCCGCGAGGACTCCCTCACCCTCTACGGCTTCGCCGACGACGACGAGCGGCAGGTCTTCGAGCTGCTGCAGACCGTCAGCGGCGTCGGCCCGCGGCTCGCCCAGACGATGCTGGCGGTGCACTCGCCCGACGCGCTGCGGGCCGCGGTGGCCGCGGGTGACGAGAAGGCGCTGACCGCCGTGCCGGGCATCGGCAAGAAGGGCGCCCAGCGGCTGCTGCTGGAGCTGAAGGACCGGCTCGGCGCCCCCGTCGGCTCCGCCGTCCCGCAGGCCCCTGGCGCCCCCGCCGCGGCCTCCTGGCGCGAGCAGTTGCACGCCGCGCTGCTGGGCCTCGGCTACGCCGCCCGCGAGGCGGACGACGCGGTCGCCGCCGTCACCCCGCAGGCCGAGGCCGCGGACCGGCCCGAGCTGGGCGTGCTGCTGCGCGCCGCCCTGCAGACCCTCAACCGCACCCGCTGATGCCGCGACCGCCGGTCCCGCCGCCCTGACGCGGGGCCGCCCCCGCCGACCCCTCCGTCCGCCGCCGAGATCGCCGAACCGGGCGAGATCGCCGAGAGATCCCCGAGAGACCGCCGATGAACTGGGACGACGCCACCGCCGATACGCCCGAGCGACTGGTCGGCCCCGCCGCCGACCGCGAGGACCAGGCGGTCGAGGCGGCGCTCCGACCGAAGGACCTGGCGGAGTTCGTCGGGCAGGAACGAGTCAGGCAGCAGCTGGGCCTGGTGCTGCAGGCGGCCCGCCAGCGCGGCGCCACCGCCGACCACGTCCTGCTCTCCGGCGCCCCCGGGCTCGGCAAGACCACCCTGTCGATGATCATCGCCGCCGAGATGGGCGTCCCGATCCGCATCACCTCGGGCCCGGCCATCCAGCACGCCGGCGACCTGGCGGCGATCCTGTCCTCACTCCAGGAGGGCGAGGTGCTCTTCCTCGACGAGATCCACCGGATGTCGCGGCCCGCCGAGGAGATGCTCTACATGGCGATGGAGGACTTCCGGGTCGACGTGATCGTCGGCAAGGGCCCGGGCGCCACCGCCATCCCGCTGGAGCTGCCGCCCTTCACGCTGGTCGGCGCCACCACCAGGGCCGGGCTGCTGCCGCCGCCGCTGCGCGACCGCTTCGGCTTCACCGGCCACATGGAGTTCTACGCCCCGGGCGAGCTGGAGCGGGTGATCCACCGCTCGGCGTCCCTGCTGGACGTCGAGGTGAGCGGCGAGGGCGCCGCGGAGATCGCCGGCCGCTCCCGCGGCACCCCGCGGATCGCCAACCGGCTGCTGCGCCGGGTGCGGGACTACGCCCAGGTCGAGGCGGACGGCGTGGTCACCCGCGAGGTCGCCGCCCGGGCCCTGGAGGTCTACGAGGTCGACGAGCGCGGTCTCGACCGGCTGGACCTGGCGGTGCTGCGGGCGCTGCTGACGCTGTTCGGCGGCGGCCCGGTCGGCCTGTCCACGCTCGCGGTGGCGGTCGGCGAGGAGCGGGAGACCGTCGAGGAGGTGGCCGAGCCGTTCCTCGTCCGCGAGGGGCTGCTGGCCCGGACCCCGCGGGGCCGAATCGCGACCCCGGCGGCCTGGGCGCATCTGGGTCTGGTACCCCCCCAGGGTTCCCCGCCGGGCGCCGGTGGCAGTGGGACAGATCACCTAAGAACCGGACAGGACGGTCTTTTCGGGCCCGGAGCGTCGTGAGAGTCTTGCAGTCAGGAACTGCAGTGCCATGCTTGGCGTTGTTCCAGCGGCGAGCCAGCCTTTAGACTCCGCCGACGCCCTTCCTCCGGATCGGCATCCACACCCCGAAATCCAGGCCATCCCCACGTGGCCGCGCGAAGGAATGTCCAGACCGTGAACATCGGAATCCTCCTCCCCCTGATCCTGATCGTCGGCGTCATGTTCATGATGTCGCGATCCGCCAAGAACCGGCAGCGTCAGGCCTCGGAGATGCGCAACAAGATGGAGCCCGGCACGGGTGTCCGCACCATCGGCGGCATGTACGCCGTGGTGAAGGAAGTCAACGAGGAGACCGTCCTCCTCGAGCTGACGGACGGCGTGCACGCCCACTTTGCCAAGAACGCCATCGCGGTGGTGCTGGGTGAGGACGAGTTCAACCGCATCGTGCACGGCATCGACCCGGAGGGGCTGGACGAGGACGGCGCGGAGGCCGTCGAGTCCGCCGACGGCGACGCCGACGCCAGCGGTGAGGACGCCGACGGTGACGACGCCAAGGCCGCCGGGACGTCCGATGACGCCGAGGACGCGCCCATCGACCTCAGCAAGTCCGACACCGCACCGGAGCAGAACGGCAGCGGCGCCGCGCACGACGCCAAGTAGCCTCAGCAAGGGTCCGGCTTGACAACACTCGTGGCCGTTCCCGGGGAGCTGTAGGCCCGGGGCCGGTAGGACAGGGAGAAACAAGAAGGTGGCAGCAGCCAAGAAGGGCCGCAGGTCCTCGGGGAGCCAGGGTTATCCCGGGCGCGCTCTGGCCGTGATTCTCATCGCCCTGGTGGCGCTGACCGGAGGGATCTTCCTCTCCAACCAGCGGACGCCGCGACTCGGTATCGACCTGGCCGGCGGTGTCAGCATCACCCTGCAGGCCAAGCCCAACCAGGGCAGCGCGGTCAACAAGGCCAACATGAACACGGCGGTCGACATCATCAACCGCCGTGTCAACGGTCTGGGTGTCTCCGAGGCCGAGGTCCAGACCCAGGGCTCGAAGAACATCATCGTCAACATCCCCAAGGGGACCAACGCCGACCAGGCCGAGAAGCAGGTGGGCACCACCGCCCAGCTGTACTTCCGCCAGGTCTTGGCCGAGGTGCCGGGCACGCCGACCAAGGCCACCCCGACCCCCACGCCCTCGGGGAGCGCGACGCCGAAGTCCACGGGCAGCGCCACTCCCACCCCCACCGGCACCGCGAAGTCCTCCGCGACCCCGTCGAACACCGCCAGCCCGCAGGGCCGCGCGGTCACCGGCGCGCTGACGTCGAGCGTGGACAAGGCGCCCACCCCGACCCCGACGGCGACGCCGACCACGCCGGCGACCACCGGCACGACGGCGACCGCCGACACCAGCATCCCCGCTGACCTTCAGGCCAAGCTCGACAAGCTGGACTGCACCAACCGCAACCAGGCGGCCACCGCGGTCGAGAACAACAAGGCCGCCGACAAGGTCGTGGCCTGCGGCCAGGTCGGCGGCCAGTGGTACAAGTACGTGCTCGGCCCCTCCCTGATCGACGGCAAGAAGGTCTCCGGCGCCAACGCCGCCTTCGACAGCCAGCAGGGCAACGGCTGGGTCGTCAACCTGACGTTCAACTCCTCGGGTGCCAAGGCGTTCACCACCGTCACCGGCAACCTGGCGAGCCAGCAGCAGCCGTACAACCAGTTCGCCATCGACCTGGACGGCACCGTGCAGTCCGCGCCGCGCGTCTCCAGCGCGCTGAGCGGCGGCAGCGCCCAGATCTCCGGCAGCTTCACCCAGCAGTCCGCCGAGGACCTGGCCAACGTCCTGAAGTACGGCTCCCTGCCGCTGGCCTTCAGCGTCCAGGACAAGACCACCGTCTCCGCCGCGCTCGGCGGCGAGCAGCTGCGCGGCGGCCTGATCGCCGGCGCCGTCGGCCTGGCGCTCGTCGTGCTGTACATGGTCGCGTACTACCGCGGTCTGAGCCTGGTGGCCCTCGCGAGCCTCGTGGTCTCGGCCATGCTGACCTACACGATCATGTGCCTGCTCGGCTCGGCGATCGGGTTCGCGCTGAACCTGCCCGCGGTCTGCGGCGCCATCGTGGCCATCGGTATCACCGCCGACTCGTTCATCGTGTTCTTCGAACGCATCAGAGACGGGTTGCGCGAGGGCCGGTCCCTGCAGCCCGCCGTCGCCGCCGGCTGGCCGCGCGCCCGGCGCACCATCCTGGTGTCCGACTTCGTGTCCTTCCTGGCCGCCGCGGTGTTGTTCGTGGTGTCGGTCGGCAAGGTCCAGGGCTTCGCGTTCACGCTGGGTCTGACCACGCTCCTCGACGTGGCGGTGGTCTTCCTGTTCACCAAGCCGCTGATGACGATCCTGGCCCGCAAGCCGTTCTTCGCGAAGGGCCACAAGTGGTCCGGCCTGGACCCCGAGAGCCTCGGCGTGCGGAGAGCACCCCTGCGCAGTGTCCGCCGCAAGCCCTCCGAGACGAAGGAAGCCTGATGTCCAAGCTCGGCAACCTCGGGCACAAGCTGCACCGGGGCGAGGTCAGTTACGACTTCGTCGGCAAGCGCAGGATCTGGTACGGGATCTCGATCCTGATCACGATCGCGGCCGTTCTCGGCCTGGCGGTCAACGGGCTCAAGGAGGGCATCGAGTTCTCCGGTGGCGCCGTGTTCACCACGCCGAAGACGACGATGTCCGTCTCCGACGTGCAGAACAAGATCGCCGGTGACACCGGCGGTCACGACGCCACCGTGCAGAAGCTCGGCACCGGCAGCGTCCGCATCCAGGTCAGCGGCATCTCGACCGACGCCTCCAAGGAGGCGCAGGACAAGATCGCCACGTCGCTGAAGATGCCGAAGGCCCAGATCGACGCCGAGATCGTCGGCCCGAGCTGGGGCAAGGAGATCTCCCAGAAGGCCCTTGAGGGCCTGATCATCTTCCTGGTCCTGGTGGTCATCTACCTCGCCATCGCCTTCGAGTGGAGAATGGCGCTGGCGGCGCTGATCGCCCTGCTCCACGACCTGACGATCACCACGGGCGTCTACGCCCTGGTGGGCTTCGAGGTCACGCCGGGTACGGTCATCGGTCTGCTGACGATCCTCGGTTACTCCCTCTACGACACCGTCGTCGTCTTCGACGGTCTGAAGGAAGCCAGCAAGGACATCACCAAGCAGACCAAGTTCACCTACAGCGACGTCGCCAACCGCAGCCTCAACGGCACGCTGGTGCGGTCGATCAACACCACGGTCGTCGCGCTGCTGCCGGTCGCCGCGCTGCTGTTCATCGGCGGCGGCATCCTCGGCGCCGGCATGCTGAACGACATCGCGCTGGCCCTGTTCGTCGGCCTCACCGCCGGAGCCTACTCCTCGATCTTCATCGCGACCCCGCTCGTGGCGGACTTCAAGGAGCGCGACTCGCAGATGAAGACGCTGCGCAAGCGGGTGCTGGCCAAGCGGGCCTCCGAGGCCGCCAAGGCCGAGCAGGGCGACGAGCCGGCCGACAGCGTGCCGGACGGCGAGGACGGCCCGGACGACGAGGTCGAGGGCGCGGCGGCCACCGCCGGCGTCGTCGGCCAGCGCACCCAGGGCGCTGCCGCCGGCAGCCGCCCGGCGCGCAACCAGCCCCCGGGACGCGGCAACCGCAGCCGCAACCGTCCCTCCGGCAAGCGCCGCTGATCCACCGCCCGCCGCCGCCCGGCTCCACCAGCCGGGCGGCGACGGGCGTCTTTGTGCCCGCGGACGGCCGCGTGCGGCCGTGCGGCGCACGGCGGACCGTACGCTCGCACTGCTCCCACCCCCCCCCCCCCCCGACCCCCCCCCCCCCAAAAAGCACCCAGACCACCACCGGAAGCGCCTCCCCCGGGCCGCGGGGCC
>Ga0123353_10009461_pt1 | contig 13465 bp, 14 predicted proteins | sample TergutLab28metaG_3_FD_92763 | JGI IMG/M metagenome (GOLD analysis project Ga0123353, IMG submission 92763) | Labiotermes labralis P3 segment gut microbial communities from Petit-Saut dam, French Guiana - Lab288 P3 | ecosystem: Host-associated > Arthropoda: Insects > Digestive system > Gut ... | reverse complement strand
CCTGAACAGCGAAAGCTTCGCCGTCACGCTGACGACGATGGCTTCCTCCAAGGCCTCTTTCCGCGAGAACGACGTGATGGCAAAATCCCCATCCGGCCCCTGGCCGTTGGCCTTGTCGAGAATTTTCAGAGCAATCAACGCCGACGCGAGGAAGGCGTTTTTAATGGCCTTGAAACCCGCGTCGTCCGGGTCCCAGAGCATCTCAAATTCACATGTACACTCACGCAGAGTGGGTGCGGTGGCACGCCAGCCGAAGTTTGCTCGCGTGGTCACGTCCGCCGTGCCGGCCTCCATCGTGAGCGTGACATCGCGCACGTTACCCATCTCCGTAGAGGCCGTCGTGCCCGCGACGCCGAAATATAGTTTGCCGTCCTTGCCGAGAATGAAAACTGCCATATATAGTTCTCCTGTTTATGCGGAACTCCGCATCATCCTGTCTGGTTACTTGACGCTGCCGGCCCACATCGCCGGCAACTGTGGCATGGTCTTCTCGAACGCCGGCCCCATCAGCGGGCGAGTCGAGATATTGAGTTTGCCTCCCTCAAGGATTTCCGGGATCGTGATCGAGCGCTTACGGTTGCTGGCCGGGCCAATCGTTACGGAACGTTTCGCAGGGTCGTAGGCATACAAAATGTGCCTGATCCCTTTGAATCCGCCGCTGATTGTTTTCTTTCCGGCGGCCTTGCGTTTGCGATTCAACTGTCGCCGCCGGGCGGCCACATGCGAAAACGGCGGCGAGCCTGCCGGTGCATGTTGTGTCGGCGGTGCTTCCTTCACGCTGGCGATGGCGCTCTTTCGTACAAGGGCACCAAACTTGCCCAGGGCGGAACGTGCCCGCGTGTCCATCTGATTCGCTATCGCCGCCTGGTCGAAGAAAAGACGCTTCACGTCCGCGCGAACATCAATAATGTGTCACCTCACGCCGAATATGTTGTGAACGACGACAGGTCCACATTGGTAAGGCGGCCGGTGTCGCCGCTGGTGGCGAGGTTGCTGTTAATCAAGTCATACTCCAGGCCGGACAGAAAAGAACCTGACGGCGTGGCGTACATCGGCAGGCCAAGCGTGACCAATTGGCCGTTGATGGCCAACAATGTCGGTGAACCGCTGTCGCCGTCCACCAGAGCCTTGAACCACGGGTGCGAGCTACGCCCCGAGTAGGCTGTGCTGGAACCGCTCCATGTGGATGCCGACGCCGAGTCGCTCAAAATCGCGTAGCCGGTGAAAATCTGTTTGTTCTGATCGGTATAGAAGAACGGGATTCGCGGGGTCGTGTTCGCGCCGGGAAGATAGCTCAAATAATTCTTGGGCAATACCTTCGCCGGAACAATATCAGGCGGCAAGGGTGAATCCAGTTTGCAGATGCGGACATCACGCCCCGTCGAAGCCGTGCTGGTGTTTCGTACTGAAACAATCGTCCGTTTATATACTACGCCGGCCGCCGACGCGAACATCACCACATGATTCGTACTGTTGGGTGCATAGTGTCGGGCGGCGATCATGCTCAATGGCGTAATCAGAACACCACCGCCACGGCCGTATGCGGTATTCCACGAATTGAACACCGGGCAAGCCGACAGGTCAATGTCGGCAAGCACATGGTTCGGATTCCGCGTGACGGTTTCATTCGCCCAACTTCTGGCGTTAAAAATGTTCATGGTCGTGGCTTCGCGCGTCACGTACCCGTTTCCGTCGTCAATGCCGACTCGCTGTCGCATTTGTTCCCACAGATACGCCCGTAACGAACCCGGCCGAAACCCACGAAATGTCCGCGAGATCGTCCCGCCGGACTTGCTCACACCGACCTTGATGTTCTTGGCCAGCAACGGGAACGAGACGATCAGGTTGGCTTCGTAATCGGAGCCATAGGTGTCGTTTGTGGCATACACGCGGCCGTTGGAATCTACGTTCACGTAGTAATCGTTGTAACTAACCGAAACATTACTCTTTCGGAACGTCGCGCTTACGCCGCCCAGACTTGCCGGGCCGAGTTGCATCTGTGTTTCGTTCAACTCGGAGGTTGTCTCTGTCAACTCCGCGTCATTCTGTTCATAATCTCGCGACGACGCGGGGACGTTGATCGGCACCGGCGTTGCCGTCGGTGTGAAATCGAACTCGTCAAAACGCGGTGCTCGAATGAACCGCTGGTGTTGTCCGCCAAGAATCGCCATTAGACCACCGCCTCTCCGAGTTGCACGTTGACCAGGCTTGTGACCTGCCAGATGTAGTTGTCATACATCGCGTGCGTCGGCTTCTTCAGCCAGCCAGGGACGCCGAGCAGTTCGATAATCGCGCATTCGCCAGCCGCAATGTCCGCCCGCGCCTTCACGGGGCTATTGTAGGTGTTCGCCTTGTTCCAACTCCAGATGCCAACAGTCGGATCAACGCCCTGAAAGACGCCGCTCCCATACGCGCCATCGTTCACTTGCAACAGCGTGCCGTTGGTGTCCTGGACATATTGATACGAAAACATCAGCATGATTCGTTGACCAAGGCTCGGGTACAGCACCATTTCGAGATCGTAGGAGTACGGTGGCCATCTGTCGTCGTTCCGCGTCCAACTGTGAATCACAAGATCGGCACTGCTGGATTGAATGATCGTGTTCAGGCTGGCGTTATAAATGCCCGTATAGTTGAACGACTGCACCCGCCCGAGCCGGGGCAGGTTCGCCCACACGTTGTTGTCGTCGCCCATACGAACGTTGTAGCCATCCGTCGCGAACTCGCCACGACGCAACACTACGTCTCGCAACTGTGTGGAGGTGCCATACCGCTGCACCATTGTGCCCACGGCATCGCCGTTCGCATTCAGCGGCATCACGCCGTTCGGCACACCGACAGAAGACAACAGCACATACGGCCCACCAGAACCGTCGCCGCCGCCACTGCTTCCGCCGCAAATTGTCGAACACATGTATGGCATAAGATTAACTCCACGTCCTATAGATCATCCCCACGTCCCACCGATGACGGTAATCACATCCCCCGGCGCGCCTTTGACAAAGATTTTCGACAGGTCAACGCTGAAAAACTCAAACCAAGAGGCGCGAGGCCACGATACGTCGCTACCGTCGTCGCCACGAAAAAACGTGTTGCCGGTGTTAGTCGGCGGCACGGAAATCGTCACCGAGCCAACCAAACTGACCGCCGATAGCGGCTGATACTCCACCGTCACAGGGACGGTCCTCATAATGATGTTGTGTTGCATTCGATTTTGCTCCGTTTACGAGGGCGACACGCGACACGAAACCGCCCACAACACGACGATCAGGCCCGCAGCACCCGTAACGTCAAGGTGAGCACACTGGTAAACTGCCGCAATTGCTCCAGATGTTCCGGCGAATAGATGGGCTTGTTTTCCGACTTCACCCATTGCGCCTCGCCGAAACGCCCAGCCGCCCGAAGTACATCCGCAACCTCCTGCACCAGCCCCATCAGCGTGTCGATGAAGGCCTGGTCGCCAGCAGGGTCGGCGGGAGCCGGGAGTTTCTGCTGAATGGCTACGTCAACCTGTATATCGTGCTGAATCAGCGACCGGCTGACGGTGGACACCTCTACCCCGCGCGGCACAACGGTGACGTGCAGGGTTTTCATATCCTTCAGGTCGAACGTCGGCACATAGCACCGTTTGGCCACAAACGGCTGACTGAACGAGTGACTGTTCAGGGCGGCGACAACGGCGTCAACGATTGTTGAAATTGGTGACATACGCTCCGAAGAAAAGTTTCCACAACGCCCCAACCGCCAACGCAACCGTGCTGGCCGCTATCAGCCATAACAACTTGCTGCGCGCGGCATCGACGGCTTCCAGGCGGTCCAGCCGGCGGTTAATGCCCGGTTTTCCATTGCCGCGCACCGCCTCGTCCAGTCTGTCCAGTTTGGCGATGACAAGGCGGAACTGATCCTTACAAACCCTTTCATACTGTTCACTACTCGGGGACATGGTCGCTCCGATCTGTTATTCGAAAACTTCGTCCACCTGTTTGGCGTGAATCCGCAACATCCGCCCGCCGGGGTCGCACGGCCTGCAGTGCCGACCGTCGGGCAACGACAGCACCTCGTACACCAGCGTTTTCACGCCGCTCATGGTTCCGTCATCATCGGGAGCACGGGTAACGAAAATTCTGTCGCCGACCTTGGGCACGATGGTCACGCCGTCCAACACAAGGGCGTCGGCGGAAACGATGAAATCCGTCTGCGGCGAACGGACCGTCGCGCCGGTGTCGTCGGTGACGTCCACCGTCGTTGCCCCCAGCGTGGCGGCGAGTTCAACTGATTCGCCGCCACGCTGGTAAATCACCGGCTGCGACAGGTGCGCCACCCGCTGCCGGTTCAGCCAGGCCATGCCGTTTGACAACATATTCATGTGGGCACCGTTGTATCTATGACGGACACCGTGAGGGGCATCGCTCGGAACGCCTTAGATCGTCAACCGGACGCGGACCGTTGGGTCCATATCGCCAGCCGCTTTGACGCATACGCCGATGATGGTGGTCGTGGTATCAGACACACCGATATATGCAATGCCGTTGGTGTCCAGCCAGCCCACGGGTTGACCGACAACGAACGTAACGGCCTGACCGGTCGCCTTGTCGATGTCGAATACGCCTGTTGTGGCGAGCGCCCCCAAGGTGTTGGCGGGGATGTCAACCTTGGCGATGCCGAGAATTCGCGTCTTTCCCAGAATATTCGCGGAAACAACCTGTCCGGCAAATATGTTGGTCGTCGGCGTGTAGTCGATGGAGTCGCCCCTGTGGATGTATCGTGCAACCGTATTTGCGGCGGTAGGCATATATGTTTCCTTTCCTTTTTCTATACTTCGCAGTCGCGATGTAGGCTGTCAGACGCGATGCCCGCGACAAGCGGGCACGCCGTTTCCGCTTCGCCGTGGCGAGGACGCCCTTGCCTCACATGAATGGAGGGAAAGGGGGGCGCCTCGCCACGGTTTGCTGATCAGCCCCCGACAGTCCGACAGGTACGTATGGGCGGCAGGCCCATGTGACTCGCGGGCGAGCTGCTCGTGCTACGTGCCCGTGCTACGGTTTCTCCTCGGCGACCCCTGTCATCTTCAGCGCCCCTCGGAAGTCCTGCTCACGCACGCCGAAGTCGATGTAGCCACGGAACACGATGCCCAACGTATTGAAGTCCGCGTCGGTTTTCTCCACCGTCGGGCGGTCCATGCCATTGAGGAAGGCGATTTCGATGGACGGCAGGCGGTTAGGATCGGCGAGCAGATACCAGGCGGTCGGGGAATAGCCGGTGACGGCGGCACTGCCGAGGTACACGCTGGAGACGACCTCAAACTTGCCGACGTGCGGGTTGGCCGACGGCTTCGAAACGGATTCCTTGGTGTCGGGGTTGACGTGTGTGGTTTCGTTGAGCGTGACCGATTTCATCAGCATCTCGGCAGGCACCTTGAGCGCCGTGGGCACCAGCAGAATGGACGCGGGAATACCCAGCGGCCGTTTGTTGGGCTTGAGTTGCTCGCTGAAAACCACCTCGGCCTTGGTCAGGCTTGCCACGGTCAGGATGCTGTCAACGCCTTCGATGAGGTTGCGGTGATCTTTCGAGAAGAACGGTTTTCCGTCAGGCCCGATGGGGTTCGCCAACCACCGGCCCCAGACGGCGTCGGCGATGGCCTCGGCGGCACCCATGCCGATCTGGCGCGGGATGTCGGTGAACGCGCCCATGTCGTCGTTGATAATCATTTGGCGAGTCAACGAGAACATGATGCCGTGCGTGTCGGCCTTCTGGCCGAATTTCTGCTCGTCCATCTGGCCGTGTTTGAGTTCGCCGGCCGGGCCGACCTGCTCGAAGGTGAAGTTGCCCGTCATACGGTAGCGTGAATGCTCTTTGAAATCGTTCACGCTGGCAATTTTGGCGATTCGACGCCAGGCGTCCTCGATGTAGCTGTAGCCTTCGAGCAGCATTTTGTTCGCGATGTTGGAAAGAATGCCAGGCAGTGACACGGTGCTGAACGCGGCCTGGAGCCAGGCGGAGGCGTCGCTGCGGAAACGCGGGAGCGGATGGCCGCACACGATCTCGCAAAATTCCTGAATGCCCACGCCGCGCATGTGCTCGGCCGCCGTGAGGATCGGATCGTCATAGAACGTCTCGATGCGGGACATCGACATGCCCGACGACATGAGCGCCGCCGCCTCGAACACCTGGGGCGTCGGCGCCCTTCGGGGCGAGCCGATAAACGGAGGCACGGACTGATCGCGCAGGACAGCCAGTTCGGTCTGCGATTCGCTCCAGCCCTCCTCGATGGCGCGAGCCTCGATCTTGGGGTGCTTGCCTTTGCAGTGGTTGCGGATTGCATCAATACGTCGCGTTTCGGCGGCCATCCGCTGACGCATCTGCGCGATGGGATCGTCGGCACCGGCGACGACGGTGGCGGGCGTGGAAGTGGAGGCAGGGGCAGACATGGAGGCCGGTGTAACGCCTGCCTGAACCGTCGTCGTGGGGGTGCCAGCCGGGGTATTCGTTCCGGCAGTCGTTTCGTCAGCAACAGCGGTGATCGTCATAAAGGGATTCTCCTGATTTTGTGGGAATTCCGAAGAGGTTGGGTCATATTCAACAGCCGAGGCGGCCACGCTAGCCGACGTATTGCCGTCTGCACCGAGATCGACGAACGAAATTTCACCGAGAACGGACTTGCGAACCACGTTGACCGGCCCGACGAATTCGCGACCGTTCACCAGCACGGCCTTACCGTCCTTCACAAACTCGTGTTGCTCAACCGACGCGCCGATCGACGCTTGCCACGGGAAACCGTTCTTGGACGAAGCGACCACCTCGCGGGCTGCGACGGTGTCGCGGGAGATGACACCGGCCGCGACAAGGTTGCCACCCTCGACACGGATGGAGTCACTGTGGCCGACACCGCTGTTGGCGTCATGGCCAAACCGGATGGGCCGGGCCTGCGAAGGAATGGCCAGGCCGGCCAGGTCCACGACGACCGGGTGACGCCAGCCGGCAATTCGCATGAGCCCGCCCGTATAGGCGACCATGTTGAACCGGGGCAACGGCACCCTGCTGTCGCCCGCGTCCGCGCCGGCGGCGGCCGCGTCGATGGTGATCTCCATTTGCGCGGTGAGGGTGAACTGCTCAGGCGGTTTGTGACTGTTCTGTGGCATCATCATTCTCCTGTTTTTGTTCTTGTGTGTCTGCCTCGTCGGGCGAAGGCGAGGGCGGCGGCGCGGCTTCCGCCGGAGTCAGCCCCAACTGCCTGCACAACGCCACTTCTCTGGCCCGCTGGCGCAACTCGGTTTCCCAGTCTTTGCCCTGCCGCGCATATTCTGTCGCCAACGTGGTCGTGTTGTTCGCCAGGCGGGTCGCCTGGGCGCTGGCCTCCTTGTTGGGGTCGATATGCTCGCGGCCGTCCCAAAACCACTGGTGCGGGATGGCCGAGGCGACGCTGGCCAAAACATCAACGCCAGCCGAAACGTTGACGACAACCTGAGCGTTGAAGAGGGTCGAGCCGCGAGGGACAGCCGAAACATGGATGAGGCCCGAATCGCTGGCGCAGGCCGAATCGCTGGCATGGGCGGCGGACCGTTTCAGTGCGGCCAACTCGGGGTACACCTGAACGGCCTCGGCCAACCACATATAAAGGATGCGGTCCAAGACGACATCCTCCAGATGGTCCTGCTCCACCCGGATGGATTTGTAATAGGTCTGATGGTCCAACCTGCCCGACGAGTAGTTGTACCCGCTGCTGTTGCAGGCCGCGATATTGAACGGCATATTCAGGCAACGCGCGATCTCGTTCAGGATTTCGCGTTTGAATTCGGCGTACGACGTGGCCGGCTGCTCGGCCTTGATCTGTATGGGTTCCCAACCTTCCGGCCCAAAGACAGCCATATTCGGCGTGAACTCCATCTCCGATTTCGGCTCGACCTCCGCCGCCTCGCCGTTGGCCGGCATGTTGGTCTTCATAAAAATCGCCACGTTCGCCGCCGATTCCGCCGCCGCGATAACCGCCAGCGTGTACCGACGCAACTGGGCAAAGAGCGGCAAAGCGGGCAGGATGTCCGGCAGGCCCCGGCTCTGACCCGGCCGATCGGTACGAAACCAGTGAATCATGTTCGCCGCCAGCACGCGCTCGAAGTCCTGAACGACACTCCAGGAAACGCCGCCGGCACCGGGATGCGACGTGAGAACGTGATACGCGGCGGGGTTGCCGAAGGAGTCGAACTCAATACCGTCAACAACATTCTCGCCAAGCCCGCCCTCGCCGCGATGCAGTGCGGTCGGGGTGGGCGTAGTGACCTGATCGGCCTCGATCAGGCGAATATCCAACTTAACGGGCGTGGGCAAGGCCATGTTGTAGAAAAGCCAACCAAACGCCTCGCCGTCCTGCGCCCGGGCCATCCGCATCGTGCGGAGTTTGCCGGGCAAATCAACCGCCTTACACCATGCGGAAAACTCGCGTTCAATAAAACCGTTGATCCCGCCCATGCCGCCGTCTTCGCCGTTGCCCAAAAGCATCTGAAGCCGAGGGCCGGTGCCGACCACGTCGTTGGCCAGCGTCAACACGATGCCGCGAGCATACGAATTGTTTGCCACCTCATAGCGGGCACGATTGCGTAACGTACGCCGGACTTCGGGGCTGGCGGCCACGTCGGCGGAGTAACCATCCGCGTTCGCCCAGTGCCGACGGTTGTCGGGCGTGGTCAAGGCCGAGTCGAATTTCGCGCGGACCATCCGCACGACGCTCGCGCCACCACGAAACCAGGTTGTCGGGTTCCACCATGTCATAATTGATCTCGTTACAGGCTGATCCTGTTACAGGCTTGCACACCACAGTCGTTTACACCGTCGCCATTCACCCCGCGCCCCGTAGCCGTCATGCCGTCACCGGAACGTCACGCCGCCCCAGGCGGGACAATCCTCACCCGCACCAACGCCCTGGCCGGATTCTTCGCGACCTCTTTTTCCGCCAGGTACTTGTCCGCCGCGATCTGGTCCTTCAAGGGATGCTGCTGAACCGTCACCCCGTCCGCCGTCGCCTGACGCGGCCCCTTGGCGTTGTCTTCAATCGCTTTTCTCAACGTGTCAGTCATGTTTCACCTTTCCATCGCAAGGCCTGAATCAAGCCCGCCAAGGGGCGTTCCGTTACGGTTCATGCGAAGTTCCCCTATTCTTGTATTTCATCCATTTCTCGATAAGTGGTCGCGCGTCCGAGCCAGAAAAAACGCTTTTTCCGCCGGCTTTTGTGTATTAAGTTGCAGTGAAACAAGGGATTAAAATTTTTTTCATAGCCGCTTTATGCTGCGGCATGGCGGGGGACAACTCTGAAACCGTTACAGACGCGACCAGGCGGGCGTTCGCCGGCGCAGGTCGTCCTGGGTGTAACGCTTCCGCTGTCGGGCTGGGGCGGCTTCGCCGGCGGTTTTTGCGCCAGCGATGGAGGCGGCTACCGCGCAGCCGACTAAACAATCGAACCAATGATTGTCGGGCTTCGAGGGTTTGGCCCGCCATTCATGGACCCGCCGGCCCTGGCCTTCGGTGACGACGTAGGTTTCGGCGTCGGCGACGTGTTCGGCGAACAGGCGATGGTGGTCAGGATTTTTGCCGAAGAGCGTAAGGGCGCCTTTGTCACCGGCGAAAGTCGCGAGGCGGGCGTGGATGAACGTTTTCCATGAGTTCGCGTCAAAGGCGACATGGCGGAACTCGCTGGAGCGCGAAACGTTCGGAATATACCAATTCCAACCGTGGCGTTCGCCGGGGCGGTGCGTGTAACTGGTCATGGGTTTGTTGCCGGCGCGCAGGCCCATGCCTTTGGACAACAGCACAGCGGGACCGGCCTTGATGGCGACCGCGTTGGCTACGGCCGGAAGGTAGCCGGAGTCGATGAGCAGCCGCTCAATGTGCAGGATGGTGCCGTCGGTCCGTGCCCATGGCGTGGCGAGCAGATTGGTGGCGAGTTGCTCCAAGCCGGCCTGCACGGCACCCTCGCGGCCTGCGCCGGGGAACAAGGCGGGCAGTGTGTAATTGGCGTCCCGCAAGGTGAAATACAACCGCTTCTGGTCCGGGAACGTGCCGTAGTCAATGACGTAACCGGTGAAATCCTCCTCCCACGCGCAGACACACCAGAACAACAGCCTGTCATGCACGTCGATAAACGCTGTGACACGGGTGCAGGCCTGGGGCACCTCGGCACGCGGGCGGCCGGTGATTTTTTCGGTGACATCATCGGCAGACAACCGCTCATCCTCGAACTGCTCGGTCGCCGGCTCGTTTTGGTACTCGGCGGCGAAGGCTTCTTCGTCGCGGAGTTTCAGATTTATGGCGTGCTGCACGGCGGAAATCTCCTTCTGGGGATCGAATCGTTGTGGCCAGGCGACAACAGCCCCGGCGTCCATCGCCTCGCGGCGGGCAGAGTAAAAGGCTGTAGCTGGCGCCAAGCCTTGCCCCGCACGCAAACCATCAGCGCGGACGCGGGCGTATTCGTCCCAGAGCTTCTCCGCGACCGGGAAGGAATAGACGAGTTTGGTGCATTCGCCTTGCCATTCCGGGTTTTTCTGGCGGTCAAGAACCTGGTCGGCGAGGTCGCCGGCGTAGATTTTGGTGCACGTCAACACGGCCGCGAGGGACTCGCCCGGCCCGGCCATGCCGAGCACGTCGCCGGTGAGAAGCTGTAACCTATAGCGCGTTTGTGATGGCGAACGGGCAGACTGACGGGTTTGCGGATCGTCCAATAGCACCAGCGACGGGCGCAAAATGCGGCCATCCATGGTGGTGTGCTGCTGCCCGCGCATGTTGGCGTCGAGGCTTGTGACGGCGATGATCGCGCCGGAAGACTCCGAGCCCTCAACGGTTGGGAACACCAGCTTATCCGCCGCCCATGTGCAGTAGGTTGGCTTGCCGTCGATGTGCTGACCAATCTGGCGACGGGCGTTGTTCTGGAGGCACCGGAGCGGGTAAATGGCGTGCGGAAAGTCCGCCAGCAGGAGCGGGTTTTCGAGAATCGCCTTACGGATCGGGGCGAGCAGCTCAATGGCGCGTTCCTGCGAACCGCCGATCAGACACACGAACGGCCGATAGCCGCCCAGGACCGCCCACAACGCCGACAACCGGGCGAGCGTGGTTTTGCCCGACCCGCGCGGCATGGCGAAAGCGAACAGGCCGCCGTCCTTCACAGCCCGCTCGATTTTGTCGATTACACGCAGGTGGTCCTGCGACCAAGCCCGGGCGCAGGCGGCGGCGAAGTAGGTTTCACAGAAAAACCGGAAGCTGGCGACGGCCCGCGCCCGGCGGACGGGATCGGCAACATCAGGCAACGGGGCGATGTTCTGGCTGCGCCAGGTGTCGGAGTTCTTGCGGGCGAGGTCGGCGGCGCGGGCATCGATTTTCGGTTTGGCCGGGCGGTCAACCTCGCGGACCAACCAGCGCAGGTAATCGAGCAGGCGCACATGCCGCCCGTCGTGCCATCTCCGGCCGGCGCGGTTCATTTGCCGCTCCAGCCGCGATCGCGTGATCGACTCGCCCAGCGTCGTCGAATTGACGAGCTGGACGAGTTCGTTTCGCGTCAGTTTGTTCGGGTCAAGCGCCATCCAGAGCCTTTCGATTTTCTTCCTGCTGATTCAGCCACGCCCCGTACACGATCAAATCAACCTTGCCGCCCACCAGCGGCAGGCCGCGACGGACGTGCTCGCGGAGAGTCTTGGGGGACACCTTCAGCAACTTCGCCGCCGCCGCGACGGACAGGGAACGAATGTCCACTTCGTCACTCATGCGCCCTCCACGGTTTCAGTCGCGACGGTTGCGATGGTTGCGGTTTGGGCTGTGCCTGCCGTCGAAGCAGCCGCCGGCCAGGGTTTACCCGCACGTCGGCGGGCTACTTCGTCCAGCGCGCGGAATTTGTTGGCCGACGTGTACGAGGTGAGGTATCGCGTCGGCAGTGTGTCCCAGGTGTACGAACCGAAGAGGCGGTCAATATCGACGTGCTTTTCCAGAATGGCGGTTTTATGCGCCACCGTCGCATTGTGGAACTTCGACGACGCGGCCAGTTTCGCGATAACCTCGGAGTCGGCCTCCACGCCGCGCAGGTTCAGGGCGTCGAGGATGACCGTCGGCAGGCTCTCAGTGCCGCGCGACTCGCCCGCCCAGAACTGGTTGCCGCGATAGAAGATGCCCTTGAATTCGCGGTGCCTGCCCTGGCTAAGTACCCGTACGATGTGGCCGCGATAGTTGGTGTAACTCATCGGCCAACACGCGCACGGCGTTGCCGGCATGGGACGGAACGGCGTCGAATGGACCTCGATACCCCATTGCGGGTCGATTTTCGTCAACCCCTCGTCTGCCGCCGCGAGGTCTTCGAGAAACTCGAACCAGTCGGCGTCGGTTTCGGTCGGATAGCCGACGATGTTGTAAATCTTCATGTGAGCGGGCCGGGTGCCTGACGCCGCCAGCCCGCGAAAGAAGCCCCGAAGCATCTCGCGCGTGATCGGCTTGTTCACCATCCGCCGCAGCCGTTCGGAAAACCCGTCCATCCCGACGATGCGAAACTTTGGCAGGCCCCAGGTGTCTGGCCGGTCAAGGTCCAGTTCAAAAAGCGTCTTTTCCGCCGACCCGCCCCAGAGCACGTCGCCGGCCCCGGCTTCGTTCTGCAATCCACCTACATGCCGCCGTTGCCATGTGTAGCCGCAGAACAGACATTTCCGCTGGCAGCCATACGCCGATTCCTGCCACGTTTTGCCGTTGGCCAACGGAACCGCGTGTGGGTACAGGCACGTCCCCGCGTCGAGGGTATACGTGCGGTTCACGTCGAATGTGTCCGCATGAATCACGGACGGATGCTTGAACCGCTCGCCCGCCAGCGCCGCCCGGACGACATCGACGACATAGCCTTCCGCCCGGCCCAGGCAGAACGTGTCGCACCAACGGAGGAAAGGTCGAACGTTGAGTAACCCCGCACCGCCGGCCACGACGGTCGGCCGGGCAGACTTCGGCCACGCCAGCCGCTCGGCGATGAACGGAAACCAGTCACAGCCCGACGTGATCGACACCAGCACGACCTTGTACCGCCCGGCCGTGGCCGACGAGCAATAATCCACCTCAATGCCCGCCGCCCGTAGAGTGTGACAAATCATTTCCAGCCCTGGCCAAGCACGAACGTTGTAAGACTCAACCGTGTAGGCGGGCTTGGCATATTTGGACTGGACGTAAACGGCAACCTGTGCATTTTGTGCATTCATGGCTTGCTCCAAAGGGAAAAGGAAAAGTTCGCGACTCACTACAAAGAAAAACTCATGGCCTGCTTTGTGGAAAATTCGTGCCCGCGTCTGGGGCACCGGCTGGTGGCGGTGGCGATGCCGCCGACTGTCCGCCGGGGCATCGCCAAGGCCTACGTTACGGGGAATTCGTGCCCGCACTTGGGGCAGTGAATGGTTTCGGCGGTTTCGTCGGCGTCGATGTCGGGATCGTCAAGGTCGAGGTCGTCAAACGTGCGGAGATG
>Ga0123353_10009460_pt1 | contig 13465 bp, 8 predicted proteins | sample TergutLab28metaG_3_FD_92763 | JGI IMG/M metagenome (GOLD analysis project Ga0123353, IMG submission 92763) | Labiotermes labralis P3 segment gut microbial communities from Petit-Saut dam, French Guiana - Lab288 P3 | ecosystem: Host-associated > Arthropoda: Insects > Digestive system > Gut ... | reverse complement strand
CTGCCTTCTGCTGACATTATTATGAGCTCACCATCTTCTCCACGTTAGCGGGGTAAGGGTTAATCAATAAATACATTTATTATACAGTCTTGCAAAACACAGTCACGCTTATCTTAGGTTATATTGTCGGCCTTGATATTACACAGGTCTAATGATGACCTGGATATTAGGCCGAATCTATAACGTAAAAGAAAGTGTGACTGTGTTGTGCAAAACTGTCAAATAAATACGTTTATAACACAAATATTCATCCAAATTCTTTCAGTAGTTTCAGCTGTAAACTTAGGCTCAGGCAGACAAAGGCCAATATTTCATGGTCTGTTGTCAAAGAAAGCATAAAATTGTCAAAATAATTGGCATCCTTTATAAGTAGTTTGGAGTGAGGAAAATGAATCAAGACACTTGCAGCTCGATAATTAAGAGACGTTCCGACAAGCTACCCACGAATTTATCTCATCTCGAGAGAAGTCTCGTTTGTTCATATAAATGTGCTGATAAGTTTCGTGTTTCACCGCTGCCTTAATTCTGTGTAGAACAGAGCACTGAAGTGTTCTGTTGCCATCATCTTCGTGAAATTAATATCTTCGCTCGTAAGAATTTCACAATAATTTATGCACAGAGGTAAAATAAGTTCGGTGTGCAAACATGTAGTTCCATTTTCGATTAGTCATAGAAACGTAAAAGCAAACAACTCGGCTGAACTTTATTACAAACTCACAGAGACATAAATCGTTCCATCCATCTCGAACACACGCACGCAAACACACACACACACACACGCACACAAACACACACACGTACCACGCACGCACACACACGCACACAAACACACACACGTACCACGCACGCACACACAAACACACACACGTACCACGCACGCACGCACACGCACACACGCACACAAACACACACACTACCACGCACACGCACGCACGCACAAACACACACACGTACCACGCACACAAACACACAAACACACACGCACACAAACACACACACACACACAAGAACATAACACAGTATCTTCCTTGCAAGTGTGCACGTTATAAACTCGCATAGGACGTAGGTACTCGCAGTGTCTGACAGATGGCATTAATCATCAACAGTGTTTGACATGTAGCCTACGCACTTCCACATTTACACATATGCGTAACTTGTTGAATTCTGAGTAGGACTTCTCCACGAGCAGTTCAAAGTTTAAGCAGTATTCTTACAACAGGACAGACTACTGCATCACTTGTAAGTTTATTGTATTACTGACATCTCGTACCATTGTCTGAAACATTTGTCGATGAATACTGAGTTTCATTTTTTTTTCAGATTTCAGTTTTAGTTCCAAATACAATGGTATTCTGAACTGTCCGTATGACCTCAACAAGTCATTAACACTATTATTGCCGGAACTGCTACTACTACTACTACTACTACTACCATCACCACCACCAACACCACCACCACCACCACCACCACCTTCTCCTCCACCACCACAAATAATAATAATAATAACTTACATCCATCCCTTGTTATGGAAACAAAGAAGGAATTACAAAATCACAAAACAAACCAACAACAAGGACAGAACAAGGAGACGCTACTCAGATTTCCACATAACTGAAACAATGTCCGCGTCTAAGAAACTCAGAGGCTTGGAGGACATTACTAAAATAAACTAACAAGTCATAATTGTCTCAGATATATTAACATAATTACTAGCAAAGAATATGAAGAAATAAAAGTTGAAATAAACTTAATTTTATAGTCAAAGGACGGTAACAAAAAACAGAAACAAATATAAACAATACGGACACTGTACATTGTACGTATGAAGGTAATATTGAGGCGCGTTTGCTTAAACATTGTTGGCGTAGAAAAGCAAAAAGTATTACATACTCTTAGTGTGAGGGTGTAGCCTTAGATACCCAGCATGCAACACCGATTTGTTTTCATTTATGGCCTGTGTGGATCTACTATAATTTTTCACGTTATCTCATAAACGGCAGATTTTCTGAAAATAGCTTACTGAACATAAAACGCGTGTTTTAATTTTCTCTACAAAATTTGTCTGAAAAATTCCCCGGAATTCAAAGAGATTCTATTATAAATGTATATTTGTCTTCATGTAAGCACGCGTTACTCTTGTCAGACGCTAATGAAACTGGAATTTTTTCCACAGATCTGCGAAAAATACATAAATATAAATTTTCAAGAAAATTCGTCTGGTGGGAGCCGAGTTGTTCTGTGTGTAAGGACAGACGGACAGACAGAGAGACATGATGAAGCTAACAGACGCTTTTCGCAATTCTACGAAAGCGTCTAACATTTCAGCCATTATAAACACTGCGATTAGCAAAACAAAACAAAAATACTACCAAATCGTCTCATAAGACATACAATGTGCACGTAGCTGTAGTGGTAACATTCAAGATAACATTCCGAACTGTGAACAAAAGTGACATTCTGGAAGAGAACGCCACTGTGCGTGCTGACGGTGACGAAATGCTCAGTCTTTTGTTAGGCCGAACTACTTATTAACAGTGTTCATGACAGCGTACAATGGAACCTGTGATGTGCCAGATTAATCCGTCAATTCTAGAAGGTTTTCAGAGTGGACTATTACACCTAGTATTACTGATTTTCTGGACCTCGAACATCATTTAGTATTCCAAACAAAGCTCAATGTCTCGGAAATTGGATACGCTTCCTTCCTCATGTGGACGGGTGTAGGAGAGGTTAACGCAATCATTTGGGTCCGATACGAAGAGATATCCTTAGTCACCGGTCCTGAAGGCGCAGACAGATCCTACCAATGGAGTAGCGACTGAAAAAATTTCGGCCGACAAACATACATACACACATACATAAATTCACATACACACACACACACACACACAGACACACACGCACACACAGATACACACAAACATACATGTATATGTATGTAAGTAAATATATATATAAACCAGTACACACACACACGTGCATACATACATTATGTAATCCTGCACACCTTCCAAGGGACCAAATTCATTCAAATAAGTCATGATTTACGAGTATACAACATATATTAAGTGCGTTACAGATATTCTCGACGTTTTATAAAAGATAAAAGTATAGGAATGTAAAGACATAACACTGAAATATACAATATTAAAGTTTAAAAACAACTACCTTAAACCCCAGTGAATTAAGGCATGTTTTTAGTGGGACAAACGTCATCCCAAGCTGCTGTATATTAAGTGACAGGCTAAGGACAATTTAAAAACTGGAAGTATGATGTCGAACTTCCCCAAATTCTACATTTATCCAAATAAAATGACTTTCTTAATACTTACTTTTATACTTCGAAAATTTTCCAAATCTTAAAATAATTTCTATAGAATATGGCCTTAAACCATTATTCCACTTAGAGATAGAGGCAAGAAATTCTCCCAGAACCTATTTCAATCCCCTCCAGACTACACTCTCATATTGCATAACAAAGTTCCTATAATCTGACAACAGAAACGACTCTTCATTCACATTTGCATTACCATTATTTATCTTAATTTTCGATGAACATTCTTTCGCACATTATTTTCAATTTCCCACACCTGCGAACCATGCACGTGGTCTAAATAACAGTTAATTATAAATGTGCCATTGTACATGCGGTTTAGAATTTATCTCGTATGACTGTACAGAACAGAGAGCAGACAAAACCAGTGCATGTAGTTTTCCGTTGGTTAATGTAAAGCACTGAAATGAACGTGCCGCATACATTACAGCAGAAGAGGATTACTTTGTAATTTCATCAACCCTCAATAACATACAATTAACAACCATTAATTTACTTGAAACAAAAGCAGCAGTTATTTGATATATAGGAGTTTTTGACAGTCTACGTCAATATATATTCGAGAAGAAAAAAGTGCAAACACTGATAGCAATTAACATATCACAAGCAATACGTATGCTGGGGTATAACCTGAAAAAGCCCACTACCTTTCCCCTCGACGTTCATTCAAGAGCGTCACTCTTCATCATCCTACCATTAGACAATACGCAACAAGTACCACTTAATAATTACCAAATATTCCAAGAAAATACTGATAACTTCCCTTGGCCCATATGACGTCATGAATCTCAATAAATATTTTAAGGGTAATAATGAGGATTTTAGTGTGCATTTTAAATATTACCAGAAATGTTTATGAAACTGGAAAAGTCAATATTCATTAACAAACACACGAATCATGTAGATTTACCAGAGTAGTCTCTCAAGAGATTTATACATCCCCCTCGGAATGGTGAAGGTGTAATTTTAGAGACAGCGCGTAAGGATGTCTCTGGCGGATCATGCGACCACGACATAATCTGGGCGTTTTCTGTGCTCTATATGAAACCCTTGGGAAACATTTCATAACGCCAAAAAGCCTGAAAGGAAACAATGGAAGTGGTAATGTTAGGGGAAAAAATATAAGAAACAAAAATTCGTGGAAGACAAGGAGAGTATCATGCTATTTATCTCAAGGGACAGCAAAAAACATCTAAAGCTTGCTGGTAGTGCGGGGAAGACGTAGGAATTACAGCATGAAGGGTGAAAGGAAAAATAAAAATGGATTCTAAAAAGAGAGAATATGCAGGCCTTTTGTTTGCAGGAAAAGATAAGGATTTTCAGAAATCCTCTTAAAAGAAACTGGTGAAGTGGTATCCCATGAATATAATCTTAAATTACTACGAACACAAAATAAACCATTTCACGCCGCAACAATCGGTCTAACTCGTCGCTTCGTGAGCAATAAATCATAATTCATGTTTGGAATAATATTCCATGAGTTAAGAAAGCATTTCTTGAAGTACTTGGGTGCCTCTAGTCTAAAATCTTCATTGTCGAATTCAATTCCTGTGCCTCTCATTCATTTTCATGGCAGACGGTAAAGGCCTTCCAAGAACCTTCAGAAACTGTAAATCTAACAACTAAAGAATGAAAGAAAAAGCGGCGAAGCGCGTTAAGTCATAAACGTTCCTGCCTCTTCCACGTATTTAAAATGATTACCACTTGTAGACCTACTCTGTCACAAAAAATGGGCTGCCTACATGAAAATGAATAAAAAAAAATATTGCACTACTCCTCCTACAACACTATGCGGCCATTCAACGAACTTTTAGATTGGAAATGACACATTCTCGCTGGATACCATAATGCAGGACAAAAGACACAAGACAACAGATTATCATAAGCAATAATTAATTTAAGATACTTCCGTTGTTGTTGTCATCATCATCATCGTCGTCGTCGTCGTCGTCGTCCTCGTCTTCCTTGGTGGTGTGTGGTGATTGTAGTTGTGTTTGTAGGTGATGGTGGTGATTTTACTTGTTGTAGCAGTGGTGGTGATGGTGGTGGTGATTGTACTTGTGGTTATATCTGTGGTGGTGATGGTGGTGGTGATTGTAGTTGTGGTTGTAGCTGATGGTGGTTATTGTACTTGTGGCTGTAGCTGTGGTGGTGATGGTGGTGGTGATTGTAGTTGTGGTTGTAGCTGTGGTGGTGATGGTGGTGGTGATTGTAGTTGCGTTTGTAGCTGATTGTGGTGATTGTACTTGTGGTTGTAGCTCTGGTGGTGATGATGGTGGTGATTGTAGTTGTTGTTGTAGCTGTGGTGGTTATGGTGGTGGTGATTGTAATTGTGGTGTACCTATGGTGGTGGTGGTGGTGGTGGTTGTGACTGTGTAGAGGGTCTGTTAATGGTCATGATAAATTTTTTATCTACTTAATCTTCTCATATTTAGTAAAGGTCGGTTAATAACTCTTAAATAATTCATAACGGCGGTTCTTAACAGATTCCGTTCAAGGACAGTCATTCGTGTTCTTCCTTTCAATTTTCCCCTTTATATACCTAGAATAATTTTATGGCCCTCCGTTCCTCCATCAGCTGGAGAGCGTATTTATTCCCAGCCTCTTTGAATTTCGTCAAGTCTTATTTATTTCATTGCTTATTTAACAGCGCCCTTCGTAGCTCAGGGCATTACAGCGCGGAATGAAATTATTATTGGTGATTAATTAGTCGAAGAGGGCTAATCTGAGGTACAGTACAGCTGGAAAGACTGAAGGCAATTGTGCAAACCTTCAGTCAGATTAGCCGGTCTCAGAGTATAAAGGTGAGGCCTCTTGACTATGGCTTCCGGCCTTCTTGGTTGATGTTTTGGAACATACCGAACAATGGCACATACCCGTTCCTGCACCTGTATATAATTAAACTAAAGTCGTACATGTACATTTCACGAATGTATACGGAGGGATGGAAATATAAATCCACTATTTCGGTCGATGTGAGTCTATGAATTTCTTATCGCCAGCACAAAGAACTAGTTATACTTAGGTTTCCGTAAGAAACATAAATCACGTAATCTTCATCCACTCAGACTGGTCGCTTTTTCTGTGTGCGACCCAAGTATTTTGAGCAGTGTTCTGTTACGAATTCTCCAGTCTGTATCTTCATGATATACATCAAATGTTGCACATAATCCCAAAATACGAATACATAGTTAACGGTGGCAATGATATTAACGGATTCAGAATATGTTCAGGTTTCTTTCGCATTATGCGAGATACTAATTCAGCCATGGAGACGGGTGTGCAGGAGGAGGGGCGTTTTAGTGTCAACACGATGTAGCGAGCTTACATTGGTGTGTTTGTCGAACTCCTGACAAACACGATGCCAACAACCAAACACAGAAGCATATATAGGCCCTAGAATGCAATTTATGTTTGCGCTGTTGGAACGGGCGGTTCAAGGACGGGCTGTGGTTTTCGAGGAAGAGATATGAACTTTGTATGTGTTGGCCAGCAAGTGTAGAACATGTCACCGACAACGTCAAAGATTAACGCGATACTATGATGAGGTTCTGGCAACAAAAATGAAAGCTGACTCTCGTCAACAATTCTGATATCTTTATTCAAAGCCTAATCGAATAAATTTTGTATCAAGTAGTCTTAAGAAAAAATTGAAATCCCACTTTCAAACACATTTACAACAAAAAAAATCTTTAAGTGCATATTAGTAGAAATGGAAAATGGAGGATATGAATCACGTGAGAATGTGGGGAGGTCATTTTTAATTTTTATATTACATAGAGCTTTATTCTCATTTAACACAATGTCATTACTGCGAGTTGCGTAGCCACTTTCATGGATTATAGCCTGGTCTGTGATTTCAGGCTCCAGACACCGCGCAAATGATGTCTTCGCTCTTCTGGTATGCTACGCAGCGCAGACTGGTATTTAGTTACCGACGTTTCCGCATAAAGAATGGGTCCCATCTTCAAGGATCAAGCAGATCTAGACTCTTGACCCTTAAAGACAGGAACGACCGGTTGGGCCGAAAGGTCGGTAACTAACTACATATCTACGTTGCGTCAACATCCAAGAAGAGTGAATATCTCGATTATAGTCTTGCATACAAACTCTCGTGGCAGGTTAAAAAAATATGAATTTTACAGCATTTTAAATGTTATTTATGTGATCAGCGTAAACGATAACCTAGAACCACAGAGCAACGACTGATCACAATGACTTTTCGGCTCATTCAGAGTTAATGAACGTCCTCTTTTTGACATAAAATTCGTAGGAACGAGTTGGTTAAAATCAGCTGTCAGGTACCTCTATATCCGAAGTTTTTCCGGATATTCACCGACAGCTTTGGCTCACATACTGTTACGTAGAAAACAGTTACCTTTTACGAAATTGAAAGAACTGACATTGACACATTTTTCTCACAATTCACTGCTTACGGTGGCCTATATTCCGCAGTGTATGTTGTCTTCAAAATGAAAAATTCCCCTAAAAACTTTGACAAGCATGGAAAATTTTCATCTCGCGCTCTATTGTAGCGAATATTTAAGTCTTCGGAGACTTACCGTTGTTTTTACTCATACACAACTACCGACGTTTAGAAGAATCGTAGTGCCTCGAAAAATCAGTGACTGTTTCCCATGCTATACAGGGTAACATCGCAGAAGGGTTGAGCCTTAATCAATGCCCCTGTGATATCCTTAACCGTCTCTTCCTACTGCTTCATTTATCAGTTTTCTCTTTATTTTACAACAGACATTTCGTGATACCTGAAGCTTAGCCTTGACAAGAGTTACATTTCCACCGAACCGCCAGTTGTGTTGGGCATGGACTTCTCGCTGTGTAGACACAGACCGACATGTTTCTGTTGCATCAATTATAACACTCTTCGATCAGGGAAATTTCAGCCTACGTAGCGACTATGTTCTAAAACTTCAGGTCATACCCGACGATAATAAACGTGACAAAGTCGTAACAAAACTGAATTATCGGCATCTTCACTATGTAATCTTCACTGTACTGATCAAATTAAGGAGAATGGAAAGGGTGTGGCATGTGCCATTCACAGGTGAAATAAGAAATGCACATATAAGTCTAAAAAAATGGACCACTTGAGCGACCTAGAGGCGGGAAGGAGAATAATATAAAAATGACTAATGTATGTTTATTCACTTATCAATCACGTGATTTATAATTGAACAAACATACATTTCTGATCGGATACACCAACGGGGATATTCTATACCAAGTTAAATATTAAGATAGACTTTAAAGACAAAATGTGTGAGTGTAAACTTGTTTTATCTGGCTCAGGACGGCATAAAGCGCCGCTCTTTCGCGAAAATATGATCTTTTACGTCTCACAAAATGCAGTAGTTTCTTGGTTAGCTGAGCAACTAACATATTCTAAGAAATGGCTTCGCTCCTTGTGTTAGTTATTTAACTCTTGTAATACCTCTCGGCATTACCGATATTCTTGAACCCCGCACACAGTCACACTACAGACCGCCGCACAATCTACATCTACTCATACGAGAAACGTCGAACTTCGCCAAGGATATCACGTTCCAGCCGCATTCCACGAACGTGCTACATCCTTCACATGACAAAATCCGCGCTCCCCCCTACCTCCAAACGTTGCACCCTACGATAGGTCTGAATGGTAAGAATTAAACCTTAGGTTTGAACGAAAGCAGAGGAAACAGTTTGGACAGCAGTAACAACCAAATCCAGCAACTTCAAAATGCGAATTTACCTCATTCGACAAGTTAAAGAAACTCTTCTCTGAGTTCCAGGAATACCGTTTGAAGCTTTGCAATAAATGTCATAGGTAAGTGTTTGTAGGGCTCTGAATTGATCTGGACGAGCCAGAAAAAAAAGAGTGTTCTCACAAGTGATGGACTGCATCCTGTCAAGAGAATCAACAAAATAAAAAACAATCATTCGATTGGCTGCATCCTTTTACACTATACTCTACGTGTAAGACAGCCAGACTACATGTTTCGGACAATTAATTAACCATCTTCAGAAGAATCATTGCCATAAAGCCTGTGTCTTTGTTAGTATGTGTTTTAAAACAGAGACCCCTGTCTTTCGCATAGGGTTATTTTATTTTACCTTTCTTAACACAAATAGTTAAAATTTATAGTTCCAACGAGGATGTACTTAAGGGAACTGTAGAAAATGCGGAAATTCTTCAACATCTGAAAAGCTAACCATATTCTTTACTGCGAAGCGAGTTTTTTTCTTTTAATTACTAGATACGCGTAGACATATATTCGATTTACATGTCGTGTTTTTTCTTCATAGAACTTGAATCATACGTTTTAAATAGAAAGGTAAAAGGTAAAGTGATCCCGTTAGAGGCCCGGTGTGGCCCAGAGGGTGGGTAGAGATATAGCTCTACTCTTCCATGACTGCGGCACTAAAAGGGGGTGAGTGGTCAGCAGGACCCCCCGGCCGCACTTTAACCCCGGGAAAGAACCGGTAGACATTTTACAGGAGGCTGGGTGGTCCCAGGGCCGGTCTGGACGGGAGGAAAATCTCATTCTTACCGGGATTCGATCCCGGACCGTCCAGCCAGTAGTCAGTCGCTATACCGACTGAGCTATCCGGCCCACCATATGCTTCAAATAAAAAAGAAAAATTCTTATAAGATTTATACTGTAATGGAAGTGATACATGCACGTTCGGTGCAGGCCTTAACACTATTGCCATACCACTAGAATCTGCCTCCTAGAACGGCCCACCTGCTTCAACAGTAACCTATTACCACGTAACTACGAATCCAGCGATGACGAAAGACCACATCTGAAACTTGAATCACTGTTGCCTCCATCATTTAACACAGCTACAGGTGAAGTGGACAAAGCAAATAGTTACAGGCAGAACACGTGTTTGTATAACTAATCTGTTTTGCATTTGGCCGGGATATAATTGATTAAGCTATCGGCACCGCTATTCCCCCTTCTATTCTGACAAAAAACATATATAACATCGTTACATTCACTGTTACAGAGTCCATGGTACGGTGCACGCATATCCTGCGGCCGAGTCCATATACTGTTACAGATCGGAGGATAATACACTATTAATATACCTTCCATCGCCTCTTTATTCCTTGAAGGGTGCTGACGAGCTCAGCACGTTGCCGTAATTCACATTTTATAGGAAGTTGAGTGGTCCTCGGAGCCCCTCTGGAAAACCGTAGCAGGATATAAATGTCACTGGCTTTCCCATGACACGAATTCCCGTCGCTCAGACAGCAGACAGTCACATTACTGACTGAACATCTAGGTTCTCCATCGCATTAAAAAGGACAACTTTCATATTCAGTCAGTCTGAATGTGTTTATTCTGGTTGGAAAAATAACAGCATTTCTTTGGTACGTAACTGAAATTTGTAAGAAATGTGTTTTACCTTACAGCGGTAAACTTCTTTCGGAAAAGCTCCGTCTTAGATAGATGGAAGAATTGCCAATGTCAACAGGGAACAAGGTAGACATATGTACACACAATGTTACAACATGGTGTGTTTGGGTAACCATTGCTGATATGGAGAAGCTACGATACTTTCCCGTTTTACTGTTGTTGGCTTATATGTAACTTTCAACAATATAAAGGTGTTCAGCGTCTCCCTGGAAATGCAACAATGAGTTCCATTTGCACTGCTGTCGATATTTCGTACAACTGTTAACAAGCGCAGATATTAAGTATTCCAAGTGTTCGTCTGTATTCGTGCCTTAGTGACATGTCTGGGAAATCGCATAATTTCTGCTCCGTATTATATTACCATCTGTGGCCCTTTCTGGCTCTAACATATCTCTCCGCACTATCCCATAAATGGCACGATTTTCGGGAGGAGGGAGGATGAACACAAATGAGTGTTTCGATTTCCCTTACAACTTGTGCCTGAAGCATTTTCATTCTGAAAATTATTCAGCCAGAAATCGTCAACCCAAGTAGGTCATCACGTAAAGTACCCAACATTCTTGTAAAATTTTAAGAAACCTTGAAATTTTTCACATATTTCGCAAAAATTATCAAATATATTTCGTGAAAATTCGTCCAGCAGGACCGGAGTTGTTGCATGCGGTCAGACAGACGGACATGACGAAGATAACAGTCGCTTTTCGCAATTCTGCGAAAGCGCCTTGTACATGGTTTATAGTACGGTTGGTGAATGTGGATCCCTGCTTTTTTAATTTAGATAAATATATGTTCTTTGAAATTTAATGTTGTGTCATAAAAATGACCTTTTATACGCCTAGTATTAAGCAAGAATGGTAAATAGCTTCAGTATACAGGCGTTTGGAAGCTATACTGGAATTAGTCAAAGACTCAAAAGTCCACTCTAGACGCACGGGTTTGTTAAAGTGGACACGGGTCCACTTAACCCTTCTTTTTCAGTGATACAACTAATCGCTTGTGTCTTGAATCCATACTTGTTTATAACAGCAATGACGTATGTTATACAGTCACACCGAATACTAAACAAGAACTTCGACGTAAAATACGAGTAGCAAAGGGATTCAGATTACAAAGAGAGACCCAACTTAATAACTGGAACAGGAAAACTCTCCTACAGTCGTATATTATTTGCCTCATGTGGCTGAATTTTCATAATTGTGATCTGATTTTACTGCACATTCAAGCAAAAGTCACGAACAAAGCGAACTTTACTTTTAGTCAAGAAACTGTCTTCATGACACCCAGTCAATGCCACTAAGACAATGGAGCCATTTTGTCCCAGATGGTGAATTACCACATGATACTTCCGTGTATACCATCCAAGCTAATAATCGTAATTTTTACTAGTAACAATTCATGTATTTAAACTATCGGCTTTACGATTTTTATTTTATATCTGTGGATTGGTTCCGACAATTTCGTAATTTAATTATAACATTTAATTTACTCGTCCTTCGCATTTTACATTCCTGAAGATGGCTACGTGTGTGGCCGAAGCATGTAGGAAGCCATTGTGTATATAAGTTAAATTCAGTGTACTTGTGTTCATTTTGTGGTTAGTACTACTACTACTACTACTACTATTTGTAAACATCTGTCAGTTTGGGATCGGGTATTGTGGCTCGAACAAGTGTGTGCTGTCCAAAATAGCAGAAGCTGGTTTTTAATATTCTTCCCAGCGTGGCTGCCATGTTTATACTGCAAAAGCAAACCTTACATTATTCCTGGAATCTCGTAACTACTGCTATTGATATTAATTCAAACCGATGCGTACATTTAAAATGTTATAGCAGAACAGCCAGAGGTTACTTGTATTGCAAAAGTTTTTTCAACAAACTGTCATTTTTGCCACAACAAACTTTCTTACGCATCAAAGTGAACACGTAGAACAGATTACAAAGATTTCCGAAAAAGTTCAGCATTGTACAGCGAAAATATTCACAGGGTTCACATCAGCCGCAGGGTCCACATTCTTTAAAAGTAACTGTAACATACGGCAATGAGAACATAAACCACAGTTGCCGACATTAAGTATGATTGACTCATCTTGTAAGATTCAACGCAACCCGAATTATATTTAAAGTTTCAGTTCGTACCGCGCAGTAAACACGCTTCGTCTCTATTACAAAACCAATTACGTTACTTTGTACACAAAAATATCCCCTTTTTTCTGAGACATAAACTGTACGAAACACATACTAAATATACCCTGTGCTCCAAGTGTAGAAGTTTTTAATGCTCAAACTTGTGGTTGGGTACATGTAATGCCCATTAGACTTTAAAGAATCTAACGTGACTGATTCCCGATTCCTGATCTACACATTACAGAAATCTTTAAGCAGATTAAGGTGGCTGTAAATGTGTCTACAGAACAGAATTTATCTGTTTTGTTTGTTATATTAGCCGAGAAAAAAATTATTTTCTCGCTTCGATTAGCTGGATTTAGGTGTTCAATAATGTGTTGAATAAATTCTTGGAACTTGACATAAATAACCCGACAGTTCAGAGCTCTGTTTTGAAAAACTAACAGCTTCTCAGTCCGGAACTTCAAAGCTCCTTTCACAACGGCGTCCTCCTCCCACCACCCCCCCCCCCCCCCCCAAAAACGCACCCCCTCAGCCCCCCTTAACCCAAAACATTTCCCTTCGGGTAATTTTTAAATCAT
>Ga0123353_10009459_pt1 | contig 13466 bp, 10 predicted proteins | sample TergutLab28metaG_3_FD_92763 | JGI IMG/M metagenome (GOLD analysis project Ga0123353, IMG submission 92763) | Labiotermes labralis P3 segment gut microbial communities from Petit-Saut dam, French Guiana - Lab288 P3 | ecosystem: Host-associated > Arthropoda: Insects > Digestive system > Gut ... | reverse complement strand
TATATATGAAACACTACGAAAACACTGCCACACCGATCGCGGCTGTTTCCCCCTGCATCGCGAAGACTCATGAGTTTGAAAGCACCGGTCTGATCGAGTACAACATCACCTTCGGAAAGCTTTTCGAGTATATCGATGAGCACAACGTTGATCTGCCAGCGCAGCCGTCGGAGTTCGACCATTACGAGTGCGGGTTGGGCAGCGTCTTCTCAACGCCAGGCGGCTTGAAGGAGAATATCGAGTTTTTTCTCGGTAATGCTCTGAGCGTCGACCGCGCCGAAGGAAAGCACATAGTGTACCCCAGACTGGACGAATACACCGCGCAACATACGGAAGATCTTCCCGACGTCTTCGATGTGCTCAACTGTGAAGAGGGGTGCAACAAGGGGCCGGCGAGCGGGAATACGAATACCACTTTTCAGATGAATCGAGCTATGGACAAGGCGCGAAGAGCTGCTACGGAAGACCGGGATACAGATTATTATGAATCGCTTTACGCACAATACGACTCAAAGTTCCAGTTGGATCACTTCCTGCGGCGTTATACGCCCATGCCGATATCCGTGAGGAATGTCACAGAAATCGACCTCGAGCGCGCGTTTTCACTCATGAATAAAGATACGGATGATAAACGAAAATTCGATTGCAGCGCCTGTGGATCGGACACATGTTTGAGTATGGCGCGTAAGATCGCCCTGAGTGTCAACATCCCGGAAAATTGCCTGCAAAGCAGCCAGGAGAAAAGCGAAGAAGGGAAGCGGGTATTGGCGCAACTTCATGAGACTAATCTGGACAACGCCGCGCAAATAGAGGAAGATGTGGATCAAATCAAGAGCATCGTTGAGAGAGTATGGTCTCATGTCGGTTCGGTATATGATTCCATATCAGGATTTGATAAAGCCGAAAAGACCATCAATGATATTTCGCTTCAGGTCAATATCATAGCGATAAACGCATCTATCGAAGCGGCAAGACTCGGCACTGCGGGTAAAGCGTTCGGCGTTATCGCCGATGAAATACGAAAACTCGCCATGGCTACAAAGGAGACCATGACGGAAAACAGCAAGGTGTTTTCTTCCGCCGAGTCTACTATGGGCGAGATGGGTGAGATGATCAAGCAGATCATGGATATCGTTACTGCTGCCCACAAGAATATCCAGGAAATCAACCGCGTCAACAACGCGCAAAACGTGGATATGATTATGTAATAGGCGCCGAAATGGAAAGCGCCAGAAAACAACTGTTTCCGGCACTTCACTCCTTTGTCTCATGAACCGCAGGCAACTATACCGCCGTTACGATTTCCTGTATAGTTTTAAGCTTCAACTCGCCTTCCAGAATCTGCTGGACGCGTTCAAGCTCAATATGTACGGCGCATGGCGAGTTAAGTAAGTTGCGTGAGCATGGCCTGTCTTCCCTTAAACATTCGTTAAGGAACAGATAGTCATCGATTGCCGAGACGATGTCGTGGATCGTGATCTCATCCAGAGTTTTAATGAGCCAGTATCCCCCATCACGACCTCTGCTGCTTTGCAGAAATCCACCGCGTTCCATTTTCTTAAGAATTTTATATGCGAATTGCCCAGGAATACACTCAGCTTCGCATATCTCCTCAGCGGTCTTCTTTCTCCCGTCGGATAAAGCGCGAACTATTCTTATGCCGTAATCGCATTCTCTAGTTAAAAACATACAATCAACTCCATTTATAAAATTATAATATTTATGATGATTTATGTCAAGCAAAATTTAATCTATTTGGATAGTTTTGCACCTATTTTACATTCCACTCATTATTTCTGGGAAAACGCTCTCATTTCAGGAGGTTGATTCCCAAAATGGGAATCAACCTCCCCGTTTTTCCGCACACCTGATTCTTCATAGAAAGATTTGATAGATATAAATTTGTGGTGTTTATATCCGCAAACTTAAAACTCGGCGCTGCCTGTTGTTCTCGGGAACGGGATTATGTCACGGATATTCGATACGCCAGTCAGATACATAAGTAAACGCTCAAATCCCAGGCCGAAACCGGCGTGCCTCGTGCCGCCAAACCGGCGCAGGTCGAGATACCACCAATAGGTTTCCTTATCGAGCCCCAGTTCATCGATGCGGGACAGGAGGACATCGTACCTCTCCTCGCGCTGGCTGCCGCCGATGATCTCCCCGATATCGGGCGCAAGCAGATCCATTGCCGCAACGGTCTTCCCGTCGTCGTTGAGCCTCATGTAAAAAGCCTTTATACCCTTTGGATAATCGGTCACGAAAACAGGTTTCCTGAAGTGTTTCTCCGTGAGGTAACGCTCATGTTCCGTCTGGAGGTCGCAACCCCATGATACGGGAAACGCGAATTCCTGTCCGCTCTTAATAAGTATGTCTATCGCTTGCGTATATGTCGCCTTGGCGAATTGCGCTCCCGCGACGGCTCTCAGCCGCTGCAGCAGTGTCTTGTCGACGAAACTGTTGAGAAACTCCAGTTCAAACGCGCAGTTGTCAAGCACATAGTTGATCACATACTTGAGCATATCCTCTGCAAGCCGCATATCGTCGCTCAAATCCGCGAACGCCAACTCCGGTTCAATCATCCAAAATTCGGCGGCGTGCCTTGGTGTGTTGGAGTTTTCAGCCCTGAACGTGGGGCCGAAGGTATAGACCGCGTTGAAGGCGAGAGCGTATGTCTCCGCATTCAACTGGCCCGATACCGTCAGCCCGGCTTTCTTTCCGAAGAAATCGGCTGAGTAGTCGACCGTACCGTCTTCGCGTCTCGGCGGCGACGCCAGATCCAGCGTGGTCACAGAGAACATTTCTCCGGCGCCCTCGGCGTCGCTGCACGTTATCACCGGGGTGTGGATGTACACGAAGCCCCTATCCTGAAAAAAGCAGTGTATGGCGTGAGCAGTGACGGAACGTATCCTGAACACAGCCGAGAACAAATTCGTACGCGGCCTGAGATGAGCGATCGTACGCAGGAACTCCGGGGAATGCCGTTTCTTTTGCAGCGGGTACTCAGGCGCGGACTCCCCTTCTACGGTTATTTCGCCGGCCGATATCTCAAAGGGCTGCTTTGCCTCAGGCGTCAGCTTGAATATGCCGGCCACAATAAGCGCGGCGCCCACATTTTGCCTGGTGATGTCTTTAAAGTTATCGAGCCGTTCTTCCTCAAGCACCACCTGGACTCCCTTAAAACAGCTCCCGTCATTGAGTTCGATAAACCCGAACACCTTCATGTCGCGGATAGTCCTGGCCCATCCGCGCACGGTGATTTCCACCCCTTCATAGCTTGACGGGTCGTTATATAAATCTTTGACCTTTACAATATTCACGCTGTCCCCCAATATGCTAAACTATGCGCTTCACGCTATTTCAACCGCGTCGCCGGCCGTCAGGCTAGCCTGCACGTCGAGCACACGCTGGTTACGGCTGCCCCGCCATTTCAGCGACAGCGTCCGCTGTGCCGATACAAACGGCCCGTCTACCAGCACGTCGGCCAGCAGTAGCAGTTCCTTTACAGCCTGGTCTGTTTGAGCTTTCGCGGTCAGTTCCTCGTATGTAAACCCTGAGTATACCCAGACACTTAAGCCGTTTTCCTTCGCGGCAGCTGCAAGCTTGGCACACTCCGCCGCCTGCATAAACGGCTCGCCTCCGGATAGGGTCAGCCCATCTGTCAAGGGGTTGCCAAGCATCCGCGAGATGATCTCGCCGACAGGCGTCTGCGTGCCGCCGCTAAAATCCTGGGTTTCAGGATTATGGCAGCCGTTACAGCACATCTCGCACCCCTGCGTAAACACCACGAACCGTAGCCCCGGTCCATCCACTATTGAATCTTGTATGAGCCCAGCAATACGCATGGCTTAGCAATCCTTCCCCGAATAGCACAATGATGAAAACAGAATGCGGGTAAGCGTTCACCCTGAGCAGGACATATTGTGCTTTAGCCTGTCGGATTCCTCCGCGCGTTTCCCATTGTTGAAGCGATCCAGCGTACCTACAAGATAACCGGTGATACGCCTGATGCGTTCGAACCTGAGCTCTCCATCGACCTCGTGCCTGCCGCAGTTCGGGCACTCGTCGTCTATGACCCCCGTGTATCCGCAGACAGGGTCCCTGTCCACAGGATGATTGATCGACCCATATCCGACACCGGATTCATGCATATAGTGGATCACCTTTTCAAACGCTTCAAGGTTATCGAGCGGATTGCCATCCATTTCTATATAACTGATATGGCCGGCGTTCGTCAGCGCGTGGTACGGAGCTTCGATCCTTATCTTATCGTACGCGTTTATTTTAAAATAAACCGGGATATGAAAGCTGTTAGTATAGTAATCCTTGTCTGTTACGCCCGCGAGTGTCCCGAAGCGTTCCCTGTCCAGCTTCACGAATCTCCCGGCAAGCCCCTCGGCGGGAGTCGCGATCAAGGTTACATTAAGACCACGTTCTTTCGTTTCCTTATCGCACCTTGCCCGCATATGGCTGACTATCTCCAGCCCGAGGTTCTGCGCCCGTTCGCTTTGCCCGTGGTGTTCGCCGATGAGCGCCTTGAGCGTTTCAGCCAGTCCGATAAAGCCTATGGTGAGCGTGCCGTGCTTAAGGATCTCGCGGACCTCGTCGAAAGGCCCGAGCTTCTCGGAATCAAGCCACACGCCCTGCCCCATCAGGAACGGGTAGTTGTATACATGCTTACGGCATTGAATCTCGAAACGTTCGAGGAGTTGCTCCATGACCATGTCAAGCTTATGGTCGAGATCTTCAAAGAACCGGTTAACATCGCCGTTTGCTTTGATCGCTAGTCTCGGCAGGTTGATCGAGGTGAAAGACAGGTTGCCCCTCCCGTTGCATATCTCCTGCCCGGTATCGTGAACATTGGCTATGACGCGTGTTCGGCAGCCCATGTACGCTATTTCCGTCTCCGGTTTTCCTTCCTTGTAATACTTGATATTGTACGGGGCGTCGACAAACGCGAAGTTCGGGAACAAACGCTTTGCGGAACAGCGGCACGCGAGTTTGAACAGGTCGTAGTTCGGATCGCCCGGCTCGAAGCTGACGCCTTTCTTCACGCGGAATACTTGAATCGGGAATATCGGCGTTTCGCCGTTGCCGAGTCCGGCTTCCGTGGCCAGTAAGACCTTCTCCATCACCATGCGCCCCTCGGGTGATGTATCCATACCATAGTTTATCGTGGAAAACGGCGTTTGCGCGCCGGCGCGCGAGTGCATCGTATTGAGGTTATGTATGAACGCTTCCATTGCTTGATACGTCGCGCGGTCCGTCTCTTTTCTCGCGAAATGCAGCGCCGCCTTCTGTGCCGCCAGCATCTCATCCTCGCGGCCGTATATCGAAACCAGTTTCGGCAGCTCACGCGCCATGTACTCCGCGTTGTCCTCCAATGTCGGACACAGCCCTGTTTCCTTTTCAATGTCGGCGATTATTTGCTTGATGTTGTCCTCGGGATCGTCAATGTCCTTTATCAGCATAAGCGATTTTGCCAGATTTTGCCTGTAAAGCCTGATGAACGTCTTTCTTACGCCATCCGCCATGCCGTAGTCGAAGTTGACTATGCTCTGCCCGCCATGCTGGTCGTTTTGGTTGGACTGTATCGCGATGCAAGCCAGCGCGGCATATGAAGCGATATCGTTCGGCTCGCGAAGATTGCCGTGCCCTGTCGAGAAGCCCCCCTTGAACAGCTTCATGATATCGATCTGCGTGCAAGTGGTCGTCAGCGTGAGAAAATCCAGATCGTGTATATGGATGTCTCCGTCTGAATGCGCCTTGGAATGATCCGGCTTGAGCACGAACATGTTATAAAACTGCTTGGCGCCTTCAGAACCGTATTTGAGCATCACGCCCATGGCGGTGTCGCCATCTATGTTCGCGTTTTCGCGCTTGACATCGCTGTCGCGCGCATCGGCGAATGTGATCTCTTCATACGTCTGCATCAGGCGCGAATTCATCTGGCGCCGGCGGTTGCGTTCATTCCTGTACAGGATGTACGCCTTTGCCGTAGTGATGTAGCCGTTATCCATCAGCACCCTTTCGACGACGTCCTGAATGTTCTCGACGCCGGGCGCTTCAACCCCCTCGAGTTCCAGTATTGACATTACCTCGGCGGCCAGTTTATCGGCCAGCGCTTCATTACCGGGCCTGTATGTGGCGTCAAAAGCCTTTTTGATGGCATCGGAGATCTTGCTTATGTCGAACTGCGACGTCCTTCCGTCCCTCTTTCTTATGCTTGTAATTTGCATTACACCCATCCTTCCGTTTATAATCTATTAACACAATATATTGTGCTTGTATTTACTTACGCGCAACCTATTATACAATCAATAGATATGAGTGTCAATACAAAATTTCAATTTTTACAACTTTTCCGCAAGAATATTGGAAAACTTTACGCCATGTGCTATACTGGTGACACGTTTCAAGCTATGCCACGCGGCATACCGCTTTTTATTTATGAAGCGATGAAGGCAGGTACGATAAATGCAACGATTCGGGCTCAAAGCTAACGCTCGCAAGGTGATGGTCGAAAACGCGCCCAAACTTTTTTTTGTCGGTCTTGTCTACGTGACAATTACGACCGTTCTGTCGGAACTGGGGTTCCGCCTCCCGGGCACAAGTAACGCTTATGACATGTTTTTGCAACGTTTGCTAGCCGGCGAAGTCCCCACCCTTGAGCTGTTTTACTCAAATCTCAGATACCCCGGACTGGCGCTCTCGGCAGTCATTTTATTCCTGTCCCCGGTAATAGAAGCCGGATTCATGCATTATTGCCTTAAGGCTTCCCGCGCGCAGGAATGCGGGTTCAAAGACCTCTTCAACGGTTTCATGTTCTTCGGAAAAATCATACTTATTTCTATCATAGCCTCTTTCTTCATCTTCATGTGGTCCCTGCTGTTCATTATTCCGGGCATCGCGGCGATATACCGGTACAGGCAGGCTTACTATATTCTGCTTGACGACCCCGATAAGGGCGTTTTGCAGTGCATACGGGAATCCAAGCGCATGATGGCCGGCAAAAAACTCGACCTTTTCTTCCTTGACCTGTCCTTTATAGGCTGGGTATTGGTGGACAATATCATCATTTTATTATTACCCGTCCCATTCGCGCTGCCGATCATATCGATCTGGCTCGCGCCGTATCTTGGGTTGTCGCGCGCTTTGTACTATAATCAACTTGTAGAGAATCTTGTCGTATAATTTCAGGGGTATGGTATATATTAGTATGAAATACAGTTTTTTTGCGTTTATATCCAGGCTGCGCAATATCACGCGGTGGTCCCTGATGCGTAACAGCGCGGTCGAGAACGTCCAGGAGCATTCCCACATGGTTGCGGTCATCGCGCACGCCCTCGCGATTATTCGGCGCGATATCCTCGGTGTCCCCGCCGATCCCGGCGCCGTTGCGGCGGCGGCGCTGTTTCATGACGCGTCAGAGATATTCACAGGGGATATGCCGACGCCTGTCAAGTATTTCGACCCGGACATAATGTCGGCATATAAACGCGTCGAGTCCGTCGCCTCGCGCAAGCTGCTCACCACCCTCCCCGCCGAACTGCGCCCCGCGTATGAACCGCTTCTGGCCCGCGGCGGCGACGAAACGGTAGCCGGCGTGGTGAAGGCCGCTGACAAACTGGCTGCCTACATAAAGTGCCTCGAAGAACTGAAGGCGGGAAACCTTGAGTTCAAGCTGGCGGCCGAGCAGTCGCGGAAAAAACTGGAGTCTTTAAAAATGCCGGAGGTGGGCTATTTCATAGAGCGATTCATCCCCGCATTCGAACTGACCCTCGACGAACTCGATTTCTCGTTCGAGTAGCTCCATAATCTCAGATGCGGGGATACGAAAATGCGTAAACTTGCGACCGCGGCTCTGTTCTTCCCGGCCGCGATATTGTTATCAACATACTTGCTGCCCTATAACTGGCTGCTGTTTTGCTGTGCCGCGGCCGCGGTAGTTTCCGTTATCGGGTTTCTTTTTCGCGGAAACATGCGTAAACGGATATTCATCGCGCTGTTGTCCCTGGCCATCGGTTTTGGCTGGAGCTGGGCATATACGGCTATGTTCATCGCGCCTTCATCGATTTTACAAGACGACGCGGCGAGCGTCACGGCAGTCGTCTCCGGGTATCCATACGCTAGAACTCGCGGATATCGCGTTGATGTCTCGATACGGCAGGAAGGCAAGCCTTCGATCGGCTCGCGTATTTATTACTACGACGAGGTATCCCTTTCACCGGGTGATATCATCGAGTTCACCGCCCGCTTCAAGCGAACCGACGGCACGGAAGATGAGGAACGCATAGACGCGCTAAGCGCTCGCGGCGCGTTTCTGGCTGGCTATGTTTCCGGAGGTATCAGCGTCACGGGTAAAGAAGACGGGCTTGTTTATTTGCCGAAAAGGTTGGCCGATACTGTCGCCGATATGCTCGACAGGCTGTACGATGACGACGTATCGCCGTTCATGCAGGCTTTCGTGGTCGGTAAGCGCAACGAGCTCGACCAGGACGCGGCGCTCAACGCCGCACTCAGCGCCTCCGGCATCGCGCATATCGTGTCCATTTCGGGCATGCATATCTCTTTCCTGATGGGTTTCCTGGCCCTCGTCGTCAAGAACAAGCGGCTGTTCGCCATGGTGGGAATACCGGTATTGTTTGTTTTCATGGCTATGACCGGCTTCACCCCGTCTGTGACTCGCGCCGGCATGATGCAGGTATTCCTGATAAGCGCGCCTATATTCAAACGCGAGAGCGACAGCCTGACGTCGCTTTCCGCGTCGCTTATCGTCCTGCTCACCGCAAATCCCTATTCCTGCGCCTCCGTCGGCTTGCAGCTGTCTTTTGCGGCGACGCTCGGCATCATACTGTTCACAGTCAGGATCAACTCCGCGGTATCGGACATGATGCGCGGTAAGAAAGTGAATAAGAATAAGATCGCCAAACCGGTGATAAACTTCCTGACGACGACTATGGCGACGACTGTCGGCGCGCTCGTGTTCACGCTCCCGCTCACCGCCATCCACTTCGGGTATGTATCGCTGATCGCGCCGGTGACGAATCTGCTGACGCTCCTGGCTGTTTCGATAGCCTTTCCGGTAGGGCTCGTCGCGTGCATTGCGGGGTTTGTCTACTTTCCGCTCGGAGTCGTTGTCGCTTACCCTGTGACATGGGCCGTCCGTTACATCATAGCCGTCGCTCGCGCGATGGCTTCGATCCCGTATGCTTCGATTTACGCCTCGAACGCGCACATAATGTTCTGGCTCGCTTATGTATATGCCATGTTTATCACGCTCCCCCTGCTCAAGGCACGGGCGCGGCAGTACTTACTGCCCGCCTGCATAGCCGTTATCGCTCTGTGCGCCGTACTTCTTGTTTCCTCGCTCTTACCGGGAACGGGCGCCAGTTCACTGAGCGTTCTGGACGTCGGGCAGGGTATGAGCGTTGTGATTTCTTCCGGTGAACATACGGCGGTCGTCGACTGCGGCAGCAGCAGTGGCGAGAACGCCGGGGCTGTCGCGCATGAGTTTCTTCAGACTCGCGGTCAGACGTCTGTGGACCTGGTCGTGCTGACTCATTTCCATGCGGACCATATAAACGGCATCGAGTATCTCCTGAGCAGTGTCAGCGTCTCTGCCCTCGCCATACCCGATCCGGAGGGTTCTTTTATCGCTGAGGACATAATTGAGCTTGCAAGAAGGCGTGGAACTGATATAATATACGTTACGCAGACCCTCAGCGTTGAACTAGGCGGTATCGAACTTGTCCTGTATCCGCCGGTGGGGTTCGGAGATGAGAACGAGCGGGGACTCAGTGTACTGTGCTACGGCGAGATCAGCGCGCTGATAACCGGCGATATGAAATCGTCCGGCGAAAGGAGCCTTATCAGGTTCGCGGAGCTCCCGGATATCGACATCCTCGTTGTCGGGCATCATGGTTCAAGGTTTTCGACCAGCGAAGAGTTGATCGCCGCCGTTATGCCGGAGATCGCGATCATATCGGTCGGGCATAACAGCTATGGCCATCCCGCGGACGATACCCTTAAACGGCTCGATGAGTCGCTTATCACTGTTTATCGCACGGATGAAATGGGCCACGTGACGGTCACGGGCGGATAACTTATGGAGTCAAAGCGCCATGCCATTAAAAGACAAGAACAACGATAGTTACATGAAGCTCAATACGGCGATCGCGTCCCGCCGTATCGGGCGCTTCTATATTTTCCATGGCGACGAGCGCTATTTGCTTGAGTACAGCCTCGGTGAGATCCGTAAGCAAATATGTACCGGCGGGCTCGATAGTTTTAACTTCAAGAGATTCGATGGCAAGGATATTAAAGTGAACGACCTCGAAGAGGCGATAAACGCTCTGCCTACTTATGCGGAAAGGACACTTATAGAGCTACACGACTTTGATGTTTTCAAGAGCGACCATAAGCAGAGGATCCGCGATCTGTTGTCGGATCTTCCCGACTACGTATGTATCGTCGTTAACTTTGACACTATCCCGTACAAACCTGACGGGAGGGTGAAGCTCGACAAAGAGATACTTAAGAAAGCGGAAGTCGTTGAGTTCAATGTCCAGGAGCAGGATAAGCTTATCAAGTGGATCACGCGTCATTTCAGCGCCGCGGGTAAGCGGATCAGTACATCAAACGCGGAGTATCTGATACTCATCACCGGCGGGTTTATGTCATCGCTTAACGGTGAAATCGAGAAAGTCACCGCATATGCCCCCGGCGATACGGTGACGCGCGCGGATATCGACGCTGTCGTTATCCCGGTCCTCGACGCGGTCACATACAAGTTGACCGATGCTGTTTCACGCCGCGAGTATGCGCGTGCCATGCGTATCCTCGACGAGCTGCTTCGGATGCGCGAAGCGCCGCACAAGCTGATTTTCAGCATATCCCTGACGATGCGCCAATTGTTGGCCGCGCGCGTTTGTATTGAGGAGAATATGGGGAAGGGCACGCTGAAAGACATGTGCGGGATCTGGCACGAGTCTAAAGCCAGGGTATTGCTGGATACGGCCCGCGGGACAACGCTCGAATACTGCCGGCGGGCGGTTTTGCTCTGCTCGCAAACCGCATATGAGCTAAACAGCTCACCCGAACCGGAAGCCAGGCTGACGGAGTTGATCCTTAAGCTGGCCTTCAAGGATTGACTGGCGGCTGTTTAGCTTTGCGATACAAAAGTGACGAAAGATTATAGATGCATGGTTTCAGTTAATGAAGTTATCGTCGTCGAGGGGCGCTATGATAAGAATGTGGTCGCACAGGTCGTCAGAGGTACTATCATTGAGACGTCCGGATTCGGGGTGTTTTCTGACGACGAAAAAATCGCGCTGTTGCGCAGGCTTGCGGAAAAACGCGGGCTTATCATACTGACCGACAGCGACAAGGCGGGTTTTCTCATACGCGGTAAGCTTCATGGAATGCTTGGCTGTTCCGGCGTTAAGCATGCGTACATTCCTGACATTGCAGGACGCGAGAGACGCAAACCATCACCGTCGAAAGAAGGAAAGCTCGGCGTCGAAGGCATGTCGCCGGATATCATCATCACCGCTCTCGAGCGCGCGGGCGCAACGTTCATGGACCAGTCGTCGCTCCCCGCGACCGGGGAACTGATTACGAAAGCGGACCTCTTCTCATGCGGCTTGTCCGGCTGTGATGGCAGCGCTCAAAAAAGGCGCGAATTGCAAAAGCGCCTGCGCCTCCCTGGCAGGCTCTCCGCCAACGGGCTGCTGGACGTGCTGAATATACTATATACCCGGGATGAGTTTTTAATGTTCATTAAAAAATAACCGAAAATTATCACTTATATATTTTTTTATATACATAATATAGTATCATGTGGTATAGTTGACACAACTTGTGATATTCTTTTGGAGGTCGATGCTAATGAAATGTCCTTATTGTGGTTATTCCGAAAGCAAAGTTGTGGACTCGCGCCCTGCTGAAGAAGGCGCGACGATACGCCGCCGGCGCGAGTGCTTAAAGTGCCAGAAACGTTTTACGACATATGAGATCATGGAGCGACTCCCGCTTATTGTCGTAAAAAAAGATGGGAGCAGACAGACTTTCGACAAACAAAAGCTGATAAACGGTATGCTCAGGGCATGCGAGAAACGGCCGGTCCCTCTTGCGGATCTGCAGATCGTAGCCGACAGTATCGAACAGGAGCTCCATAACTCCCTCGAGCGCGAAATAAAGACGACTGATGTAGGCGAGATGGTCATGAGCGGGCTCAAGACTCTTGACGAGGTCGCGTACGTGCGCTTTGCCTCAGTATACAGACAGTTTCGCGATATCAATACGTTTATGGATGAACTCAACAAGCTCCTGAAAGAGGATAACGGCTAAGAGGTGGATCATTTCATGGCATTACATGAAGAGTGCGGCGTTTTCGGCATCTATGACAAAGATGGCAACTGCGCCAGAAGCGTGTATTATGGATTGTACGCGCTTCAGCATCGCGGGCAGGAAGATTGCGGCATCGCGACGGTCAGCGACCTGGAGCTTGCCTGTCACAAAGGCGTGGGGCTTGTAGGGGACGTTTTTTCCGAGGCGGTCCTCAACGAACTCGGCGGGACGATGGCTATCGGCCACGTCAGGTATGGCAGCGGAAGCAGCCCGCGCCGTGAGAACTCCCAGCCGCTCACATTATCGTATATAAAGGGTTCGCTCGCTGTGGCGCACAACGGCAGCCTGATAAACAGCGCGGAGCTTAAGCGGGAATACGAATATAAGGGCGCTGTTTTTCACACGACGACAGATTCTGAGATAATCGCGTATATAATCGCGCAGGCGCGCCTGCACAGCGAGAGCGCGCAGGATGCCGTAAAATCGGCAATGAAGTGTATCAAAGGCGCATGTTCGCTCGTAGTCATGTCTTCGCGCAAGCTCATCGCTGCCCGCGACCCATGGGGTTTCAGGCCCTTATGCATAGGCCGCAAGGGCGATTCGGTCATATTCGCGTCTGAGTCGTGTGCTCTGGACAGCGTCGAGGCTACGTTCGTCCGCGATGTTGACCCCGGTGAGGTAGTGTGGGTCGATGACGGGGTGTTACACAGCGACCGGGAGCATTGCGCGGATGAGTCGAGCTTGTGCATATTCGAGCATCTCTATTTTGCGCGGCCCGACAGTATCATCGACGGTCAAAGCGTCTATGACGCGCGGATAAACGCCGGCCGCTATCTTGCCGATGAGTATCCGATCGACGCCGACGTCGTTATCGGCGTTCCCGATTCCGGGCTGGTGGCGGCTAAAGGGTATTCCATCGCCTCCGGTATACCGTATAACGACGGGTTTATCAAGAACCGTTACATCGGGCGCACGTTCATCGCTCCCCGGCAGGCGGTCCGCGAGGAAGCGGTCAAAATCAAGCTCAACCCCCTGCGCGCGACAGTCGGCGGGAAACGGGTCGTCATGATCGACGATTCCATTGTCCGCGGAACGACTGTAGTGCAGATAATCGG
>Ga0123353_10009458_pt1 | contig 13466 bp, 22 predicted proteins | sample TergutLab28metaG_3_FD_92763 | JGI IMG/M metagenome (GOLD analysis project Ga0123353, IMG submission 92763) | Labiotermes labralis P3 segment gut microbial communities from Petit-Saut dam, French Guiana - Lab288 P3 | ecosystem: Host-associated > Arthropoda: Insects > Digestive system > Gut ... | reverse complement strand
GTAGTTCATGCGCAAACGCCCCGAAATGGTAGCCGTAACGATATGGCCGTTTGCAAGACGGACCTTAAAGGTCGCATTCCTTAATACCTCGATTACTACTCCTTCGGTTTCGATGTTGTCGCCCTTCGACATAATTGTTTTCCTTGTTTTCGTTTGTTTTACGGTCTGGCTTGCCGCGTCGCCTTACGGCTCCTCGCAATGACGTTTTTAACGTCACTTTTTACTTCAAACCGGTTCCCCGCCGCTTGAGGCGGAGAGAGGCTTCATTCCAGTTTCGATTTTTTTGACGCAGGATTTGAGCTCGGTGTCATGTATCTTTTTGCCTTCCCGGAATTTTTCCGATAATTTCTCGAAAAGCTCGGGCAAAAGTTTCAGGTGCTTAACACGCTTGCGCTTGGGTTTTTCAAGCGGCCTGCGGCTCCCGTCGGCCACGAGAACGAAGTCTCCGTCTACGGCGCAAATTATATATATATTGCCTTTATCGCGTCCCGCGCGGCTGATAACGGCGCGGCCGGGCTCGATTGTGTATTCTATCATATTTACAATTTACAATTTACAACTGACAATTTAAGGTTAAGGGTACGCCTCGTTTTACGGCGACATATAGGGCGACATATATTGTCAAGTTTAACGTTTCATCGCCCTTAATTTGTAAATTGTAAATTGTCAGTTGTCAGTAAAATTTGACAATTATATTGTCAAATTTTCGTATCCGTCCGCCGTTATCGCCACCATGTTTTCGTAATGCGCGGAGGGTTTGCCGTCTTCGGTCCTGCAAGTCCACCCGTCTGAGTCGAATTTGACCTTCCACGTCCCCATGTTTATCATCGGCTCTATGCAGATAACGGTTCCCGCCCGCAGGCGCACGCCCGTCCCGGCTTTGCCGTAATTCGGAACGCCCGGTTCCTCGTGCATTTTCTGTCCGATCCCATGCCCTTCGAGCGCCCTTACTACGCCGTACCCGTTGCTCTCCGCATGGTTCTGCACCGCCGCCGAGATGTCGCCAAGCCTCACTCCGTCACGGAGATACGCCGCCGCCTTGAAAAAACATTCGCGAGTCACGTCCATCAGCCTTTGTTTTTCCGCGCTTATCTTACCGGCCGCAAAGGTTCTCGCCGAGTCGCCCACATACCCGTTGTAAACCGCTCCGACGTCGACGCTGACTATCATGCCTTCCTCGACGCGTTGGTTTCCCGGTATACCGTGTACTACGACGTCCTCCGGGGACACGCAGACCGACTTAGGATAGCCGTTGTAATTTAAAAACGCCGGTTTAGCCTTGGCTTTAAGTATGTATTCATGCGCGAGCCTGTTTATATCTGTCGTCCTTATGCCGGGCTTTATATGTTCTGAAAGGTAGTTCAGCGTGTCGCGTGTTATTCTGCCCGCCGCGCGCAATATCTCCAATTCTCTCGCCGTTCTGATGACTATCATTTTTTCAAATGACAAATGACAATGGACAAATAATGTTTTTAGTTTTTTATCTAATGACAATACTTTTCATTTGTCATTTGTCATTTGTCATTTGAGTTTTCAGCACCGCTAAAACTTCTTCCCGTACCATGCCAATCTCCTGCGCTCCGTTTACGTTTACCAGCACGCCCTTGTCCGAGTAGTAGCTGATTAACGGGGCGGTTTGGCTTTCATAGACCGAAAGGCGGTTCGATACTGTTTTTTCGTTGTCGTCGAGGCGCTGTATCCATTTGCCCGAATTACATTTAGTACAGATTTCACCCGTAATCGTCGTTATATGCCCGGTTTCGCCGCATTTATCGCACACGCGCCTGCCAGTCAATCTGCGCAGCAGCAGTTTCAGGTCGATGTCAATATTTATAACGCGGCCGATTTTTGTTATTTTATCCAACGCCGCGGCTTGGTCCTTCGTTCTCGGGAAGCCGTCGAGCAGGTATCCGTTCACGCAGTCAGGCTCGCTTATCCTTTGGCGCACGATCTCGATGACTACCTCGTCGGGCACGAGCGCGCCCCCATCCATATATTCCTTGGCTTTTATTCCGATCGGCGTGCCTTCCCTGACGTTTTTGCGCAGGATGTCTCCTGTGGATATATGCGGTATGTTATATAAAGTTGTTATCGCCGCCGCCTGCGTGCCCTTGCCCGCGCCGGGAGCGCCTAATAGTATCAGATTCATTATCTAAGCTCTGTATTCGAGGCTTCGTTTAAAGCAAATTTACAAGTGACAGCTGACAATTTATGGTTATTATTTAATTGTTTTATCAGTCCTTAATTTGTAAATTGTAAATTGTAAATAAGTTTTTTGAAGTAAACTTTCAAATGAAATTTTACTTCAAAAAACCCTTGTAGTGTTTCATCATCAATAAGGATTCGAGCTGCTTGTCAAATTCGAGCGCGACGGAAACGACGATCAGTAAGCCGGTCGCCGAGAACGCGTTGACTAATCCCACGGTTTCCCTTGACGAGCCCGGAGCGCCCAAGGTTGACTTAAACACAATGGTCGGGATCAAGGCGATGAAGACCAAGAACAGCGCGCCGAAGAACGTCAGCCGTTTACTGATACGCCCAAGATATTCCGTGGTTGGCCTGCCCTGCCGTATGCCGGGGATAAGGCCGCCGTATTGCTGCAAATTCCGCGAAACCTCCTCGGGTTTGAACTGTATCTGCGCGTAGAAATACGAGAAACCGAATATGAGCAACGCGACTATTATCGAATGAGGCCAAGAGCCGGTGCCGATATTACGGCTCCACCAGCTATAGAACGCGCCGAAGCCCTGCGTAGTGTCGGTCGCGCTCGTCGCGAACATTGAAAACAGCATCTGCGGAAAGGATACGAGGGCTGTCGCAAAAATTATCGGCAGAACGCCGGTCGCGTTGACCTTAATCGGAATATGAGTGCTTTGGCCTCCGTATTGCTTGCGCCCCTTTATTTGTTTCGCGTATTGAATCGGAATTTTGCGTTCCGCCCCGTCTATAAAAACAATCAATACGAATATCGCCGTCACCATTATAAGAAAGAAAATAAGCTCCCACATAGCGGTATTAGGGTCGCCGCCGTACTTGCCGCGGCCGAAGCTTGCCAAAACCGCGTCCTGCAAGGATTGCCCCGCCGTGGAAAGGATGCCTACGAAAATCAGAAGCGAGATACCGTTGCCGACGCCTATTTCGGTGATTTTTTCGCCGAGCCACATGGTAAAGGTCGTGCCGGCCAGCATAAAGAACCCGATGATAACGCCCATGAGCCAAACCGGGCCGCCGAATGTCTGCGCGGGTACTATGTTGCCGTCGTTCGCCCAGCTTATAATGATGCCTACGCATTGCGCCGCGCCTAAAACTAACGTTAGGTACCGCGTGATCTGCGCGATTTTTTTGCGCCCGTCCTCGCCCTGTTTGGATAATCTTTCAAGCGGGGGCAGCGCGATAGTCAATAACTGTATGATAATGGACGCATTAATATAGGGCGAAACGCCGAGCGCGAGCCACGCGCCGTTTCGCAGGGCGTTTCCGCCAATAGCGGAGATTAAAGCTAAAAACGACCCGCTGTCGACATTCCATTCCTGCGAATACCAAGTGGGATTTAAACCCGGCAGCGGAAGCCAACAGCCGACGCGGTACAGTAAAAGAATCCCCAGCGTCAGCAGGATCTTATTCCGTACGTCTTTGGTTTTAAACGCGTTTTTAAGTGTAGTGAACATTCTTTTCTCCAGCGCACAATACACGGCGCACAGCGCACAGTTAAGGTTGATTTATTGCTAATTCTTAATTGTTTCCGCTTTGCCGCCGAGTTTATTGATTTTTTCTTCGGCGGACTTCGAGAATTTGGCCGCTTTGACGGTCAAAGCCTTTGTAAACGTTCCGTCGCCCAATACTTTTACGCCGTAAGGCAGAACCTTGCGTAAAATGCCGCGGGCGATCAGCGCGTCGGCGTCGACGACGGCGTCGGCGTCGAATATTTCGAGGTCGCCCAAATTTACGATTGAATAAACTTTTCGGAAGTTATTTGTAAAGCCGAACTTGGGCAGTATGCGCGTCAACGGCATCTGCCCACCCTCGAAACCGGGGCGTACCCCGCCGCCGCTGCGGGAGTTTTGGCCTTTATGCCCTTTGCCCGACGTCTTGCCGAGCCCCGAACCTATTCCGCGCCCGAGCCGCCGCTTATCGCGCCTCGCGCCCGGCGCCGGGCTCATATTGTGTAGTTTCATTATGCTATCTCCTCGACCGTCACCATGTGCTCCACCACCGCAATCATGCCGCGTATGGGCGCGCCGTCGGTAAAGACTTTGCTTTCGCCGATCTTAGTTAAACCCAAAGCCTTTATCGTCCGCCCCTGTTTTTTTAACCTGCCGCTGACGCTTTTTATCAGTGTGACTTTTATTTTCTTTTCGTTTTCTTCCATGTTATATCTCCAATGTTTAATGCTCAATGAATGTCCGGATTGCCGCGTCGCTCGTTCCTCGCTCCTCGCAATGACGGCGTGCGGGTTTGGGCTCCCGCCCCTGCATTTTTACTCTTAATCCTTATAGTTTTTAGTTTTTACTTTTTAGTTTAACTTATGACATGACTTGTCATTTGCCCCTTGTCATTTGTTATTTGTTTAAAGATCCTCCACGGCCTTACCCCTAAGCGCCGCCACCTGTTCGGGGCTGCGCAGGCTCGTCAAGCCCTGCATGACCGCTTTGACGCAGTTGGCGGGGTTGTTCGAGCCGAAGGATTTCGTGGTGATGTCCTTTATGCCGGCAAGCTCGACGACCGCGCGCACCGAGCCGCCCGCGATGACGCCCGTTCCCTCGGGAGCGGGGCGCATCAAGACGTGCCCTTTACCGAACGTGCCGTGTACCTCGTGGGGTATGGTCGTACCCTGCAAGGCGATTGGCACCATGCGTTTTTTCGCCGTGGACACCGCCTTTTCGATAGCCTCCGGGACCTCGTTCGCCTTGCCGGTGCCGATACCGACCCTGCCCTTTTTGTCGCCCACCACAACGAGCGCTGAAAAGCGCATATTGCGGCCGCCCTTAACAACCTTTGTTACGCGGTTGACGGCGACGAGTTTGCGTTCTATTTCGTCTTTTTCTTCATTTCTCTTGAAGTCGTCACGTCTTGCCATGTTTTAAGTGTCTACCTCCTAAAATTTAAGCCCGGCTTCTCTCGCGCCGTCGGCTAATTCCTTTACTCTACCCGTATACAGATAACCGCCCCTGTCGAACACCACCGTCTGAATGCCGCAATCAACGGCTTTCTTTCCGGCACGCTGCCCGACGACGCGCGCTACCTGTTTCTTGTTCTTGCCCGTCAATTCGCCAGCTACGGCCTTTTCCATGCTGGACGCCGAGGCCAACGTAACGCCGCGCTCGTCGTCTATGAACTGAACATAAATATTGGAAAGGCTCCGGTATACGTTCATGCGCGGCCGTTCCGCCGTCCCCGTTATGGTGCGGCGTATACGCGCGTGCCGCTTCTTTCTCTCTGTGTTTTTATCAGCTTTTATATACATTTTTTCGCTCCGCTCAATTTACGATTTACAACTGACAATTTAAGGTTGATTTTACGCCCTTTATTACGGCTTTCAAACTTTGATTAGTTTAACGCTCCCTAGCGCCCATATTTTTCCGTTGTCATTTGTTACTTGCTTGCCGTTTTGCCTTCTTTTTGGATCCACTTCTCGGTGGAGTACCTGATGCCGTAGCCGTGGTAAGGCTCGATCGGCTTGGATGCCTTGATTTTTGCGGCGACGTGACCGACTAATTCGCGGTCGATGCCCGACACCCTGATTTCGGTCGGGGTGGCGCACTCGATTTTAATTCCCTGCGGAGCGATTATCTCCACGGGATGCGAATAGCCGATATTCATCGTCAGTTTAGTCCCCGCGACGGCACATTTATAGCCCACGCCGCTGACGATAAGCGCCTTCATAAAGCCGTCCTTGACGCCTTTCACATTGTTCGCGATTAAAGCGCGGTAAAGGCCGTGCGCCGCCGCCGCTTCCTTTATATCGGAGCTGCGCTCGACCAAAACCTTGCCGCCTTCGACCTTTGCGGTGATGTAACGGCTTTCTATTTTGCGGTCTAATTCCCCGAGGGGGCCCTTGACGTTCACATTGCCGTCCTTGACGGAAACCGTCACTCCCGCCGGGATCGCTATGGGTTGTCTTCCTATTCTTGACATTGCTTCACTCCGTAAATTCTTTACTCCGTTCAATTTACAATTTACAACTGACAATTTTCGGTTGATTTTACGCCCTTCATTACGGCTTCAAACTATGATGAGCTTAACGCTCCGTCGCCCTTTATTTGTCAGTTGTCATTTGTTACCAAACATATGCCAGCACCTCTCCGCCGACGTTGGCGATACGGGCCTTTTTATCGGTCATAATGCCCTTATTGGTGGAAATGATGGCTATTCCGAGGCCGTTCAGGACCTTGGGTATTTTATCCGCGCTGCAATAGACGCGCAGGCCGGGCTTGGAAATGCGGCGCAAGCCGTTCAGCACGCGCGCGTTTTTTCCCGCATATTTAAACACGATGCTGATATTCGGGTGGCCGTCGTCGTCCACGATTTCCGCGCTTCTGATATATCCTTCCGCGACCAAAATATCGGCGATAGCCTTTTTTTCGCGCGAAAGGGGCACAAGCACGCTTTCGTACTTTGCCGTCATCCCGTTTCTCATGCGGGTCAAGAAATCAGCGATAGGGTCTGTCGTTATCATTTATACTTATGACCTCCGGTCTTTTTTTAGAGTATAGAGGTTAGCGGTTAGAGATTATGTATTAGTTTTTTTATATAAATTCCGGCGAAGATGCAAGCAAGACGAAAAAACTCGATGCCTGACAAAGTATTGCGCCGCATATTCGGCGGAATTTTACCAGCTTGACTTTCGGACGCCGGGTATCTGCCCATTGTAGGCGAGTTCGCGGAAGCAGATCCTGCAAACGCCGTATTTGCGCAGCACCGCGTGGGGACGGCCGCACCTCGTGCAGCGGGTATAAGCCCGCGTGCTGAACTTCGGCTCCCGTTTTTGTTTCATTTTCATTGACGTTTTTGCCATTGTTAAATTAACTCCGTTAATTTTATTTACGATTTATGAATTTCAGTTGTAAATTGTCAGTTTTTAAAAGGCATTCCCATCAAGCGCAGCAATTCTTTTGCGTGTTCGTCGGTGCGGGCGGTGGTGGTGATGCATATGTCGAAACCGCGTACCTTTTCCACTTGGTCGTAAGTGATTTCGGGGAAAATAAGCTGTTCCTTGATGCCGAGAGAATAGTTGCCCCGGCCGTCGAAGGATTTAGAGGGTACGCCCTTGAAGTCGCGGACGCGGGGCAGCGCAATGCTGACCAATTTGTCGTAAAAGTCGTACATACGGTCGCCGCGCAGCGTCACCTTCGCGCCGATAGACATACCCTCGCGGATTTTCCAATTCGACAGCGAACGCTTTGCTTTTGTCAGAACCGCTTTCTGGCCGCTGATGATGCGCAGCTCCTCGACCGCGAGATTCATGCTCTTGGTGTTGTCCTTTATGTCGCCGAGGCGCATATTGATAACGATTTTATTTAAACGCGGCGCTTCGTTGACGTTTTCAAAACCGAACTTTTTGACCAAAGCGGGCAGAACCTCGTCCTTGTATTTCGTTTTAAGGCGGGGTTTGCGGTCGGATTTGACGACAGGGCCGCTCTTTTCGGCCTTTTTGCCCGCGTCCTTTCCGCCGCCCTTTTGCTGTTCGGGCTTATTCGGCTTCTTTTCTTCTTTTTTCTGTTCTGCCATTTTCTCTCTCCTATACGCCGTGAAGTCTTACCGCGTCACGGTCTTAGGTGTATATTATTTACGACTGACGATTTACGAATTCAGGGCGGCAAGGCATTCGGTTATCCTTGCTTGAAGCCGCAATCCGAATAATACAAGGTTACTCTTCAGCAGCATCCTCGGCAGGCTGCTCTTTTTTATCCTTCTTGTCCTTGGCTTTCTTTTCCTTCTTTTCCTTACGGGCGGCCTTTTCTTTTTCCTTGCGTTCTTTTTTGGCTTTTACGCTCTCGACCTTGGTATCCAAAACCGCGCCGCATTTTTTGCATACGCGCACCTTGTTCTTTTTGCCGTTATCCTCGGCCACGCTGTAGCCTATACGCGTGGGCTTGTCGCACGAAGGGCATACCACCATGACGTTGCTGGCGTCCATCGGCCCGGGCAGCTTTATGCGCCCTCCCTGATCCTTTGCGCTGCGCGCTTTTTTATGCTTGACGACGATATTGACGTTCTCCACTACGACGGTGTTGTCGTCCGGGAAAACTTCGATTACCTTGCCGGTCTTTTTTTTGTTAGAGGCGCCCGCGATGACTTTTACAGTGTCGCCCTTTTTAACGTGCATTTTGCTCATGTCTGTTCTTATTACCTTTTAGTTAATTCCTAATTGTTGAGATTGCCGCGTCGCTTCGCTTTTCGCAATGCCGTCTAACGACCTGACTTTTTACCTTTTACTTTTTACTTAAAAGGCTACAACACTTCCGGTGCGAGAGATATGATTTTCATATAGTCCTTGTCGCGCAACTCGCGCGCGACGGGCCCGAAAATACGGGTACCGCGGGGCTGTTTGTCCTTGTCGATGATTACGGCGGCGTTGTCGTCGAATTTTATCGAACTGCCGTCGGGACGCATGATGCCCTTATGCGTGCGCACTATGACCGCCTTGATCACGTCGCCCTTTTTGACGACGCCGCCCGGAACGGCCGATTTTACCGAGGCTACGATAACGTCCCCGATGTTGCCCGTATATCTGAACGAGCCGCCCAATACACGGATGCACATTATTTCTTTAGCGCCGGTGTTGTCGGCGACCTTTAGGTATGTTTGCGGTTGTATCATGATCTTTTACCTTATTTTGACTTATTAACTTGCGTTTTCTTAATAAGTAATAAGTAAAAGTAAAAAGTCAGGTCGTTAGCTGGTTTTGTTTCCGCGCAATTTATATGCGTTCCTTGTCTTGCCGCATTGAATTATACGCCGCTCGGTTTGTATCAATACTTTTTACTTGTTCCTTTTTCCTTATTTACTTTAAATTATTTCGCTTTCTCAATTATCTTGACGAGCCTGAAATATTTGTCTTTCGAGAGTTTTCGGGTTTCGGCTATTTCCACGGTGTCGCCCACGCCGCACTCGTTTTTTTCGTCGTGAACCTTGAATTTCGCGGTCTTAGTGATCGTCTTGACGTACAAAGGATGCTTGGCTCGGTTTTGGACGGCGACTACGACGGTCTTGTCCATTTTGTCGCTGACAACGACGCCGATCCTCGTTTTACGGTCGTTCCTTATAACTGCATTTTTTTTCGTTGTTTCGGCGGTTTTTGCCGATTCTGCGATAATCGGTTCTTTTTTCGCCAGTTCGGCTACAATCGTTTTCGCGGGTTTCGTTTCCGTAATTATCTTTTCCGCAACCGGTTCCGCGGCAATCGTTTCTAACGTTTCCGCAACCGGTTCAACGATAACCGGTTCCGCGACAGGTCCCGGTTCTATAACGGCTGTTTCCGCGATAGCCGATTCTTCAACGAGCGTTTCCGCAACGGGGTCCGTCTCAACGGCGGCCGCTTCTTCGACGGCGGTTTCAATTTCCGCATTATTCGTTTCTTCAACCGCTTCCGTATTATTTACGGTTTCCGTGTCGTTTGCTTTTTCAATTTCAACGCCGTTCTTTTCCAAAATTTCTTCCATATTACCTTGCTCCTCCCGCGGCGATTTCGCGCTCTTTCATAACGGTTTTGACGCGCGCTATGTCGCGCCTGCACGTCACTAAAAGGTTCGTATTGGGTAAATTGCCCGTCGCCTGCGAAAATTTAAGGCCGAACAATTCCTTTTTTAAAGCGGTAAGCCGCGAGGTCAATTCGTCATTCGTCATATCGTGCACCTGTTTTGCTTTCATACTTGCGCGGCCTCCTTTTTAGATTCTTCTTTTGGGGCGACAGCTTCCCAATCCGCTTTCTTTACGAATTTGGTCGTAACCGAAAGCTTATGCCCCGCAAGCCGCAACGCTTCCTTCGCGGTTTCCTCGGGGATGCCCGCCATCTCGAACAGCACGCGGTCGGGTTTCACTACCGCCACCCAATATTCTGGCGAACCCTTGCCCGAGCCCATGCGGGTTTCGGCGGGCTTTTTGGAAACGGGTTTGTGGGGGAAAATATCGATCCAGACCTGCCCGCCCCTTTTGATATAGCGCGTCATGGCGACGCGCGCCGCTTCGATTTCGTTGCTTTTGACCCAGCCGCATTCGGTGGCGACGAGAGCGTATTCGCCGTAAGCGATTTTATTGCCCTTATTCGCCCTGCCCGCCATTCTGCCGCGCTGTTGCTTGCGCCTTTTAACTCTGTTAGGTATCAAAGCCATTACGCCTGCCCTCCTTCCGCCAAAGCGTCGGGATTGAGATTTTTCTGCCCGAGTATCTCGCCTTTATATATCCAAACCTTTACGCCGATCGTACCGAACTGCGTAAACGCGGTAGCCCTTCCGAAGTCAATATCCGCCCGAAGCGTCTGCAACGGTATCGAGCCCTCGTGGTAATGCTCGCTGCGCGCTATTTCCGCGCCGTCCAAGCGGCCGCCGACCATGATTTTGACGCCCTTCGCGCCCGCCCTCATCGTGCGAGACATAGCCTGTTTCATCGTGCGGCGGAACGAAGCGCGCTTTTCAAGCTGCGCCGCTACTCCTTCCGCGCAAAGCGTCGCGTCCAAATCGGGGCGTTTGACCTCGTCGATGTTGACGATGACCTTTTTGCCGGGAGCCCGCGCGGCGATTTCCTTCTTTAATTGCTCCACGCCCGCGCCCTTGACGCCGATCATCATACCGGGGCGCGCCGTGTATACGTTTACGACGACGTTTTCGCCCGACCGTTTGATCGTCACGCGGCTGATCGCGTTGGCATAATATTTCTTTTTGATGAACTTACGGATGTTGTCGTCCTCGAGCAGCAATTTGCCGAAGTCCTTTTTACTCGCGTACCAAGTGGAATCCCATCCCTTGATGACCGCGACTCTTAATCCGTTCGGGTTTACCTTTTGTCCCATGTATAAAATCTCCGATTTTATAACTTACGATTTACGATTTACGATTTACGATTAAATGTACGCCCCGCATTACGGCTCTAAACTTTGCCGGATTCAACGTTCCGTCGCCCTTAATTCGTCAGTCGCCAGTCGTCAGTCGTCAGTCGTTTTTATTGTCAGTTGTCAGTTTCCCGCAGCAGCGTCCATGATCACTGTAATATGGCAGGTGCGCTTGTCGATGCGGTTGGAGCTGCCCTTGCCGCGCGCCATCATGCGTTTTAAGGTAGGGCCTTCGTCGGCGTAGGTTTCGGCGATGAAAAGCTCGTTTTTAGCGTAGTTTTTCATTTCGGCGTTGGCGGCGCAGCTATTGACCACCTTTATTATAGGTTCGCAAGCCGCGGCGGGAACGTTCTCCAAAATGGCGACCGCGGTGATATATTTTTTGCCGCGAATCAAATCCAATACGGCGCGCGCCTTGTACGCCGACATACGGATATGCCGCGCGTGAGCCGTCGGCCTCATATCTTTTTCCGCCAAGCGGCGTTCGGCTTTTTGTTTAATTCTCGTTGCCATTGTCTTTATCCTTATTTGCGATTTACCTGTCTTTTTTTGTTTGATTTATTATCATATTACCAGCCGCCAATCACCAACCACCGTAAACGCATAGCGTTTAGGTTACTTCGCCGCCGCCGCTTTCTTGTCGCCGCCGTGGCCTTTGAAGGTGCGCGTCGGGGCGAACTCGCCCAATTTACAGCCGACCATGTCCTCGGTGCAGTACACGGGAATGTGTTTTTTACCGTCGTGGACGGCGATCGTATGCCCGACGAACTCGGGGAAGATCGTGGACGCGCGGGACCACGTCTTGATGACGCGCTTTTGTCCCGAGGCGTTCATCGCCTTGACCTTTTTCAATAAATGTTCGGCCGCATAAGGGCCTTTTTTGACGCTTCTCGACATGAATAAAATCTCCGATTTTATAACTTACGACTTACAATTTACATTTTACATTTTAAGGTTGAGCACGCGCTCCATACTACGGCTTCAAACTTTACCGAACTCTGCGCTCCGCCTCCCTTAATTTGTCATTTGTCGGTTGTCAGTTGTCAGTTGATTTAGTTAATCCTTTTCACAATAAATCTGTCAGACGGGTTCTTCTTGCGGCGGGTTTTGTTGCCGCGCGCCTTTTTGCCCCATGGGGTGGATGGCGAAGGACGGCCGACCGGCGATTTTCCCTCGCCACCGCCGTGCGGGTGGTCGCAAGGGTTCATAACGTAGCCGCGCACCGTCGGGCGGACGCCCATGTGGCGCGTACGGCCGGCTTTGCCCAAGGATGCGATTTCGTGTTCGAGGTTTCCGACCTGCCCCACCGTCGCCCTGCAATTCACGGGGACCATGCGCATTTCTCCGCTGGGCAGTTTGAGCGTCGCGTAACCGCCTTCTTTGGCCATAAGCTGTGCGGTCATGCCCGCGCTGCGCGCTAACTGCGCGCCCCTGCCGGGCTGAAGCTCTATGTTGTGCAGCATCGTACCGACGGGTATCGAAGCCATCTGCAACGCATTGCCGCTCTTTATGTCCGAGCCCTCGCCGCTCATGACAACGTCGCCGACATTCAAACCGACGGGTGCCAAAATATACTTTTTCTCGCCGTCCGCGTAATTTAACAGGGCGATATAAGCCGAACGGTTGGGGTCGTACTCGATTGTCGCGACATTGGCGGGGATACCGTCCTTGTTGCGCTTGAAGTCGATTACGCGGTATTTATTGCGGTTGCCGCCGCCGATATGGCGAACGGTCAACCGTCCCGTATTATTGCGGCCGCCGGACTTGTTTTTGCTTTCCGTCAATGCGCGGACGGGCTTTTTGACTGTCACTTCCTCAAAGGAAGCTACGCTTTTAAATCGCGTTCCCGGCGTGCGGGGTTTGTATTTTTTAAGTGCCATGTTATTCGTTCCTCTATATTTAAGCAAAAAGTAAGAAGTAAAAAGTTCGGTCGTTAGCGCCTTTATTTTAATCAGTAAAAGTACACTATCTTCTATTTTGAAACTCTTTACTTTCCTCTATATATCAATGTCAATTTATCAGGATAGTCCTTCGAATTCCTTAATCGCCGCGCTGTCCGCCGTCAAACTGACGACCGCCTTTTTAAAGGAGGAAGTGTAGCCCGATGTGCGGCCCTGTGTTTTGTGTTTTCCGCGCACGTTTAGGGTGTTGACAGATTTGACCTTGACGTTGAAGATTTCCTCGACGGCGCGTTTGATGTCGGCTTTATCGGCGTCGGGATGGACTCTGAACACATATTTTTTGGCGGCAAAACCGTCGTAGGCTTTTTCCGTCAGGTGCGGCCGTTTAATTACGTCGTAAGCGTTCATTCTGCGTAAGCCTCCTCGATTTTTTGTACCGCGTCCTTTGTTATCACGCATTTATCTTTTGCCACAAGGTCGGTGACGTTCAGTACGCCCGCGTAAGTGACCGCAATGCC
>Ga0123353_10009456_pt1 | contig 13466 bp, 12 predicted proteins | sample TergutLab28metaG_3_FD_92763 | JGI IMG/M metagenome (GOLD analysis project Ga0123353, IMG submission 92763) | Labiotermes labralis P3 segment gut microbial communities from Petit-Saut dam, French Guiana - Lab288 P3 | ecosystem: Host-associated > Arthropoda: Insects > Digestive system > Gut ... | reverse complement strand
ATCAACAGCGTGTCCGGCGTTTTTTGCGCGGCGTTCAGGAGGCGGCGCTTCGCCCTTTCACGGGCTGTCATCATTACCGGTTGGATTGTTTTTCTTGCCATTTTCGTGCCCTCTTTTTTTCAGTCAGGGCTCGGAGGCCGACGATTAATCTGCGGTTTTCGGCGCGTTGGCGGAACGAAGGTAAGGAAATGTCAGATAATCGGAGCGTCTTTGCCCTGGGTGTCGCCGCTGCTACTGTCTGGTTCCACTTGTCTCACCTCGCTGATTACCGTTATCGTATAAATCAAAAAACCTGCCGCCAAACACAGGCCGGCGGCTGGTTTTCCGCGCAAACCGGACCTTCCGCCGGATTTGCCGGAAGGTTCCATGGCCGGTTCGAAATTTCGGGCCACACTTTACGCCAATCGGCGACAAAATCAAGTCAAAATATACAACAGGAATCAATGGACTTTGTGTGGCGGATTGCCTGATTCCTGTGTAAGATTCCTTTCTTTTGGCAGTCGGGACCGGCAAGGCATGGAAGCTATCGCGCAATGGGTGACACAGTACGGCGAACAATGGGTGACGCAATATGGATATGCGGCAATTTTTGTAATCCAGGCCCTGAGCATTTTCGGCGTTCCCTTTCCCGACGAAAGCACGCTGGTTTTCTTCGGATACCTGGTTTTCAAGCTTAACCTGAACCCGGTTTTCGCCATTGCTTCGGCGGCGGCCGGCAGCATGTGCGGAATATCGATCAGCTACGGCCTGGGGCGGAGCATGGGATTTTTCGCGCTTCGCAAGCTGGTGCGTTTTTTCCGTGTTTCCCCGGAAGCGCTGGAAAAGACGCACGCCCAATACAATCGGTTCGGGCCGTGGCTGCTGTTCTTCGGATATTTTATTCCCGGCGTACGGCATATCAACGCGGCGGTTTCCGGGTCGCTGCAACTGGGATTCCGTCGGTTCGCGTTGTACGCGTGGACGGGCGCGGTTGTATGGGTTTCGGTTTTCGTCGGAATCGGCTATCTGCTCGGCGAGCAGTGGGCGCTGCTTTTCAAGCAGATAGAAAGCCGTTTGATGACGATTATACTGATCGCGCTGGCCGCGGCGCTTGTCGTCCTGTTGATCCGGTTTTTCAAAAATTCCGAACGGAAAAAATAAAACCCCGTGGTTTCCGGCATTATGCGGGGAAAAGGCAATAAATAAATATTACAGCACGGGTTAAGACCGAATTCCAAGGGTATGGAGCCGGTGGCGCAGGGAGCCCTTGGTAAGACCGAGCCTCTGCGCCGCCAGCGTCTGATTGCCGTCCGACTGCTGCAAAGCCTGCTCAATCAGGCTGCTTTCCACCCTGCGAAGAAATGCCTCCAGCTCAAACGGTTCATCGGGAGGCAGCGTAAAAAGTTTTTCTTCCGATAAACCGTCAGATTTTTCGCGCCGGCAAATGAAATCAGGCAGTCTCTCGGTACGGATTTCGCTTTCAGTTTCAAGCGCCACCGCGCGCTCTATGACATTTTCAAGCTGCCGGATATTTCCCGGCCAGTCGTATGACTCAAGACGGCGCATCGCTTCAGGAGAAATCTCCGTAATCTTTTTACCTGACTTTTCCGTGTAATTGCGCAGGAAGAATTCGGCCAGTATTCCAATATCCTCCATTCGTTCGCGCAGGGCCGGCAGATGAATGATAATTACGGCGATCCGGTAATAAAGGTCGTCGCGAAAAACACCGTTTCGTATGTCGGCCTGAAGATCGCGGTTCGTGGCGGCGATTACGCGTACATCGACGGGAATTTCGTCCGTGCCGCCAAGCGGCCGCAGACGGCGTTCCTGAAGAACGCGCAAAAGCTTTACCTGCATTGCCGGCGTCATTTCCCCGATTTCATCCAGGAAAATCGAACCGCCGTCGGCCGCCTCGAAAAGTCCTTTTTTATTCGCGGCCGCCCCGGTAAACGCCCCCTTCATGTAACCGAACAGCTCGCTTTCCAGCAGGGTTTCCGGAAACGCGCCGCAGTTGATGGAAACAAACGGCTTGTCCCTGCGCTTTGAGGCTCCATGAATCGCCCTGGCGGCCAGCTCTTTTCCCGTCCCGCTCTCCCCCGTAACCAGGATGGTGCTGTCCCCCATCGCCACCGCGCCGATGGTTCGATACACTTCCATCATTTTTGGGCTCTTGCCTACAACAAGGCTCCCATGCAAAGCCTGAAACAGCTTCCGTCCCTGCTGCGCCTCAAGATTTACGGAATCGGCGTACGACGCAGGCTCATCGGATATCTGCTTTTTTTTCAGCGCCCGGCGCACTGCGGCGCGCATGTCATCCATGCGGAAAGGCTTGGTAATATAATCGCATGCTCCGTGTTGAAGCGCTTCGAGGGCGGTCTCCGGGGTCGAAAAAGCGGTAATCATGATGAACGCCGCGTCGGGAACGATCTTTTCAGCTTCGCGCAGAAGCTCGACGCCGGAGATATCCGGCATACGGATATCGGAAACTACGACATCGGCCTTATTTTTACGCAAAATATTCAGAGCGTCCCGGCCGCAGCCGGCCGTAAGCACGTCCAGGCCGTCTTCCATGATGGCCATCTTCAGCACTTCGATGATGTTCGGTTCGTCGTCCACTATAAGCACTGTCGCCATAACTTTTCCTACGCTTCCGCCGCCGTATGCAAAACTTCCGTGTCCGGCATTACGGTTTTCAGCGGGAACGAAAGAATGACTTTCGTTCCCTTTCCTTTTTCACTCTCAAACGAAATTTTACCCCGATGATCTTCCATGATCTGGAAAATGACGCTAAGTCCCAAGCCAAGCCCCATGGAAAACCCGGAATGAAACGGCTGGAATATCTGTTCGATCTCCTCCGGAGTCATCCCGACGCCGGCGTCGGTAAAAGTCACTTCGCCGCTATCCCCGGCGCTGACGGCGCGGATTGTCAGATCCCCGCCTTCAGGCATAGCTCTTACGGCGTTTTGCGTCACATTCCAGAAAACCTGCCGAATCTGATCGGCGTTTCCAAGAACAAACATATCTGAAGCCGCGATGTCCAGGTTGATGGAATATTTCCCTTTGATTTCCGGACTGTTTTTCATCAGTACCATCGAATCACGCAAAATCGGAACGATATCAAGAACCGTCTTGGGCCGGGGCACCGGTTTGGCGAAATTCAAAAGATCCTCGATGAACGATTCCAGGCGGTCGCTTTCACTGATCAGAATATTCAGCAGACGTTTGTCTTTTTCGAGAAGATTTGCGCGCACGCGCAGAATCTCCACCGACCCCCGCATCGCCGTTAAAGGGTTCCTGATTTCATGCGCGACGGCGGCGGCCATGCGCCCGACGGCGGACAGGCGCTCACGAAGCCGCACTTCTTTTTCCAGCCTGACGATTTCGGACAAATCCTGAAACGAGATGATATGGCCGAGCTGCCGGTTATTCGTATCAAACAGCGGAGACACGTTGAATCCCAGAAACCGCATCGAGCCGTCGGAATGTCGAATCCATGCCTCATGCCGCATGGGCCGGGCGCTCCGGGACAGTTCGGTTTCACGGATGAGTTCCCAGAATATCTCTCCGATAATCCCGCATACAGATGTCCCAAGAACCTCATTCGGCTTTTTTCCCGTCATTTCACCGGCCGCCGCGTTAAACGCGGTGACGCGCCCGAAAAGATCGGTTGTAATCAACCCGCTGCGAATGCTGCCGACAATATGGTCGTTCAACCTGGACAACTGTGCCAGGGATTCGTCCTTTTCATCCAGAACGCGTTTCATCATGCCCAGGCGGCGGTTAAGACGGACTCCAAGAAACGCAACCGCGCCAAAACCAAGAACGTGATATCCTATTTTAAAAGCTTCCAGAAATATGTCGGGGTAAGCGTTATGCGCGCCTATAATTCCCATGCGTGTAGCGACGATAATTCCGGAATAACAGGCGGCGCTGAGCGTGGCGCTAACGATTCCCCCGTTTTTTCCGAGGGTAATACTGCAATACATGATGATCAGAAGGTAAAAAGAAACGAAGGGTCCCTCGATCCCGCGGGTGTAGGCGACGAGAATTGTCGCCAGAACAAGATCGATTACGATCTGAAAATATATCTGCAGGTAAAGAGCGCGCCAAAGGCGCCATAAGATCAGATAAAGAACCGTCAGGAAAATAGTCAGTACGTTGAAAAACGGTATGAACTCAATGGTTCCTATGTGATCGGGTAAAAGCCCCAGCCAGTCGGACAGATTGATTCCGGTGAGGAGGATGAGTGCGCGGGCGGCGATGATTGAAGGCAGACTTTGGGTAAGGCTTGTTTCGCCGCGCAATATATCATCGCCGCCGGGCTTAAACATCAGGATGCCAGTTCCCCGATCAGTTTAAACATCGGCCAATACATGGCGATAACGATGATTGCCACCAGAATGCCCAGGACGACCACCATTAAAGGTTCGAGAAGTGTGAGCAGATTTGCCACAACCGTATCGGCTTCTTCTTCGTAATAATCGGCGACCCTGGTCAACATTGAGTCGAGTTCGCCGGTCGCCTCTCCGACGGATACCATCTGCGTCACCATCGGCGGGAAGAATTTGGACAGGCGCATCGGATCAGCCATATTTCCGCCTTCTTCAATACGTTTTCTGACAACATGTATTACGTCTTCCAGGATCACGTTTCCCGCCGTCCTCGCCGTAATATCCAGGGCATCCAGAATCGGAACGCCGCTGGTCAGAAGCGTCGCCAGCGTGCGCGTAAAACGCGCGATACTGATCTTGCGTACCACGTCGCCCAGAATAGGAATTCTCAGAAGTCCTCCGTCAAGGACGTGGCCTCCGGTTTTTGTCCGGTACCATTTTTTCATACCGAATAATACGACGATTATAATAACCAGAATGGGAAAAAAGAATATTTCCAGAAACCCGGACGCCCCTATAACGATACGGGTAAGTAAAGGCAGTTCCGCTTCCAGGCTCTCGAACAGCGTCCGGAACACCGGAATAACTTTCCAGAGAATGATGGCGACAACCCCGACGCCGATGGCAACAATCACAACCGGATAGATAAGCGCCGATATAAGCGCTCTTTTAAGTTTGACTATCTTCTCGATAAAAACACTGAGCCGCTGCAGCACGACGTCAAGAATACCGCCCGCTTCACCGGCGGCGATCATATTCGTATAGAGGTTGTCAAACGCCTTGGGATGTTTTTCCAACGCCCTGGCCAGCGTGCTTCCGGATTCGACATCGGTTCTTACCTTCTCCAGAATGTTTTTTAACGTCGGATTCGGATTTTGCGCGCCGATAGCCTGAAGCGCCTGGACCAGAGGCAGGCCGGCGCCCAGCATGACGGAAAACTGGCGCGTGAAAAGGGCGATTTCGGCGGATTTCACTTTTTTCGCGCCGAAAGAAATACTAATTTTTTTTGTCTCTTTTTTCTGACGGATCATGATATTGCCGATGTTTTCCCGCCTCAAAAGCATGCGCAGCTCATTTTCATTGTTTGCGGACCGCTCTCCTGAAACATCGGCGCGGGTTCTCAAATTTATCCCCTGATAGATATATGTCGGCATTGAACCATCCTTTCACAATCAGCGTTTCTAAGACCAGGTGGCGGCAAAATTTTTATCCGCGGGCCGTTGAACGCGCGAAGCCGCGTCATAACTGAGCCGTACGCCACGGCGAATCAGATCCAGCAATTCATCAGGACTGGACGATTTATTTACGGCGTCGTCCTGCGAAATTTGCTGCGTCAGCACCAGGTGCGCAAGGGCTTGATTCAGCGTCTGCATACCGTATTTTTCCTGCCCGGTCTGCATGGCGCTGTATATCTGATGAATTTTGTCTTCGCGGATCAGGTTCCGGACAGCCATGGTCGGCACCAGTATTTCCATGGCCATGCTTCGCCCGTTGCTGTTCATTCGCGGAATGAGCGTCTGGCACAAAATGCCTTCCAAAACGAGACTCAACTGCGCGCGGATCTGCGGCTGCTGCCCCGCGGGGAATATATCCACGACACGGTTTATCGTGCTGGCCGCGGTGTTCGTGTGCAGCGTAGCCAGCGTCAGGTGTCCCGTTTCCGCGATGCGCAACGCGGATTCCACCGTTTCAAGGTCGCGCATTTCACCGATCAGCACAACGTCCGGGTCCTCACGCAGGGCGACCCTAAGCGCGTCGGAAAAGGAATGTGTGTCAAGTCCGACTTCCCTCTGGTTGACGATGCAGTTTTTGTTCAAATGAATAAATTCAATAGGATCTTCAATTGTCAGGATGTGTTCATGGCGATCCCGGTTTATCTTGTCGACCATGGCGGCAAGCGTCGTGGATTTGCCGCTTCCGGTCGGCCCGGTCACCAGAATGAGTCCGCGTGGTTTTTCACAGAGCGTTTCCACTACCGGAGGCAGTTTCAGGGCCTTGAACCCCTTTATTTCAAAAGGAATGATACGGAACACGGCGCTGACGTTGTTGCGCTGGTTGAAAATATTGGCGCGGAACCGGCACAATCCGGCGATGCCGAACGAAAAATCTATTTCCCATTGTTCTTCAAACCGATGTTTCTGGCTGTCCGTCATAACGCTGTAAGCCAGGCGTTTTGTATCTGCGGGCGTCAGAACCGTTTCGTTTACCGGACGCAGCGTTCCATCCACGCGAATCTGCGCCGGAACGCTCGCCGTCAGGTGAAGATCCGAAGCGCCCGATTGCAGGGTGTGTTGAAGCAGTTCGGGTAAAGTATTCATTTTTTCTCCTTATAAGCTATCCGTTTACGGTTTCTCGTGAAACCTCGTCAAGCGTCGTTAATCCGGCTCTGACTTTTTCAAGGCCGCTTCGGCGCAGCGTCAACATTCCATCATCAATAGCCCTGCGCCGTATTTCAAGGGTCGAAGCGCCCATCATAATCAGCTCCTGGACGCCTTCACTCACCTCCATGACCTCATACATGCCTATCCGGCCCCTGTATCCCGTTTCGTTGCAGTATTTACATCCCTCGCCCTTGAACGTTCTTATTTCCCTTGCTTCTTCCGGCGTGTATCCGGCGTTAACGAGCGCCTGCATGGGAGTGTTTACCTCGTCCTTGCATTCCGGACAGATCTTTCGAACCAGCCGCTGTGCGCAGATCAGGTTTACCGACGTGGCTACAAGAAACGGTTCAATACCCATATTCAGCAGACGGGAAATCGTCGATGGAGCATCGTTGGTATGAATGCTCGAAAGCACCAGATGGCCGGTAAGAGCAGCCTTAATGGCGATTTCCGTGGTTTCAAAGTCCCTGATTTCGCCTACAAGGATGATGTTCGGATCCTGCCGTAAAAATGAACGGAGCGCCGCGGCGAAAGTCAGGCCGATCTGTTCCTTGATCTGTACCTGGTTGATGCCGGCGAAGTTGTACTCCACGGGGTCTTCGGCGGTCATAATGTTTGTCGTGGGCGTATTGAGTTTATTAATGGCGGCGTACAGCGTACTTGTCTTTCCGCTCCCGGTCGGTCCCGATACCAGCACCATCCCGTAAGGCTTGGCGATCGCAGTCTCGATTTTTCTGAGTGAAGACTCCTCAAAACCCAGCAGACTCATGTCAAGCGGCAGCATATCCTTGTCCAGAATACGAAGCACGATTTTTTCACCAAATAGCGTCGGCAGCGTCGAGACGCGATAGTCTATATCTTTTTTCTTGCCTACAACCGTTTTTGTTCGAACTTTTATGCGTCCATCCTGCGGCAGGCGTTTTTCCGAAATATCCAGCTTCGCCATGATCTTGATGCGGGAAGTAATGGCGTCCCTCAGCTTCAGCGGCGGATGCATCATGTCGTAAAGGATTCCGTCAATACGGAAACGCACCCGATAATCTTTTTCGTAAGGCTCGACATGAATATCACTGGCTCTTTTATGTATGGATTGCGAAAGAATCAGGTTCACCAGTTTTATGATCGGCGCGTCCTCGCCGGCTTTTTGCAGTTGCTGAAAAGATATCTCATCTTCTTCGTCAATGTTTATATCAAGATCCGGCTCGGAACCGTCCGCTTCATTCTCCCTTTCCTGTTCGGCGATCTTTTTATAAACATCCTGCAGTTCGATCGAATGTGAAGTGCCGTAATATTTTTCCAGCGCTTCCAGGATCGAACCCTCGGTGGCTACCACGGATTCTATTTTGAATCCCGTCGTGAACTCGATTTCTCTCAGGGCGACGATGTTCGCCGGATCGGCGCTTGCTATGGTCAGAGTGTTCCCAACGAGACTCAGCGGCACCACCATGTATTTCCGGGCGACTTCGATAGGAATTATTTTGATCGTGGACGCATCTATTTCAAAAGAGTCGAGATCGATGGACGGTACGCCGTATTTTTTGCTGAGGATCAACGTAATGTCGTCGTCGTCAACGTATCCCAGGTGGATTAAAATTGAACCCAGCCTGCCGCCATTCTGGCTCTGGTATTTAAGAGCCGCTTCGAGCTGTTGAGTGGTTATAAGATTTTCTTCGATCAGCAGTTTGCCGATTTGTGTTCCCATTTTTTTATCCCGGTCAAATCCAGATTAAGTCTATCATAGTCGACACAAATAAAAGGATACCGATCCATCCGTTTACAGTAAAAAACGCAGTGTCGGCCCGGCTCAGATCTTCAGGACCGACAAGACTGTGTTCATACGCAAGCAGCAGGCCGACGACCGCCAATCCCAAATAACTTATCACGCCCAGGTTCTCTTTCCAGAAAAGAAAAGCTAAAATTCCGATCATTATCAAGTGAAATATAACTGAAATCCGGAGCGCGACGGCCGTCCCAAAGCGTCCAGGAATGGAAAAAAGCGACTCTTTCCTGTCAAAATCCACATCCTGGCACGAATAAATAATGTCGAAACCGGACACCCAAAGCACCACCGCGAGGCCCAGAATCAACGGTGAAACATCTATGGTTCCACGCAGCGCGATCCACGCGCCGACAGGAGCGGCGGCCAGCGCGACGCCAAGAAAGATATGCGACAGCCATGTAAAACGTTTGGTAAAGGAGTAGAAAAATACTATGGCGAGCGCGAGCGGACTCAGCGCCAGGGAGAGCCGGTTCAGGCGGGACGCGGCAAAGACAAGCGCCGCCGAACTCGCGATAATGAAACCTATCACGAATCCTTTTGTAACCAGGCGCCGCGGAAGCGCGCGGTTGACCGTGCGCGGATTTTTTGAATCGAACGGCAGATCGACCAGCCGGTTAAACGCCATCGCTGCGCTGCGCGCGCCGACCATGGCGAGCAGAATCCAGGCGACCTGCTTCATGTCCGGCAGGCCGCGGAGCGCCAAAAGAGCGCTCATGAAGGCAAACGGCAGCGCGAAAACCGTATGTTCGATCTTCACCATTTCCAGCACAATTTTCAACTGCCTGTACAATAAATTTTCCTCCGCGCTGCCGACCCTTAAATTATAGCAAAAATCAGGGGACACTGCGGATTACAGAACAGGATCGGATAAAATAAGATCAGATGTTAAAAACACCCTGTTCGTTTCATGCAACGAGAGCGGCAATTCCATTTTCTACGAAATTCGTAGAAAATTCTTTATGTATCAGGACAAACTCCGCTCCGAAGGAATTAAAAACGAACAGATACTTGCCGTCAATCTTGAGGACATGGCGAACAGCCGATGCTGGAAAAGTACCTTGAGGCGCTGCTTGATAGTTTCGTGTTCTACAGGGCCGACAGGCAGCACACAAACGGCAGGGAACCGTTGCGGACAAATGCGAAATACTATGCCGTGGATGTGGCCCTGCGGTATCACCTGCTCGGTGGAACAGCAAAGGCGGATGCCGGACATCTCCTGGAAAACATCGTCTACCTGGAACTTTTACGTCGTGGGTACAGGGTGAAGTTTGGCCGTATAAACGGCAGAGAGATATATTTTGTGGCATGGAAACCCGGCGACCGGCTTGAATATTACCAGGTTGCTCAAAGTGTCATGGACGAAAATACGCTTGCGGGGACCTTGCTCTGAAGCAGTTATTGTTCATGCCTCGTCGTCTTCGGTGATGTCGTTTTCCTGCTCGTAGTAATAAGAGTAGTCAATGCCTTTCATGAACATCTCGCGGTCGCTAATTTTGCCGGTTAAGGCGTTCTGCAATAAAGACCTTATCTGTGTTGAGCTTGTGATACTCCTTTCCATCGCAGCAAAATAGTTTTTCTTGTCAATCAGGCTCCAATCGACGCAGAGCTTTAAGCGTTTTTTCAGAATCAAGTCAAGCCAAATACGGGTACTTCTGCCATTTCCCTCCATAAAAGGATGAGCAACGTTCATTTCGACATACTTGTCAGCGATTTCCTCAAAGGTAGTCTCCGGCATTTGCTCGACGGTTTTCAGAGTCTCCGGCAGAAACCTCGCCATAGCGAACTGGAAGCCGCCCTTTGCAATGTTCAAAGTCCGTATCTGCCCCGCAAAGTCGTAAAGTCCGCCGAACAGGTAGCTGTGAATCTGCTGCAAGCCTTTAACTGTGCCGACTTCTATTGTATCGAGCAATGAGCTGTCAAAAAGAGCGTAAGCCTTTGATTTGCTCTTGCCGTCGATGGTTTCATCGCTGTAAGTGAACCACTTAATGAAGCGATTGGCTTTCTTTCCGGGAAACTCTTTGGCAAGGGCAATAACACCGTCATTGGTTACGCAATCCGTCGTTCGACGTTTGCCATCGGGCGCCATTAGTCTGAACCCCTTACAATTTGTAAGGACTTCGCTTCCGGCTTTTTTTAAGCGGTTTTTCAGCACATACCAGTAGTTCCGCGAATCCGTACTCTTACTCAACACACCGACAATATCGACAACGGAGAACCACCATTTTGAACCCTCGTCGTCCCATACGGCGCGAACCTCCATGTCATCGAAAAATCGGATGGATATTTTATTCATTTGAATCTATCCTCCTATATTTGCCGCAGTTGAACCCGCATCCGTTAATCATCGCCGACCTCCGGACATTCAAAAAAACGCAAGGCTTGAATGTTGCCATTTACCTCAAATTTTTGCCGGCACATAAAATGCCGGATACCGGGATAATGATCCAGCCCCAGGCCCATGCGCCAAAGACAAAACCCAACACTACATATATGAACGGCGACAGGGAAACCAGTTTGACACCATTAGACATAGGAGCGTAAATTATCGACACAATCGGAAATATCACCCATGCCCAGGCCCACCAGCCAAACAGTAGACCTAAAAACAGATATATAAAAGGGGTCAATGCAGTAATTTCCCATTTGTATTTCATTAGTTTTGCGGTAATTTCCCCTTTATATCTCATTAATTTTATTTTAATACCTGTTTTTTGTGCGGGTTCTTCTGTTTTTTCTTTTTCAAACCCGGATGTCAGCTCGTCAATATTGCCGATATCAAATTTAGCGGCTTCAAAAGCACCGCCGAACGAAAGACCCTTCGACATATAATCTTTCACCCGTTCAGTAAGGTTTACAAGCAGTTCCTCCTTCTGCTCGACGACCCTGTCCGTTTGTTTTACTCCTGTAAATAATTCATCGACAAATTCTTTAATTCGAGAATTGTTTTCCATAATCCCTGTCCATCCAGTTTAAAATTTTGTCAATCCGGTTTTTCGTTTTTTCCCATTTAATGATGTTTTCCTGCAGGCTTTCGTTCCCCATCCGGGTTATCGTATAATATCTCCTTCGCCCGCCCTGGCTTTCGTCGCCCCAATAAGACGCAATAAGCTTTTCCGACTCCAGCCTCCGCAGTCCGGAATAAAGAGTAGCCTCTTTAATCTCGTAATCATCGCCGGTTATTTCGGAAATTGTTTTGCTGATGCTGTAGCCATAGCAATCATTCATCGATATTATCTTTAGCAGGATAATATCAATATACCCGCTTATAAAACTATTTACGGCAGCATACTCACCCAAAACAATACCTCCTTTGATATATTACTGTATCATGCATAGTAATATATCGCAAGCAGATATTTCGTCAAGTAAAAAATGGTATTGGTCGCTGACCACTCTGGTCAGTTGTTCAGCGGACTGCTATACTATCCGGATGCACCGGATGATTGGAATTTTAGGAGGAATGGGGCCGGAAGCCACTCTCGACCTGTATCGTCATATCATTAACCTTACCCCGGCGTCACGGGATCAGGATCATTTTCGCGTTCTAATTTATTCGAATCCAAAAATACCGGACCGGACGCTGGCAATCGCCGGCGGCGGCGAAAGCCCCCTTGACGCCCTGCTGGAATCCGCCCGGTTGCTGGAATCCGCCGGAGCTTCCATTATCGCCATACCTTGCAACGCCTCGCATCATTATCTTGGACAACTGCGCGCGGCGGTCGGCGTGCCGATTCTCGACATGATCGCGGAAACCTGCGGTACGCTCCGCGCACGGCATCCGGAAGCCGGAACCGTCGGGCTTCTGGCGTCGGACGGAACCGTGCAAAGCAAAATCTATCACCGGGCGCTCGAAGCCCGGGGGATAGCGGTTCTTCTTCCGGACGAATCGGATCAGTCGTTCATACAATCAGCCATCGCCGAGGTCAAGGCGGGCAGACACGCCGAAGAAACCCGTAAAAAGCTGCTTCTTACGGGAACCCGGCTGATCCAGGCGGGAGCGCAGGCAATCATCCTTGGATGCACTGAAATTCCGCTGGTTTTCGATTCCCGCGCCTTCCCTTATCACAGTTTGAATTCCACGCTGATTCTTGCCCAGGCAGCCATACGTTCAGTGATCGGCGCTCCCTTAACAACCGACCATTAAACAACTAATCACCGAAGGATGTACCGATGTTACGGGCGGCCATAATCAGCGGGTGGTCCTGCGGAACAAGCCGCTGTTTTCCGTCCGCTTCCTCAAGAGGAATATGCGTTACAGTCATTCCCTTCATTACCACGAGCCGCGACTTATGCCCCTCCATCAGCAATTCAAGCGCGCTGTAGCCGAATTGCGTAGCAAGCACACGGTCGTCCGGGACCGGCGTGCCGCCGCGCTGCACATGTCCAAGCTTGATGTCCCGCGTCTCAATTCCTGTTCGGGTTTCTATTTCAGAGGCGATAAGCTGGCCGATGCCGCCGAGACGCACAGGATCGGGACTGGTCGGGTCGAAGCGGTTTACCACCTGTTTTCCGTCTTTGAGCCGCGCGCCCTCTGAAACGCAGATGATGCTGAAACGTTTGCCGTGCCGCGACCTGCTTATTACGCTTTCGCAGACGACGTCGATATCTATAGGAATCTCAGGCAGTAAAATAACATCCGATCCGCTTGCGATTCCGGCGTGCAGCGCGATCCAGCCCGCGTTCCTGCCCATGACTTCCACTACCATCGCGCGGTGATGGCTCGCAGCCGTCGTGTGTACCCGGTCGAGCGCATCCGTCGCAATCGATACGGCGGTTGAGAAACCAAAAGTAACGTCCGTACCATAAAGGTCGTTATCAATGGTTTTTGGAACTCCGATGCAGTTCACGCCGAGGCGCACAAAATCGGAAGCGCACGCCATGGAACCGTCTCCGCCGATAACCACCAGAGCGTCGATCCTGTTATGTTCAATATGT
>Ga0123353_10009455_pt1 | contig 13467 bp, 6 predicted proteins | sample TergutLab28metaG_3_FD_92763 | JGI IMG/M metagenome (GOLD analysis project Ga0123353, IMG submission 92763) | Labiotermes labralis P3 segment gut microbial communities from Petit-Saut dam, French Guiana - Lab288 P3 | ecosystem: Host-associated > Arthropoda: Insects > Digestive system > Gut ... | reverse complement strand
GTGGGGGGGGGGGGGGGGGGGGAGTAAAGCCTGCCGCCTATCGTTTGTTGGCTTTTAGGATTGGCGGTCACGCCGTCCATGTCAAAGCCGATTTCAAACTCGACCGCGGAGGTTTCAGCCCAACGGGCGTAAAGCTTCAGAGCCGATCTTACGATATCCGACCTAAAAATGAATGGGGTTTTGAACTCGGGATCTCTGTACCAGTCCACCAGGACCTCGCCCGGGCGAACCGGATCCAGCGGCCGCGAAACGGTTTCGCCGTTAAGGACGGGTACCGTGAACGTTGTGCCGGCGCCTTCAAAGCTGACTGTATAGTAAATTTTCCGCAAAAACAGCATTTGGTCAAGCCGTACGGAATCCTCGGTAAGCTCCGCCGCCTTTTCCGTAATCTTAGGCTGGTCCTGCCCCTCGACCTTTTCACTAAAAACGAGAGTCAGCTCCGTGCGGGCTTCGTTAACCTTGTATGTACCCGTTTCGGTTTTATCCGTCGCCAAGAGAAACTTATCTGCGTTCCCCAGCGCGAGCGTGTATTCCCTTCCTCCGACGGCGTAATAATACAGACCGGTTTCCGGTCCTTCAGACGGGGTCGGCTGTACGTTGTTGCACGCGGCCGCCGCAAAAGAGAGCATAACCACAAACAGCAACAATACAATCAAACTTTTCTTTTTCATTATGGATAACCTCCTGTTTTTAGTGTTATACCGTAAATTTTTATTATTCAGCCCCGCAGGCAATTCAATAATTTGCAGTGTAACACCATATTAACACAAAGTGTACCATGTCTTTTGCTTCGTGTCAAGCTTTTTTGATACAATTATATAAAAATTATATACTTTTTTTATATAATTTATTATTACCGCGTTTGTTTTGGTTGACATTGCGCAAAATACGTAATATAATAATAAATATGGACACTACAGATACGAACATTATAGAGACGATGATTGAGGCGTACGAAAGGCACTCAAAGACGCAGAACGAGCTTATTTTTGCTATGAACGCCTCTCTGCCGTCCGCCGACGCGTTCAAGGACAGCCCTTTGGCAAAATTCAAATTACACTCCCTGCAAAGAAATATTCTTTTGAACCTCAGAGACAGGGAAAGTATGACCGTGGGCGAAATAGCCAAAGCGGAGGCAACCCATCAGCCGGCGATTTCTAAACTGGTTGTTTCTCTTGAAAAAATGGGATTGATTCGCCGTTTCCAAAAAGAGGAGGATTTTCGGCGAGTCTATGTAGAGCTTACCGAATACGCCCGCGAGGTATTAAAACAGCAACACGAAATCGAAAGGCATTATGTGCTGCGGCATTATTGTTCGGTATCCTCCGTGAAGGAATTAAACGAATTGGCAGACCACTTCGAGGCGTGCGTGGATTTTTTCAGGCGGGTCAAGGAAAGCCAGGAAAAAGAAGCCAAATTGAAGCGAAAAACAAACAGAGCCCTTCCTCTATAGTACTTAATTAAGGTTGCGAATATGCAGTCGCGAATATATGTTTTTTGAGGCGCAAGGAGGTAAAAAATGGATAACAGGGAAACAATTAACGGCAAGGATACGTTTAAAAAGCACTACTCCCGCTTTGTCGCGGAGGGGTTGATAAAGGCGGTGATCTGCGCGGTTATCGTGGGTTTTTCGTTAAGTTTCTTTGCGACGCTTGTTATTTATTTCACGGCTCCGAAAATGATTTGGATTCCGATCGTTATAGGCGTCGTTATGACGGGCGGCAGCGCGCCATTGTTTTGGCTTTGGCTGTTTAGGCCTAAGGCAAAGCGGATGGCCGAAAGAATAGACAGGCTGGGCTTGGAAGAACGGCTAATCACTATGATGGAGCTTGAAAAGGATTCGTCGTATGTCGCTCTGCGTCAGCGCGAGGACGCCAAAGCCAATCTTAATCGCCTGAATAGAAAAAATATTAGGTTTTCAATATTCAAGGTTCCTTTGGCGGTCGCCATTGTCGCCTTTGTTTTCTCCGTAACCGCGATAGCCGTGACGGGATTAAGCGCCTTCGGGGCGATAAAACTCCCCGACTGGATAGACCCCAACAATCCCGGCGGAGGCGAGGGACCCGAGACGGAAATCGAATACGTCAAGGTGGTATACAACGAGAGCCTTGGCGGGACCGTCGAAGGAGACGTGATTCAATTTGTGGCCCGCGGCGAAAACGCCGAGCCGGTCTGGGCGATAGCCGACCCCGGATTTGCGTTTGATATATGGTCCGACGGGGTGGCGAGCGCCCAAAGAATCGACGCGGAAGTTATGGAGGATTTCAGTGTCACCGCCTATTTTGTCATGTTGGTTGACGGCGAGGGCGAGCCCGGCGACGGCGAGGGCGAGGACGACCCGTTGGTGCCCGGCGAGGAGCCCGGCGACGGTCAAAGCAACGAAAACAAGGACGACGACCGCGAAAGCAGCGGCGCGGGCGGCGCGTATAACGACGATAACTATATAATAGACGACAATACGCATTATCTCTTGCATTTACAGGATTATTACGAAGAAGCCATGCGCATATTGTCCGAGGGCGGAAGCCTTTCGCCCGAAATGCGCGCGATTATACAGGCGTACTTTGATTCGTTGGGTAGGCAATAAGCTTGAGAAACAACCTTGCAAAGGGACAACCCCGCAGAGTATAAATTGCTTTGCATTTTAAGGATTACAGGGTAGGTATGTTAACATGGGTTTGGTTTTTCCGTTAGGTCTTTTAGGCTTGTTGGGGTTAGCCGCGCTTATCATCATCTACATACTCAAGCCAAACTATCAGCAAAAATTTATTTCCAGCACGTATGTCTGGAAGCTTTCTTTGAAATACAAAAAAAAGAGGCTTCCCGTCAGCAAGCTAAGAAATATCATTATCTTTATTTGCCAGGTTTTGATTATCTCGATGGGGGCTTTTATACTTGCCAAGCCGTACTTACTCGATTTTGAAGAACAATACGACGAGCAAATTATCATAATAGACGCTTCGGCAAATATGTTAGCGGTGCAGGCAAACGGAAAGACCCGTTTTGAAAACGCCATCACAGAGATAAAAAACGTCGGGCGCGAAACCATGGAGCGGCAGGGGTTGGTGACCGTGATAGTCGCCGGCAAACAAGCTGATCAGATCGCGACGCAAGCGGACCTTGCGGGAATAGCGGCGTTTAACGCGGCGTTGGACGAGCTTCTTACCGGCGGCGGCAACGAAACAAATAAATTGAAGTGTACTCTTGGAGAAGGCGATCTTGACGGAGCCATGGTTTTGGCGGAGAGCATTCTTGAAATCAACCCCGACGCCAAGACTATATTTTATACGGCGATCGACTATATTGACAAGGGCGACGTCGAGGTAAGAAATATCGCCGACAACGAATGGAATGCAGCGCTGCTCGATTTGACCGCGAGGCGGCACGAAAACGCATATATATTCGACGTGAAGGTCGCAAGCTACGGCAAAGAGGAAATAATCAAAATACACATCGAGGTTTGGGGCGTCAACGAGAAAGGCCCCGATTCCTTGGTCGAAGGCGATATGTTTGCCGATTGCAGGGATAACGAGCCTATAATTGTCAGTTTCAGCGAATTAAGATTGGACGGCGTCCGGATTTGGGCGTACGAAAGGGTTGTGGTCTATATACTCGAGGACGATTCGTTTCAGTACGATAACGAGTTGCTTCTTTACGGCGGCAAAAAAGAAACGATAAACATACAGTACGCCAGCACCCGGCCGAATGTATTCCTGACCGGTATCCTGCTGGGGCTGCGTAAAGCCTTTGAATCGCGGTGGGACATAGAATTAGAGTTGCTTTTGCCGGGCGAAGAGCCCGCGACAAACGGCTTCGATTTTTATATTTTCGAGCACGCCGTGCCCAACCCGCTGCCCGTTGACGGCGTGGTTTTTATTATCAATCCCTCAATTTTGCCAAGCAACCTGGGGATAACCTTAGGCGCGGCGCAGACTCAGCCCGGCGGCGCGGACGAGCTTCGGCTGTCGGCATCGGAGGAATTTTTAAGCCCGTTTATAAAGGACATCGTCCCGAAAAACATTACCGTTTCACGATACACAAGGATTACCTCGTACGGCAGCTTTGCGCCGCTTTTGTACTGCGGCGACGACCCTGTTCTCTTAATAAAAAATGAAAAGGACATAAAGGTCGCGGTCATGTCCTTCAGCCTGCATTATTCCAACCTTCCAGTACTTATGGATTTTCCTATTTTGTTGTGGAATATGATTGATAATTTCTTGCCGCCTACCCTCACAAAGTACATTTATGATATTGACGACCCCGTAATTCTGAAAGCGCGGGGACCGCAGCTTACCGTCTACGACCCCTTAGGCGAGCGCAATTATTATGACCCGCCCCACACGCTTATCGCTTCACAAAAGGGTCAACATACCGTGATGCAGACTCCGCTTAACAAAATCGAGGTCGTCGACCACTTTTTTGTGAAAATAGCCGCGTCCCAAAGCGATTTCTGCCGGACAAAGAACATACTTACAAATCCCGTGTTCGAAGTGGAAATACCGCCTACAAATTGGGATATTTTAATTGTTTTAGCTTCGGCTATGGTCGCCCTTCTTTTCCTTGAATGGTGGCTGCAGACCAAAGAGCAATTTTGATACTAATTCGCCGCTGCTTAATATGATGCAGCAGTAATTGATACGATAATACACGGTTAACATTATTGGAGGATGGACAGTGTCAAACCCAAGCGTTAATTTTTTAATCAGTCCGTGGCTTTTCTTTTTGCTTATTCCGGCGGTCGTGCTTACGCTGTGGCCGTATTTAAGGCTGAACAAAAGGTACAGACGCAATCGGAACCGAGTTGTTTCGGTCGCGTTGCATTTGATTATAATGGTTTTGAGCATAACCGTCCTCACGGGGTTTACCGTCGATTATCAAGAGCCCGTTTTAGAAAACGAGGTGATACTTTTGGTGGACGTGTCGCACAGCGGCAAAGATTCCCAAGAAAAGAAGGATAAATTTATTAAAGACGTTCTTGACGCGGGCGGCTCGATTTTCCGCTTCGGAATCGTCACTTTCGGTTACGGGCAGGTGGAGGCGGCGGCGCTAAGCAATAACGCCGATAAGGTTTACAACGACTATCTTAATTCCCCCCGTCCCGACGATCCCGTCACGGGCGTCCCCTTTGACAGCGCCACCAACATCGCCGCCGCCTTAAACTTTACCAAGGATTTGTTCACGAAAAACGAGGCAGGCAGGGCAAATAATCCCGCAAAAATCGTCCTTATGACGGACGGCTGCCAGACTGACGGCAGGGCGGAATCCGTCATAGTATCTATCGCCGCGACGGGCATACAGGTGGACACCGTTTTCTTCGGCAACGAATACGAGCCCGAGGTGCAGATTAACGGTATTGAATTTCCCGATTACAGTATTCCGGTAAACAGTCCCGTGGACATAAACGTAAAGATTCAAAGCTCATTTTCTGGGACGGCGACATTGACATTGTACGACAACGATACTCCAAGCGAGCCGAAACCGATAGATTTAGCGGGCGACGGCGAGGAACAGAATATCATTTTTGTTTACAGGTTTGAAAACCCGGGGGCGCACAGGGTCAGGATTGAAATATCGGACGCCGCGGGGGATACCCTTACGCAAAACAACGCTTATCACGCGTATTTGTTTTTGACCGCGTTTGACAGGATATTGATTTTGGACAAAAGCGGCGAGGCGGCGGGGCTTAAGACGCTGCTTGAGGGCGAATATTCCGAGGATCAGACATCGGGCTTGGACGTGAGAAATATCGCCGCCGCCCCAAGCACCGTGGAGGAACTGCGAAATTACGACCAAATAATCCTTGTAAACATAGCCAACGCCGATATGCCGGACGGGTTTGACGCGCTTTTGCGTACCTATGTCCACGACTACGGCGGCGGGCTTTTGACTGTCGGCGGAACAAAGACCCAATCGGGCGCGGACGTGGCGAACACATACGTCAGAGAGGATATGGAGGGCAGTATATACCAGCAGATGCTGCCCGTTGAATGTATAGATTACACGCCGCCTATCGCGGTGATGATTATAATCGACAAATCCGGCAGCATGAGTACGAGGATCGGCGGCGGCGAAACCAAGCTCACGGTGGCAAAAAAGGGCGCGAAGGTCGTCGTGGATTTGTTGACCGAAAGGGATTTTGTGGGAGTGATAACCCTTACGGGCAATCCTCAGTTCATGATAGGCATGACACCCGTGACGCAAAAAAACAAGGTACACGAGGCGATCGACAGGATCACCATCGGAAGTACGACGGTCTATTCTTCGGCTATAAGGATGGCGGGTCAGGCGCTTAATGCGTTAACCGACATCGCGAGAAGGCACATTATATTTATGTCGGACGGTGACCCCGGCGACGGGTCGTCTTATATCGCGGAGGTTTCGCGTCTGGCAAAAAAGGGCGAGTTTACCTTTACATCGGTCATGGTAGGTCCGGGAAGCCAGCTCGAAATTGCTCTTATGAGAAACATAGCCAATCTCGGCTTCGGCAATTATTTTCAGACTAATGATTCAAACAACCTTGCGCGGGACATGATAAGCGACGTAGAGCAGCTTACCATAGAGGGCATGGTAGAAGAAAAATTTACGCCCGCGATAAAGGACTATACGCCGGCGGTGCAGGGGCTTATCGGGGCTCAATTTCCGGAACTGGGCGGATTTTTCGGATCAAAAGCGAGAGATGAAGTGGAAATCCCGCTTACCGGTCTGTACGGCGTGCCCATTTACGCCCAATGGAAATTTGGAAAAGGAAAAGTCGGCAGCTTTATGTGCGACCTCGGCGGCAAGCTGAGCGGAACCTTCTTAACGGATTCTACGGGCGAGAGGTTTATAAAAAACGTGATTGCGGGATTGTTCCCTTTGGATTCCGTGCGGCCGAAAAACATCGAAGCCGCCTTCCAGCAGCCGGATAATTATACCGTACAGGTCAGAATAACCACCCCCGCCGCCGAGGGCGAAAGGTTTATCGTGCAGGTTACCCACCCTGCGGACGGAGATGGGAAGATTTTAATTGCCGAGCCCGAGGTGCTTGAAAGAGAAAATTTGAGCTTTAAATGGTTTACGGTTACTTTTTCGCGGCCGGGTATATATTCTGTCAATATCCAAAAAATTAACTCGGCCGGAAATGTTATTTTAGAAAACGAGGAGCCGTATTACACCGCGTTTTCCTACTCGAAAGAATACGATATATTTGCGTACGACGAGGCGGCTTGTCGTGAGTTTTTAGAAAAAATAGCGTCAAACGGCAAGGGTGCTGCCGTGCCGGCGATCGCGGCGGGTAGCCTTGCCGTGCTTGAAGGCTTTCCTACGGCGATAGGCGGGACCCTTGACCCGCGAATCGCCTTGATTATAACGTCGATCGTACTATTTTTGCTTGATATAGCCGTGCGGAAATTTAAGTTCAAGTGGCCGTGGGAGATAGTGCGGTATAGAAAGGCGAAAAAGGCGTTAGAAAGCGGCAAAGAACAAAACTTGCAAGGTCAGCGTTTTGTTTAAGACGGGAAGTATAGCGATTATGGCTTAGAATTGCCCACTCTTTGACCGCCCTTTATATCAAAAATTCAGTTAAATTCAGGGACAATTCTAAACTATAATCACTATGCGAGGAGATTTTTATGAGAAAACTTAGCCGATTGCTTGTTTTTGCCGCGGTTTTGTGCGCCGTTACTGTCCTTTGGGCTTGCGGCGACCCTATCCCCGAGGAGAGGCTTTCCACCCCCGTCGGGTTGACCGTCAACGCTTCCAACGTATTGATTTGGGACGCGGTTCCCTCCGCGCGCGGCTATAAGGTGGAAATAAACGGGACGGAGCGCACGGAGCGCGACGCCGCCGCCGCGTATTACTCCCTTTCCTCGCTTCCGCCCGCGATATACGAGCTCAGGGTCAAGGCGGTGGGCGACGGCAAAATCTTTGCCGACTCAAATTGGTCAAGGTCGTTATCCCACACGCAGGACGTTGAAACGGGGTTAAGTTATAGGCTGATTAACAACGACATGGAATACGAGGTTTCGGGAACAGGCTCGGCTTCGGGCGTCGTCGAAACCGGCGAATTTTATAAGGGCAAGCCCGTGACAAGGATAGGCGAACGCGCTTTCGCAAACAGGAACACCCTTACGGGCATACTTATCGGGTCGCGCGTGACAAGCATAAGCGCCCGCGCCTTTTCCAGCTGCCTAAACCTTGCAAGTATAACTATTCCTGACAACGTGGATCAAATAGGCGCGTACGCGTTTCAAAGGTGTTTAAGCTTGACAAGCGCGGTAATCGGAAACGGCGTGACAAGCATAGACATTTACGCCTTCAATTCTTGCCGCGAGTTAACGGATTTGACGATTTCAAACAGGCTTACAAGCATAGACGAGGGCGTTTTTTCAGGCTGCAACGCACTGACCGATTTAGAAATTCCCGACAGCGTGACAAATATCGGCAGAAACGCCTTTCGCGACTGCGTCGCCCTTACCGAGCTTAATATAGGCGGCAATGTGGCAACGATAGGCCTTGACGCTTTCACCTCCTGCACGGGGCTTACCAAGCTGACGATAGGCGGCAGGGTAGCGACAATCGACAGTTACGCTTTTTACAACTGCTACAGCCTTTACGACATAACGATAGGCGAGAATGTCACAAGCATAGGCAGGGGCGTTTTTCTTAACACAAAGCTGTGGGACGATACGCCCGATACCAGCGCGGCAAGCATTGTTTACGCGGACAAATGGGCGGTGGGCTGCAAGGATAAGCTCATATCCGCCGTGAATTTAAAAAACGAAACCCTCGGTATTGCCAATTACGCTTTTTCCGATATCGTTACACTTGGCGCCGTATCGTCGCCGGGGAACAGCTTAAAGTTTATCGGCAACCGCGCCTTTTTAAACTGCATAAACCTAAACACAATCGCAATCCCCGACAGCGTGGTATACGTTGACGACTATGCGTTTCATAACACAAAGCTGTGGAACGACAGCGCAGGCCCGATAGTTTATGTGGGGAATTGGGTTATCGGCTGCAAGGACGAAACCGTGACAAACGTCACGTTGGATATAAAAACCGTAGGTATAGCCAATCTCGCTTTTTACAGGTGCGGAAGCCTTGCGACGATAAACCTCCAAAACACGGCGGTAAGAAGCATAGGGAACCAGGCTTTCAGAAAGTGCGTAGCCCTGACAAACGTAACCCTTCCCGCAAGCGTGACAAGCATAGGCCGCAGCGCGTTTTATGAGTGCACAGATCTTACAAGCATAAATATTCCGGCCGGCGTGACGGTTATTCAAGACTATACTTTCTTTAAATGTGAAAGCCTTGTAAGCATTGTCATCCCAAACGGCGTGATAAGCATAGGCCGCAGCGCTTTTTATATGTGCTTATCTTTGACAAGCATAACTATCCCAAACAGCGTGACAAGCATTGGCGAATACGTTTTGGCTTATTGCGTAAACTTGAAAACAGTGAGACTCCCTGACAAACTTGCGAGCATAAGCGCCTATCTTTTGTTTAACTGTTACAGCCTTACGGACATAATTATTCCCGACAACGTGACAATCATAAACGACTACGCCTTTTATCAGTGTTTCAGAATGAAAAGCGTAACCTTCGGAAGCGGGCTGAAAACAATAGGCAACAGCGCTTTCCGCCTTTGCGACGGCATTGCCGACATAATAATCCCCGACGGCGTGACAAGCATAGGCAATTACGCGTTTTATAACGGCATTGGATTAAAAAGCTTAACGCTTGGGGCGGGTCTGACAAGCATAGGCAATTACGCGTTCTCTAACTGCCTTGCGGCGGATAAGCCCGCCGAAGGGGAGGATGTGGTTTATACCTTTGAACTGATAATACCAAATAGCCTGACAAGTATCGGTAATTACGCGTTTTATGGGTGCACAAACCTTAAAAGCGTAACAATCGAAAGCAGCTTGACATATATCGGCCGTCACGCTTTCAATGGCTGCGACGGGCTTACAATCTACTGTGAGCCGGGCGGGATTCCGCAGACTTGGTCCTCTCTTTGGAATTCTTCCAGCCGTCCGGTGCTTTGGGGTTGCGTCATATCGGAGGAAAACGGCGGCGTTATGTCTTTTACCAAGACCAAGACAAGCATTTTGAACCCCAACGCGCCCAACGGCATTTCGGCGCCTTCGCGCAAGGGCTATAACTTTGAGGGTTGGACGCTTGTCGACGGTGGCACTTTTGTCAATTATACCGCCGCCGATGTCAATACCGCGCCGGACGATACCGTCCTGTACGTAATATGGACGAAAAATTAATCGACGACCATATATTTATTAGAGTTATTCCGAAACCGGACACGGTCAGACAGCGAGCAAATTTTTGTGGGTAAAACCGTCAAAAAATTTGTTTTTTTCGGTGACGGCTTTAAACCAAAAAGATGCCGATAAATGCGCCCTGTCGGGTCTCGGAAGAAGTCTAGTGTTCTGAACTAGAGTAAACCTTATAAAAAATTTTTATATTGATTTTGGTCTGCTCTTTATTGTATTTTAATAATGTTTTATCTGCCTCATTATGTGTATCGATCCGACCAATGTGGGTGTTATTACACCAAAAAACGCCGTGTAGTTTGTGCAGTTTTTATATTGTTGTATTCTCATTTTTTCAACTCCTTGTAGTCGTAAACAATTAATTATATAATAGTCGTTTGCGACTTATCAAGTCGTTTGCGACTAATATATGATACAATTTATTTTATGTTTAATGTTCGCTTAAAAGAGTTAAGAGATTCGAAAAACATATCGCAAGCGCAATTAGCGCAAGCGATAGGATATACGCAATCTCATATGGCAAAATGGGAAAACGATACACATGAACCTAAAGGAGGGCGCTATTATTAAACTGGCAAAATTTTTTGAGGTCACAACGGATTATCTTTTAGGCTTGGAAGAATAATTTTATAACCCGACCTTCCCTCTCCCCGCTTCTCTCTCCCCTAACCCTCTCCCCACCCAAAATCGACATAAAATAGTATTTTTCCCAAAATTTTGCCCTAATGCCCACCCACGTACTATGTTACAATGTCCTGCGACAAACGTTGTCAAACATAAACGCGGGGCGGAAAATAATGATTATCAAAAAGAGTACGGCGATAAAATATTGCCTTTTTTCCATTGTTCTATTAGTGTCGGGCGGGGCGGCGGTCTTAGGCTACCGTCCGTTCGGCATCGGCTTGTTTATGAGTATGTGCTTTGTAGGGCTAAACCCGCTTATTCTCGCACCCGTTTTTATCGGCTCGTCCCTCCTCTACTCTTTCACGTGGCAAACCGCCCTTGGGAGCGGCGTCGTTTCCCTTGTTTTTGCCGCGCTCTGGCTGATTAGAAGGCACAAAAAATTCCCGCAGTACGTCTATTACATAGCCGCCCTCCCCGCCCTCGCAGGGTACGTCCCTATGATGACCGCCGAAATCGCGCCGCTTATCCTGTTTGTGTTTTTCGCCCCCACATTCCTCTTTGTGGGTCAGGCGTTTTTTTACCCCGTTTTAAAGCGCGGGCTGAAATTCAAGCTCTTAGACCACGAGCTTGTCTGCGGCGGGGTTATTCTCTGCGTTTTGGCGTTGGGGCTTTGCCGCGCCGAATTTTTCTACTTTCCGCTTGTGGCGGCTATAGCGGCGTTTGTCATACTTTTCGCCGCTAAAATCTACGGCGTTGCGGGGGCGATGATTGCCGGCCTCTGCTTTGGGATAGGCTCGTCCGTTTTCGACTATCAGATAATATGGATGGCTTACTACCCCTTGATGGCACTTTTGGCGGCCGTGTTTGTCCCCACTCCCCGCCCCGTCAGCGTGGTCGCACTGCTTGCGGGCTACATTTTGGTAACCTATTTTTTCAACCTTGACGCGCTACACGCGTATATGTGGCTGGCGGCGCTTACGGCTGGGGGTATTGCGTACATTCTGATCCCAAAACGCAAATTGGCGCAGATAAAGTCCGTGCTTAACCCCGACTACAGCCCTGCGGCGGCGCGCTACAACATAAACCTTTTGCGCGAGCACACGGCGCGGGGGATTTTACGCACAGGCGAAGTGTTCGAGGAGATGAGCCGTTATGTGGGAGGAGGCGGCACATTCACCCCCGATACCGCGTTATTGGTCGAAAGGATACGCGGAGAGGTGTGCTCGGGTTGCGGCAAAAAATGTTCCGTCACAAATTCGGATATCGCCACCTTAATCGAAACGTCGATAGAAAAGGGGCGCGCCACCATCGTCGATTTGCCCGCGTCCGTCATCGAAAGTTGCAAATTCAGCGCGGGAATGATTTCGGCGACGGCGGCGCTCGCAAACGAATATCACAAAATGCGCGAAAAAAAGAATACGGAGAAGATGGCAAAGGACATCGTCGCCGACCAATTACGCGGCGTGGGCGATGTCCTGAAAGCTATGTCCGCGAGTGTCAGCCCCCCGTTAAGCTATGACTTCGATAAGGAAAAAAAGATAAAAGAGGAACTAGTGTACAACGGGATTTACTGTCACGACGTGATTTTGTCACCCTCCGCTGCAACGCTGGTTGTCGCGCCCGAACATTATGAGCGGCGGGCGGTGGAAAGGCTGTTAAAAAAGGCGGCGAAAACCTCGTTCAGCGTTGAAAGCGAGACGGAGGGCAGCACGGGCATGATAATTTACGCGCCCAAAAGCCCCGCTCTTGACGTGGTTTTCGCTGTGGCGGGCGCGGCTAAAAACGAAAAATCGGGCGACACCCATTCGTTTATTAAAATCAGCGGCGACAGATTTTTGATGGCGCTGTGCGACGGAATGGGCAGCGGCGAGCGGGCGGAAAGGTTTTCGTCGGGTACGATTTCCCTCATTGAATGCTTTTATAAGGCGGGCTTCGACCACTCCACGGTCATCAAAAGCGTTAATCGTTTTTTATCGCTGTCCGGCGAGGAGGCTTTCGCGGCGTCGGACATCTGCGTGCTTGACCTTAACTCGGGCGTGGCGGACATTTTCAAGATTGGCTCGCCCGCCTGTTATATCAAGGGCGCGGAAACGGTGCGCACGGTGGAGGGGTCGTCGCTCCCCATAGGGGCTTTGGATGAAATCCGTCCGGGGTTTTCCCAATCCGGATTAAGCGGCGGCGATATGATTGTCTTGGTCAGCGACGGCGTTTCCGACTGCTTTGACGGCGACGGCTTGGCTGCGGAAATAAGCTGCGCCAGCGACGTCAGCCCCGAAGCGTTATGCCAGCAGATTCTAACGGCGGCGAAAAAGAAAAGTCCGCGGATAAGGGACGACATGACGGTGGCGGCTTTGAGGGTTTTTGAGAATATATAGTTTGAGGGCAAACAGCACCCTTGCTACGAAGCACGAAGTATACGGGCTACGCTTGCCTTACCGCCGGCCGAGCCGACAAACCGCTTGCGATTTGCTAACTTTGCGAAAGCAAAGTTCAGAGAGGCAAGGGGTCGTGTATATCAAGGTACACTCCCGTCGGCGGCATGGGGCTGTTGCCCGTCTGAAACCCACTCTTTGCC
>Ga0123353_10009454_pt1 | contig 13468 bp, 13 predicted proteins | sample TergutLab28metaG_3_FD_92763 | JGI IMG/M metagenome (GOLD analysis project Ga0123353, IMG submission 92763) | Labiotermes labralis P3 segment gut microbial communities from Petit-Saut dam, French Guiana - Lab288 P3 | ecosystem: Host-associated > Arthropoda: Insects > Digestive system > Gut ... | reverse complement strand
TCGCTGGGGAGTGTGACGACGCTCACGGTGGTCTCTGCCGAATGATCCGCCGCGCAGCGCTGAATGGCCGTGGCTATGATTTCTTTCGCCAGGTTGTCCGATTCCTCCCGGGTCCTCTGCTCGGAATCCATGATACGCAGGGCCTTCTCGTGCTCCAACTCGCTTTCCAGGATCTCCAGCAGGTGCTGTTTCGCCTGCTCCTCCGTGAAGCCGGAGATGCGCTCGAGCATGTCGAACTGGCTCTTCTTGATGGTCTCGATCTCGTCCAGGCGCGCGTCCGCCGCCTTAATCTTCGTCTGTAGGGCGTCCTCTTTCTTCTCCAGGTTGTCGGAACGCTTATCGAGTGTCTCCTCCCGCTGGATGATGCGTCTCTCCTGGCGTTGGACTTCCGAACGGCGCTCGCGCAGTTCGCGCTCTGCCTCCTGCCTGTGGCGGTGAATCTCGTCCTTGGCCTCTAGAATGGCCTCCTTCTTCTTGCTTTCGGCCGCCGCGAGGGCGTCGTTCACGATGCGCGCGGATTCCGCCTCCGCCGAACCGATCTTCTGTTCCGCCACGAGCTTGCGGTGTTCCTCACCTTTTTTGTATGCTAAAAAGGCCGCGCCTGCGCCTGCGAGCAGAAGAACTGCTGAAACTGCTATAAAAATCCAGATTGATATTTCCATTCCCTCTGATGAATCCTCCCTTCCTGATATAGTATTTAGCGATAAAATTAGCAATAATCGATTGCTGATGCACCTAATCCCCTTTCGGCAATGGGGCAAACACATCTAAACTAAATTATATCTTAAATTTCACACCCTGTCAAGGATTAGTTGTGAAAGCAACGAAAAAAAGTGAGAGCACCGAAAAAATTTCGGCCAATCCCCTTTCACCCCTTGCAATCTTTCTCTTGACTTGCTATAATATATTGAAATACTATTTGCAAGGGGGGCTGAGCATGGGCATATCCACGTTTCCGAAGAAGCAAAAATTTCTCGCGGGCGTGGCTTGCTCGCTGATTGTATTGCAATTGATCAGCGTTTCACGGAACGCCGACTTGCTTTCCGTCTTAGGTAGCCTGTTGGCAGTATTGGTGCTGCTGAAGTTCCTGTTGCAAAATTGGCATCCGCACAGGATGTGGCTGGGCGGATTGCTGGGCCTTAGTCTGGTAAAAGAGCTGTGGGATACCATTCAGTCCTTGCCAGATGTGCGGGAAACCATGTCCAGGCAGATGGATGCTCAGTTTGGTGACAGGGCTTTCTTGCTGCCGCCGGGCTTTATAGACACAATAATACCATTCGTCATTGTGTTTGCCTGCATTGGCGTTATTGCAATCAACCCATATTTTTATTTACTGCTCGGTACTGTCTTCAAAAAGAAAATGGAAAAAACAGCCGGCGTCTTTTCCGCAATCAGACTGGGCTTTTTAGCGTTGACTATGGTGTTTGCATTTTCAACGCTTAGCATGCTTCGCTTTAACTGGAGCAATGACCTGCCGCAATTGCTAATCCCCTTAGGTTACACCATCCTCTACTTCTCATGGCCCGTATTGTCACGGCCCATACTTCAACAACAAAAAAAGGAGATAATTTATATGGATGGAATCACATTCGAGAAAAACCCCACCCCCAAACAAAAGCCTGCCGACCAATCCAAGCTTGGCTTCGGCCAATATTTTACAGACCACATGTTCCTCATGACGCATGACGAGGGCCAAGGCTGGCATGATCCAAGAATCGTGCCCTACGGCCCCATCGCCCTGGACCCCGCCGCCATGTGCCTGCACTACGGCCAGGAGGTCTTCGAGGGCATGAAGGCCTATTGCGGCGCGGACGGCAAGGTCCGCCTGTTCCGCCCGGAGGAGAACATGGCCCGGCTGAATTCGTCCAATGAGCGCCTGTGCATCCCCCTTATCGACGAAGCCTTCGCCGTGCACGCCATCGAAGAGCTCGTGAAAATTGAGAAAAACTGGATTCCCACGCAGGACGGCGCGTCGCTCTACATCCGGCCCTTCATCTTCGCGGTCGATCCCTTCCTGGGCGTGCGCCCGGCCAGCCAGTACATCTTCGCGATCATTCTCAGCCCCGTGGGTGCTTATTACGCAAGCGGCCTAAACCCCGTGAAGATTTTCGTCGAGCAGGAATGCGTGCGCGCGGTGCGCGGCGGTACGGGCTACGCAAAAGCGGGCGGAAACTACGCCGGTTCCCTCAAGGCGCAGAAACAGGCCAACGCGCAGGGCTATGCCCAGGTGCTCTGGCTCGACGGCATCGAGCGCAGGTATATTGAGGAAGTCGGCGCGATGAACGTCTTCTTTGCGATAGGTGATGAGATAGTTACCCCCGAGCTGCAGGGCAGCATCCTCGGCGGTATCACCCGCAAAAGCTGCATCGAGATTTTGCGCGCCTGGGGCTACACTGTCAATGAAAGGCCCCTCGCCATTGACGAAGTCATTCAGGCCGCCGAATCCGGCGCATTGCGGGAGGCCTTCGGCACCGGCACGGCTGCTGTCGTGTCACCCATAGGCGAGCTCTCCTGCGGCGGCGAAACCATCGCCATCAACAACGGCGAAATCGGCGGGATTTCCCAAAAGCTCTACGACGAGCTCACCGGTATCCAGTGGGGCAAGGCCGCCGACCCCTATGGGTGGACAAAAATTATCGCGTAAGCGTTCCTTCCCCAGGCTCCCCCTTGGGGGAGCTCCGCCCGCAGGCGGTGAGGGGGTGGCACGCACAACCTGTAGGGGCGGCCAGCAGGCCGCCCGAAAACAAACATTATATAAAGCATATAAGGGAGAATTCTCGCCATGTCAATGTCCAAACTGCGTGCGTTTCTCAACGAAAACAGCGACGTCATCTGGCCCGCGCTGTGCCTGATTTTCTGCGGGCTCACGATCCTGTTTGCCGCGGTGAAGAGCATCACCGTCATCGCCGTCGATCGCAGCACGGGCGCCACGATCACCATCGCCAAAAACAATATGGGCGTTATCAATGTCAACGGAGAATAAGATATCATGGAAAAACAAGACCTCATCCGCGAAGAACACGAAATCCTCGCCTTCTGGGAGCAGAACGACTGCTTTGAGCAGCGCCGCGAGCAGGCCGCCGGCCGGCCCATGTTCAGGTTCATCGATGGCCCTATCACGGCCAACAACCCCATGGGCATACACCACGCCTGGGGGCGCAGCCTCAAAGATATATTTATTCGCTATAAGTTCCAGCGGGGCTACGACTGCCGCTGCCAGAACGGCTTCGACGCCCAGGGCCTATGGGTGGAGGTCGGCGTGGAGAAGGAGCTGGGCTTCGAATCCAAGCGCGACATTGAGACCTACGGCCTGGACAAGTTCACCGAAAATTGCAAGGAGCGCGTCAAGCACTTCGCCGATACCATCACGCAGCAGTCCAAGCGCCTGGGCCAGTGGATGGACTGGGGCAACGACTACTTTACCAACACCGACGAGAACATCCAGGGCATCTGGCAGTTCCTCAAGAAGTGCCATGGCAGCGGCTGGCTGCGGCAGGAGTACAAGCCCATGCCCTGGTGCCCCCGCTGCGGGACAAGCCTCAGCGAGCACGAGATGACCGGCTCCTATCAGCAGATGACCCACGACTCAGTTTTCTTCCAACTGCCGATTGAGGGCAAAGACTTCAACATTCTCGTCTGGACCACCACGCCGTGGACTTTATCGTCCAACGTGGCCCTGGCCGTCAATCCCGATATTGATTATGTTTTGGTCAGGCTCAAGAGCCAGGACAAGCCCATCGTACTGGCGAAAAACGCTATCAAGCAGTTGGGCGAGGACAAACTGGAAGTGCTTGAGATGTTCAAAGGCGCCGCGCTCGTCGGCCTGCGGTACGAATCCTGTTTCCCCGATTTCCCCGCCCTGGCCCGCTGCGGGCACCGCATCGTCGCCTGGGAGGACGTGGACGCCGAGGAGGGCACGGGCGTGGTGCACATCGCCCCGGGCTGCGGCGCGGAGGACTTTACGCTGGGCCTGCGCGAAGACCTACCTCAGGTCATGCCCGTGGACGACCTGGGCATATTCCTCGAGGGCTTCGGGTTTTTGACAGGCAAATCCAGCGACGCCATCGCAAATGAGGTCTTCGAAGAACTGCGAAACAGGGGAAAAATGTACAAGGTCGAGGCCCACGAGCATAGCTATCCAGTCTGCTGGCGCTGCAAAACCCCGGTAATCTTTAGATTGGTGCCAGCCTGGTATATCGCGACAGAAGAATTGCGCCCCCGGCTTTTGAGCGCGGCGAGAAAGGTCAAATGGGAGCCCGAATCCGGCGGCCGCCGCATGGAGGACTGGCTGACCAACATGGGCGATTGGAACATTTCACGCAAGCGCTACTACGGCCTGCCCCTGCCCTTCTATCCATGCTCCTGCGGGGAACTGACGGTAGTCGGCTCGAAAGATGAATTGCGGGCGTTGGGCGGCGAAACTGTCGAGCAATTGAAAGAGCTTCATCGCCCTTGGATAGACGACATCGAGATCGCCTGCCCCCGCTGCGGCAAGCCTGTCAAGCGCATCCCCGACACCGGCGACGTCTGGCTGGACGCCGGCATCGTGCCCTACTCCACGCTGAAATATTTCAGCGACCGGGCCTACTGGGAAAAACACTTCCCCGCCGAGTGGATCGTGGAGAACCACGAGCAGGTGCGCCTGTGGTTCTACGCCATGCTCTTCATGAGCGTCGTCCTTGAGGACCGCCCCCCCTACGAGCGCGCCATGTGCCACGGCACGGTGCTCAAGGAGGACGGCGGCAAGTTCAGCAAAACAGGCTTCATGATCCAGTTCGACGAAGCCGCCGAGGAGATCGGTTCCGACACCATACGCTACCTCTACGCGGGCAACCCCGTTCCCAGCGACGTGCGTTTCGGCTTCACCCTGGGCGACGAGGCCAGGCGTAAGCTCTTGGGCTTCAGAAATATCTTCACGTTCTTCGATACGTATTACAACATTGACAAGCAATATCTGGCGGACGGCTGGCACGCCGCCCCTACCCCCCCACTGTGCGCCCTGGACACCTGGCTTCTCCTGCGCACGAACCAGTTCATCGAGAGCGCCACAAAGCTCATGGATAACTACAGAGCCTTTACCCTCGTTAAGGACTTCGAGGACTACGTGGAGGACGTCTCCAACTGGTATATCCGTCTCAACCGCAGGCGCTTCTGGAAGAGCGGCGACGCCGAGGACAAACGCGCGGCCTACTACAGCCTCTATTTCGCCCTGAAATCCGCCACGCAGGTGATGGCCCCCATCATCCCGTTCCAGACCGAGGCCGTCTGGCAAAAGCTCGTACGGGAGATCGAGCCGGACGCCCCCCTCTCCATTCACCTGAGCGCATGGCCCGAGCCCCTGCCGAATCTCGAGGACGACGGCCTGCTGGAGCAAACCGAACTCGTCCGCGAGGTGATCGCCACGGCCCTGCGCCTGCGCAACGAGCAGCAGATCAAGGTGCGCCAGCCTCTGCAAACGCTGTTTGTTGTCGGTGACAAAACGTCAAACGCCACCCTCGCCCTCTTCGAGCAGCAGATCTTGGGTGAGCTGAATGTGAAGGAACTGGTATTGCTGCGCAGTGCGCAGGGACTGGAGGTCAAAGAGCCCACAGTGAATTTCAAGCTGGCAGGCGCGGCTTTGAAGTCCCGCGTGAACGAATTCAAGAATCACTTGATGAGGCTTTCTGATGAAGACGCACATTACGTTGCAGAGCAGGTCGATGCCGGCGGCAAAGTGCAAGTGCCCGGTTGGGAAGGTGAGCTTGACGCGAGCCTGTTCCTCCTGCAAAGAAAAGCAAAGCAAAACATTGTGAGTACGATCGGCCGCAACGATACGCTCACGGTTGCCCTCGACACCAAGATCACCGACGAACTTCGCCGCGAGGGCGCCGTGCGCGATGTCATCCGGCAGATACAGACCCTGCGCAAGGAGGCCGGTTACGCCGTGGAGCAGCGCATCAAGCTGCACCTTGCCACGCACAACGAATTCCTGGAGCAGGCTATCAGCCGCGTGCGCGAGCACATCAAGTCCGAGGTTCTTGCCGACGATTTCGACTTCGAGGCCGCCGACATCCCGCAGTTGCACGAGCAGTTCCGCCAAAAAATCGAAGCGGCCATGCCTTTCGATATCTCGCGGGAAATCGAAATCGCCGGGGCGAAAATCCTGCTGGAAATCGCGAAATCGTTTTCAGTCAAACTATAGGGGTAGCCTGCGGGCCATCCGCATTAAGAAAGGACCAATCATGACCGTCACCAAAGACACAATCATCGGCGATATCCTCGATGCCGACCGCAACTGCGCGCCGTTTTTCCTCGCCATGGGCATGCACTGCCTGGGTTGCCCGGCCGCGCGGGGCGAGACCGTGGGCGAGGCCTGCGCCGTGCACGGCGTGGACGCCGATGAGCTCATCACGCAGCTCAACGCGTATTTCGCGGGCTGAGTGGGGCTGCGCCCGCGCCTTGCCATGACGGCGGCTCTGGTGCCGCCGGGCCTTGCCGTGGCCGATATCGGCTCAGACCACGCGTATCTGCCGGTGCACCTGGTGCGCGCGGGCCTGTGTCCCCGGGCCATCGCCTCCGACATCGCTGAGGGCCCCCTGCGCAACGCAGTTGAAACAGTCGCCCGCGCAGGTCTACAGGATAAGATCGAGCTGCGCCTCTCCGACGGCTTCCGGGAATTCGCGCCCGCCGACGCAAGCTGTTGGATACTTGCCGGAATGGGCGGCACGCTGATGGCCCGCCTGCTGGATGCCGCCCCCTGGCTGTGCGCCCCCAGCACGGTGATCGTCGCCCAGCCCATGCGCCACGCCGACGATTTACGCGCGTGGCTGATTGCCCACGGCTTTCGCATCGAAGTCGAATCTGCCTGCCGCGACACCGGGCGGCCATACATGGCCCTGCGGGCCGTGTTCAATGCTGAATGCTCAATGCTGAATGTTCAATTAGGAGCGGGCTACTTCTACTACGGCGAGCTGATAAATAATCCCGACCCCATCGCCCGCGAAATCCTCGCAAGAGAACTCAAGCTGCTCGAAGCAAAAATTCAGCATTCAGCATTCAGCAAGATGCATTCAGAAAAGGAGGCCCTCGATGACTTCCGTTCGCGATATCTATGGCTTTCTCGATAGCTTCGCGCCTTTCGATTCGCAGATGGAGTTCGATAACTCCGGCCTGCAATTAGGCGATTTCGCCATGCCCGTGCGCGGCGCCATGCTCTGCCTGGATGTCACCCCGGCGGTCGTCGAACAGGCGACGGGGGCGCGTTGCGACCTGGTCATAGCCCACCACCCGGTGCTCTTCCGTGCCCGCAAGCAGCTTTTAAGCCGCGACCCGGCCTGGCTGCTGGCGCGGCACGGCATGGCCTGCATCGCCTCCCACACTCCCCTCGATTGCTGCCCCGGCGGCGTGAACGATCTTCTGGCCGGGCGGCTTGATCTCGGTGAAGTTACAACGATGAACGACCTCATTCGCCTGGTCACACGGCCAAATCCCTTGACACCCAAGGCGTTGGCCGATCACATCTCGCAAACACTCAACGCCCGCGTGCGTTATATTGATGCCGGAAGACCCATCGCGAAATTAGCTGTATGCGGCGGTCTAGGATGCCATTTCCTTGAGGATATCTATGGCCATGCCGACGCGTTTCTCACCGGCGACGCCGATCACCACGCCTTCCTTGATGCCGCGCAGCACGGCCTCACCCTCCTCGCCGCCGGGCATTTCGAAACCGAAATCCACGTCATTCCCGCCCTCGCGGAGAGGCTGCGCGCGGCCTTCCCCGCGGTGGCGTGGCATATCGCAAATGAATGCGGAGCTATCAATTATGCATAAACCATCCATCACAGCCCACACCGGCGCGCTGAACACAAAGCCCAACACCCTCGATTCCGTCCGGGCCGCCCTGTCCAGCGGCGCGGATATCTTCGAGGTGGACGTGCGCTTCCTGCCCGACGGCACGCCTGCCCTCGGACACAACAAAGTCGACGCAGGCAGCGCAAGGCTCGAGGAGGTCTTCGCCCTCATGCAGGGCTGCACGATCCAGATCAATTTGGACATGAAGGAGACCTCCAACATCCCCCGCATGGCCGAACTCGTTGCAAGGTACGGCTTACAGGACCGCGCATTCATGACTGGTCTCTCAAAATCGGCCTGTGCCGCCTTGCGCAGCTGCGGGTTGCCCTACTACCTGAATGGGGCAAGTCCCACTGCGGCACTGAAACTGGGTGCGCTGGGCGTCAATATAAATTTCAGGCAGTGCACCAAAAGGCTGGTCCGAGACGCCCATGCGCAGGGCCTGCTGGTCTCCGCCTGGACCGCCGACAGCCCAAGGACTATGCACAAAATGCTGCGCCGGGGCGCGGATAACATCACCACACGCCACCCGGACGTACTGCTGGAGATCATCGGCCATGAGACTTGACGGAAATTTTATTCATTGTTTATGCGATGAGTTGAATAAAGAGCTGGCCGGCGCGCGCGTGGATAAGATCCACAACCCCGCCAAAGAAGAATTCGTTCTCCATTTGCGCACGCGAGAGAACACGCGAAAGCTCCTGCTTTGCCTCAGTCCGGGCCGCGCCCGCACCGGCATCATTACGCAGGCCCCCGAGAACCCGCCGCAGCCGGGCATGTTCTGCATGCTGCTGCGCAAGCACCTCCAGGGCGCGGTGCTTACAGGTGTGCGGCAACCGGGGTTTGAACGCATAGTATTCTTCGATTTCGCCGGGCACACTGAGATCGGCGACCCGGCGCAACTCACCCTCTGCGCCGAATTCACCGGCCGCCGCACGAACCTGCTGCTCCTGCGTGAGGACGGCACAATCATCGACTGCCTCAAGCGCACGGATCTGACCCAGGGCGGGCGGCTCCTGCTGCCCGGCGCGCACTACGAATTGCCGCCGGCCAACGATTACGCCCCGCCCCCCTCTTCAGAGGGGGGGTGGCCCGCAGGCCAGGGGGGTGTCTCTCCCCCGGTGCCCTGCTCGGCCCTGTTGGAAGCCTATTACACTGAAAAGGACCGCGCGGAGCGCCAGCGCCAGCAGGGCGGAGCTCTGTTCAAGCTCGCGCAAAATCGAATTGCGCGTATCAAGCGCAAGCTGGAAGCCCAAAGGCAGGAGCTTGCCCGCGCACAGGATCGCGAGCATCTGCGCATGAAAGCTGAGCTCATTCTCGCCAACCAGGCCCGGCTCGAGCGCGAGGCCCGGGGCGCCGGTTGCTATTGCCTGGAGAACTATTATGACGGCGGAGATATGATCGCCATCCCGGTCAACCCCGCGCTGAATCCAAGCGCAAATGCCCAGCGGTATTTTAAAGAGTACAGGAAAGCCAAGACAGCGGCCAATCTGCTGGGCGATTTCATCTCGCGGGGCGAGCAGGAACTGCAATATCTCGAAAGCGTGATCGATCACCTTCAGCGGGCGCAGTCCCCAGGGGAGATCGACGCCCTGCGCCACGAGCTGGAAACCCAGGGCTACTGCAAATCGAAGGGGGCGAGCAAGCAAAAAAAACAGCGGCCATTGCCGCCGTTGGAATATATGAGCAGCGAGGGCCTGCGCATTTTGGTGGGCCGCGGCAACCTGCAAAACGACCAGCTGAGCCTCAAAACGGCCAAGCCGGGCGACCTTTGGTTCCACGCGAAAAACTGCCCGGGCTCCCATGTGATACTGTGCACTGAAGGCCGTGCGCCAAACGAGCAGAGCCTCATGGAAGCGGCCATGCTCGCGGCCTGGCACAGCCGTGCCCGCGGCCCCGCCGAGGTGGACTACACCCCTGCTTCCGTGCTGAAAAAGCCAACAGGCTCCCCTCCAGGCAAGGTGATCTACCACAAACACAAAAGCGTTTATGCCCACCCCACGGAGGAATTGGTGAAAGCATTAAGTGGACGGTAAAGATCAGTCTCCCAGGCTCCTTCCTGTGGAAGGAGCTCCGCCGCAGCAGTGAGGATGGCGTCGCGGAGCGACAGCAAGGACGTGCGGAGCACAATAATTAAGCATTTAGCATTATGAATTATGCATTAAAGGAGGTCCCCCATGGACGCCCTTGACACGAAAATCCTGGACCGACTGACCCGCGACGGGCGCTGCCGGGCCTCGGCGCTGAGCGGGGAGGTAGGCCTGTCCGTTTCGGCGGTGATCGAACGCATCCGCAAGCTGGAAGAAAGCGGCGTCATACGGGGCTATACGGCTGTGCTGGACCAAAAACTGCTGGGCAACGACATCTCCGCCTGGATGGAAATCCGCCTGGAGCACCCGCGGCACTATGACGATTTCTCCGCGCGCGCCCTGGAGCACCCGAGCATACGCACCTGCCACTACCTCTCCGGCGACTATGATTTCATCCTGCACGTCACAGCCCGGGATTCCGATGCTCTGGAGGCCCTCCACCGGGAGATCACGGGCATCCCCGGCGTCTCCTCCGCGAAGACTTACATCGTGCTCAAATCAATGAAAGAGGCCTTTTGAATATGACATTCTGCCCAAACTGCGGCGCGTCGCCGCGGCCCGGCGTATCTATATGCCCTCGCTGCGGAAAAACGACCGGTCCGGCCGCTGTGCCGTCCCAGTCATATCAGCCATATCAGCTGCCGCGACAGGCCTATCCCAACCAGCCTGTTGCTCCGGCCTATCCCCCCTGCCCGCAGCGGTATCCTGCCTACCCGGTTTACCAGCAGCGCCCCGGGGTCCCCGGCGAACCCGCGGGTTCGTTGGGGTGGAGGGCCTCCGCCGGCACGAACACCTTTGCCGTGCTGGGCTTCGTGCTGGCCCTGCTGCCGCTGCCCTTCGCGGGGCTGGTGCTGTGTATCATGGGCCTGATCCAGTGCGGACAAAGCGGCCAGAAGGGCAGGGGATTGGCCATCACAGGTATTATTATACGTGTTGCCGGCATCGCCTTGGCCATCGCGGTCGCCGCTTTCGCTGTCTGGTCTTTTACAGACGCCGGCTACTACCTCCCCGATTACTGGGACTGGGACGAGGGGTTCGCGTTTACTGTGCTGGGGCTGTGATAAGTGCTTTCATTCCTATGCGGCACGGAGAAACTCTTTCAGGCCTTCCTGTAGTATTTTCGAAAATGGCGCGTTCGCCTGCTCCGCCTGATAATTCAGCCAGGCGGGCAGCGTCACGGTTTTATTCACCGCGCGGCTGTCGTGCTGGCGGCGGTAGTCGTCTGTGTCGGCATATATCAGGCTGACAAAAGCATCGGGGGAATCATCGAACGTTCGGGCTTCCTCCATGCCAGACGGCATAGGGATTGTTTCTTTCTTATTCTCAGCATCCCAAAGCCAAGTTTCGGCAGCGTCAACCGCCATTTCTATGGCCTCGGCAAGGTCATCACCGAAGGTGTGGCATCCGGGCAGATCCGGCACACTCACCAGCATTTTACCATCCTCCGGCGTGAAAACAGCTGGATAGACGTATTTCATATAAATCCCTCCTTAGCAGTAGTATATGCAGCTTACAAATGAGCAGGGTCACTTTAGCCCTGCCACTTTCAGAATTCGCTCCACTGTGCCGGTTGGCACCTCTTTGCTCGAATGCCGTCCCAGCATGATTTTTACGCCGGGCTTATCCGGGTGCACCATAAAAGCGTGCTTTGTTCCTTCCTCCCTGCGCCAACCTTCCTTTTTCAGCTTTCTCTCAAGTTCCGCGAATGTCATCCCTATACCTCCATTTTAACACATGTTAACACGTGTTGTCAACCCCCCAGCATCTCCCTCGCCGCCGCCATCTGTGCCGCCGTAATCCCTTCCCCGCCCATGATCCGCGCCAGCTCCTCCGCTCTCGCGTCGTGCTCCAGCGCCCGGATGTGCGTCTCGGTGGCCTCGCCGTCCGTCTGTTTTTCTATGAGCAGATGGCAGCCCGCCAGCGCGGCGATCTGCGCCAGATGCGTCACGCACACCACCTGGCGCCCCTCGGCCACCTGGCGCAGCTTGCGGCCTATCTTCCCCGCCGCCCTGCCGCTCACCCCGGCGTCGATTTCGTCGAAGATCAGCGTGCCCACGGGGTCCTTCGCCGCCAGGACGGCCTTGATGGCCAGCATCACCCGTGAAAGCTCGCCTCCCGACGCGATACGCGCCAAGGGGCGCGGCGTTTCCCCCGGGTTGGCCGAGATCAGGAACTCCATATGTTCGCCCCCCTCCTCCGTGAGGGGGATTTTCTCGCTATGTATCGCGAACTGAACATTTGGCATATCCAGATCAAGCAATTCGTCCCGTACTGCCCGTGTGAAATATTCAGCCGTCTCCCGTCTTGATTTCGAAAGCGCCTTCGCCAGCTGAATTACAACACTCTTTTGTGCCTCTATCGCCCCTTCTAGCTCAAGGATGCGCTCGTCGCTCTGGGTGATGGAGGCCTCCTCCGTCCTGGCTTTCTCGAGGAAGGCCAGCATGTCGGCCTCCTCCTGCCCGTATTTTCGCGATAGTCGGTAATACACATCCAGCCTGCGCTCAACTGCCTCGGCCCCGGCCGGGTCAAACGCCGCGCCCTCCAGCAAGCCGCGCAGCTCGCCCGCGCACTCGTCCAGCTCGTAGGCCGCCGAGCGGATTGAATTTGCCAGCGCCTGCGCCGCGGGGTACATTTCGTTTATGCGTTCTATGACCCCGGCGGCGTCAAAAGACAGCGCCGCCGCCCCGGCAAACTCGTCTCCTCCCAAGAGCGCGTCCCCCGCCGCCTGCAGCGCCTCCATGATCTTCTCGCTGTTGCGCATAAGCGCCTGCTTTTCCAGCAGGGCCGCGCGTTCCCCGGGCACGATTTCCGCCTGCTCCAGCTCGTCAACCTGGTGCCGCAGCATGTCCAACCTGCGGGCCTTTTCGTTCTCGTCGATTTGCAAAGACGCCTGCTCTTTTTGCAGCGCGCGCAATGAAAGATACGCCCCCCGGTACTCTTCGCGCAAAGATGCATTCTCAGCCATCGCATCTATAAAGCCCACGTGCCGCGCGGAGTCCAGCAGGGCCTGGCTGTCGTGCTGCCCGTGTATATTCACCAGAGCATTCCCAAGCTGCTTGAGTATGGCAACCGTCACCGGCACGCCATTCACACGGCAGTTGTTCTTGCCCGATAACGTAATCGCCCGGCTGAGTATTAAATCCCCATTTTCCTCAACAGGCAGATCTATTGTTTCCAGAAGCGAAGCGACCTCCGGCCCGGTCTCGGCAAACAGGGCCGTCACCCGGGCGCTGTCCGCCCCGGTGCGTATGAGGTCGCGGCTGGTGCGCTCGCCCAGCACGGCGTTGATGGCGTCAATCACGATAGACTTGCCCGCGCCGGTTTCGCCTGTCATCACAACAAAGCCGGGGGGGATATCCTCCAGCCTCGCGTGCCTGATCACGGCGATATTTTCAATGGTTAAGCTTTGTAACATGTGTACTGCTCCTTTATGCGGGCCGGAGACGCATTGCCATGCGTCTCCGCAAAAAGCAGCGCACGGACCTTGCCCCGGCACCTTTTATGTACAACCCTGCCCCTCAAGCGCCGTCCCCCTCCTCAAAAAATCG
>Ga0123353_10009452_pt1 | contig 13468 bp, 11 predicted proteins | sample TergutLab28metaG_3_FD_92763 | JGI IMG/M metagenome (GOLD analysis project Ga0123353, IMG submission 92763) | Labiotermes labralis P3 segment gut microbial communities from Petit-Saut dam, French Guiana - Lab288 P3 | ecosystem: Host-associated > Arthropoda: Insects > Digestive system > Gut ... | reverse complement strand
TTCAAGACCGGTGCATTCGACCAGGCTATGCTACTCTTCCATATTTTGCCAAAAGGCACGCAGATCGCGGAATCTGCAAAAGTGTTAGGAAACTGTTAGAAAATCACGGATATTTAGCATGACGGCCATAACAAGAATCCAGTTAAATCAACGGTTTGCATCGTGGTGGTCGTAAAGTGCGCGATTATTTTTCAAGACCGGCTCCTTAAACCGCTCGGACACCTCTCCGTATATGGCCGATTACGGCTTATACTGTGCGCGGCATATATGATAACACGGGTTTTTCCGCTTGTCAACAGACCCAACAGACTTAGTTTAAAAAATAACGCTTGCATTTTCTCAGCATCTGTGCTATACTTTTTATTGTACGAATATAAACATGAAAGAGTGGGGTGACCCGCTCTTTCGCAATGATACAGCAGTTTTGCAGTGGAGACCGCTATGCCGAATAAAAAACCGCATACTTTCACCGCTCACGGCGGGGGCAATACCGCCGATCGCTGCCGAACATTGGGGGAACCCGTTGCCGCTTCGCTGGGGCTGCGGATCTGGGACGTTCAGTTTGTGAAGGAAGGCTCGGTTTGGATTCTGCGGTATATCCTCGACCGGGACAGCGGGGTGGATATGAACGCCTGCGTGGCTTTCACTCGCTTGATCAACCCGGCGTTAGATGCCGCCGACCCTGTTGAGCAGAGCTATTGTCTCGAAGTCTCGTCCCCCGGAATCGACCGGGAGCTGACCCGGCCGGAGCACTTTGAGGAATTCATCGACGCCCCGGTAACCATTCAGCTGATCCGCCCCGCCGACGGCGTCCGGGATTTCGCCGGAATATTGGCATCCTATGCCGACGGGATAGTCACGGTACGGCAAGAGGACGGGACATCCCGCTCCTTCGCAAAAAAAGAAACGGCGAAAATAAAATTAATCGATTCGATTGATTTCGACGCGGAATAATTTTCCATTTGCCATTTACAATTTGCCATTTTATACATCGGAGGTTTTTATCAAAATGAACGAAGAATTCTTTACCGCTTTATCGCTGTTAGAAAAGGAAAAAGGCATTCCGGCGGAATATCTGATCGAAAAGATCAAAAACGCCATCATTATCGCCGTCAAAAAAGATTACGGCGGCAAAGATAATATTGATGTGGAGATGGAGCCGGATACTAACCATTTTGCCGTCCTTTTAAAAAAAACGGTGGTCAGAGAGGTGGAAGATCCGGATATCGAGATGCTGAAAGAAGAGGCTGTCAAGTACAAGAAAGCCCCGAAATTTGATGATATTATCTCGATCCCGCTGGAAACCAAACAATTCGGGCGTATCGCGGCCCAAACGGCCAAGCATGTGATCCGGCAGGGTATCCGCGAGGCCGAGCGGGGACAGCAGCTGATCGAATTCCAGCGCCGGAATCAGGAGCTGATCACCGCGCTGATCACCCGTATCGACCCGCGCTCCGGCGCGGCGACATTGGAGATCGGCCGCAGTGAGGCGGTGCTGCCGAAAAATGAGCAGCTACCGGATGAAACGCTCCAGGAGGGTGCCCGGGTCAAGGTGTTTGTCGTCGACGTCAAGGAGGGCGACCGCGGCCCGCGGATATTGATCTCCCGCACCCATCCGGGATTGGTCAAGCGGATGTTTGAGCTGGAGGTCCCGGAGATATTCGACGGAACGGTGGAAATCAAAGCCATCTCCCGGGAGGCCGGCTCACGTACCAAGATGGCGGTCTCGGCCAAGGATGAAAACGTCGACGCGGTCGGCGCCTGTATCGGTCCGCGGGGCGCCCGGGTAAACGGGATCGTGGAGGAACTGGGCGGCGAAAAGATCGATATCATGGAATACAGCGAGGATCCGGGTACCTTCATCAGCGCGGCGCTGTCGCCGGCCAAGGTGCTGTCGGTGGATGTGGACCCCGAAGGCGGCCGCAGCTGCAAGGTCGTGGTGCCGGACAACCAGCTGTCCCTCGCCATCGGTAACCGGGGACAAAACGCCCGGCTCGCCGCCAAACTCACCGGCTGGAAGATCGACATCCAGCCGGAATCGGCCCCATAGACAAAGCCCCATAGACAAACGCTCTGCGTTTGCCACAGCGCAGCCGATAGTGAACAGGTAATGCGTATTATTAATTTTCAATTCTCAATTACCCCGGAGGTGCCATTATGCCGCCGAAACAAAAACATGTGCCGCTGCGCAAATGCCTTGGCTGCGGGGAGATGAAGCCGAAACGGGAGCTGATCCGGGCGGTACGGCCTCCTGAGGACGCCCCCGAAAGGGAGATTTCCATCGACCTTATCGGTAAAAAGCCGGGGCGCGGCGCTTATCTCTGCCGCAGCAGGGATTGCCTCAAAGCCGCCCGGAAGGCGAAACGGTTAGAACGGGCTTTTGCCTGCCAGATTCCGGCTGAGGTATATGAACGGTTGGAAGCCGAAATGGCCGCCGCTGAGGAAGAACATGCCGATGAGTGAACAAGCGGGCCAAGCGTTCCGGGCGATTCACGGATTATTGGGAATGGCGCGGAGATCCGGCCACCTGATCATGGGCTTCGACGCGGCGGCGGGGCTGATCACCCAGAAAAAGGCGAAATTGATACTGCTGGCGTCGGATATCTCCCCGAAAACAGAAAAAGAGTTACGGTTTGCCGCGTCAAAAGCTGAAAACGAATTGGTCTGGCTGCGACTAACGGCAACAAAAGACGAATTAGCCGCCGCGCTGGGATTAAAAAAGCCAATAGGCATCATAGCCATAGACGACAACGGATTCGCTAACGCGGTTATAACGCGTTTTAACGATAAATCTAATCACTAATCACTAATCACTACCCACTGATCACTGCTTGGAGGAATGACCCCATATGATGATAAAATACCGGGTGAACGAGGTCGCGAAGGACCTGGAACTGCAGAGCAAGGAAATTATCGCGCTGCTGGCCGGGTTTTCCGACACGCCCAAAAAGAGCGTCACCGCGCTGGAAGAGGATGAATTGAATTTCATCTTCGAGCATTATATCCAAAAATTCCAGCGGGATAACCTCGACGCTTATTTTGCCGAGGCCAATGACCGGCGGGACGCGGCGGCGGCGGAGCGGAAAGCGGCGAAGCAGGCGAAGGAAGCCGAAGCGGCGGCAAAAGCGGCCGCGGCTGCCGAAGAAGCCGCAATGGCCAAACAGGCGGCAAAAGCGGCGGCAAAAGGCCCGGCCGGCGGAAAACCCGCCGCGAAATCCGGGGCAAAATCCGCGCCAAAGCCCGCACCGGGGCCGATGGTGATGCCGGCCGGGGCCAAACCGATCATGCCGGGGATGCAACCGAAGAAGAAGGTCGGCGGGCCGGCGCCGGCCCGCCAGCCGGTGGAGCGCCGGACGGTGGATACCCGGGCTGGCCAGACCAATGTCGGCAATAAATATGACGAGCGTTTCGACGCGCTGGCCCAGGCCTCCAACCGGGTGGGCCGCAACACCGCCAACGCCTCCAATAAACAGAAGATCACCCAGAAATCCCAGCAATACCGCAAGCCCACCCCCCGCCGGGAGACCGAATCCGAGCGGCTGCGCCGGATCGCCCAGGAGCGCAAGGCCAAGCATATGACCATCACGGTCGGCGAGATGATCACCGTCGGCGAGCTGGCCACCCGTTTAAAGGCCACCTCGGCGGAGGTTATAAAGAAATTGATGATCCTCGGGGTCATGGCCACCGTCAATCAGGAGGTGGATTTCGACACCGCCTTCTTAGTCGCCGCCGAATTTCACGCCAAAGCCGAGCGGGAGGTGGTGGTCACTATCGAGGAGCGGATTATCGACGATTCCACCGACGAGACTGCCGACCTGTCCCCCCGCGACCCGATCGTGGTGGTGATGGGCCACGTCGACCACGGCAAGACCTCGCTCCTCGACGCCATCCGCAAGACCCGGGTCACCGAGGGCGAAGCCGGCGGCATCACCCAGCATATCGGCGCCTACCGCGCCGAAGTAAACGGCCAGAACATCACCTTCTTAGACACCCCGGGCCACGCCGCCTTCACTGCCATGCGCGCCCGGGGCGCCCAGGCCACCGATATCGCGATCCTGGTCATCGCCGCCGACGACGGCATCATGCCGCAGACAATTGAGGCGATCAACCACGCCAAGGCCGCCGAGGTCGCCATACTCGTGGCGATCACCATGATGGATAAGCCCGAGGCCAACCCCGAAAAGATCAAGCAGCAGCTGACCGAGCACGGCTTAGTCGTGGAGGAATGGGGCGGAGACGTGATCTGTGTCCCGGTATCGGCCAAAACCGGTTTGGGCATGGATAAGCTGCTGGAATCTGTATTGCTGGTCGCCGAGGTGCAGGAACTCCGGGCCAATCCCGACCGGGCTGCCAAGGGCACGGTGGTGGAAGCGCGGTTGGATAAAGGCCGCGGCCCGATCGCCACGGTATTGGTACAGAACGGCACCCTCCGCTCCGGCGATATCCTCGTCGCCGGCACCGCTGTCGGCCGGATCCGGGCAATGACTGACGATCTCGGCCGGAAATTGGAGGCCGCCGGACCGTCGGTACCGGTGGAAATTATGGGTCTCGACAGCGTGCCGGTAGCCGGCGACGTATTCAACGCCGTCACCGACGAAAAGCTGGCCCGGGAATTGGTGGAGCAGCGCAAAACCTCCGCCCGGGAGGAGATTTTCAAGCTGTACGAAAAGGTCACCTTAGACAACCTGTTCGATCAGCTGCAGCAGGGCGAGATGAAGGAGCTCAAAATCATCGTCAAGGCCGACGTCCAGGGTTCGGTCGAGGCACTGAAGCAGTCGTTAGAGAAATTGGTCAACGAGGAGGTGCGGGTCCGGGTGATCCACGGCGCGGTGGGCGCGGTATCCGAGAACGACGTCATGCTGGCCGCCACCTCCAACGCCATCATCGTCGGCTTCAACGTGCGCCCCGAACCGCTGGCCCAGACCGCCGCCGATCTGGCGTCGGTGGATATGCGGATGTATCGGGTCATCTATGACTGCATCGAGGAGATAAGCGACGCGATGAAGGGGATGCTGTCGCCCAAAACCCGGGAGATCATGCACGGCCGGGTGGAGGTCCGGGCGGTCTACAAGATTACCAATGTCGGCATCATCGCCGGCTGCTATATCTTAGACGGCCACGTCTACCGCAACGACCTGCTGCGGGTGGTCCGGGACGGCATCATCATCGCCGACGACAAGATGATCTCTCTGAAACGCTTCAAGGACGACGTCCGCGATGTGGCCCAGGGCTACGAATGCGGCATCGGCTTGGAAAAATTCAAGGATATCAAGGAAGGCGATATCTTTGAGACGTATATAATAGAAGAATACAGAGATTAGTTGACAGTTGACAGTTGACAGTTGACAGTTATCGACGGCATTTTATTACTTCCATGTGAAACAAATGCTGCATTAATTTTCAATTTTCAATTTTCAATTTTCAATTAGGAAACGGAGTTTCCTGTGTACCATGTCCCCCCTCTCGACCGGCTGATCGAGCAGCTGGAACGGCTGCCGGGTATCGGTCACAAATCCGCCTGCCGGCTGGCGTTTCATCTGCTCAACACCGGGGAGAAGAACGCCGGCGATTTCATTGATGCCATCCGGGACGCCCGGGAACGCATCCGCGAATGCGAGATCTGCTGCAACCTGACCGACCAGCCCCTCTGCCCGGTCTGCCGCAACGAATCCCGGGATACCGCGGTGATCTGCGTGGTGGAGGACGCCCAGGATGTGTCGGCGTTTGAGCGCACCCGGGAATTCCAGGGGCTGTATCACGTTCTCCACGGCGCTATCTCGCCGATGGACGGGATCGGCCCCGACCGGCTGCGGATCAAACAGCTGCTCCACCGGGCCGCCGACGAACGGGTGCGGGAGATCATCATGGCCACCAATCCCACGGTGGAGGGGGAGGCCACCGCCATGTATCTGGCGAAATTGCTGAAACCCTTCGGCGTGCTGACCACCCGGCTGGCCTACGGAATGCCGGCGGGCGGCGACCTGGAATATGCCGACGAGGTGACGCTGCGGCGGTCGTTGGAAGGCAGAAATGAAATGTGATAATCCGCACATACACAAAAATAAATCCCGCGGTGGGACGCGGAATTTATTTTTGTCTGCGCTATAACACATACAGATACTACAATTAGAGTACCCCGTAATCAGCAGAAACGGACCTTGTACATTCTCTTTAAGAGAAGCCCTACGGTTCCACCACAATCGTCTTATTTTCCAGTTGATACTCATAACTTTTATCTCCAACCGAAAAGGCGGCAAAAACATAAAGCGTATAATTTCCGGGCTTTTTCGGGGTGAAGACGGTTGTTTCGCGCATATCCACCCCGGCAGCCATATAGTCGCCAACTCCTGCGGCATCCGGCATGAATAGCACTCCTTCTTCAGCGACTGCCACATAGACAAATTGAAGCCTCCGGGTGACCCGGAAAGAGCGCCACGCGCGGTTTTCCAATGTCGCGATGACGGTGACCGTCTCCCCGGCCTTCATCCGTTCCGGCACATCGGTGCAGCTCAGGGTAAACGCCCCCTCATCCGGCAAAATGAGATTATCCGGCAAATACCGGATGAGTAATATCAATACAATCAACCCGCATCCGATAAAAATCAAATATTTTTTCTTAGCCACAAAACACTCCTCCTTTTGACCGTATTGTATAAAATTATCATATCCTTGTCAATATTATCTCCGCTAAAATAATTTTCAATTTTCCATTTTCAATTCGAACGGAGTGAGCCCGTGCCTGACAAAAAAACCGGCCTTAAAACCATCGCGTCCAACAAAAAAGCCTACCATGACTATTTCGTGGAGGAATCCCTTGAAGCCGGCATCGAATTAGTCGGCACCGAGGTGAAATCTCTGCGGGCCGGCGGGGTCAACCTCCGGGATTCCTGGTGCGCGGTGGCGGGCGGCGAGATGTTCGTCAACGGGATGCATATCAGCCCCTATGAGCACGGCAACATCTTCAACCGGGATCCGGTGCGGGTGCGGCGGCTGCTGCTGCACAAGCGGGAGATCATGCGGCTGTTCGCCGCGGTTAAACAGGACGGGATGGCGATAGTCCCGCTGTCGCTGTATTTCAAAGGCTCCCGGGTCAAGCTGCAGGTCGGGTTGTGTAAAGGCAAAAAGCTCTATGACAAGCGGGAGGACGCGGCGCGCAGGGATATGAAACGCGAGGCCGACCGGACAATGAAAGAGCGGCGGGCATAATCATTTATGCAAAAACCGCATGATACAGCCATTTTTGGGTGGATCATGCGGTTTTTCGGAAGGTTTTTGGGCTTGTTTTCAAGTGGAATTACTATAGTCATGCATCTGCGCATACATCTTCGGCGATACGCCAAAGTGTTTTTTGAACATCCGTGAGAAATTATAAATATCCGCGTACCCTGACCGGATAGCGGCGATGTTGACCGGGCAGCGTTCGGTTGCCAGCAGCTCCGCCGCGTGTTTCATCCGCACGTCGGTGAGATAGGCCTGGGGGGACATGCCGATATACCGGCGGAAAGCGGTGCTGAAATATCCCCGGCTGACATGCATGTCCCGGGCCAGCTGTTCCACCGTGATCGGCAGGTGGAAATTGGAATCAATATAATATTTCACCTGGGTGATGAAATCCACCGTTTCATTGACCGCGTTGGTGCCAAATTGGTGCAGCAACGCCAGCAGCTCATAGATTTTCCCGCAGACATACAGCTCTTTGCCGCAGGGGATCTTGTCGGCGTCTTTTAATGCCCGGAAAATATGGTCGGCCTGGGGCAGGTCGATCAGCACCCGGCTGCCCAGCACCGGCACGTCCAGCGTGGTCTCAAACCCGGCCCAGACATAGTGCCAGGGATCGTCCGCGCCGGTGCGGTGGCTCATCACCTCCCCCGGATATAAGATCGCCAGCTGCCCTTTGGCGGCGGGATAATCCTGCCCGTTGATCCGGAAGGTGCCGGTCCCGGACAGAACATAGTGCAGCAGATAATGCGACCGGTAAAACGGTCCCGCCTTATCCGCGCCGGAACAGATCTCCTCCCCGGCCTCCCGGGGATTGACGTCCCGCAGATATTTATTGATCAGCCAGACCGGACGGCTGCCCACTAAAAAACACCGCCTTTTTTGAATGCTCAGTGCTGAATGCTTAATTCGGGTTTCTATGAGTTGAGAGGACATTTAGACAAAATATATTTTATTGTGAATCAGTAGTTTTGCCATAAATTCTTACTCTTATAGCACATTATAACATAACAAAACAACAAGTGCAATTACCAAATATACTGTTATTTCGCTATGGTAATATATTTTTATTTATTTTATAATGAGGATAAGCACTAAGTTCATCCTCAATTCCGCATTCCGCATTCTCAAAAAGGGGGCTGCCTTATGAAACACATCCGCACATTAACCGGGTTGCTGATAGTCTTGGTATTGCTGTTCAGCGTGTCCTGCAATATGCGAACCACCGACTCTATTTCAGGAGGAGACAACATGAATCTGCGTATGACCGCCGCCGTTGACAGCGCCATCTCGCTGACCTGGGACGCGGTTCCGGGCGCCGACGGGTATAACCTGTACAACGGCTCCACCAAAATCAACGCGTCGCCGATCACGGAAAATTTTTACTGCGTGATCGGGCTTCCGCAAAACACCTTTTATTCCTTCACCATCGCCCCTGTCACAGGCGGGGTTGAGGGAACGCGGAGCGACGTTTACTACGCCGCGACTAAGAGTATGCGCCATACCGGGCCGGTCCTGCCCTCCGGAACGGGCAAGGCGACGATGCCTTACAGCGATATCGCCATCAACATGGAATATATCGGCCCGGCCATGTCCGATCCGGATTATTTCTACTGGTGCGTTTCGCCTATTGAGGATGACGAGGGCCGGACCCACCTGTTTGTCTCCCGCTGGCCGCGGACGGCTAACGGGATGGGCGACTGGAAGGTGACCTGCGAGGTCGCCCATTGCGTCGGCGACAGCCCGGAGGGGCCGTTTACGGTATCCGACGTCGCGCTGTCCAATGCGAATATCCCGAGACCCCAGTTCGCGCCGCATAACGTCCGGGTCAAGCAGATCGACGGGCTGTACTGCTTGATCTATATCACCCAGGGCGGGCCGCTGCAGAAGGACCAGAAGGTCTGTCTCGCCACCTCCGCCAGCCTGTACGGGCCGTGGACATTGCAGGGCGAGAAGGGCGACGGCGTAGTGGTGCAAGCCAGCACCACCGGCTGGACCGCCAACTCGCTGCTCGGCACCGATAACCCGGATATCATCAAGATCAAGGACGAATATTTCATCTATTTCAAGGCCGGGCTGGATTTCGGCTCCACCCGCTACGGCTACGCCGTGTCGAGCGAGCTGACCAAAGGCTATGTCAAAAGTGAGCAGCCGATCACCGACAACCTGACCTATATTGAGGACACCACCGCTTTTGAGATGGACGGCAAAATCTATCTGCTGACCACCGACAACTTTGGCGGCAACACCGGCGTCCAGGGGTACGGTATCCTCTGGGAATCCGACGACGGGCGTTCTTTCAAGCTGGCCGACGCTAAAGTGGGGTTCGGGCTGCTGACCGACTACACCGCCGTCCCGCCCTACGCCACCGCGCCTTACGAAGGCCAGCGCAAATTCGAGCGGCCGGCCATCCTGATGCGGGACGGCAAGCCGGCCTATTTCTATGCCGCCGCCGGGCTCAACCTGTTCGGGCATAACGCCACCAACAACTTAGTCTGCAAAATCTACGACGGCCCGGCCGACACCAGCCCGAAACAGGCGGTCATCACCTTCAATGCCGGCGGCGGGAGCGGCAGTATGCCGGACGGCAGCGCGCTGCACGGCGCAAATTACGCTATCCCGGCCTGCGGGTTTACCCGGCCCGGCATGATCTTCGACGGCTGGACCGCCTCCGGCGCGGTGGTGGGAGGTTTTGCCGATTTGGGTACGGTAAAGTATATCATCGGCGACGTCACCCTCACCGCGAAGTGGAAATGAGGGGTGGCGAAATGAAAAATATGGTATCAATCAAAATATTGGGTATTTTCCTGTCCGCCGCTTTGCTGCTGTGTCAGCCGCTTTCTATCGGCGTTATCAACGCCGCCGCCGCGCCCGGGTCGGGCGATGATCTGATGATATGGCATAACACCCCCGCAACCGTTCCGGCCGATATCCGGGATCAATACAGCTGGGCGGCAGAAGCCAGCCCGATCGGCAACGGCAGTCTGGGCGCGATGGTGTACGGCGGGGTCGGCAGCGAGACGCTGCTGATCAACGAAAATACCCTCTGGTCCGGCGGACCGGGGGCGTCCCTGGGTTACAACGGCGGCAATAAGGGACTGCCGGCCACCAATAAGATGCAGCTCAATCTGGCGCGCCAGCGGTTACAGGATGCCGGGAACGGCGCGTTGTCATGGGACACCGAATCGGCGCTGCGCAACTACCTGACCGGCGATACCGCCGCTTTCGGCGCCTATCAGGAGCTGGGGCTGCTGCGGATCAGCGACAGCCCGCTGAGTGAGCTGGAAACCGTCATCAAAAACATCCACTCCAACGCCGGCGTGGCCTGGCAGGGGGCCGAGGGGCTGGACCGCCTGTTCGACGGCAGCTCCAATACCAAATGGTGCGCGCCCAAATCCCCGTCCGCCGCCGATCCGATCTGGATCCAATGGGAATACGGCGGCGCGGTCACCGCTGACAGCTACCGCATCGCCACCGCCAACGATGTGGTGGGGCGCGATCCGAAGTCCTGGAAACTGTTCGGCTCCAATATCAGCGCCGGCGGGCCGTTCACGGTGATCGACAATCAACCCGACTATCTCCTGCCCGAAGCCCGCCGGACGGCGGTGACTATTACTATCGCCAACCCGGCGCCGTATAAATATTACCGGTTGGAGATCTACGCCAACAAAGGCGACAGCATGACCCAGCTGTCCCAATTCCTGCCGTTAGGCGACTTCAACCGCAGCACAGCAAAACCGCCTGAGACAACATACACCGACTATTCCCGCAGCCTCGATCTCAAGACCGGCATCGTGACGGTCAAATATACCGCCGGCGGGACGCAATATACCCGCGAATATTTCGTCAGCGCGCCGGACAATCTGCTGGCGGTGCGGATATCGGCGGATAAACCCGGCGCGATCTCGGCCTATGTCGGTATCGAATCCCGGCGGCAGAAAAGCGATACTTTCGTCTCCGCGGGAGACGGCATCTCGGAGAATACCGTCACCCTGACCGGCCAGCCGGACGACCAGCGACCCGACGGGCTGCATTTTATCTCTCAAGCCCGGGTGATCCCCGAAAACGGCTCGCTTTCGGCTACCAGCATGACCCTGCGGGTACAAAACGCCGACGCGGTCACCATTCTGATGACGGCAGGGACCAATTACCGGCCCTGCTATGACGGCTCCTACGACTATTTTGCCGATAGAGAAACCGCTTTTACGGCGGTGCGCAGCCGGATGACCGCCGCGGCGGGAAAAAGCTATACCGCGCTGCGGGCGGCCCATACAGCCGACTACTCTTCCCTGTTCGACCGCGTCCATTTGACGTTGGACGGTGTCACCATGCCGGCCAAAACCACCGCCGCATTAGTCAGCGGGTACGGCGGCGGCAATACGGCGAATGAGAACCGCTATCTGGAGCTACTGTATTATCAATTTGCGCGATACCTGTTGATTTCCTCCTCCCGCGGGGCCGGCAGTTCCCGGAGCCTGTGGAGCTGGGGCATGACGCAAGCGAATCAAGGCTACAGCGCCGACGGTATAGACGCCGCCGGAATGCTGGCGCAAACCGGCAAGCTGCCGGAGTGCCGGCAGCCGGCGATGGCGTATATCCGCTCATTGGCATCGAACGGCCGGAAGACGGCGGCATATTATCACGCCAAATCCGACGGCACCGACGTGCGGGGCTGGACGGTATACGGCGCGGCCAATCTCTGGGGCTATACCGCGCCCGGCGGTTATGCGGCGGGGTTCTATACGCCGGATTCCGGCGCCAAGCTGGCGCTGGCGGTATGGGAATATTATCAGGATAATCCGGACAAGACATTTTTGGAACAGCACTACCAATTGCTGCTCGACGCGGCGCTGTTCTGGGTGGATAATCTGTGGGCTGACGCGGAAAGCGGGACATTGGTTGCCAACCCTGCCGTCCGGTCACAGCCTTATGGCTCCGGCGATCACGCGGTGATCGACCGGTTGTTCAAAGCGGTTATCGACGCCGCCGGAATTCTCGGCAGATCCGGCGACGCCGCTGTTGCGGAGATTCGTACCGCGGGGGAAAAATTGCTCCCGTCGAACACAGGGGAAGGCGCTGACCCGTGGTTCGACGTCCTCGCGCGGGCCGGCGGCAATCTGCTTTCGGCGGGTAACGGGTTATCGGATAACGGGTTATCGCATAACGGGTTGTCAGTATACGACAACTATGCGGCGGCAGCGGCGATGTATCAAACCCTGTTCTCCCTGCGCGGCGATATTGACGGCGACGGGCATGTCAGGATCGACGACGCGCGGCTGCTGCTCCAGCATTTGGTGGGGAAAAGGCTGCTGACGCCGGCGCAATACGCGGCGGCCGATATAAACCGTGACGGAAAAGTCGATATTTCTGACGTACGGTGGCTGTTGCAGTATCTGGTCGGAAAAATAACATGGTAACGATACGGAGGATATGACATGATCTTTTTTAATTTCAAAAAACTGCTGGCGGCCACGGTCGCGCTGCTGATATTGGCCGGAATGGTTACCGTTATGCAATTCGCGCGGGCACAAGAGGATGAAAAACCCTTTGTAGCCGGTGACGTCAACGGCAACGGTGAGGTGGATATCGGCGACGCGCGGTTGGTACTGCAGCATTTGGTGGATAAAATAACCCTGACCGGACGGGATCTGATCGCCGCCAATGTGGACGGCAAAGGGGTCAGCATCTCCAGCGCCCGGCTGATCCTGCAATATTTAGTGGACAAGATAGACGGCTTCCCCGGCGCGGAAAAGCCGCCGGAACCGCCTGATCCGCCGGAACCTGTTACCGCGGTCAATCCGGTTATCGAAGCGGCGGATTATGACGCAGCAAAGCTGACCGGCGGCGCCGCGCCGAATGATCTGGCGGCGGATTTCACTTCGATAGGGGGCCATTTTATGGCGGGCGACTATTTGGTGTATCAGGATATTGATTTCGGCGAGGGTGAATGCACCGCCCTGATGATGCTGATCTCATCCAAAATGAATCAATCGGGCGGTATCATCGACGTGTTTGTTGACGAGGCGGTTCCGACGAAATTTATCGCCATAATCCATCCGCCGGGTAAATTCGGGGACGAAAGGGCGTTTTATGAGTGCTACGCCCCGCTGGAGCAGGCCGTTTCCGGCGTCCATGATGTGATCCTGTCCTTTAATGACGATATGGAGATCCATATCGACTGGTTCAAATTCTCCGCCTATGACGGCACCGAAACCAAGGCCGAAAAGGATGCGCGGATGGCCTGGTGGCG
>Ga0123353_10009450_pt1 | contig 13468 bp, 14 predicted proteins | sample TergutLab28metaG_3_FD_92763 | JGI IMG/M metagenome (GOLD analysis project Ga0123353, IMG submission 92763) | Labiotermes labralis P3 segment gut microbial communities from Petit-Saut dam, French Guiana - Lab288 P3 | ecosystem: Host-associated > Arthropoda: Insects > Digestive system > Gut ... | reverse complement strand
GACAAGGCGCGCATACGCTGCCAGGTCTCTGCAGCGCACACAAAAGATGAGTTGGACTTCGCGGTCAACCAGTTCGGGATAGTAAAAAGGGAATTTTCGTTGTAGGAATATACATTATATTTGCCATTTTTACCAATCTATGCTATGATACGGAAAATGCCTTGCGGCGCGTGCCGCGGAGTTTGTCTATGTAGTCGTCGCGGGCAGCGGCGGTTTCAATAGAGTATATTTTACAGGAGGAAAGATAGATGAAAAAAATTCTTGCGATTTTGCTGGCCCTTGTTATGGTATTCGCTTTGGTAGCCTGCGGCGGTGACACCGGCGGCGGCACTTCCGGCAGCAGCACCGGCGGCGACAGTTCCGGCGGCGACAGTTCCGGCGGCGACAGTTCCGGCGGCGGCGACAGTTCCGGCGGAAGCCAGGCTTCGGGCGGGATCGAGCTGGTGCTTATCACAGACCTTGGCACGATCGACGACAGGTCGTTCAACCAGGGTTCGTGGGAAGGCCTTGTGCAGTATGCGGAAGAGCATGGCATCGGCCACGACTACATCCAGCCGGCGGCACAGAGCGACGACGACTATCTCAACGCGATCGACCTTGCAGTACAAATGGGCGCGAAAGTCATTGTGACGCCGGGATTCCTGTTTGAGGTCCCGATATTTACTGCGCAGAGCACATACCCGAATGTCAAGTTCATACTGATTGACGGTACGCCTCACTCCGGCGACTACAACCCTGTTATCGCCAGCAACACCGTCGGCGTCACATACGCCGAGGAGCAATCAGGATTCCTCGCGGGTTATGCCGCCGTAATGGCGGGTTACACGAAGCTTGGCTTCATGGGCGGTATGGCAGTCCCCGCCGTCGTGCGTTTCGGCCACGGTTACGTCCAGGGCGCTGAGCTCGCCGCTCAGGAACTTGCGCTTGCCGACGGCGCAATCACTTTGAACTACTACTACACAGGCGTGTTCTGGCCGCTTCCGGAGATCCTTACGATGTCTTCGGCATGGTATAACGACGGTATCGAGGTCATCTTCGCCGCCGGCGGAGCGATCTTCGACTCGATATTCCCGGCTGCCGAGCAAGCGGGCAAGTATGCGATCGGCGTCGACGTTGACCAATCCAACCTGTCGCCGGCCGTTATCACAAGCGCTATGAAACAACTGTCGAAGTCGGTTTACGACAAAATTTCCGAATTCTATAACGGCACATTCCCGGGCGGCCAGCATGTCGTATATGACGCTGCAAACGGCGGCGTAGGCCTTCCGATGAACAACTCGAGGCTCGGAAGCTTCGGTCAGGCGCAATATGACGCGATTTATGCAAAACTCGCGAGCGGCGCCGTCAGAGTAGACGACGACATCAGCATCGACCCTGACCAGCTCCCCGCCTCAAAGGTCGTCGTTAACTACCTGCGATAGTCTGCCTGGTTTTGCAGCTCGGATTAATAGTTAATATTGTATAAGCAGTGATGGCGGGAGGCGCATAATAATCGACTCCCGCCATTGCAAGAATGGTGAGGCAGGTGGTAGTTCAGTTGGAAACGGTCATCGAAATGCGCAACATCACAAAGATATTCCCCGGCATTATCGCTAACGACAATGTGTCGCTCGATCTGAGGCGCGGTGAGATACACGCCATGCTGGGTGAAAACGGCGCGGGCAAATCCACTTTGATGAGCATATTATTCGGACTATACGGCGCAGATGAAGGCACAATCCTGAAAAACGGAGAGGTCGTCGATATCCGCGGCCCCAACGACGCGACGAAACTCGGGATCGGGATGGTCCACCAGCATTTCAAGCTGGTACATAACTTCACTGTGCTTGAGAATATCGTATTAGGCGTAGAATCGACGAGAAACGGGTTTCTTCGGATGGACGAGGCTAAGGCAAAAGTCCTGGAGTTGTCTGAGCAGTACGGGCTGGCAATCGACCCGGACGCGTATATCTCAGACATTACCGTCGGAATGCAGCAGCGCGTCGAGATACTCAAAATGCTATATCGTGAAAATGAGATATTGATCTTCGACGAACCGACCGCCGTGCTCACGCCGCAGGAGATCGATGAGCTCATGGGCATCATGAAAGGACTTGTCTCCGAGGGAAAGTCCATTCTCTTTATTACTCACAAACTTGCTGAGATAAAGCGCGTCGCGGACAGGTGCACCGTGCTCAGAAAGGGGCGGCTGATCGGGACGGTAGACGTGGAGTATACAGACGTCGAGCAGCTCTCGGAGATGATGGTCGGTAGGAAAGTCAGCCTTGTTGTAGATAAAACCGACAGCGAACCGGCAGAAGTCGTTCTTGAAGTCGCCGGGCTGACTGTCCGGAACAGGATAAGCGGGAAGTCGGTTGTAAACGACGTCTCGTTTAAAGTGCAAGCAGGAGAAATAGTTTGCATAGCGGGAATAGACGGTAACGGGCAGAGCGAGCTTATTTATGCGCTGACCGGCATTCAGCACGCGGACGAGGGTTCGATACATCTTGACGGAAAAGAGATTATCAGGTCCGCTATCCGCCGCCGGAGTAAAGCTGGTATGGCGCATATCCCTGAGGACAGGCACCGTCACGGGTTGATCCTCGACTTTAACCTGGCGTTCAACCTTGTGTTGCAGTCATACTACAAGAAGCGGTTCCAGAGGCGCGGTTTTTTACGTTATAACGAGATATATCGTTATGCCGACGAGCTTATCGAGCGGTTCGACATCCGCAGCGGTCAGGGAGCGAGATCGATCACGAGGAGCATGTCGGGAGGAAATCAGCAAAAAGCTATCGTCGCGCGCGAGATTGACCGGCAGCCGCGGCTTCTTGTTGCGGTACAGCCGACCCGCGGGCTTGACGTCGGCGCGATCGAGTATATCCATAAGCAGCTGATCAAAGAACGCGATTCCGGCGCGGGCGTCCTGCTCGTTTCATTGGAACTCGAAGAAGTTATGAATGTGAGCGACCGGATACTGGTCATATATGAGGGGCAGATAGTGGCGAACGTCAAGCCGGATGAAGTTACGCTTCAGGAGCTGGGGTTATATATGTCGGGCTCCAAGAGAGGCGCCGGGTTGGATGGGCCGTCAGAAGGGGGGCAGTCCGCATGAAAAGAACGCAGCGCTTCCTCTATGTAATGGGCGGCATGAACGCGCTTTCATCAGTGCTCGCGGTCGTCGTAGGCCTGATTGCGGGGTTCATAATCCTGCTGGTATCAGATCCGTCGCAAGCGGTCGCCGGTTTCGTCACCATACTTACCGGAGGCGTTTCTGATTTATTTAACTTCGGCATGGTGCTCTATTACGCGACGTCAATTATACTTACCGGTTTGTCCGTCGGTTTTGCGATGAAAACCGGGCTGTTCAATATTGGCGCTTCGGGGCAGTTCACATTCGGAATGTACGCGTCGATCCTGGTGGCGGTGCATTTTACGTTCCTGCCTGATTTTCTGCGCTGCATAGCCGCGCTGTTTGGCGGAATGCTCGCGGGGGCGATTTGGGGTCTGCTTCCGGGGGTGCTGAAGGCTCTTCGTAATGTGCACGAGGTCATTTCATGCATTATGATGAACTATATAGGGATGTACCTCGTAAACCACCTGATTGTCGCTACCGACGTTTATGACTTGTTCAGGAACATGACCGTCAGGGTCCCGGCTGAAGCGAATCTGCCTTCGCTGGGGCTTAACACCTTGTTTTCTGTCACGAACGAGCATGGCGGCGTGCGCGCTTCGAGCGTAGGCAGCGGAATCGTCATAGCGATAGTTGTTTGTATTGTAGTCTATATCATACTGGAAAAAACGAAGTTCGGATACGAGCTGAAATCTTGCGGGTTTAACCGAGAGGCGGCGCGTTATGCCGGTATCAACGAGAGCCGCGGCGTCATTCTGTCGATGACGATAGCCGGGGCGCTCGCGGGTCTTGGCGGGGCGTTGATCGCGCTGTCAGGGACAGGCAAGGGGATCGCGGTCGTCGACGTACTTGCGGGAGAAGGTTTCCAGGGTATTCCGATATCGCTGCTGGGTTTGAACAATCCAATAGGGATAATGTTCTCGGGAACCTTGATAGCCTACCTGACGCAGAGCGGTTTCCTTCTGCAGCGGCACGGGTTCGCGCCTGAAGTCATAGAGATAATCATCGCCGTCATTATTTACTTCTCAGCGCTGGCGCTGCTGCTGAAAGGGTTTGTGCAGTTTATCCTTCGCGAAAAGAAAGAGGCGCTGATAGAGGCGGCGGACGATGATGTGCCATCGGACGATGATGTGCCATCGGAGGATGATGCACCGCCGGAGGATACGGCTAAAAGCGGCGAAGGCGATAACCCGGAAGGGGGTGACGCGTAGTGGAAGGCGACTCCTTGATATTCTTTATAGTCCAGCAAATGATGTACTTCTCGATCCCTCTGCTTGTTGTAGCGCTTGGAGGCATGTTCTCGGAGCGCAGCGGCGTCGTCAACATTGCGCTTGAAGGTATCATGATAATCGGCGCGTTCACGGGCGTTCTGTTCCTCTTCTACGCTCAGGACCATGCCGGAGGCGGGGAAGCGGCTTTGAAAATCCACCCGCAGGCCATGCTGATTATCGCACTTTTGATATCGGCAACAAGCGGAATCATTATCTCGCTCTCTCACGCTTACGCGTCGGTCCAAATGAAAGCCAGCCAGGTCATAAGCGGTACCGCGATCAATATGTTCGCGCCGGCTTTTGCGGTCTACGTCGCGCGGACGATCCGCACGGTGCAGCAGGTGCCGTTCTTCAACTGGTTCTTTATCGACTCTGTGCCTACTTTAGGCAATATTCCGGTGATCGGGGCGCTTTTCTTCCAAAGAACGTACATAACGACATACATAGGGTTCATTATACTGATAGTCGCATGGATCGTGCTATATAAGACCCCGTTCGGGCTGAGGCTGCGCGCCTGCGGCGAACACCCGCAAGCCGCGGATTCAGTTGGTATCAACGTATATAGGATGCGTTACGCAGGCGTTATGATCTCGGGTGCGCTTGCCGGTATAGGCGGCCTTGTGTTCGTCGTTCCGACGTCGATTACATTCGACTCGAGCGTCGCGGGATACGGCTTCCTGGCGCTCGCCGTTTTGATTTTCGGGCAGTGGAAACCAGGCAGGATATTGTTTGCGGCTTTTTTCTTCGGGCTCATGAAGACGATATCCGTAACATACTCGAGCATCCCGTTCCTGACGGCCCTGTCGATCCCAAGCGTGGTGTACAAGATGATCCCGTTCCTCGCGACATTGATCGTCCTGGCATTCACCTCGAAGAGGTCGATGGCGCCAAGGGCGTCCGGGGTACCATATGATAAAGGAACGCGGTAAGTGTAAAGTGTAAAGTGTAAAGTGTAAAGTGTGTGGGGGCGACCGTCCCCGGTCGCCCGCGCAGGAGGAGGGGAGAGGGTATGAAGCCTTTTTATCACATAGGAATGGATGACAGCCATGGCGCCGGGTATGTGATACTGCCGGGCGATCCGGGGCGTGTCGAGAAAATTGCCATGCATCTGGACGAGCCGCGTTTTCACAGCCAAAACAGGGAGTATACGACCTGGCTGGGGAAACTCAAGGGCCAGACGGTAATGGTAATGTCCACAGGCATGGGCGGACCGTCAACTGCGATCGCTGTCGAAGAGCTTTTCCAGACCGGCGTACACACATTTATCCGTGTGGGGACGTGCGGGGGAATGGCGGACAAGGTCATCGGAGGCAACGTTGTTATTGCGACAGGCGCGATCCGGCAGGACGGGACCAGCAAGGAGTATGTGCCGATCGAGTTTCCCGCGATCGCCGATATCTCGGTCACGAACGCGCTCATTCAAGGCGCGAAGAACCTTGGAATACCGTGGCACGCCGGTGTGGTGCAATGCAAGGACTCCTTTTACGGACAGCATTCACCGGACAGGATGCCTCTGGGTTATGAACTCAAGGACAAATGGCAGGCATGGATCAAGGCGGGTTGCCTTGCTTCGGAAATGGAAAGCGCCACATTGTATATAGTCGCGCAAATCCTGGGCGCGAAAGCGGGCTGTGTCCTGAACGTCGTCTGGAACCAGGAGCGCGCCGCAAAGGGGTTGAGCAACCCGGAAGTACACGACACGGAGATAGCAATACGGACGGCAGTAGAAGCCGTACGGCTCCTGATCCAATAGCGGACAGGCGGTTGCTCCCGAATATGGAGAGGAAGATGCGATAATGCAAATAGCTAAAGTGACAGGTACGGTGGTCAGCACCAATAAATCAGAAAAGCTAATGGGGCTGAAGCTGCTGATCGTCCAGCCTCTTGATATCGAAACGATGGCGGAGAAGGGCAGCCTGTCAGTAGCTATTGACGCTGTCGGGGCGGGCGAGGGCGAAGTAGTCATGCTCGTCGGGGGTTCCTCGTCCAGGCAAACCTCGGTCACTGACGGAAAGCCGGTCGACATGTCGATCGTAGCAATAATCGACAACATCGACGTAAAAGGCAAAAGAGTCTTTCAAAAGTATTGATTCATAGTAACCCGGAGGATAAAGCCAGATATGTATACCGGAAAAGTCGTCGGATCGGTGACCGCCACAGTAAAAGATGAGAATCTTATTGGCATCCCCCTTCTGGTCGTGCAAACGATCGAGAACGGGAAGGAAGCCGGTCTTATCGTGGCTGCGGATTCGACACGCCAGGCGGGGCCTGGAGACTATGTTTATCTGATCGGCTCCAAAGAGGCTGCACGAATGTTCCGCAAGGAGCTGACCCCGGCAGACGCGGCGATCGTCGGCTTCATCGACGAGTACCGCGAGGAGTTGTAGAAATATTAAGCAAAAGTGTAAGGCGGTGGGTTGATTGAGGATCGCAAGGGTAGTGGGCAATGTCGTATCCACTATCAAGGACGAAGGGTACGCAAGCCAGAAGCTGCTCATAATTGAATACCTCGACCGCAACGGGAAACCCGAAGGCGCGCGCCTTATCGCTTTCGACTGCGCGGACGCGGGCGTAGGCGACACGGTGCTTGTAAACGTTGACGGCGGCGCGGCAAATATGTTTTTGGGAAACCACTGCATCGCCGACCTGACGATTTGCGGGGTCGTGGACAGCGTCACTTTTCTGGGCGAAGAAGGGGAGAGTCAGTTACTTGCATAGTATTATGCAGGGGAAACCATGAAAGATAACGGGAGGACAGCAAAAACATGAATACGAATCAGTTGAATGAAATCGTGAAAAAGGTAGTTGAGGAAGTGCTGGCTTCAGGCGGAGCGCAGGCCGGTGCAGGCGCGCCCATTGCGCCGCAGTCGCTTGCGTCTTACATTGACCATACGTTACTGAAGTCTGACGCGTCGATCGAGGAGGTGCGCAAAACCTGTGACGAGGCAAAGCAGCACCATTTCGCAAGCGTGTGCGTAAACCCCTCTTATATAAGTTTTGTCGCCGGGCAACTGAAGGGGAGCGGCGTAATCCCTTGCTGTGTGGTAGGTTTTCCGTTCGGGACGCAGACTCCCGCAGCCAAGAAAGCCGAAACGCTGGATGCTATCAATAACGGCGCTAAGGAAATCGACATGGTCATCAACGTAGGCGCAATAAAGTCGCAGGACTGGAAACTTGTCAAGAGCGACGTTGAGGCTGTTGTCGAAGCAGCAAGGGGCAAAGCGGGCGTGAAAGTCATTCTGGAAACCTGCCTGCTGACTGACGAGGAAATAGTAAAAGCCTGCACAATCAGTAAACTGGCAGGCGCTGCTTTTGTTAAAACTTCTACAGGCTACTCCAAAGGCGGCGCGACCGCCGAGGTCGTTGCGCTGATGCGTAAGGTAGTCGGGCCGGATATGGGGGTAAAGGCGTCAGGCGGCGTTCGCACTTACGAGGACGCTGTGACGATGATAAACGCGGGTGCGAACAGGCTTGGCGCCTCTGCAGGCATTGCGATCATAGCTGGACCGGCAGGCGGCGGTCAGCCATGCGTGACCTGCGGCGCGTGCAGCGCGACTTGTCCGACAGGTAACTGCGAAATAGTGAAAACCAGCTACTAGACTAAGCAATATTAACTCAGAACTTTTCGCTGAAGGAGTATGGAAGCAGTTCGCATAAAGGTATTTCCCTGATGTTTAACTCGTCGTCGAGGCAGACGACAGTTATCTGAGGGTTGTGTGAGTTGAGATATTGCCTGCAAGCTCCGCACGGCGTGCAGAAAATCAGTTCATCCAAGCCGCCGACGACCGCGATTTTTTCGAATTCTGTATAACCTTCTGATAAAGCCTTTACCATTGCGCATCTTTCCGCGCAAATGTTTGTGATGCCGATGCCCGACGGGTCTTCGATATTGCAGCCAAGTATCACTTTTCCGCATTTTGTCAGAAGGGCGGCTCCAACTTTAAACTTAGAAATCTCCGGACGGGCGAACTCCCTTGCTTCCTTGGCGAGTTCTATCAGTTTTTCGTTGTCCATTATAGTTATCCCCCTTGTTCACTTATTGAGCGGGCGGCCCGGTGCGGCTGCCCGCTTTGTTAATAATAAGGTCTATGCAGAGGCCGGCTGTGACCAGAGTGCCTCCGACCAGGATCGGTATAGAAAAAGATTGGGTTAAAAACGCATCGATAACGACTCCCATAAGGACTTGCCCGATGAACAGGATCAGGGAGAGATGGAAAGCCGGGATTTTCCGTACTATGACATTGCTGATCATGATAAGGCAAACGCCCAGAAACCCTCCAATGTAAATTACCGGACTGCCCGATATCGCCAGGTCGGTAACGACCTTCTCGTTCATTCCGAATAAGAGGAAAACAGGGATTGAAACTGCGAATCCGACCAGGTAGTTGAAAAAAGTGCTGACGCCTACGGTTGTGAGCTCTGCAAGTTTCGCGTTGAGCGTCCTCGATGTGACGATCGTGCATCCGGCGAAAAAGGACAGCAGGACAGCCAGGGTATCGAAGCGGTCTATCATCACGGCGATGCCGCCGATCGTCAGCACTAAACCGATTATCCTCCGCTTGTTCAGCGGATGCCTGGGCATACCAAGCCAGCCGAACTGGTCGAAGGCGAGCCCCGAAACGCTCTGCCCCAGCAGCACAAGCGCAAGTAAGGCGGAGACGCTGATCCGCCCGAACGCGACGTTATTGAACACGGTCGTCAGGACGCCAACGGAACCGCCGATATAAAGGAACCATGCGTGCCGCCTCGCGAACGGCCGCGCGCGTTTTATGAGCACGATGGCGGAGATGAGCAGAAGCCCTGACAGATGGATAAAAACCGTTGCGAAATGCACGCCGTACTGCTGCGTGAACATTCCGTTGAAGAGTATCATGAACGCGATTATAAAACCGCTGATAAGAGAAAGAAAATAATACACGGTAAGCCTCTTATAACCCCACTTGCTTAATCGACCTGCATATCATTCGTTGACGTCGATAAACCCGAACCTGGCTACGTCAAAGAGTCCCATGTCGGTCAGTTTGATTTCCGGAATGACAGGAAGCGACATGAAGCACAGTGACATAATTGGTTCAACTTCGGAGCTGACGCCAAGTTCGTTTACCGCAGCGTCATGCAGTATCGTGAGACGTTCGTCGACCCACTCGCCGCTTTGGTCGCTCATTATGCCGCCGATGGGCATAGGCATACACTCTACGACCTCGCCGTCCAGAGCTAAAACCACTCCGCCGCCCTGAGAGATCAGCTTCCCGACAGCATAAGCCATGTCCTTGTCATTTGTCCCTACAACTATGATATTATGCGAATCATGAGCTATCGAGAGCGCTACCGCGCCCCTCTGTATGCCGTAGCCTTTTATAAGGCCAAGCGCCACGTTGCCCGTGTCCTGATGCCGCTCCACGACGGCTATTTTTGCGATATCCAGCTCAGGAATGAATCTAAACCCGCCATTCCCGTCGCGCTCAACCGTTTCAACAAGCTTTCTCGTGACAACGCTGCCGGGATTTAAGCCAATCACGTTCACACTGTCTGTCTTGAGCCTCATTTTCAGCTTTTCTTCAGAAAAATCCTTTACATGAAAGCTTCCGGTTACGGATTCGATGCTCTTACGGGTGACGGGCGGTAAGTACTTTCCGTCGCGAGCAACCGCTGTTCCTTTTATCAGCACTTGCCGCACCTTAAAGTGTTTTAGGTCCTCGATTAACACGATATCCGCTCTTAAGCCCGGGGCTATCGCACCACGGTCGCGCAAGTTGAAGCATTCCGCAGCGTTCAGCGTTGCCATACGAATGGCGGTTACCGCGTCCAGGCCCTCGCTCAAGCAGATTCGCAGATGGTCGTCAAGGTGTCCCAGCTCCAGCATCGTCTTTGGCTGCCTGTCGTCGCTGCATAAGAGGCAGCGGCGGCTGTTTTCCGGCGTCACACCCTTGAGAAGGTTGCGCAGGTCGTGACAGGCGGAGCCCTGGCGCAGCAGCACATACATACCGCGCGAGATGCGGTCATGCATTTCGTCAACTGTCGCGCATTCATGGTCGGTGCGGATTTGCGGCGCGGCGTATGCATTCAACGCTTTTCCGTCGACTGCGGGACTGTGTCCGTCAATGTGTTTGTGCGTGTTTATTGCTTTTAGAAGCTTTTCAAGCACGTCGTCCTTCGCGGCGATGACCCCGGGATAATCCATGAACTCGCCAAGACCGATGATCCTCTCGTCTGATAAAGGTTTGTCCATAGCCTCCGCGTCGATGACTGCGCCGGAGTGTTCGAAGGGAGTAGCAGGTACGCAGGACGGCAGCATGAACTTGATGTCAAGAACAGTCTCGGCGGCGGCGGATAACATATATTCAAGGCCTGTGATCCCGCATACGTTGACTATTTCGTGGGGATCGGCGATTATTGTCGTCGCGCCGTGCGGGACGAGCAGCCTTCCGATTTCTTCGGGGCTGACATAAGAGGATTCGATGTGGATATGGCTGTCGATGAACCCCGGGACTGCGTACAGTCCTTCGGCGTCGATCACTTCGACGCCTTGATAGCCGCCGACCCCGGCGATCAAGCCGCCGGATACGGCTATGTCGCCCTCGATGATCCCACCGCCGTAGACGTCGACGGTTTTCGCCCCGCGGATTATCAAATCCGCCGGGACTCTGCCCGCTGCAACATCTATAAGTTTTTTCAGTTGTAATTTTTCCATATGTATAATCCCCCGTGCGGGACGCCGAGGGCGTCGTCCCTTACAGCGCGCCCAAGGCGACTTCCATCATTGCTGTGAAGCTTTTTTCACGTTCCTCGGAGGTGGTTTCGACCATGTTGTACAGTGTGTCGGAAATCGTCAGGATACACGCCGCATTCTTCCCGGTCACATTGGCGTTGTGGAACAGCCCGAAGCTCTCCATTTCAACTGCGAGGCAGTTTTTCTCGTCGCGTATCTTTATCCAGTATACAGGCTCGCTCTTGAGTGTGCGATAGAATATATCGCTTGAGTGTATGCGGCCTTCTATCAGCGGGACGCCGAGGGTTTTGCCGCTTTCGCGTAGTCTTTCCACGAGGGCGGGGCTCGCGGAAATCACGTCTCCTTCATATCCGTCCTGATACTTTGCGTACGACGATTCACTGTATGCCTCCAACACCAGCACAACATCATAGACTTTCAGGCTTTCGGAGTATCCGCCCGACGATCCGATACGGATTATGTTGTCAACGTCGTACTCGGTAAAGAGCTCAAATGAGTATATACCGATCGAAGGTATCCCCATGCCGCTTCCCATGACAGATACAGGCATACCTTTGTATGTTCCCGTATAACCATGCATGCCTCGGACGTTGTTGAACAGTACAGGGTTCTCGAGGTACTTCTCAGAGATGAACTTCGCGCGAAGCGGGTCTCCCGGCATGAGCACGGTTTTGGCAATGTCGCCTTTGTTGGCAGATATGTGTGGTGTTGGCATAGTGAACCCTCCTTTTTTGAGTATTATATCTTAATTTGAAGCCGAAAGGAATAGTTACTTTAGCAGTGTTACAGTTCACTCCCTAATCCATATCAACCCTGAAACACGACGTCATCCCGGGCTTGACCCGGGATCCCCCGGAATCACCGCATATTTGCATGGGATTGCGGCTCGGAGGCCGCAATGACGGGCTGGGGCATGAACTGGAACTTTGCGGCAACGATCATTTACTGTATGCGGCCTTTTTTGTTGTAATCAGGTTATCATTTTGGTAAGATAATGCAGGAAGATTTCTGCAATCACAATTACTATTTAGGAGATGATTTGATGAACTATGCCGGAAGAATTGAGACCCTGCGGACTGAGATGCAAGACAAGGGGGTTGCGGGGGTATTTTTACCGCTGGACGCCAGCTTTGAGTACTTTACCGGGGCTAAACGGTCTACGAACATCAACACCCGTATTCGGCAGAACAGCGCTGAATACGCCAGTTTGCTGATCACGGAAAAGGACGTCGTTTATTTCAACTCGCGCCTGACCGCAATGGAGATGATGGCGAGTATCGGGCAATATCCGACGATAACTCGCGCCATTACCTTCCCTGACGCCGATTTGACAGGGGACACCTTCGTTTCGGCGTGTATCGACTTTGGGCTGAAGGGGAAAACGCTTGCCCATCTGCAGGATACTACCTCAAGCATAGTCCTACGGCTTCAAAAGGACCTTGAGGCGGCTTGGGTAAACTTCGACCCCGTCGTGCAGGGGATGAGGGCCGTCAAGGATTCTGAAGAGCTTGCATTGATGAGAAAGGCGGCTGAGATAAACGATAAAATATACAGCGCTGTCTTTACTCGCCTTGTTCCGGGTACGGCAGTTGCAGAGATAGCAAGGGAAATCGACAAACTGGTCTTGTCGTTCGGCGCGGACGCTACGTCCTTTCATACCTCGGTAATGAACTTCGGGCCTCTTGAGGGGGACGGGTACGGGGATCGTTATCCTGTATTGCGCCGCGGTTATACTGTTTCATTTGATTACGGCGTGCTTTACAAGGGGTACTGCTCGGACTTCGGGCGCACAGTATTCTTTGGCGAGCCGGATGGGGATATGGTAAAGGCTCATGAACTGGTCATGAGCGCACAAAAAGCGGGCATTGCCGCTATGAGAGCGGGAAAAGTCAACGGCGAGGAGCTAAACCTGCTGGCTCGTCAGGTAATTATCGAGGGGGGATATGATGAGGAGTTTACCCACCGTCTCGGCCATGGTATCGGCAAGGATGTACATGAGCGGCCGTTCCTGGCGGAAGGGGAGAAGCGGGTCCTGGAGACAGGGATGTGCTTCACGGTAGAGCCTTCGATACTTCTGCCGCGCAGGGGAATGCTCCGTGTAGAGGACGTCGTTATGGCAACGCCGGAGGGCGGCGAGAACTTCAACAGCACATCCTGGGATCTGGTTGTTATTGAATAACCTGGAAGTTTTGCGCAGTCCATGTGCGAAAGACTTGCTTCTCTTGCTGCGCTTTGGAAACCGTTACAGGAACTTCGCTAATACCCGCTTCAGTTCGATATCACTCACAGGCTTTCCTATATGCGCGTTCATTCCCGCCTCAAAGGTATCCTTTATCTGTTCGGCAAAAACATTTG
>Ga0123353_10009448_pt1 | contig 13469 bp, 6 predicted proteins | sample TergutLab28metaG_3_FD_92763 | JGI IMG/M metagenome (GOLD analysis project Ga0123353, IMG submission 92763) | Labiotermes labralis P3 segment gut microbial communities from Petit-Saut dam, French Guiana - Lab288 P3 | ecosystem: Host-associated > Arthropoda: Insects > Digestive system > Gut ... | reverse complement strand
CCGGTTTCCCCACCAAGACCCTATACACCCCCTCTCCTCATCCATACGCGCCACATGCCCAGCCCATCTCATTCTTCTCGATTTTATCACCCGCACAATATTGGGTGAGCAGTACAGATCATTCCTGTAGAAGATCCAGTGGTTCAGCCTTACGAATACTAAAGCGCGCACTGGACAGGATACAATCCTCACAGCACACTTCCTTATATGCTAACGTAATTCCAGTCTACCCTCTCCATTTCGGTTTTCAATGTGGATGTTTTACGGCACTAAGGCTGCATGATCTTTTGGGATATGACGGTATTCAATTTGGGGGTCGGGACCACCGACAGGACTGTACGGTGTCAAAACACATAAGACCATGTACCCGTTCAATTCTCGAGTCGGGAGTATGAGCTCCACTCAGGGAATATTGCGTGTGGCGATCACAATGAATTCTTGTTGTTTTACCAACTAAATTATGGCAAGAATATTTGTATATTAAGGTCGTTGGTTTATTACTCAGTCACTTAACCATTCCACCTTTACACAATCACTCGACTCGTGCACGGCACTGTTATTAAACTGTACCAACTACAACTCACGCCTCCGGTTCCTTCCTTTTCTTCTGAGCGACTCTCATCAACCTCTCCACTCACCAAACTCCCTACTCTGCCTCCCTTCATCTTTACTTCCCAGCTTGCTGATTGTCTATCTCCAACAAAAGAAAGGGTATGGACTGTCCCGTTCCCAAGGCCAACGTAGCGGTATCGCGAAACCCTGGCAGACCATGCCGCTTACTTTCGCGTGACAATACATCAATAAACTTAATGCCCTTTAAGTCTGCACCTGCGACGTACTAGAGTCTGACAAACATCTTCTGTAGCCCCACTTTCCCTTTCTTTGACACGTACTTGCCGGCTAGCGACCCTCGATTGGCTCCGACCCAGGACTAACGGTTACAACCACAACATGGATTTTCACCGCCAAAAAATTAAGTTGTGTATTACGTATGAATTACTAGTCTGTACCGCCCTACAAACATCTGCAGCTTACGGTAACCTCCACATTACACACCTAACACCACTTTTGACGTGAGCATTCACAAAGTTCGTCGTTATGTGTAAGCTACCTCTGTAAGGCCCGGACAAGCCCGTAAGGCTCCAGGAGATCATAGCTCCCAGGATTTCTTGCTAATCGACAGATGAAATTGGTAAAGTTGTCAGCCCCACGCACAGGCCGTCCTTACCCCCAACGAGATACAGGTGGTCACCTTTTCTGTTACAAGCTGAGTACACCCCAATGCAATAGTGCGGCCGTAAAAATCCAATGACCCATAGAGAATCGAACCCGCAACCTTCCGGCTTGTAGCGCAGTGCCTCAACCAACCGCGTCAACGGGTACCCCTCCTCGTTAAGCAATATCACAAACTGCACACTTCGTAACTCGTAGATTCGGATATTCCCATAATCGCTTTTGTTTAGAGGGTCGTGTTTTTCAGTGGCGTGTCCAGAATTTTTCAAGTCGGAGGCGATCATAGTGGCAGTCTGGGGGGAAAGCAGGCCTCAGCAGCTCGGCAAACAGATTATTTTTTTAACTTCAACACTTCAGCATTTTCTTTGAGAAGATTACACTTTTTAACGTTTATACTGCTCCAGTTTCCACGCAGAAAATCGTATAAAAATCCTTTATTGTTGCTATGAAGTTAATGTGGGCTGTTTACAATCATGTGTCCAGCAAAGGGTGTCAGAAATCTATTTCCAGAAGCCGAAGCATGACCTACCTTCTTTCACCCCCAAAAATATTTTATTTCAGAACGCATTGTATACTGTCGTGATCTCACCGGGCCTAACTATGGCCCTGGTGTATTTAATGCTATTTTCTCTACTACTGTACGAGACCATATTTCACATTCATACCAAACGCATGGGAAAGTTCCTCCTTTTTACGAGGACATCCTGATATTTATCTGTTGGTAAGTTCACCAGTAACAATTTGGAAGACCAGAGCTTATATGGGAGAATAATATTAAAGTAGATCTTCAAGAATTCAGTAACGAAGGCGTGGGCTGGATCTATCTGGCTCAGGATAGGGACAGATGAAGAGCTTTTGTACAGGCGGTCATGACATTATTAGCTTTCCAAGAAAAAATATTCCATATAGTTATTTAATTAATACACCAACAAATGCACATATATTCATTTAATGATCTAAAAATTCACATTAAAACACTTAAAACGCTCCTACATGTTTCGATCTTACGATCATCCTCAGGGAGCATACATTGTTCCTTGCTAAAATTACAGTTTTAAAACACTCAGTGTTTTATATCTTTACATTGAGTGTTTTTATAATATAACTTTAGCAAGGAACAAAGTATGTTCCCTGAGGATGATCGTATGATCGAAACATGTAGGAGCGTTTTAAGTGTTTTAATGTGAATTTTAGATCATTAAATGAATATATGTGCATTTGTTGGCGTGTTAATTAAACTACAGAATGCACGGTGCAACGATAAAGATACTCCATATAGTTAGTTTATTTTAGCACTGGCAAGTGCAGCCTTACAGTTTCCATGGTTAAACTGACAAATATCTAAAATATCTGACATTTTACAATGAAGAAATTAGTGCCGAGCGGAGGAACGGTATTTCAAGTATCCGAACACAAAGTGTTAGAGACGGTACTTAACAAGAAACGGACGAAGCGACAGGAACTAGAGTGATGATATCCAGTTGTGAAGTAAGAAAATGAGGTGCATGGAACGGTAAAACCACAAGACGTTAGGTAGCGACGTTTAATTGTTACAGAGCTTACTGTAAGAGTGAATACCTAAAGGTTTAATCGGAATCACAGTAATTCCCGAACAGTCTAGAAACATGAATTAAATACAGGCCCTAACCGGTCTAGTAACAATGCTCACAATAATATGAACATATTATTATCTTCTGGGATTTGAAACCGTGCAGTTTCGTTTATGTGTATTGGCGTTGCACAGGAGTGGAACACCTCAATATTATGTGCGTGTACATCCTAATAATACTGCGGTGGCGCAGTGGTTAAGGTGCTGTGCTACAAATCGGAAGGTCTCGGGTTCGACCCCAGCTGGTGTCAGTGGATTTTTCATTGACATAAACTCCTTCTGATCGCACTATGGCTCTGGGGTCGACTCAGCCTCTAAAAGAAATGAGTACCAGGAGTATTTCCTGGTGGTAAAGACGGCCGGTGCGTGGGGCTGACAACCTACTACCATCCTGTGTCGTTGTCACGAAATCTGGGAGCCTAAACTTCCTGTAACCCTCTGGGCCTGTCCAGGCATGTAACGGGGCTGATTTACTTACATCCTAATAATTGAGATGACAGGTCCCACTGAAACGTGGTTAAACATCCACCAGATTGTGCGGTATCACACTGGAGAAACAACAGTAAAAGTACAACAAAACAATGGTATAGTGTAGGAGAATGTCCACCACCATACTTAATAAAAATAATCTGTACACAATTACGAATCATAAAAAACGGAGAATACTCGTATTACAAACTAAAACTTGGCGCTACATTAGGCAACCTTTAAAACGTGTGGGAAAGAGGTAAACTGGAAGGCCTAGACACTGATGGGATGATAGTAAAGACGCGACATAGACTTAACTCTAACCGAATCAAGCTAATGTTCAAGGTGATGATCCTTTGGGTCCTTAACAACGAAGATGTCCCGGTCTGCCAAATAACAACCGAAAAGAAAATCCAGTGTGTCATGGAATATTAATGAATTAACGCAACACTAACGCACATGACTGTACTGTCCTTGATCTTCTGTTGCATTACCAATGCACAGAACTGTACCCTCAACAAAGGTCTCTGTCGGCTCTTGGAAGTTCCCTTTCACCAAAGCCTGAGGTTATGAGTGTACTGCGCTTTCCTGTCTAACAAGGAAATGACGTGTTGCCGTGACAGCGGGGGGTCCTATACCCTACTTTGTTATAAACCAATACAAATAAACACACTTGCGCCGAAACATGTTGTCAATACTAATGCGTCTACTTGTCTCTTCCCTTACGGTTTTCTTGCATCAATAACGTCACTAAACACAAGTGCTGCAATACAAGGCCAAACTTAAAACGTTTCAGCATTAAAGTACAATATTTTCCCTCTTACTACTGCAGTGTTTAATTACCAGTAATTGTCGATGTATACGCTGATAACAGCACACATATCCCCATTAATTATCGGTTGTGATTTCGTTTCACCTCTTCAATGGTCCTTATAAATGTCTCTATTCTACAGTACCATTTTTTATTGTTTTTTCCTTATATGTAGGCTTCAAGGTTCTTATGCTAATATCTAGGGAGGTTGCCGTTTTCTTAGAGGTGACACAGCGTAATCTGGTGTCAAGTTAACAGTATCGCTGTAACCATTTACCAAATTACATGACGTCATGCCCCGTAATATTTACATCCTTACAATTACGTCGATAATTCTAGATAAATGTAATGAGTGATCACATCCTTTATCTTTCTAAAATTTCTCAGTTTTGTTGTGTGACCTGCCGGTACGTAACAGCAGCTATCCAGCCTTGTGTTCAATGCCCCTATACACGTACCTTCCGTATCGCCCGGGCTCCATTCACGTGGTCATCTCGATTCGTGCTAAAGACAGTGTTAATGAAGATATGAACACCTGCTTTATTACTCCTGTTCCTTTTGTAAATTCTTATCTTTTTTCGACTGATCAAATAATTTTCGTGCACCTTACTCTATGTCGTTGACTTCTTTTCTATTTCTGTCGAGAGTATATTAGCGAGGGAGGTACAACTATGTCTCTCTTCAGCAGCTAAATTACCCCAGTTGCAGTCTATAGCAGACGTATTTTCACCTTGAGAGTGGAAAATCGTACTGTAACATTGTCAAACAGCGATACAGAAATAGGGCAGCGATGACAAGACACATTATCGTACATATCCATAAAATAGAGACGCAATCTTCCATTTCTCCCCATACAGAATCTCAAGCGAGAGTTTATATTCTCGTAACTGCGTCTAGGGTGTGAAGTCATATAGATTGGTAGAACTACAAGACATTTCTGAGGAACCAGCTGTCTCCATTATCAGGTTACATGAATAAGCAGGGTAAATTATTACCCATAAACCCTGCTGACAGGGGCAGGTGATTCCTGTCACAAGTTAGAACGCGTCTATCATACTACATGGCGTCATATCCCAGAAAACAACAATCTTAAATAATACATTGGCTACTAGCAGTATTGAAATGATATATTAGGGAGCTTTCATAACACACCGCAATTCAGATTTAAAGTTTTCACTTCGGTGAACACCCATATTGTGGTCTTTTGAGTTATGACACCGTGTAACCTGGTATAACTGTTGCACCCTCAAGACTGAGGCAGTACCCTCCTCCTAAATGTTGATATTCACATAAGATCATTCGATATCAAAACTCAGAATAAGGGAAGTATAGTAGTACAGAAGAAAAAAGAACGAAGGGAGAAATAATTACAGGCAAAATTGAGACAGAAGGCAACGAATATAAGACAGGAGAGAAAGAAATGGGAAGAAAATAAACAAGAAAAAGACAGGCAATATACGTATAACGCAACATTATTCGCGTTCGGGCAACCAATGCTGCACTGGAAAAGCAGTAAATATTACTTTTAGGCTTGCGTGTTTTAAGCCTCAGTCATCCAGCATGCAAGGCGCATGCGCCAAACTGCCATATGCACCCCATCCGGCTTTACAATATTTTTTCACATTATATCATAAACGGCAAGGTTTTCGAAAAAAAAGAATATATTAAACACAAAATGTGTGTTTTGATCTTTTTTACAACTTTCGTCTCTAGCATTTCTCATTCTAAGAAGAAATGAACGAGATATGATCAAGAATGTATTTTGTTCTTAATTTAAAGTACAGATATTCTAGCCAGATAAGAATGGCACTTCAATTTTCTCGACAGATTTTCGAAAAATGCTCAAATATCAAACTTCATGAAAATCCGTCCACTGAGAGCCGAGTTGTTCCACATGGACATACAGACAGACATGACGAAGCTAATAATTGCGTTTCGCGCTGTTGCGAACGTGCCTAAAAATGAAAAACGTAAGTAGAAGGGGGAATAAGGGAAAATAAATTGCTTAAGAGATAAATATGAAAAAGTGAAAATACGCTGAAACGGAAGTGACGCAATGAACGGATAAATGTGGCCTACATACAAAGATAGGGTAAGATAAAAGATAAAATGACAGTTACACGGCCAGTGTTAGGAAACGTGATATGAAGCCAACTATCTCTCCAACCAACTCAGTTTAATGAGTACAGACTAAAGTAAACAAGTGAAAATAGAACTTCACACCCCTCAAGGTTTAAAATTCAGTTTCAACAGATCAATGGTGAAACATGAAACAAATCCTTTCCAAATATACAGGCCCGTATTTACAGAGTAGAATGACCTCAGTTCATGTACAAACGTCATTTGAAACGAAGGCCTTAATCTTTTGAAACCAAGTTTTGTTGAAATCGGTCCATAAACTTGAGCTCTAGGACGTGCAGACATTCTCCATCTCTCGTTACATCACACAGAAGTTCCTGAAATGGAGATTACACTGGGGCTTTTGAAGTGAAGCCTAGTGGAAAATTGTCTTAATGGATGTACCGGCTGAAAAGGGGCCAAAGAGAGTGCATTTGCTTTGAATAATTATTGTTCTGTGTCACCCCCCCCCCTCCCAACCGTCAGTACAACACAAGAAACACAACTGTTCAAATTAAAGCGTTTGTGTAATAAAATGTCGTCATATATACATCAGTAAATCAATCGAAAGTTACCATAGCAACGTAACAAATGTCTCCTAAACCGGCTACTTGACAGATGTTACTTAGAGCATAAAGATATAACGATTGAAGTATGCAGTGAAAAGTGGAAAGGTGGATCATACGAAGAGGGAAGGGCATCGTCGTACAAAAGGAAAAAAAGAGAGTTAACAGGCGTTAGGAGAAAGTTACATGAGGAGGAGATACTTTCCTAACATTATTAGAGAGATTTAATCGAAGTTCCACTTATACTGAAAGTTACGTTTAAATCACAAGTGCAATTTAACCTGGAGTTATTGTTATTATTAATATTATCTTTATAAAATAGTTTATTATAATATTAACATAGTTTATACAGGGGATTTACAATTAAGTACCTGAAACAAACCATGTATACAATGTTGAAGCTCCTATGTGGTTACAGTATGTGGTACATGCATGTTACTTCCCATGGTACACACACTGTGCTTCACATTAGTACTTTTCGAAGCAGGCGCGTCGTGCCCAATAAGGCTCTTTTTTCTGCAGTTCCTTGACGTTGTGCTTTCTGGGTTAATTATAACAATATTTATTATTATCATTGTTATCACCTTTACGCAAGGTATTTACAATTATATACCTGAAATAAACCATGCTTCTTGGGTATATATTTTTCCATCGGTCATTTATTTAAAATTGTATTACATGTAATGTTATTTCGCCCGTGAAGAATGTTTGTACTTTCATATTAGCACTTTCCGCAGTGTGTGTGTGCAGTGCCCAATATGGCTGTTGTTTGTAGTTCCTTAATTTTGTGCCTTCTTGTTATGTTGCTCAGGTACTGTGTGAGTGATTTTTATATGGTACCAGTCTCCCCTGTTATTACCGGTATCACTTTTACTTTCATATTCCTCAAGCGCAGAATTTATATTATGAGCTCTTTATGTTCTAAAATCTTTTCGGCTTCTTTCTTGATCACATTACTGTCTCAAGGAATTTTATCATTATTACATTGTTGTTGTCGTTGTTCCTGTCTCTTGTCACAGGCCTTCTCTTCTTGGTACTTCTCTTGAACCAACGGTGATCCCCACCGCTCAGGCTTCAATTTTCAGACTGCAGTACTTTCCGTATTACGTGTGATGTTCCAAATGTATGCAGCTGTCTTCGTAGTGAATCTGTTTAATTTTACCTGCTATGGCTTCCAAATTTTTCCTAAAAACTTTTGCTACTATTCCGGTGGCTCAAATTATTACTGGTATAATCTTACATTTCACTATTCACATTCATTGTAACTCTATACATAAACTATTGCATTTTATCTTCTTTTCCGGGTCCTTTTGCACGATATTTCTCTCTGCGGGTATTGCCACATCTATCAGTATGCATATTTCCTCTTTTTTGTTTTTAATTATTATATCTGGCCTATTTGCTGTAACCTCTCTATCTGTGTGTACTGATTTATTATTATTATTATTATTTCCTTAAAATATTTTTAATTACAAACTTTTTGAGTGCTGTTTAACGGCGTCTGACTTCATAAAAAACCCGGACGTGTTTTCGATTCGAAACTACCCTGTGCTTTCATTATGTTGATTACATATTTTCTCAGTCCATTAAGTTATTGGTTCTTGTTCGGACTGTAACCTTTTATTGCCCTTCCTTTGAATATTTATTGATGTTATATTTCATCTTAGTTAGACCTGGAACACGTCCAGCTTGATGTTATAATCGTCCCCACCCCCCGCCAAAACACCCGCCAAATTTATGCGAAATGCCGTACCCCACGTGAGAGAAGGCGCCACTTTGATGCGTTATAATTCACTAACGTGCATTTGGCCTAAACTTTTGTCCTCCCCTTTTGGGCATTCTAGTTCCTGGAGTTCTTCCTTTGAATCTTACAGACTTTCCTTTTACTTTGACAAAGGATATTCCGTTGTGCTTTAAAACAACTGACAGAGATCATTCAACACAACTACACTTACTGTGTAACTGCATGTTGGTACCAACGAGCTCTATGACTTCTTCCTGTTTTTTTTTGTTTTGTTTTATATAAAGCCTGATGGTGACCCCCCATTGACAATAACATACTGTTTCACAATAAACATGACTGTTTCATGGTCTTTATAAACTATGATCAGTGTCGGCCCTACAAGCAAATATTTTCCTTCAGCTAGAAACGTATCAGTCAAACATTTGGTCTGCAGACAAGCTGATACATTCACAAAACATTATTACTTCTAATCAGATTTTACAATAGTAGTTAAAGTTCTGATTTCATTTTGTTTACTGATTTGTCTTCGAAGCAGTAAAACTGTGGTCTGCACAGTACAGTACACTTTTATCACTTAACCACATATAATAGTTACGTGAATTGTACTGTGTAGTTTTGCGTTGTGTTGTGATCCTGTTTATTTTTGAATGTGGCACTATGTCATCTGTGTTATATACGTGTGTTAGGGCTCATTTTGCAACTGGCGATGAGGTTCTTCAGGCAGCACGTAAGCAAACAAGAACTGAATTATTACTAAATGTAATTTCGTCATTAGGCCCACATGACATTTGGTAGCCTGAATAATTCACGCCAAAGCCCAATTCTAGAATTTCAACAATTTATACTAATTATCGCCGTAAGGGAAAACTTTCTTTAAAATCCATCGACTGTGAGCTGACGGTGATACTACAATGGCGAGGCGCGTAAAAGCTGTGCTTGCGCTTGATTACGCACCAAGCCATGAAACCGTAAGTAGGCGTTGAGGTACAGCTCCATGCACTGTACCAAGCTGGACATTATATTGGGACGAGTTGTGAATTTTACGCTCCGACCGCTTTACCCCCAACACACTACCCCGGGACCAACTACATGAGTCTTAGTGGGCCCTACATCTGGTATGATGTTGTGGGGAAGAGATATTAGCGAGTATTGAGTGAATTGATGTGGCTGAGGACTGGCTCTTGTGATCATGGTAACGAACCTGCAGTCCTTAAATAGCGATAAATAACGTGAACAGCTGAGCTGCATGGAAACGCGTAAGGCTGTGGAATGGGTGGCCCTGAGAGCCAGCCCTGATGGGGTGACATGAAAAAAGACAGGACATGTACTATAAATATAACATTGAGGCGCGTTCGCGTAACCATTACTGCCGTGAAAAAGTAATAAGTTTTATATATTCTGAGCGTGTGTCTGTAGCCTTGGTTATCCGGCATTCAAGGCGCATGTGCCGCATTGTACTGTTCATCTGAGGCCACTCTGGCCCCACCGTACATTTTCACATTATCTCATAAATGGCACGATTTTCGTAAAATCTTACTGAATATAAAATTTATGATTTTGTCTGGTCTACAGCCTTGTGTGAAACATTTCTTACTGAAAGAAGAATTAAACGAGATAGTATAATAAATGTAAATAGGTCTCCATGCAAAGTAAACGTTATTCTTGTTATATTTTAATGAAATTTGGATATTCTCGAAATATTTTCGAAAAATATTGAAGTACAAAATTTCATGAACGTCCATCCAGTAGGAGCCGAATTGTCCCATGTGGACAGACGGAGAGACAAACACGACAAAGCTAACAGTCACCGTCTCAATTCTACGAAAGCGCCTCTCCTTCCTCTCGAACATCGAACGTCTCTTCCCAAACCGTTCAGACCACAGCACAATCACTACACTGACTGCGCTACACCAGCTTCCATCTTGAAATTGTATCTCTGTATTATATCCCATTCAGCACGCATGGCTATTCTTGTCACATCTGCATTCACATCAATACTCACCCAATGATATCTATCAATAATTGTACTCAAAAAATTAAGTTGGCATTTATCTGTGCCATATATGGAACCCAAATACACGAATTCTAAATACTAGAAAGACGCACTCGGCGACAAGCAACAGAACTCATTACACATTTAAACTGTGAGTTACTTTTCCCAGAATTGCCGAGAGGCACAGACAAACAGCGGCGTCGCTGGTTGTACTTTATGTAATAAAAATTATATGCGTTTTAAATCTCTGTGAGCTCTTTTCCTGGCACAACATGACAATCCGCTCGTTGCCAACTTTGGATCTGTGACACTAAACGAATTGTACACTTGATATAACAGTTAAGCCAGACAATGAATACCCCAGATTATATTACTTGGGCAGTGAAACCTGTTCATCATCGATTGAACGACACTGCAGTTTTGGATCAGAGGGCTCAGTTTAGAAGAAAATCAATATTATCAGTACAGATTAAAAAGCCAAACGAAACTGACAAACTGTTCAGGAGTAAACTGGAAATAATTTAAAACAATGAACTGCAACAGCTCTTTGTGTATTACGCCGCCTAATTAAATAGCCGATAAATAAATGACTCAATTGTAATTACTTGTAAAAACACGTGTTTCAGAGGACAATACGGAAGCACAATCATTAACCATTACAATGTGCAACGAGCCTAGATAGCTCAGTCAGTGTAGGAGTTAGGTTATTGTCGGACTAGTGTTCGAAACCCGGCTGCGACTGAGACGAACTTTGTCACCTTGTCAGAACGGCTCGAAATCCCACCCACCATCACATTCAATGGGTAAGAGGCAAAGCGGCCGGGTCGTGAAGCTGACCACTACCGCCGAGATGAAGAATGCAGGTCACTATAAATTAACTCCCTCACACGTCTTCACGGCGTGGCGATTAAATTAATTTCGGGGATAAATCTACCCTTCTGCTTTAATTTAGTGTTTGTTACCGAGGAGTATGAGGTGGATTACCTTAAAATGACGGGCTCTTCCGTATATTCAAATATGAAACTTTCTTGCTTACATAAAAAGTCAAAATTAAGATACAACTTGTGGAGAACAATTCCAAGAGGCACAGTCAAGAAACTGGCTCAGAATCGTGTCCATTGGCGGGCTTTGGTATTAAGGGTGTTGAAGCTTCGGGTTCTGCTACGGGAGAGTTACTTAATTAGTAACATGGATTTCCTGGAATTAAGTTTTCAGGATGGGAGGTGGATGGAATTGGTTCAAGACCGTCTTCAATAGCGGGATTTGGCATTAAAGGTGTTGAACCTTCAAGTTCTGGTACAGACGTTGCGGTTTGTTAGTTAAAGCTTCCAATTTTTGAAACAAAAGAGAAAAAAATATGGGATGTAAGTTTTTAAATTGCGTAACGTAAAAATATTAATAATTCCTATACCCTTTCGTATGCATACAGGTCCAAAAGGTACGTGGCAGATGTATGCTAATTTAAAGGCTAAAAAATTGTACAATTGACGGCGCAGTGTGGCTTCGTTTGTGGTTGGAAGAGAAAAGTGTGTTTTTGCTATTTCAATTGTAACAGATGACTGGATGTGTTCATGGGTGGTGCTATTTCTAATTAACGCACCCACATACAGTATCGGCGCCAGTGGGACTACAGGCTTGTGGAGGGTGTCGTAATATTTTACCATACTTAATGCCAAGGTCGCTTGCCCTTTTCATGAAGGAGGCTTTGGAGACTCGGTCATTTACAAGTACAACCTAGCATAGAGAAATATAATTGCTGGTTGGTCCTCATTTTATCAATAATTTAATTAAAAAGATGACATGATATCGAATTTTATACTTTCAATTCCGTGCATTACGACTCAATTGTTACAATGGGACCAACAAATGCACACAAATTGTTATGTTTACAGAAATTCATTTTCAAAAAATTGTTTTTAACAAAAATTTAATGTTAAAATTTGGTAATGCCGCCTCAAGGTGAGGCCAAGGAAAAGTTAATGTATTTCATATACCTCCCTTGGCCTCCGCTTGAGGCAGGATTGTGGACCTCCACTACTGGCGCCTTATTCACTCGTTAACAGAAATATTTGGTTTCTTATTTACACACTCCTTAAGATCCGTTGATCTCCGAAAGAAATTACCAAGCATCAAGCGTTAATATGTAAAATTTTTCATGTTTATAAAGATCAAGATGCTGTAACTTTGTTGATTAAATACTTTATTGTTTTTACGTGTGAATTATTCTCACGGGTACAACTACGTTCCATATCAACACTATTACCAGCGTCTAACAGACACGCTACGTTCTCACTGCCTACATCCGCTCTATGAACAGCGTTCAGTGTGAGGCCGCACATTCATTTTGTGACTACTGTGAACCGTCGAGCTGCTGGACAGGCAGCCCATTAGCAAGCCCTGACGACAAGTTCTTACTCTACCTTAATTCCGAAGACGTCCTGTCAAGGCGTCCCTGGGGGAGAGTTATGTGGGAAAACAAAGAGCAGGCGCTGTGTTCCACGCCCCTATTCCAAGACCTAGCGTATAAAAACCTGGATGATTCTTTTTGTTATGTTTTAAATTCCGTTCACAAGCTGGTAAACCTATTTATCTGTATGGAACGGGTCGCCTCTGTGCACAGCCACAGCATCTTAAAATGTTACCAAGGGCTTATATTTCGTCGCCTCTCTAAATCACACACCAATTTGCTTCCAGGGCTTTCAGCTCCTGTCTTCTTGATAGTATGATTACATATGGAGGCAACCGAACATACAGTTTTGTTACTGAATTTCGAAAAATTTCACTAGAAAGTTGGAACTTACTTACTCCATGGAGCAGAGTCCTTCTTGAGAAGCTAACTGGTTTGCAGCTAGTCAAGAAATTCCCCGCATTTTATGGAACCCGAAGGTTCATTACCGCACTCACAAGCGTCCGCCACCTGTCCCTAT
>Ga0123353_10009447_pt1 | contig 13470 bp, 11 predicted proteins | sample TergutLab28metaG_3_FD_92763 | JGI IMG/M metagenome (GOLD analysis project Ga0123353, IMG submission 92763) | Labiotermes labralis P3 segment gut microbial communities from Petit-Saut dam, French Guiana - Lab288 P3 | ecosystem: Host-associated > Arthropoda: Insects > Digestive system > Gut ... | reverse complement strand
TAATGTAATGTTTATTTTAAAAAATACATGGAATACCAATTTTCACTCTTACAAGAGAATAAAATTAGAAAAACAAGACCCCTCTTGCATGGAAAATAAAACAGAAATTCAGGCAAATGAGCTAATCAACATGAGAAAATAACTATTTCCCTAAGCCTATCTTTCACTACAAAATAAAACTGGAAGAGACACAATCCATAGAGTTTCAACATGGATTTGGAATAGTTCTAGCCAATTCCAAATAACTTTGATAAAGAAGTTAGCAATATCAAGAACAACTCTATCAGAGTTATGTTATTATTGGTTCCTTGATTTCAAAAGTGGCACTTGTACTGCTCCCACCTCACAAATTTGCATGTTTGACTATGTTATCATCAATTATATTAAATTAAAATGTACTAGCTTGTGGTTGCCTCAAATAACATTCATATTACATTTCATCAAAATTCAGACAGTGGTTCTCAACTTGAGATATGCAGACGGACAGGCTGAAATTATCTCCCACGTCTGCTTTTTATGCACTTCATGCAAAGAACAAATAATTATAAAAGCCAACAAAGAAGTAATAAACATAACATACCATAATATAGGTACACAGTGGCCACATTATGAAACTCTTTCCTAAACACCAGTATAACACAGACATCTCAAAACACAAATAATTTTGCTTAATTATCACAGAAATTAAATACTAAGAGTGGTAAATCAGATATCATGTATTGGGTGTAAAAGCACAAGGGTTTTGGTGAGAAACCCTAAAGCAGACAGTCCATTTTGGAAGACTCAAGTGTTGGAATTTTGTCTAATTTTGTGATGTTCTATTTAATTTACCATAATGTAGTGTAGGCCTACAGCTTTCCCACATACAGTCTTAACACAAATTTAACAAAATGCACAAAGCAACACAAAGGAGCAAAAAAATACACAAGGAACAAAAGGCAAAAATTAATGTGCACTACTCTGCATCTACTTTGCTTAATACTATACAACTGACAGACATCAGTAACACAGCACAAATGTACACAGCATATGCATTGGCCAATTATTGCCATTCCTGTACAGCCCTGTCGGGGTGTAACCCCCCCCCCACCTTTTTTATTTTTATGTTACTTAAGAGTATGCATGACAGTAATTAAATCCTTAATTTAAAGTGTGGTTATGCAGAGTGCACCACGAATTTAATTCTGAAACCAAAGCATTAATATGACTCTTTTCCATTACATTTACAGTTCCCACAATAATGACTGTTCATCTTGTGTTATGCAAAGCTGTAATTCTATTAATTATTACTGAACACTGTTATACAGTACTTCCAGTAATCACCTTTTACTGTTGAGACTAATAAGAGAAACATTCTCAGCTTCACAGACAAAATTTTATCAAGTATAATGTTATAAAACAATGGCAAAGTCTACTTTTATCTGTAGGAATGCTGAGCATTTTTCTGTTTTATTCACAGAAGCATGAAGAAAAAAATGTTATTCACATATGATAGTCCATGCCAGTTCATCTTTCACTTTTTGAAAAGTGAAATTCTCAAGCTAAAAGCTAGGACTGAATCACTTGCACAGTGACAGTAATAGCACAATAGCAAATGAAACAAAATTAATATCTTCCACCTTGCCACTTCAAGTACAGAGTAAGCCAGTTCCACCAGGTTCTTCACTGGCCAAAGAATAATATATAGCCTATAACAAGTAACACTGGATAAGTGTAACTGTAAAAGCATAATAATACATAATAATTTCACTGAAAATTCTATGCTCATAACTAGGGAACTAGCTTTATATCATTATCAGCCTGGAAATGGTTATAAAAAATTATAGAATAATTTAAGACCTAAGTAAAAGAGAGTCATGTTTGCATTCTGTTATATAGGCACTGGAAATAATAGAGCACCAACAAAAATATTCAGTACTGGAATGGATACAGTTCTGCCACACTGCTACTCTGATGTATCAAAAAATAATATGCTACACATAGGAGTATTATGGTGTACAGCAACAAGCTTAAGCAAACCTGTACATCACACAAAAAATGTCAACATTATCTCAGCAATTGCTTTGATTGACAGACTTCTATATTCTTACATTAAATCAAATATAAACTTCTTTGGTACTTTTTATGCATAGCTTTCCTATGGGCAGGTGGCCTAAAATCAGTAATATATGCTGTAAAAAGAATTTACTATTTCATAATATAGGCCCATGTCTTACATCCAGGTGTTCCCCTGTTTCTCTGTCCGTTTCATTCTGGCTTGTTGTTTGGTGACAAGGAAGGTTTTACAGTTCAAAAGCATTGTATTTCAGGTGATGTGTCACTGCTACGAAACTCACATAAAATGAAGTGATTGCCATGCACAGCCACAGCAGCACAGTACAGAACATGGGTCAACAGGAACACATTCACACTCACAGACTGTTACGATAAATAAGAAATTTCATTATGTAAGCAGAGTTGTTTGTGCACTTTCAGTACCAGCCTTTCTGGTACATGAGAATATAATTCATATGGCTGTCATAATAAACATCCAATTCAGCAGTTACTTTAACCTCCATCATCTGGCCTTGAAATCCCCATGTAACCACTGCATACTACTCTTACCTTTGTTTTAAGTGCCCATCTCTACCTGCATGGGACAGCATTGTCCTTTTGCACCATGAAGTGTTGCAATTAATGGGACATGGGAAACCTTTTAGCCTGATAAAGTTTAAAAATAACTGCTGCATTACAAGTTTAGTATAAAATTAGTTCAGCTGCATTATAAACGATCTGTAACAAGTATGCAGATAGCACTTCAAAGTAACATTTCATGTGCCTTTACTTAGTTTGTACAACACAAAATACTCAGAAGTAACCAGCACACTTCTCCAGCTTTTTCTGATAAAACAGTTTTACTGTCATAGTTAGTTTACAACCACAACAGGTAACCAATCACAAGCCTTATTTATTCATCTTTCTGTTGATTCAGTAACTTAAAGCCAAGTAGAAACAAGAAAGTGGCAAGAATAATTTAAGTCTGCAAGGAAGCAATATTTTCAGCAAGCAGTGTACACAATTGGACAACATGAATATCTTTGCCCGAAGAAATGAATGAAACAAGGAATTCTATGTGAGATAATGCATTCAGCACGCCTACACCCTCTTCATGTAATAATATACTTGCATTCATTTACTTATTTGTTTATTTATTTCCATTTACATTAAGTAAGCTGGATCAGGGCAAAGATAAAGTTGATTTTGTCCAAGTGTGTAAGCAAAAATCTCATTCTGATAAATTTGGCAGCTGGAAATAAAAAGACGGGGGGGCAAGAGATACAAATACACCTAACATAACTATGATAAATGCCCTAATTACCAGAAACTGCTATAGCAATACACAACAAGCACATATTCTGCTCAATTGACAACATATTATATGTCACATAATTTTTCAATCTGTAAAAAGGCAAACATGCTATGGCAAGTACAGCAAAACCTAACATATTTATGTGCTACAGATTCACTCATGTAAACTGAAACTTGAAGCAACAATACTGAAAAGACCCAGACACAGACAGTATAATATTAAAATGGATATGAAAGAAATACGGTGTGAGGGAATGGACTGGATTCAAATAGTTCGGTACTAGACAAGGTCCAGTACACATAGTAAAAAACTGTTGGGTTTCAAAGAAAGGAAATTCTTGACTGCATGATTCAGGTTCTGAAGAAGGAATGTGCTTATAGAATTCACAAGTTAGTCAGTTTAAGACACCAAACTTCTCCCTAAGCCATACCCTGTTCCAACCCTCAAGATCACTTCTAGATATATATCCTATTACCTCATGGAAGGGTGTGCTAAATCTGGTGTGTACAAGTATGTATTGATTTCATGAAACATTAGAGATTTCACAGTGCTTAAGTGCTGTTAACCTTCTAGTGCCACAGAAATGTGACACATAAATTAAATGTACTAACAAACAAACTATCATAAAATATGCGGATAATACCATAAACGCACCGAAAGGCTCTAACGTTATGACATGCCACAGAAACCATAATGAAGGTTGGGACATGATGATGAAAACTAATATGGGCAAATCATGGATGAAACACAACTTCCATAAAATAGACAAAAAATGTTTGATTCTGGTAAGGAAACAACTGCCATTATATAATACTGTTTTTCAGAATGCTCACTGTTTTTTGTTATTACACACTCGATTTCCCCTCTGCCATCATAGATCAGAGACAATGTGAGAGTTCTCTTCATGTTAAGTGCACTATACAATGTAACAAAAGAACTGTTACAATAATGAATACTTGTTTCAATTGAACTGTCCAAGTATGTAAGTAAACAGCAACGTATTAGGGCCAACCTGAGGTATTAATACTATCTTAAGACTTTCACAGAGTGAATTAATGGTCTTTCAAAATAACAAACCACAACTTTAAAAATACAATAAAATAAGTATACGGGATTTCAAAAGTAAGGTTTTGCCATAATACAGGAAAACACTTGATCCAAAGGATAGGAGCCATATACAAAATATATCAACACTACCAAACACATGCAATCCCTTTCATCTTATACGAACACAGTATTTGGTCAGACATGTCGGCTGTTTAAGATATGCATGATGTACACCACATTCCCAAAGCTGGTTATGCTGTCACTGTCAGGAAAAAGTGACAAAAAACCTGTTCTGCTGAGTCCATTGCATCCAGCTAATCTACAGCATAGGAACAGAGATTAGCTTCATCTAACTGATCCAACAGAACAGATTGTATAATATTATAATCATCTGATGCTGATGACAGAAAAATAGCCAGCTTCCGAACTGCTGCATATATCAGGCATACTTCACATAATGGACAACATCCAATATACTATCTATTTTATGCATCAATCAATGCAATATACATCTGAAGAATCCTTTAATGTCACATAAATAAGACACACTGTCCTGTGTTAATTGACCAGCAAGATCTGGTCTTCTGTTCACCTGACCCTGAATTTTCATGATTTAAAACATAAGCAAAGTACGAAAAATATCAATAGGAAAATCCTCTAGCACTGAAAGTAGAGGGAAGGCTCTTACATACATCACAATGGGCTGTAAAATAATTATATCTGTATAGAAGAAAAAAGAAAATTTTAAATTAAAAGAGGTAAATATCAAGATAATTGGCTGCTCACAAAGCTACAATGAAGTTACAATAAGGCAGGCATAAGGACTTTCATCTGGAAGAGCAAGTAATGAAGAAACAGTCTTCTTGGCTATAGAAATTTCCAGCATTGAATTTCCACAAAACTTTACAGTATACTGAAAAGGAACTGTGAGACAGCAACAAAATATACAGTAATGCCTAAGCAGTGTTACCCTGCACAATATGGTCACATGAGCCATGACAGCAACACAGCTCTTATGACAGTAAGTCAGACTTTCTAAACAAGTGGTTTTCAAATTAAGTTAATTTTCCACCAGACAGCTGTCAACAGAGTACTTTGCATCACAAATCACAAAATCAACACATGGAAACATTTTTCCTGAAATGTAATATTCGGAAGTGTCTATAAACACTGGTTATTTCTGATGTTTCATGCACTATAGAGTCCTCACACCATACTTGAAACCAAAGCGCTCTCACATTCCTTTCACCATGCTTAGCATCACATACCTCAACCAGTGTACATACTGAAAGAATAAGAAGCATACTCAGCCTCAACATGCTCTGGTTCCCTTGCACTGTGATATTTGAATTTCAGTTCCTGTAGGGCATTAGGATGAGATGTTGTGTAAGTAGTTACTGACTTTTGCAAGGTCAAGCAGTTCAACAGTCAACTGTGTGGGAAGTCAGGGTGTATTATATATATATATATATATATATACACACACACAGGTGATGAGGGTGATGAGCTGATGGAGGTGGTTGAGATATGGAATGTGCAGGATGTTGGGAGGCTGTGATGATTGCAGCACAGGCCAGATGTCAAAGATATTATGGTTAATTACATAGTAATGATCAGGAGATGGGTATATGGCCAGATGAAAATTGTTCATGGGTGAGGATGTGCTCTGTCACTGTTGACTTGTCTCAGCCAAACCAACAAGTTGGCAGTGGTAGTGGTAATGCCCAATGCATATCAATACCACTCCTATTGGTTTGCCACCCATATTGTCATTTTACCAGCCTCATCACCCACACCTATATAATATGCCCTAACATCCCGTGGGGTTACTCTGCTTGGACAGCTTGAACCCTGAATGGGAAGACACTACAATCATTCAAAATGTTGGGAAACTTTTACCCCAAAACATAGTGTAACATTTGAGTACAGCAACAGCATTTGTTTTGAGAGCCTCAAAACAAATGGAACAAGTTCAGTAGGCTATTTCAAAAGGCTGTTATCATCTGCTTAAGTCATGTAATGTGAAATGAGATTCAGTAGCATTAAATATTTTTGAAGGCTGTTGACTTGTAAACTGCTAAAGGAAGGAACTGTTTTATCACAACACAGCAGTATTACAAAATCAAAAACAAGCATGCTTCCTTCCATTGAAGACTACTTAAGTACGCATGTATTTTACAAAACACTCACTACAATAAATAGCTGAAGTTATATACATATATAAAACCAAACTCTAAAATAAGCATTTTAACACCAAACATCATAAATCATTTAGAAAGTCTCAATATATTAGTTCATTCTACCCCCAAGTTACAGTGTGTGTTATGCAAATGATGACCTATGACACAATTCTCAAAATTTCGAAGTTGTAGCTCTTTGAAAACTTAATGGTTACAAAAAAATCTTTAATGACTTTGAACTGTTTTTTGGTGCAAAGTCAGAGATATGACAGTTGTTTTAAAACTTATTTCACAACATTTAAAATAAGCTACAGTTCAGCTCTCTACATTTAGTATAACCAATGTTAAGATAAAACTGGTGATCATCATGAATAAAATTTTACAGCTACTTTAAATTCTAAAATGGCAAATCTTAACAAATATTTCATAAATGAATCCAACATTTTAATTATATTCATAATCCAAGATATTTAACAAAAGACTTGCAAAGAATACATATTAACATCATAGTTCAACTCATTTTACTTACCATGGGTATGGACACGCATACAGCTAGCTGTGATATCTGTAGTTACTGTGAAGTATGGAAGCCACAGGTCTTCAATGTGTGTATCACCAAATGTGCTGAAGATAGTATGGTTGAAATCCCTTCCAGAAAACATAGAAGTTACAGGATATGTCAGATCCAGGAGCTGGCGCCACCACTGGGTTAATTTCTATGGCACACAAACAATGTATTTATAATACCAAGAATTATACAGGTTAAAATACATACCACTGAGACCAAAAACACCACAAAAAAATTTTTTTTTTTGCACTTCACACTGTATCTTCTATGATCATTGTTTGTAACATATTCAAAATAGTCAGTAAATACAGTATACTGTGACTATGATTCATCTAACTTTCATAATCCTACTGACAAATGTATATCTGAGGAATTGTGGTCCGATTTTCAGCATGGGAAGGAGACCTCTCTTCCCCAAAACTTCCAGACATGGCTCTGAGGCCCATCCTAAATCCCATGCAATAGGTAATGGGTGCCCTTTTCCTGGAGCTTAAGTGGCCAGGATGTGGAACTCATGATTCACACAATCTAGTGCTCAGGTTAAGAATAATTGGAGTCACAAATTCACTCCAACAGAAGCATTCATGGCATGCAAGCATGCATGCAGGCAGCTTTACTCAGGGTCTTAATTCTTCTTGTTTACTCCTCAAAACAACAAGAATGAAGAATACGGTTAAAATTTTGTTTGTAATGTTAACCCCTGACACCTGATATCAGATACACCCCTCATGCAACATGATGCTCCAATGCCAAAGATAGGTACAACCAACAGCCTAACACAGCCTTTATTACGCAGCCCACATTTAAAAACTAGGCAATTATTCATGGCATCAAAGGGTTAATTTTATCCTCCCATCTATGCCTACATCTTTTTACATGTTTACCCACCAAAACCCTGCAAGCATTTCCCTTCTCCCCAGTACATGCTATTTGCCTCACCCACCTAATCCCACTTGACTCTAATAATATTAGCTGAGAAGTACAAATCATGAAGCTCCTCATTATGCTGTTTTCTCCAGCTTCCTATTCTGTCCCAACTCTTATGCCCATACACCTTTCTCAGCACTATATTCTTCAAACGCTTGGCCTATGTTCTTCCCTAGATGTGAGGGTCCAAGTTTAAACCCGCATACAACAGGCAAAATTACAGTTCCCTGAGTTTTAATTTCTATGTTCTTATACAGCAAAATGAAATACAAAAGATTCTGGACCAAACAGTAACAGGCAATCTACAAATTCAGTGCATAACATTTCACACATATGCCACATGTTGCCTTTCTTTAATACCATAATATAACTTAGATAACATTAATGTATGAATATAAGAGTTATGCCAAAATAAGTGAGTAAGAAGTAAAGTATATCAGCCTTCTTCAAATTTAATAAAAGTGCAACACACAAGCAGAAAGAAACTGAGCAAACCTTTGACCATTCACGTGCTTTTTGTGTCATGGTAGTGACATTTTTCTCTGCACACCACAGAGCTCCCATGAAGGCTCCAATGCTTACACCACCCACCATGTCAATAGGAATACCAGCCTCCTGAAAAAAGTGAAACACCATCATATGATTCTTTACAGTATACAGCAAAGTACAAGTCTTTACAAAACTTGAGGTTATTTAAGAACCTCAGTTTGTTCACTGACATCAGAATCCAAGTAACATAAAAGTATGCCAGTAAACTAAGTTCCGAGCTAGTTCAAGCCAATATTTATTTCCTCGTCAGAAGCAGTGATGATATAAAGGACATCCCTGAAAACTAAGGCATGTATTCAAATAATTTCCAATGTTCAACATAAAAATTCCATTTGGAGATTTCAATGCAGAAGAAGGGAGAGAATATGTTTCTAAACCACCAAACGGGAGCATGAGTTTACATAACAGTAGTCACAATAATGATGTCAGCACAGTAAGCTTTGCCACACCTAGAAATCTGTCAACAGTACAATCTTCCTACAGTGAAATGTGCAGCAATACAGCTAGACTTACCGCGGTGTTGTAAACACAGTTAAACTAATGACAGCTTGAAAGACAAGTAATGTATTATAATTGATGTCTGATCTTTCACAGGAGCAGCCTATGGAACTGACCACATTTGGTGGTTGCAAAAGTTGGACAGAGAGACTATCACCAAATAAACAAGTGTCATCAAGTCTGATGTGGGGAAACTTTATCTACAGATACTAAAACATGTGGAAATTAAAGAAAAGTACCAGGTTTAATATCTAAATCAGGTATGCAGCTTTGGAAAACTTATGATGATAATGTGCATATTAATAAGGCTTGGGAAAGTAATATAGAAAATATCAAAATTTCAGCTCAAAAGCATCTTAATCATAATGTATGAGGCAGCATAAACTGCAGTTTGACAAACACTAGTTAAAATTATTACACCAAGGAAACACATTAACTGCAATGGTTATAGAATCTGATCCAAATTAATGCAGATAATCTGTGACTTATATTGACATGTCAATTACATTTAAAAGCATTACCAGCCTGAATAATGTTCAGCAAAGGTTGAGACAGGAAATGGTTATGTAGATTTCCACAATATTTTGAACAGGCAGAAGAGTTACTTGCATCAGATATTGAATGCACACGGAGTTAATGATAATAGGCATACTGAAATAAATACAGCCAAGCAATTAACCTTTATCAGCCTAAAAGACAATTAGCAGGCCTCTAAAATTTACTGGTGAATGGTCTAGCATGTTATGTGCTGGTCTCTGTTTGTTTACTTGGTTGTGATTTAAACATCCACACTAAGTCAGTAAAACACAGGAAGTCAAAAGACATAAATGGCATTTCAATCTCTCTCCTGAAGGTGAATACACAAGTCTTGTTTTATGAGGAAAATATCACTATCAAAATGTTAAGAAGGTATGTGTACCAACTGTTGCTCTCCGGCCATCTTCCTCACCTGCAACCTAAGGATGTGAGATACTGCAGTAGCAAGGGAACTACTTAACATAAACACAAGCAATGAACAGCTGAAAATTAATCATACCTGAATAGCTTTGATCATGCCCACATGTGCAGCTCCTCTGGCACCTCCACCACCCAAGACCAGTCCAACAGATGTACCAGTGAGCCATCTTGCCAAACGTGAGAAATCTGAGTGAATATTTGGTTCAGATTTGAGTACTTTTGTATACAGCTCATTCTGTGTTTGAAAAATAATGTTAAATACAAGTAAATAAATAAACAAATACATAAATATAAGAGCAATACATATACACATACCAATTTTAGACATGGAATGAGAAGTGAAAATAGGCAAATAAGCCATGTTCAGAAAATCGCGCGCACGCGCACGTGCGCGTGCACACACGCACGCCCACGCCTGCACACAATCTCTCTCTCTCTCTCACACACGCGCACACATGTGCACCCACACGCGCACACACAAACCCCCCCCACATTACCTGAAGATCTTAGGAAACCAGCAAGCATTTTACATGTCACAAAACCTTGAAGCATCTGTACAATGCTGAAAAATTTCTTTCTAACATCAACATGTCTGATGTACATAATCAAAGAAAAAAATCATGTTACTTACTAACAATTAAAAATAAGACTTTAAATTCTGGGATTACAAACTTGAAAACATATTTTTACAAGTGTCAACCTTACAACTTACTATTTTATGCTGAAATCGTCTGATGAACATCCTCTTGTTGCACTGAATATGATGATGTGTTGACACCCAACTCCTGTTGTTTAGCCATGCTACTGTGTTCTTTGGTCGGTCAGCTCCCTCACGATGTAACAGCACTAATTCCTTATGGGTACGTATTGTCAAACGTTCCACTTCTTTTTCAATCTGAAATTACAGATAACTGCAGTATATAATTATTCAGTTCAACTGTATAATTTCCACACTTTTATGTACTGATTATACTATTTGTACATGTGGTACACACATAAGATGTCACATTATTGAACCCACATAAATCTTTCTGACAAATTTTGAGGCAAAATAAAAACTTGGTCATGAAAATGCTATACTACAATTACTATAAATTAAAATAGCATGCTCTACTCTTTATGGTAAAAAAGAACACCACATCAGAAAGGTCCTATTGAAATATATCTACATTTAAGTCCCTTTCCCACCTACCACATACCAACATATACACATTGCCATATGGAGTTCTGCAAGAGTTTATTTATGCCAATGCCTAACAAAATGTTATAACAACGTTGACTTTCTGATTAATTAAAAATGCCATGAAACATTACCTTCCCAATATCAGGTCCCTTTTCTGCCAGACCAACAATCAGAATGCAATCAGCCTGACGAACGCAGCGCTGTGTCCATTGTGTGAAGTTCATATCACACTGATAGAGTGCAATTTTGTGTTGATCTTCTTTTTGTGCCAGCCATGATGTAAGTCGGTATTCATTATTTCGATCAAGAATAGATGCTCCCAAGTATTTTTTTATAACTTCAGATGTCAAACGTAGTGTGGAACCTGCACTGATTCAAAATTACTTAAAACTGTGTGCAAGTAATTAACACCCAAGACATAAGATAACTTCAGTACAAATGTGTTTATTAAATATTAACCACCCATGTCATAATACTGAGCCTCATTTACTTTGTAGATTAAACCAGTCCAGCCCTATGGCTGCCATTTGTGACAAGGAATTTGGAAAAACCTGCAACAACATAAAATTTATTTAAAAAAAAAACCATCAAATGCACTTTGGTTTTATGAACATAATTCTATTACATAGTGACCCCTGACATGTTTCGGCCACTCACCTGGCCATCTTCAGGGAGGTTACAGCAAGAATACAAATATGTCACAATCATTCCACAGGTAAAAATCATATAGTTTTGGTTAAAATTTTGGCTAAATCGTAGCTCACTGTGCAGACTATATCATCGCTCACCCATCTGGATCATAATTTACCCCATGTACCTTCCACAAATATCACTCCACAGAACCATAATCCAGACAATTCATTACTTCTAATATTGTATACCTGTCACTGTCTTACCATTTAACTGGAATTTTAACAAAAACTATATGATTTTTAACTGTGCAGTGATCCCAACACACTACACACGTATTTATATTATATTCTTGCTCTTACCACCCTAAAGTTGGCCACATGACTGATTAAAACATTTTGCTGGTCACTACATAATAAGATTATATTCAGACCCCCAAAGTGCATTTGTTGGTCCTTTTAATAAATTTCATGCATCTAATTAATGCATGGAACATGGCACATATCAAACATGCAACAGATTTCATACACACTACATTTCTAGTTTCCTTCAATACATAAGCACATGATACGTGAATGGAAGTTTGAATTCATACAGTTTGTGTGTATGTGGTTCTCACATCAACACACATCCAAAATAACACCACCTGGTCTCATGCAGTCACTGCAAATGAAGTACAAAGTTGTCAGCTGTGTCATGCAACATGATATCTGTGTTATGATTTCATGAGTTCAAGATTGCATGTGACAAAAGACAAATTACATCTCCACCATACTCTTGAAGTTACTACTAACAAAAGGAACTAGCTATCACAACAAACAGAAGATCCATTAAATTTGAAGTATAATATACAGGGTGTCCCAGGATGAAAGGTCAATATTCTGGGAGGTCATAGTATTGGTCATTCTAAGCAAAAATGTTTATATGAACATGTGTCCTATTCTGAATGGTTTCCGAGTCAGAGCTATCTGAATGCACAACTGCAAAATTATTGATATGAAAGAGATATTACGTGTACGTACTGTTTCTAATACCGGTATTTATTATTCAAGTGACAGAGTTGGTACAATTTATAATAAATGTTCGAAAATTCCACTGTCAACATAAGTGCACTTTGCAACTTGTGTGAAGACATGGTGTGTTGTTCGACTGAGTGTGTCATGACGTTCCTTTATGTAGGCGATAACATCCAGTATGTTAACGAGCAGTTCGTCTCGTGTATCCACTTTTTATCTGTACACTTCACTCTTCATCAACCCCATAAACAAAAATCTAACGGGGTTAAGTCTGGAGATCTTGGTGGCCAGTTAATGGTACTGCCACGACCGATCCACCTATTAGGGAAAGTGTCCTTGAGATGTTGCATCACATGTCAGGTATAATAAGAAGGGGCTCTGTCATGCTGAAAGTACATAGCAATCCGTGTAGCCAAAGGAACATCCTCTAGTTGTGGAGTGAGAGAGAAAACCAACAAGATGCAACAGTTAGATGTTTATTTTTAACAATTTCTCAACATGTTTAGGGCATCATTATGCCCATCTTCAGGAGAACAAGACGTATGTTAATGCATGTGTTGTGCTGC
>Ga0123353_10009445_pt1 | contig 13470 bp, 18 predicted proteins | sample TergutLab28metaG_3_FD_92763 | JGI IMG/M metagenome (GOLD analysis project Ga0123353, IMG submission 92763) | Labiotermes labralis P3 segment gut microbial communities from Petit-Saut dam, French Guiana - Lab288 P3 | ecosystem: Host-associated > Arthropoda: Insects > Digestive system > Gut ... | reverse complement strand
ATCTTTCTGCTGAATGCAACGGAGTAGATATGTCACTTAAAAAGTGTAGTGCCGCACCCAGAGATTGAAATGCACCTTCAACAGTGTTATTATCCGGGGCTATTCCTTTGTATCTTTTAACCGCCAAATCATAATAATATGTAAACCGCGTTTTAGCATTTTCGCCACTGTTGAAAATATTGTGCCAATAATTTGTCCCGTTGCCGTTACCTAGGTAGTAATAAAAGTGCATGTTATTCCCATACGCTGTATCTGTAGAGTTTATATCGGGATAATTTGCATACCAAGTTAATGAGTTTTTCAAATTTGACAAGCCAGTTCCAATATCTGAGTAAAACTCAGGGTAAAGGCTGCTCACATAATCATATGCTTGCCTTGCAATATGCTGATGGGTACTACCCTGAATCTCGGCAGTGTATGAGTTTCCGCCAATACCCCAAGTCGGCTGCGCTATTGCTTTTCCCGCAAAAGGCATGGTTGTTTCTTGTGTCATTTCATACTGTTGGGCAATAGCATTACTTGCGACCGTTTTATTGGAAGCCATAAGCCACATTCCTGCGCCACCGAATAAAACCATTACTACCAAAGCTACAATTACTTTTACCAATCTTTTTTTCACAATTAATTCCTCCTTATTTTTTTAATCTTTTACTGGCTTCACTTCGGGATTTGTTAGAATTTTTTTGCGTTTTTTAATACGCACCACAATAATAATTAAAACAATCATACTAATTAAGAAAAAATAAAACAATGCATTTATCAATATGCCTTCTGGTGTTCCACGCCCCTCATAATCCATAATTGCTGCACCTAGAAGTAAAAAAAAGAATGTTGCAAAAAAACTGAGGATAAATTCAAAAACGCTTGGGTCATTTACTATGAAAACTTTAAAAATGCCAAATATATTAGTAATTAGTAATCCCAAAATTGATAGACACATCAAAACTAAAAAGATTTTCCGTCGCATCAATGTCACCTCCTTTGTGTTCTTTATTTTAGCGTAAGTATGTCATACACGTCAATGTCGAGTTTTGTCGAAATTAAGCAGCTAGCCACATTCCTGCACCACCGAATAAAACCACCGCATTCAAAAATCAAAGATGCAATTGCCCTTACTAGTTTGCTTTTCATGTTATTTCTCCTTTTTATACTATAGAATCTGACCTACTCGGCGCGGCGTCCTGAACATCGACCCTTTTTTTGAGTATCTCAACGTATTCCAAAACTGAATAGTCAAACTAATCCGTGATGATTGGCTAGAGAAATGCTTTTAGCAAGAAACACAAAAAAGCCCCGCGAGGGGGCTTTTTGATGTACTACTTGTCTGCAATATATTTGCGTTATTTTACTTAGGACAAATGTTAGGACAAACGCAAAATGACTTTTGATTTTATATAAAAAGCCTGTATTTATTGGGCTTTTGGCAATGTTATTTTTCTAGCACCGGAACGCACTACCACTGTGCTACTTCCGCGCGGAACGAAGTTATTATACCCTTAAATAAACGTAGTGTCAACAGCAAAAGTGTCGCAAACCCGTTGACGAGCATAAAATGTAATGGTACAATGTTGCATGGGAATACCGCAGCAGCGAATAAACATTGGCACAAGTATGGCATCATCTGGCAATAGAATTAATCGGACACCGACAAAACGCGACCAAATGACCGCCGGCGAATTTAACGAGATGCTTGCGCGGCTTAACTTAACGCACGAACAGTGGCACAAAGAAATTGACAAAGGATTGAAATCCGGAAGAAGCCCGCTTTCCATCGAGCAGCTTTTTGACGAGCTATTTATTAAATACGGGCTGTAGGATTAAGCTAAGTGATAAACATAAGATGGGATAAAAGAGTCTACGGTGACCTTGACGATATTTTTGAAGGAATAGTAAATGAATTCAATGTATACCTAATCACCCCTCTTGAAGAAAGCAGAAAAGAAGCGCGAAAGAAAATGACCGAAATAAAAAAGATGATATTAGACTTAAGACCCGACATCGGTCACGATACAGGGAAACAATCGCTATGCGGAAACGCCATCAAAATCAGATATTACTATCCGCACAATATTTATTTTTACTATGTTAAACCGGAAAACAGCATTGTCGTTACAAGGATACTCACCGACGATTCGTGGAAATAATCAATTAGTCTTTAACGATTCTTTGTAAATCTACTCTGCCCTTTTCGTCGATTTTGATGATTTTAACGTCCACCGTGTCGCCGATTTTTACAACATCTTCCACCTTTTCAACACGCGTCTTGGCAAGTTTCGATATATGAATCATGCCGTCTTTACCACCGCCGAATTCCACGAAAGCCCCAATCGGCAATATGCGAACAACTTTGCCGGTGAATTGCATACCGACTTCGGGTTCAAATACGATGCCTTCAATGATTTTGCGTGCTTTTTCAATCATTGCGGCGTCCAATCCGCCGATGGTTACTTTTCCGTCATCTTCAAGGTCAATTTTGACACCGTTGCAATCCTCGATAATTTTGTTTATGACTTTTCCGCCGCTTCCGATTACATCTTTTTTCTTTTCGGGCTTGATATTGAACGTAATGATTTTAGGCGCGTATTTGGAAAGTGCCGCCGCGGGCTTGGCAATCGTTTGTTCCATTTCTTTCAAGATATGTGCCCTGCCCTCTTTTGCTTGTGCAAGCGCGGTTTTGATAATGTTTTCGTCTATGCCCGCGATTTTCATGTCCATTTGAATTGCGGTAATGCCTTTGGCAGTCCCCGCGACTTTGAAGTCCATATCACCAAGGAAATCCTCCAACCCTTGAATGTCGGACAGAATTGCCACTTTTCCGGTGGCTTTGTCTTTGATAAGTCCCATCGCGATGCCTGCGACCGCCGATTTAATAGGCACACCCGCGTTCATAAGCGACATTGAAGACCCGCAAACCGACGCCATTGAAGACGACCCGTTGCTTGACAAAATTTCGGAAACAGTGCGGATTGCGTACGGGAATTGTTCCTCGGTCGGAAGCACAGGTTCAAGTGCACGTTCGGCAAGAATACCATGACCGATTTCGCGTCTGCCCGTTAATTTAAGCGGTTTTGCCTCGCCCGTTGCGTACGGAGGCATGTTGTAATGGTGCATGTATCTTTTATATTCGTCTTCACTCATGTCATCGATTTTTTGGGCTTCGCCAAGCATGCCAAGAGTACAAATATTCAATACCTGAGTATTCCCGCGGGTAAACACGGCCGAGCCGTGAACGCGCGGCAAGATTCCCACCGCAGACCAAATCGGACGAACATCTTTCGTGCCGCGGCCGTCGGGACGGATACCTTTTACAAGGATTTTTTCGCGGACGATTTCTTTTTTGACGTTATACAAGATTGTGCTGATATCCGCCGAACTGTCCGCCCATATTTCGGAAAATTGGTCGGCAACGATTTCGTCAACACGCTTTTCGGCTTCGCGGCGTTTTTCAAGATTAACTTCCGCAAGTGCCTTTTCAAGGAAACTTGTGGCATAACTGCGAACCCTTTGGTCCAACGTTTCTTCGATTTTTGGGGCGGTAAATTCCATTTTTTCTTTGCCCACTTTTTTGACGATGGTGTTTATAAATTCAACTTGCTTTTTGATTTCGGCGTGTCCAAAAGTAATTGCCGCCAACATATCGGCTTCCGATATTTCTTCGCCCGCCGCTTCCACCATAAGGACCGCGTCTGCCGTGCCGCTTACTACTACGTGCAAATCGGATTGGTCCATTTGAGTTACTGTCGGATTGATGATATATTCGCCTTTTACTCTGCCGACGACTACGCTGCCCGTGGGGCCGTTAAACGGAATGTTGCTTATTGACAAAGCGATAGAACTTGCAAACATGGCAAGCGGTTCGTAACACATTTCGGGGTCAATCGAAAGCGTCGTCACAACAAGGGCAACTTCGTTAAACAGGCCTTTTGGGAAAAGCGGACGCAGCGGTCTGTCGATAAGGCGGCTTGTCAAGATTGCTTTCTCACCCGCGCGGCCTTCGCGCTTTTTGAATCCGCCGGGGAAACGACCCACGGCATACATTTTTTCTTCGAAATCGACACTCATCGGAAAGTGGTCCATGCCGGGTTTTGCGTCACCCATAGTGGCATTTGCCATGATGACGGTTTCTCCGCAAGTAACGGTGCACGAACCGTTCGCCAATATGCACAGCGCACCGATTTCGACGCTAACTTTTTTCCCGCCAATTGTTGTTTCAAATTTTTTATATGTTTCCATTTTGTTCCTCTTATTACCTGATTCCAAGTTTCTTTTTCAATTCGCGCGCGCCCTCAAGGTCGGTTTTTTCCATGTACCGCACCATGGCTTTGCGTTCGTCGACAAGCTTGTAAAGACCTCGGCGGCTTGCCTTGTCTTGCTTGTGAACTTTAAGGTGTTCGGTCAATTCTTTGATGCGTTCTGTAAGAAGCGCAATTTGCACGGCGGGCGAACCTGTGTCGCCTTCTTTTTTCGCGTGCGCGGTAATGATTTTTCGTTTGTCCATAGCGGAAATACTAGCACAGCGCAAAACAAAAAGCAAGTGGTATTTAACTACTTGCTTTCTATTCTTGCCCATTCGGGAACTTTGATAAACTCGTGTAATCTGATGTGGTTTTCGCTCTCGCCATTGTGGCAATGCCGGCAAACGGCAATTACATCGTCGCGCCAAAACTTGTGGTTTACACGTTCCCGCCCAAGACGCCAATATGCGCCGGTGGAACGGTGATGGCAAACAAAGTTTTGCGTCAAAGGTTTTTTGCAACACTTGCATGTGCCATTGCTTTTTTGGAACGCCGCCATTCGCAAGTTTTTCCAATGCCGTGTGGTCAAATATTCGTCATAGCTGTGGACGACTTCTTTTGTGGCGCGGCATTTAATTCTCACTGACCTAAGTTTGACAGACTATCAATCATCAGTCAAGGGAACAAATCTTAATTCACCATTCTTTTCGATGGTTCGCCCCTCTAAAATTGCCTTAAGCACAAACTCTGGGTCTGCTTCGTAAACAGAACAACGGCAGCTAAAATGCAACGGGTGTCTTGGAATATCTTTGCCGCGAAATATGCGACCGTCTAATGCTTTGCACTCATCACAAAGATAGTCTGAAGTATAATCGTTTACCCAAATATACCACCCGCTGTCCACAAACTCACTTTTGTTCATCTTGTGCAGTAATTCAAGAAACAACAGATTAAACATACTTATTTTCCTCTCACCACCTGCTTGTTTCGTCTTTGATGGTGTCGCGGATATGGGCGAAAGACCCAAACGCTTTTTTAATTGCGTTTACTACCCACCGGTATGCTTTTACGAAAAAGTCACCGATGCTTTTAAAGAATTTTTTCATTGCGGTTTACTCCTTTTATTTGTGGTTTTAATTTTTTTCTTGATGTCTTGTACATCGTTGTGAATATCGGCGACGATGCTTAAACAATCTTGCAACTGTTCAATGATTCGTTGATACTTTGCCTCGCGTTTTGCAGTATCGCGCAACACATGCACAAGCAATCCCACAAAAAGCACCGCCATCAATCCGACTTCAATTGCTTTTATCATTATTTGTTCAATCACGGTATCACCACCCCTGCGCGCCAAGACATATCCGCCACAAGTTTGTTATATTGCCCAGCACCCATATTCACAACAAACAACCGGTTGCCTTCCAACAAATTAAGCCCGTGTACCGGCGCAAATTGCAACAGCCACGCAAGGTATGCGGTATACAATTCCTCGTCGATTTGGGTTTGTGCGTCATACGTAACGGTGTTTTTCATTCTTGACGCCGCCACGAAATCCCGCAAAGACCGCGACTTTGAAACCGCTTTTTCGCGTTCCACCGCAAGCCCAAATTTTTGATTATCGGCAAAAACCTTCTTGGCAAGTTTTTCCTCTGCTGATTCAAGCCTTGCAAGCGCATCAATCTTTCTAACAAAAGCCTTGTCAAGCTGGTCCAACACAAAAGTGCTGTACATCATGCCTCTTTTCAAAGCATTTGCCTCGATAGCGGCAACGCGGTCATTGTAATCCTCGATGATTTTCGCCCGTTTCGCACCAAGTTCCAACTCGGCAATTTGCGCGGCTTCTTCCAAAGTGATTTGCGAGGTTGCCATCAAAAACACGCTATCCGTCGCAAACGATGTGAATTTTTTGACAATGCGCACGTAAATATCGTTAAGCTGCACAGTCTGTTCATCGGTTAATTTTGGCATTGCCATAATTTTGCCTCCTTTTCTGCCATTCAAGGCGGTATTTTAACTGGTTCATGTTGATAATCTTCCGCGGAAACCGCGCCAAAGTTTTCACCCTGCTTCGCGCTGGGTCAAGCGCCGGATAAAACGCGGAAACGCCGTATTCTTGGATGATAATCATGCGTTTCGGTTCGATACACAGTTCCAAGATTCTACCCATTTCGGGGTTTGCACGAAATTCATAAGTCGTATCATCGAAACATGTAACATGGATTATTCCGCCCGGTTCGTTTTTCTCAAAAGTTACTTGCATATGGCATTACCCTCGCTTTTCCTGTTTTAGTTGCGTTGAATAATAACGCCCGGAACTTCGCGTCCCAAATTTTCGCCTCGTCTGGCATAGTACTCACAGCGGCATACTCGGCAAGCACCCCGTACAACAACGCGTTTTCGGTCATTATCCCACCGATTGCGGATACATCATCATCACCGCTTTTGAATTCGGGGATACAGGCATACTCGACCTCAATTGTACCATTTGGTACGCGCAAAAAATCAATGTACAGTTCATACGGTACGGGACTCCCGCCGCTTTTCACCGACTTTACCTTGAAAAAGGTCTGGTTGAACTTTTCAAAGTCAATTTGCCCGTTTTGCACAGTAAATGTCTGTCTTGTAACACAATCTCTTTGAGTACTTGCAACACTCATCAATACGATGTTGGCGCAACGGAACAATATGTTGTAATTTGCATCACCTTGGGTCATATCGATTCCAAGAATCTCGGCTGCGTTTTCAATTAGTTTTTCAAGTTTCATAATTTTTCCTCCCTAAAGCACCTCCCACAGATTCCCCTCTTGCAAAGAGGCGCGACGGGGTGTGCTAAAACTCTTTTATATAATTTTTGGTGAAGTTTACAGAGTGACCTGCGTGCTTGGCATATCTCAGCATGTCTTCAAGGCGCAAGTTCGCGTGTTCAAAACTTTTGCGTGCGCTTTGTTCCAAGTTCGCGTTGTGTGCGTTTATCTCGGCTTCGATTACATCGGCATTTTCCACTCGGGTCTTGCGCGCGTATTCCAAAGTCCTGCAATCAAGGGTGTCGTATGGTACGACAAAAGCTAAACCATCCCGCCCCTCCCTACAAAAAGGAGACTTAATTTCTTTTTCGCTTTTACCAAGAATTTCTTGTTTATTACTTGAAAGAAATTTACTCCCCTCCTTGGAGGGGGGGACCGCCGTAGGCGGTGGGGTGGTTTTGATAGTATGCACCTCATACCTCCCTCTTTTCCCGTTCCAAAACACGCGATACGCCTTGTTGACAAGTCTTAATCGCTTTGCTATTCCGAACAAGTCACTCGTTACTTCACGTAGCATCGGGTATTTCCTTACTCGTTAGTATGCTTCTTCGCCGAATAATTCGTAACTTTACCTTGTATGAAAGGTTTGTCACAAATAAGGTCGGCATACTTCACAAGAGTGGCGGCATAGCCCGCTTTGCCGTCGATTTGTTTCAAAATCGAACCGTCATCGCCGCTAAGCCACGTCCAATCGCAAAGTTGATGCATTTTCCAACTGTCGCTGTTAAGCGCGTAAATCGTTCCTGCCTTGCACTTCGGGTCTGCGTACACAGGGATTCCGTTGAACGAAAAGCCCTTGAAACCGCCCGACAATTCGGCATCGGCAACATTAGTCCGCAAGCTTTTCAAGTTCTCGAAAACTGCTTTGCGAACGATAGGATGCGTAAGCAAAATGTCTGCGGGCATGCCTTGGCAATGTTCCTCGTATGCGTCCATAAAGTTCATAAACGCGTCTTCGTCCAATGCGGGCGGGTTTACGTTTGTCAAGTTATGCGCTACGACACACGGGGCGATTTGCTTGTGGTCGGCTATTGACAAGTTATAAACTTTACCCGGCATAAAAATGCTGTCAATCCCGTTCAAATCAACATCTGTTTGTTCGGTGCTGTACACATAAAGCCTGTCACATCGGGTAGTTGCCAACATTCCCGTATAGGTTACCGTGTTGCCGTTTATAGCCGAAACCGTCAAGGGATTTGTGTTGATTTTGTCGTTGTTACCTGTCATCAACCAAAAAGCAGCACCGACTACAAAGTTTTCGATAAAGCGTTCGGGAACGATAAAGTTTTGGGTAGTATGGTTAATGCTTTCTATGTACCCCAAATACTTCAGCCCGTTTCCGTAAACCATCGAACCAAGACTTTCCTGCGCGGTTTTGATAAGGTTTTCCATCTCGCCGCCAAGCAAAGATGCAAACTCCTTTTCATTATGCTGCGCCGCACGTACTGCTTTGTCGGATATCCGCAAAGTCCCGTATATGTTCTTAAGCGGGCTGATGATTTCCGCGGATTTACCGCCGCCGTACGGCAAGTCGCCGCCCTCGGCGCCTGTGCCAACGCTTTTTTGATTACCGTATCGGATAGTCGCACGTGCTTCTTTTCCGCTTACAGTCTTCGCGTTCTTTTGTATCATGTTCAAGAATGGGTTTGTTTTCGTGTTGATGTCGTTGATTACGGTTTCCAAATAAATGTTCCGTAATGCTGACTCAGCACTTTGAATTGTAATCATAGTAATTCTCCTTTTATTTTCATAAGGTCCCCCTTTCGCAAAGGGGGTGTCGCCGTCAGGCGACGGGGGTTTTTGTTCTAAAGAACTCTTCCGCGACCTTTTCCACGTCGCGAAGTGACTTCGGCAGGGAGTTTCCTCCCGTATAAAAGTCATTGCTTGCGGTGATTACCGCAGGCGCGGTTTGCTTCGTCGCAACGGAAGTCAGATACTCTCTAATCACTTCGTCACGAGATAGCCCCGCAAGTTCCCCTCCTGCATGGAGGGGTGGCACGGCGTCAGCCGTGACGGGGTGGTTTGACGGGGTAGGATCAACTACGGGCACTTCATTAACTGCTACACTAGCATTGCCCTGTTGATACTCCAACAAAAGCTGGCTTTTTCGAGTGTAATCCGCTTGCAACTCTTTATAGGCCTTCAAAAGTTGTTCGGTATCCTCAAACGGTGCCAAAGTATTGGAATCCTCCGTTTGCTTGTCCGCGGCGTCCGCGGATGCATCCTCGGGTTGTTCCAAAATTTCTTCGTTTTTCATTTTTAATTCCTCCTTTTTAATTAAGCGGACGACGGGGTGGTTACCACCTCGTCAGAAGTGATATCGTCTGCACTCCACGTAAACAATTCCACGCACCTGCCGCTGGCAAGCCTGTCAAGCCGCCTCTCGCCTCCGTACCTCTTGTATAACCTCAAGATATGCGAAGCCACATTAATCGCCGCGTTTTGTGCCGACACAATGGCGCGCCGTATCCTCAATCGGTCCTGTTCAACCAATATCTCCAAGGCAACACCCGATAAACTCCCCTCGCCGCGTACAAAACTGCTGCCGCCTGTAATGACCGCCATTTCGTTCAGCAATCTCTCCTCCTCGCGTTCAAGTTCCGCAGGCACAGACCCGCCGTCCAAAAACACAGGCGCCTTCATTCCCGATTTGTAAGTAATAATTGTACCGGGTGCAAGTCCGTCGTTTTCCAAAGCCTCGATGTCAGTGCTGTTTTCCTCAACAGCCAAAACCCCGCACGCCAATCGGTTCAAAAACTCGGTCTTGCGGTTCTTGACGGTGTTATACGCCCTCTGGACCGGTATAGCGCGTTCAATGACACTTTTGCCAAAGAAACTACCCGGCAAACTCTCGCTTGTCTGGCGCACGAAAGGCATTTGATTATACTCGCCGTCAAAAAGCAATTTGTCGCCCGCAACTATGGTAAGCCGCCCGTCTTTATACCTCTCAATTACCATCGCCGCATTTTTCAAAACGCCCGTTCCATGCTTGTTTGTTCGATTGAAATCAAACACCTCGACATCATTTCCAGCAACATCGACACCCCAAATTCTCCGTATCGCTTGGGTGGAATAAGGCTTGGCATGAATAATGCTTCCCGCCTCGTTTACATCTCCCGCGGTTAAAGAATCGGGATAAATCTCGAACGGACTGCACACGACAACACGCACATCACCTTCGAAAACCACCTCGCCTCCTTCGAAGGCACCCCTTGTCGACTCTCGCAGACAGTTCGGGGACTTAGCTTCTTTCTCGCTCGTATCAAGAACCTCTTTGTAATTAGCAGAAAGATATTTACTCACCTCCTTGGAGGGGTGGCACGGCGAAGCCGTGACGGGGTGGTTTAAATACCCAAGTACTTTGCCGCCGTTATTCTCCCAAACGATTTTGTAAAACGCACTCCCCGTCATCTCGGACCACATGTTCGCCTGGTCGGCAAGCGCCGCCATGTTCACTTTTTTGAACGCGCTTTTGATAATCTTCTCGCACTTCTCGGCGCATTGAATGTCGCGTTCGGTGCTGCTAAGCGGCACAACGGTTAACTGTTCCTTGTTATCGGCAAGTTTCCCAAGCCGTGTTTCTACAAGCGTACTGATGTGATTAAACACCTCGCGCTTCTGCCAATGGTATCTGGCACCCATTGCCGCCACAGAATCAAAACTTGTTATGTAATTGTTCTGATTCCCGCGCAAGAAATCAATGTTCAACTGCCATTGCAACTCAAGCGGCCGCCGCACTATCCTGCGCACCTCGAAATCGTCTTGTACGTCTTTGACGATTTGGATTTTTGTTTCTTTTTTCATTTTACCTCCATAATAAGTCTTCTTTTGAATTTTTCCAACGGCCCCATTCTCGCAAAAGGCATTACCGTCACAGGCGGCGGGGGTTTCGTCCTCTCGGTCATCACAAAGTACCGCAAAGCATCAATGCAATGGTCATCACTCTTGTGCGGCCTGTCATTGTCGCCCCAAAAGTAACCCCGCAACTCCTTGATAAGATGAACGCAATGCTCGTATACAAACAATCTGCGCGTCCCGTCGGCCGAACAAAACATGGCCTTCACCTTGTGAATTCCTTCAAGTACATTCTTGTCTACCTGCGTATTAACCGGCACCCCAAGGGCGCGAAACTGTTCGGCAACGCTTACGGGCGTACCAAGCGTCATGTTTACCGCATTACTGTCGATATAGACATTGTCAACGGGAATTCCTAACTCTGCACTTTTGTGATGTATATCTTTGGCAAGCTGTTCAACACTCCGACCGGCTTGTTTATAATCCCCGATAACGTAATAGTTATCGTCGCTGTCGATTGCGAACCACAACACCGCCGTAGGATTGATGTACCCCGGGTCGATTGTGATACCAGTATACACCATATTTTCGGATTGCAACATTTCACTGACACTTTTTGACAAGTTTTTCAAAATATTTTTCTCACTGAATTCACTGAACACAAGCCCCGTCCCCTCGACAAACCGCCCGTGCTTTCGGCTTTCCAAAGCATCGGCGCTAAAGTTCCTCTCCATCACCGCAACTTCTTTCTCGCAAAGATACGGATTGTCCTCCCACGACCAAGAAAAAACTTTTATGTCGGGATTAATATCGGCTTGCTTGAATATGCGTTCATACACCCACGTCCGCCCCTTCAAAGGCGTCATCGTGCCCCACACATACCCGCCCTTATCAAGCGTCCGCATAATACACTCATCATAAATATCCTCGGGAGGCTCCTCATCAAACCACACCCAATCCAACTTTGTGCCCTGAAATTTTTCACGCCCCTGTTCACAGTTTTTAAAGCCAATACGGCTTTCCATCAAATTCCTTCTATTGTTGTAATTCTTTACTATAATAAAGTCGATAATTCCGTGTTCGGGAAAGTCCTTGCTGCCGCTAAGCATAACACACTCATAATCAATCGCCTTTCTCTCCTTCGCACCCTCTTTGGGCCGGGTTTTCGACCCGGGCTTCTTCGTGCCGTTAATCCCCCCCTCCGACTTTTTCTTTTTAGCATCAAGAAGCTGCAATATTTTCCTCTGCGCCACATCGCGCTGCACCTGCCTCGTCAAACTGACAACCCAACCTTCCGACTTCCTCTTGTTACTGCACGCCCGATTCACCGCCTCCATCGCCCCGGCATAAGTCTTTCCCGTACGATTTCCGCCAAAAATCCACCTATTCCGCGCTTTGTCATCAAAAAACACCCCTTGTTTCACGTGCGTTTTCTGTTTATTGTTTTTCATGGTTTTCATCCTTTTTTTAAGCCTGTTTTTGTCTGTACTGATAATCCTGTTCGCGTTCTTCCCCATAAGCCGCGCCTGGTTCAAGACAAAAAGCGCCGCACCCCGCAACCCGGGATACGCCGAAGCCGATTTCGAACCTATATACGACGACGAAGAACTCTGAACACATTCTAACACGGCCTTTTTAAATCGCATCCCCTACTATGACAAAATCCGCCAACTTTTTTTTAAAAAAGATTTACCAAACCTCCCCTTCCACATCACCTAAACGAAACCCGCCAACTTTAAAAAGATTTACCAGTAATTTAATTGCAACAACAAAAATTCTTGATACCCAAAACCTCCCCCTCCCGAAACCCAAAATTTTTTTTGCAGAAACCCAAACCGAACAGTTCCCCTCTAAATTAGAGGGGTGGCACCGCGCAGCGGTGACGGGGTGTGTTAATGCGCCCGCAAAAACCCCCAACCGAAATGTTCCGCGCAGAAACAAACTCATATAGTTCCCCTCTAAATTAGAGGGGTGGCATCGACGCAGTCGATGACGGGGTGTGTTAATGCGATGACGGGGTGTGTTATTGATTGAAAACCCAAAACCTCCCCCGCAGAAACCCCAACCGAACAGTTCCCCTCTAAATTAGAGGGGTGGCGCCGCGCAGCGGTGACGGGGTGTGTTAATGCCGTGACACGGTGTGTTAATCTAACCCTTGACGCGGCGCATCACACATAGTAACTTCACCCATGGGTATAAGCTTTACCTACAACAAAAACCTAAAACCGCTTGCAAAAGAATTGCGTAAAGCCCGAAACCTTGCCGAAGCATTAATATGGCGCGAATTAAAAAACAAAAACTTTTGCGGAATGAACTTCGACCGCCAAAAGCCTATCGGACGCTTCATTGCCGACTTCTGCTGTGAAAAAAGCAAAATTATTCTCGAAATCGACGGAAGTTCTCACCTCGGCCGCGACGACCTGGACGCCGAACGCGACGCATATCTTGATGCCGCGGGCTTCAAAACAATTCGAATACAAGCGGAAGATGTTAAATACAACTTGGATTTGGTGCTTCAATGGTTGGAAAAAGAAGTGCGGCGACTTCGCGCCGATTGAAACACACCCCGTCAAGTCTGAGATTAACACACCCCGTCACCGCTTCGCGGTGCCACCCCTCTGATTCAGAGGGGAATT
>Ga0123353_10009444_pt1 | contig 13471 bp, 9 predicted proteins | sample TergutLab28metaG_3_FD_92763 | JGI IMG/M metagenome (GOLD analysis project Ga0123353, IMG submission 92763) | Labiotermes labralis P3 segment gut microbial communities from Petit-Saut dam, French Guiana - Lab288 P3 | ecosystem: Host-associated > Arthropoda: Insects > Digestive system > Gut ... | reverse complement strand
GGGAAGCCGTGCTGTTTTCCTTGATTTCGGTCTTGCACGAAAGAATACGACCCGTGTCGTTTTTGCTCATCGGTTCGATTGCCGCGAATGAGTCGGTTGGTAGCCCGCTTCGACGGAACGCTCTGCATTACCATTGAGGTTACGGATTCGAACCATTTTTCTTCACAACAACTATTCCTCAAACAACAATGAAAGAACAAAAACGAAAAGTCAAAGCCAATACTGTGAAGGTCGATCATCGCAACATCGTCGGTATCGACATCGGAAAACGAAAACACGCCGCAACAGCCGTTACGCCGAAGGGCGAAGTCATTGCCTCCCTGAAGTCGTTCGAGAATAATCGGGCAGATGTCGAACTGCTTGAACGACAAGTTCTCCAGCCAACGACCAACAGAAGCAAGCCGCTGATCGCAATGGAAGCGACCGGACAATACTGGAGTGCTTTGCACGATGAACTTCAACGACGCGGGTATTCCTGTGTCGTGTTGAATCCAATACAAACCGGCAATCGAGGCAACAAACGAATTCGCAAAGCAAAAACCGATCCGCTCGACAGCGTATTGATCGCAAGAACAATTCTTGCCGGAGATGCACAAGCAACGCTCGTGCCTGATGAGCCGATTTATGAATTGCGACTCCTCGTGCGGCATCGGTGGAGGATGATCAAGGTGCATGGTGCGGTGTTGCGTTATGCAATCGGTCTGCTGGATCAAGCATTCCCGGAATATGATGGTATTTTCTGCAAACCGTTCATCACGTCGATACGCACATTGATCCGTGAAGTCGGATTGACACCGAAGACACTGAACGCGAAACAAGCCGATGTGAAGAAAATACTCGAAAAGGCAAGTCGAAAACGGTTGTCGGCGGAAACGATTGATGAATTGCTGAAACGCGCGAAGATTTCGATTGGGACGCAACAAGGTGAAAGTGTCGTCAACGGGCAATTTCGCATGGTCGTTGAGTACCTGGACTTCGTGGAAGGTCAAGTCCAATCGATCAATAAGCAACTGCGAGAACGAATGGTAGCACTGGACAGTCCGTTGATGTCGTTGGGCATTGGAGCGGAAGTTGCTGCGACGATTCTTGCAGAGAGTGGCGATATTACGCGATTTCCGGGACCGGGTGAATACTCGGCGTTCTGCGGATTGGATCCGAGCGTGCGTGATTCCGGCGACAGCATTCGTGGTGTTTCGCACATCAGCAAACGAGGCTCGCCGCTGTTGCGATGGGCACTGTACGTGTCGGCTCCGACAATGATCACGAAGCATCGGGATTTCGCAAAAATCTATGAACGTCATGTGAATCGACATAAGGGACATCGTTTTGCCTTGATCGCGGTCGCGCACAAGTTGGCGAGAGTGATCTGGCGGTTGGTCAAGAGACAGACCTCCAGGATTGGGAAAACTTTTACAGTTCTTATATTGGCTCTTACATTGCAAGAGATGTTCGGCAGATCATCAATGTCAAGGATGAGGCAAGTTTTATCAAGTTCATGCGTGCCATTGCCTCATTGTCCGGGCAGCAATTGAACTACACGACTCTTGCGGAGATTGTCGGCAAGGATGTGATGACCATGAAAAGTTGGCTGAATGTTCTGCAAACAAGCGGCTTGGTCTATTTGCTGCAGCCGTATTCCAATAATTTCAACAAACGACTTTCCAAGACACCAAAACTGTATATGATGGACACAGGGCTTTTGTGTTATCTGGGCGGTTGGAATACACCTGAGCAACTTGTGCGTGGCGCAATGTGGGGGCAGGTTTTTGAGACCTACGTCATCACCGAGATCATCAAAAGTTACTATAACGATGGGCACACGTTGCTCCATTTGTACTATTACCGCGATAAAGAAAAAAAAGAAATTGACCTCATCATTGAAGAGGCAGGAACTCTCTATCCGGTGGAAATCAAAACAACCTCCGATCCCCATCAATCGATGATAAGTTCTTTTGAGTTGTTAAAAAAGGTACCCGACAAAAAAGTGGGTGAGGGGGCGATTGTTTGTCTGTGTGAGAAAGTGTTGCCATTGTCCAGCGGGAATTGGGTGATCCCCGTTGTGATGATTTAGAACCAAGGCTTTCGCTGAAACATTTTATACCCATTTGCTTTCTCTCTTTCTGGGCGGTAGAACAGAGAATATAGAGTTAGGAGTTATACCGTACCCCGCCACACACTGGTCGTTTTTTGAAACCGGAATGGAGACGGCAGACAGCAGACGGCGGCAGACGCAAGCAACTTCATTCGGCTCTCGCCTGAAGCCGATACTTCCCGGGTGTCGTTCCCACTTCACGTTTGAACGCCCGAATAAAATGTTCTTGTGAAGAAAAGCCGGTTTTGAGTCCAACCGATTCCACCGTTAAAGACGTTTCCCGTAAAAAAATTTTCGACTGCTCGATTCGAATTCGTTGGATTTCTTGTTCGGGTGTTTTGCCCAAATATTTTTGAAAGCGTCGTTCAAGCGTTTTGTGCGACAGACCGACATGCCTGACAAGTTCTGCCACCGACGAACACACCGGGCTTGTTTGTCTCAAAAATCGAAGCGCAGCGGCAAAGTCGGAATCCGGCACAGCAATCGCATCGGTCGATTGTCTCACCGACACATGCAACGGTGGGATGGCAATCGGTTGAGCCGGACGAGAATGACCTTTCAAAAGATCATCCAACAGAGAAGCCGCACTCCAACCAGTCTGAAAACCGTTGGCATCAATACTGGACAGTGCCGGAGAAAGATACTGGCAAAACCACGGATCGTCGTCCACCCCCAGCACAGCAACGTCACAGGGAACAGACATACGCTTTTGATGACACGCTAACAGCACTTCTCTTGCATGGAAATCACTGGCAGTAAAAATGGCGACTGGCTTCGGAAGGCGGAGCAGCCATTGTTGCAACCGTTGTCGTTCGTTGAGGGACCATATCGGATAGGCATCGTTCGGATTACCTGAAATCACCCGGAGGCGGGAACATTTGTGTTTCCGTTCTTTCATTTCTTCCACAAAAGCATTTTCTCTTGCAAACGACCACCATGACATTCCGTAAGAATAAAAGGCGAAATGCTGGAATCCGCATCCGAGCAGATGATCGGCAGCCATCTTGGCAAGAAGCCGTTCGTCAACGATGACATCCGCTTTGTGAATCGTTGGGAAACCCGCCAGTTCAACGACAGGCAATCCTGTTCGTTGCGCTTGTTTTGCAGAGTCTGTGTTGATCAATCGGGAGACAATACCATCGCCATCCCATGAATCAAACCAGCGGGGAAGCGGCTCTGTCAACCCACGCGGCTCGAATGTAATTCCCCAGTTGTTCTGTGCGGCATAGTGATCAATACCCTTGATGATACTGCGACCAAAATGACCGGTCGTTTCAACAAGCAGGAGAACTTTCTTTCGCCCTTTTCCATGTCGGATTCCCATGTCGGTAACGCGGATCAGAATAGCACGCTGTCGAAATTATACAGCATTTTGACGAAAAATGACATTCGTTTACGCGGTTGCTCATGGTATACTGTTCATGCGGCGTAGGGGCTGATCTTCTGCGTTTATCGGTTCTCTAACAGAAAAGGTCTTTCGCATGAACACTTACCAGAACAAACGGAATATTAAATTGAGGGGGGGGCAAAATACAGGGTTTACACTCGTAGAGCTCCTCGTCGTCATCGCCATCATCGGCATGCTCATCGCTCTTCTCCTGCCCGCCGTTCAGGCAGCAAGAGAAGCCGCAAGGCGGATGTCATGCACGAACCACCTTAAACAGATGGGGCTTGCCGTGCATAATTTTCATGATTCTCGTGACGGTCTCCCGCCAGCCATGTACAACAATTTCGACCGGGCTTCTTTTTGGTGCTTCATCTGGCCCTTTGTGGAACAACAGGCTCTCCACGACATGATCCAAGACCGTTGCGTTGTCGCCAATCCTAATAATCCCACAAGTCCAGTTGAAGCTGCCCAACTCAACGCCCAATGGTATCTTGTCGTCAATGGATACAATTTTTGGGCGCGTTTAACGGCGCAAGAACGTTCCGGACTCGGCAGTGTTCCATACATGAAATGTCCTTCACGTCGGGGTGGACTCGCCGTAACGAATATGGATGGAATAGGGAATGCCCGCATTGCCAGCACGGGTGCGGGACCCAGCGGTCCCCAAGGGGACTATGCGTTTGTTGCCAGCACCATGATAGATGGGTGGTGGGTATACAACACTAATGGAGCAGAAAATGCAGCCGCAGTCTCCTTACAAAGTCCGTTTCGCACCGCCATAGAAACGGGAATTGCCTGGGGCGGAAAGTGGTCTCCGCGAGACAATTTTTCCTGGGTTGCCGATGGATTATCCAACCAAATTTTTACCGGAGAGAAGCATATTCCGCCTGACCGTTTGGGAAAATGCGGCACCACCTTGACACCAGACGGTGCAGGCTACCGCGATCAAGACGATTGCAGTTACTTGGTGGCGAGTCAATGGGCAGTCGCAGGTGTCCGGGCGATTGTGTCGAACCGCGCGACAAGTTCAAACCCCGCACTTGCCGGATACTTTGAGTATCCCCTTTCCAACCCGAACGACCATCGTGACGATCCTGACAAAACCGCACTTTATCATTACGGTTTCGGAGGTCCGCATCCGGGAGTGACCCAGTTCCTGTTGGGAGACGGAAGCGTTCGCTCGTTTTCCGTATCAACCTCTGTTCTCAATGTTTTAAGACCGCTATCGCTCGTCAACGATGGTGTGTCCGTTGCATTGCCGTAAAGACCCGGAGCGGGTCATTTTTCGGCTACGCCCGTACAGCGGCGCAGTCATTCAGCATTCAGCCGCCCTCCGTTGTCGGGCTAAAATGGCGGCTTCAGTTTGTACAATTTCGACCAACCCCATTGACATGATGAAGTCACTCACTTATTGTTGTCTGTTCCTTTTTCTTATCGGCACTGCCGGTTGCGGGAGCGGTTTCGTTCCTTTACGAGGCACGGTTACGTTTTCGGATGATGGTTCTCCCTTAACGACAGGCAGTGTCTATTTCGACAATGGCAAGGCTCTTGCGAGGGGAAAGATCAATGAAGACGGAACCTACGTCGTTGGCTCCCTGAAAAATAATGATGGTCTCGCACCGGGTCATTACAGGGTCTATGTTCAAGCCATTGGACCCGACCCTTCGGGAGCACTCGAACCGATGGGTCCAGCTGGTCCAGGCACGGATGCTTCGGATGCATCCGCCCCACGTTTGCGAGTGGCGGTGTCGTTGGTCGATGCCAAATTTAATTCCGCAGAAACATCCGGCTTGGAACTAAACGTCGACAGAAAAACAAAGACGCATGACATCGTCGTTGACCGGAACCCACATGTGAAATGGGGACGCTAAGACCTTCGCCGAAAAATATTATCCCCGTTTTTTTCAATGCGGAACGCGCGGAAAGGCAGAAAACGCGGAATTCTCCCGGTGGAATTCCACAAAAAATTTTCCGCCCTTCCGCAATTTCCGCATTAAAAAAACTGCGCCAAACAAACACAAACACCCCTTTTGGAGAATTACTCAATGTCTATTCGTACAATTTTAACTCTATCTGTTGCCGCGTTATTTTTTGTTCAGGCGGTCATCGCGAACGAAAACAATCGAGTCTCGGTTTCGGAAAACCGCATCACTCTCTCGGCAGGCTCGGTCCAAAAACAACTCCGAATCGAGGAGACAAATCTACTTGTCGATGCCTATTTGCTCGACGGTCAATCGTTGCTCGGTGATGCCTCCCACGAGATTTTCTTGCAAATTTCAAAAGCCTCGCCGAATGAGCAGCCCCTCGGCATTGACGAGGCGCAGGCGGAAGAAATCCGGCAACGAGCCACCATGCAGAACCAAACAGATGCGTTGGATGTCTCTGGCGATAAAGCCATCCGGCTCATCCAACAAAATATTACTTGGGCGGATACTATCGTCTTGCAGTCGGACAATTGGAAAGATGTTTTCCGTAAGGCTTATTGCATCGTTTCCACGCCCAAGCCTGGGGTTCATCGCGTCAATGTCCGTTTTGCGACGCTGGATTGTCCGACCTTGCCGGAATTGACCGTGAATGTCTACTACGAAATCTACGAAGGTTTTCCGGCGATTCGGAAATGGGTGACTGTTTCAAATCACAGTGCGCAATGGCTGAAAATCGACACACTCATCGTGGACGGCTTGGCAGTTTCCGAAACGTTTCGTACGGTGACCGACCTGACACCCATCGAACGCGGTGCCACGACGAGCATTCGGAGTTACGGTACGCCGGACCACTCCGCCGGTATCATCGTCGGTTCAGAGGTGCCGTCAGCGATTCGGGTCATTACCCCGGAAGGTCGCGCCGGTTACTCGGAAGAATTTTTTGAATGGGTCATTGGACCAGCGGAGCGGTTTGTTTCCGAACCGGTTTTTCATTACGGCTATTCGGGAGAGACTTACAAGACGATCTCTGCTGTTTCAACACCTCTTGATAGGACGATTGAGCGTTCGTTCCGCCAGTTTTTACATGACTGCGTCGGAGTCAAACGGATTGATGCTTCGCAATTTGTACCGCTTTGGTGCTCATGGACGAACTTCATGTCGCACGTCAATGAGCAGAATATTGCCGAGATGGCACAGTTGGCTGCCGAGTGTGGTTTTCGCGGTTTTTTGATTGATGCTGGTTGGGGAACAAGTTTTTCCAATGTGTTCGCTCCGGCAAGCATTATCCCGGATGCAAAAAAGTTTCCCGGTTTTGGTAAAACCGCCGAAAACATCTGTTCTCAGGGACTCGCCCTCGGATTGTGGGTTTCCTGTTTCCGCCACCCGGATTTTGATCCTGATTTGAAAGCCGTTCCGAACACGTTTTCGATTCCCCGAATCAAACGGGACGAGGGAATAGCCATGAGTTACGCAAGCCGATGGCGGTACTACTATGCCGAAAACTTGTTGAAACTCCGCGACCAATTCGGCGTGACCTACTTTAAGCAAGACTTCACGAACATCAAGTTTGGCGATCTTTCACGGTCGAACAACAGCCGTACTTTGAAGGAGTCTTACTTGCGTGGACTCCGCGGGCTTTTCGAGGCACAGGATATTATTTGTGAAGCCGCCCCGGATATCGTGATCCAGTTGACACACGAGATCTATTGGGGTACGCCGGGCGTTCCTTGCGACATTGCCGCACTGAAACATGCGCATACGTATCACATTCCTCCGAATGATTATTCCGGTGCCGGAAACCGAGGACAACGTGTCCGTGAGTGGGCGAACAATCCGAATGTCACTCCAGAAAGGCTCCAAGCGGATCTGATCCGCGGATGCTTTAACGCTCGGAATAGATTTTATGCACATCGCGCATTACCGTTGCAAAGTGTCGAGTATTACGGAGCGGCGACGGTCAATGTTCGTGGAAGCCTGACACCGGACATTCAGCGGCGGCAAATATGCAGTTGGCTTCTGGGAACCCCCAACACTTATGCCGGAGACTTGGCTTCGCTCACAGAAGAAAATATTAAAACCTATAAGGAGAACTTCGATCTGCTTGCTCGTTTGAACGACAACTATGGCATTTACCAGCACTTTCAATACAGTGGCGTTCCTGCTCCCACGGACACCGATTGGCATTGGTGGGGCAAACTGAATGAAGACGGAGCCGGTGCCGTTGTTGTTGTGCGGGGAAGCGGCGGCGTAGGAGATCGAAGCGTCAATATTCCGTGGGTCCAACCGGAGAAACGGTATCGGATCCGAGTCTGTTTTGCCGACCGCGTTTTGGGCGATTTTACGGGACACGAATTGATCGCGGGAAAACTGAACGTTGCTCTGCCGTCCACGGGGCAGGAAATCCTCGAACTGGAAATCCGCTGAGATGCTTCTGTTTCACGGAGGAACGAATGATGACGTTGCTTTTTTCTCAATCCAACGCCTGTGGCTGAAACATTTTTCCTCTTGAAGAATACGGGTGGTACGGTACAATAATGGGTGTTGGCGGGAAGCCATGAAGATTAGGGGAAAACAGATGTCCACACAGCAGGTTCGGGTCTATTTCGTGTCACTCTCTGAAGGGCGGATCGATTCAAAGTAACGGCGGATCATTTGACGCTGACCGAGCGGGATCGGCTCCGTTTCGAGGACCGCTTCGGACATTTTGCGGTACTCCTGAAACGTATCCCGAAAGCCGCGCTGCGCTTGTTCCTGCTGGGCATCGGTGTCCGAAGAATCCAACTGTTCATATTCCGAATCGCCGACCGATCCGATCATGCCAGTAATTTCTTTGCGTTCTCGCGTACTGTCGAGGTTTGTCTCTTCCCCCGCTGTCGGATTTCCAGCGGCACCAGTCCCCCAATTGTTGCTCGATTGATTGGACTTGTCCGTACCACTCCCACCATCTTTGTTGCCTTGACATTGTCCGCCGTTACATTCGGATTTGCAAAGCCCGAGCAGTGCAAGTTTGCCTTCCAAACCTTCACAGATTCCCTTTCGGAGCGACTGTTTGCGACATTCCCCCGCTAGTTCGCAAGCACCTTCGTTGCATTGCATCAGGTCGTTCTTTTCGATGGCATCCGCCATTTTCCGGGTGGCTTGGGAAAGTGGCTTTTGATTGCGCCTGTCCATTCCGTCCGCCACCTGTCGCAGTTGTTGGGACACCGCCTGACGTTCTTGTCGCGTCATCGCGTCCGCCTCGATTTTTTCCAGTTCGTCCGCCGCTTTGGCATATTGACCCTCTCTCATTGCCTGTCCGGCTGGGCGAGTTGCCTCGGCGGCACTGAACGCTTCAGCGAGTTCCCGCATCGACGCATCGACAGAGTCGAGTTGAAAAGCAGTGATTGCTTCACGAACTGCCGCTTCCATTTCGGAAAGCGTCGAGAGCGATTCTTTGAGATCATCCGCCGATTCATCAAGTTGGGCAAGCAATTCTTGCAATTTTTCCGAGAGCGTTTTAATCTCTTGTTCTTCAGGATGGTCGAGGGCAAGTTCCTCCATTTTTTCGAGGAGGCTTTCCCTAAGGATGTCGATGGTCTGCGTGACCTCTGGTAACCGCTCGGCGGCGGCAAACGCCTGGTGCTTGTTCAACAATGGGGAAACCATGGCAAACGTCAATGCAAGCAAAGTCACCCCCAGCGACCACAAGACATTTTGCGGCAACCGGTAGGGCTGAACGGCACGAGGATCAACCTGCTCGGCGTGCTGGCGGGCATCTTCCAGTTGCAGTCGTTCCATAGGAGTCGACTGCGGAGCCGCCGTTTGCAAGAACGTCAGTGCCGTGAGTAAACGATCTTTGAACCGATAATGTCGGTCAATGCGTCTTGCGGACTCACGCGAATTCAGCGGCAACAGCAGTCCGCCCATGGCACCGAGGAGTGTGCCGATGATTGCAGGCAGGGCAAAGAGCACAAGCGGACGAAAGCCGCCAAAACCGCCGAACATGTGTGCGACGAGAAATGGCAACGCAAGGAGAGAACCGCAAAGCAATCCCCAAGACATTCCTTCGATGACCCGTTGTGTTTGGTGCCGCAGCCGAACGACCGCAAGCGTTCTGCGAATGGTGTCGAAAATGGACTCGTGTTTCATGTTGCCTCCAAAAGCGTTACCACGATGATCGGGCATTGTATCGTTTTTTTATCATCGTGTCAATGTTTTTTAATGAGGAACCATCTCACTCCCTCTTGTCCCTGTCATTTGACAATTTCGATTTTCAGCATATCGGCAGTAAGAGTGCCATCTCCTCTTGTTCGGCTGGGACTGAAACGCACTCTGACACGCCAAAGACCCCGTTCTGTGGAATTGCGCGCGAGTTCTCTCAGCTCGTTCTCTTGTCCGCTGATGTAAAATGCCAGAGTTTGATCTTGATCCACAATTTTTATATCGGTAACGTTGAGTTCGGATGGAAATGACACCACGTCAATGTTTGGTCGGGTAAAACGAGTCGCTCCAATAGCGCGAATGTACATCAGTAAACTGCTGTCATCGCCATCGTATTGCTGAGAGGCTACTGCGTAGTGATAATGAACCGTCCCCGGCGGAAGGGGGGGCGTGCCTGCTTCACGTAGAATCCTCCTCTTTTCTTCCGTATTGGCAACGTCCAGTGGTGTCCGATTGGCATTGTTTCTCGCATGAACATTGGCACGTTCCGAAAGAAGGTAACTCACCATTTCCCCATGATTGAACTGCGCAGCGAGATGGAGCGGTGTGTCACCGAAGCGATTTTTTGTGTTGACACCGGCACCTCGCGAAAGAAAAAATCTCAACACTTCCACATTGAGATTACCCTGTGCTGCTAAGTGTAACGGCGTATTGTCATCATTCCCTTTTGCGTTGACACTGGCTCCTTGGGAAACAAGGTAGTTCATGACATCCACATGAGGATTGTTCAACGCAGCCAAGTGTAGCCAAGTGTCCTTTCTATTTCCGTAAATGACACGCGATATGCCGCCACTGCTTTTGGCGTGGTCTTCGATCTCGCGAACGATTCCGTTCATCACCGCATTGATCAGTGCCCTACGTATGGCATCGGGATCGAGATCGGGCGGCGGGTCGACTTGGGGTGGGGGGGGAATATTGTCCGCTTCTCCAGGTTCTCCAGGTGCATCATTGGGTGGTTGAGGAAGGATTCTGTCGAGGAGTGCATTCAAAAACTCCCTCTTTTCCTCTCTGAGTTCGTGCGGGGTTCTGCCAGACTCATTTTGGGCATTGACATCTGCTCCGTTGGAAATGAGGTACCTGGCGATCCCGGCATTCTCCAGTGCTTCTGCGTAGTGAAGCGGAGTATTGCCCAATGGATCTCTCGCATGCACATCTGCCCCGTTGCGGACAAGATACTTGACATGGTTGACTGCACGCCTTTCGCTCGGCGGATTGTCGAACTTCTCCATGATCAGATCGCCCAGGTACCCATTGAGTGCGTCTTCCCTGTCCTCTCTGATGTACTGAAAGAGTTTCGCGTGCTCTTCGGGAGTGAGAGGACGAAGCTCTTCGGAGTTCATGAGAGCGTAGGCGATGGCACAGACGATCAGGAGGAAGCCCAAGCCAACAAGTGTCTGGTGTAAAGCCGTGTTGCTGCGTTTTGGAGCAGGAAGCAGAACAACATGTGGTTCCGATTGCGCCACAGGTCGCTGGACTTCGGGCATCGGCGCGGTAAATGGATTCTCTTCGGCAGGTGGCGGAAGCGGTGCCATGTTCTGTGCGACCTGTTGCTGTTCTTGCTCTTCTTGAAGCCGCTCAAAGTCATCTCGCAGTTGTTCAAAATCTTGTTCTTCCCAATCTTCTGCCGTACTTGTCGTTTCACTTTCCGTTTCGTCGAACGGAAAACCTTTTACTTGTTTCGCGAACGCGGTTTGCCCCCTTGCGTTTTCAACACGGGTGTCTGACGTAATCGTTCCTTGCCGGGCAAGTTGTTTGAATTCTCTACCTCTGATGGGACCGATCTTTTCGCCGCGCTCGTTGTAGTAATGCCAGTTTGCCATTGTTGTTTTCGATATGATGTGTGTTTTTCAACAAAAGCCGGAATGCGCACAAACGCACCACCACCATCCGCATTGTATCTTGACGAGAGAAGCGATGCAAGAAGGGGCATGTCCGGTCGCTCCGTGTAGGGTCTCCGGCACAAGAGAATCACTCCTTGTCAAATGCAACGAAAAAGGCTACACTGTTTCTGTTGTTCTTTTTTACTACATCACCCATGGAAACGAAAACGACTCGCCGTTCATTGCTCAAAAAATGTTGCCGAGGTGGTATTGCTGCCGGACTTGTCGGCGTTGTCGGTTTTCTTGCGGCGAAGAAGAAAATCGCCAGTGATGCTCTCGTGTGGCAAATCGATCCTGCAAAATGTATCGGCTGCGGTGTCTGTGCCTACAAATGTGTCAAAACAATTTCGGCAGTCAAGTGCTTTCACAATTACGCGATGTGCGGCTATTGCGATCTTTGCACCGGTTTTTTTGATCCGCAACCTTTCGCCAGAGATACCGGAGCGGAAAACCAACTGTGCCCCACCGATGCGATTGCCAGGCGGTTCATCGAGGATCCCTATTTTGAATACGTTATCAATCACGATCTTTGTGTCGGCTGCGGAAAGTGTGTGGACGGCTGTTTTACGCTCGGCAACGGTTCACTTTTTCTGCAAATCAGCCGAAAAGAATGTCTGCACTGTAACCAATGTGCCATCGCATTGCACTGTCCCACCAAAGCCATCGAACAAATCCCTGCCGAACAGGCTTACCTGCTCAAGGAAGTTTAGGGCTTCAGTCGCATCAAGAGGGAGTATTTTCCGAAAAAGGGCGAACACGTAACATTTCCACGGAATGACAAACGCACCCCGTAGGAATGCACCAGAATATCCCACTGTTTCACGATTGGTCGATGAAACTGCTACAAAAGTCTCGGCTACACCCGAAAAATAAACAACGGTATTTAAGAAACGATGTACTAGCCTGGCTGGCGGACACATCACCGCCCCAGGCAAGCGGCAGGACAATCAACTATGCCGATAAAGTTGCCGAGAAACGATATATGTTTCGACACTTCGGGGAACTTGGAAGCGGATGCTTTCATGGGCGGCGATCCGATTGCGAATCTGCGTCGAAGAGATACCGATTTGTGGCATCGTGACGGTGGCGTGCCGAATCTCATCCAACCGATCCGCAGGAACAGTTCCGCCGAGAGCCGCGAAATAGGGGGGCGGAGTTTCCGGTCGTGTAACAACCAGCGGCAGAGCCAGCTTGCAAATCTCCCCCACTTCGTACCAGTTCGGCAAATCGTTGAACATGTCCGCCCCCATTAGCAGGAACAGTTGCGGTTCGACCAGTGCAAACGACCGATGAAAATACTGCAATGTTTCGACGGTATAACTCGTTTCCTGCCGGTCAATTTCATATCGACTCACCAAAAATTCGTCGTAGCCAGCAATGGCGGATTCGATCATATTGAGTCGATCTTCCGCCGGAGCCTGATAGTGTTCCTTTCCAGAGCGGTGCGGCGAAACGCCAGTCGGTACGAACACAATACGATCCAACTTCGCCTGCCGCAGACAACTTTCCGCCAACAAAAGATGACCAAGATGAACCGGATCAAATGCACCACCGAAAATACCGTAACGTACCATAGTGGAATATGGTACGGTAAAAATGGGAGAAAGTCCAGCGATTCCCCAAGAGAGACCACGCCGCTGGCACGTTGATAGACCCGGAGCGGGCCATTTTTCGGCTTGTACCCCCTCGCGCATCCGTCCTTCGTTTTCAAGGAAACAACAGTCGAACTGCAAAACCGTTTTTTCGTCATTCCCGCGCAGGCGGGAATCCAAGCGATTGGGTGCATTTCCCGTTCTGCCTCGATTCCCGCCTGCGCGGGAATGACGGTGTTTTACGGACTTTGCAGATCGTGTGAAGGAAACAACACGCAACCTGCAAGTTTTCGTTTTGTGGCGTCCGTCGCTATGTCCTGGCGGAAATTTTTCGTCACAATCTCTGATTTTGGCAAAATAGGTAAAACACGAAGTCAAAATGGGCAATGTATATG
>Ga0123353_10009443_pt1 | contig 13471 bp, 5 predicted proteins | sample TergutLab28metaG_3_FD_92763 | JGI IMG/M metagenome (GOLD analysis project Ga0123353, IMG submission 92763) | Labiotermes labralis P3 segment gut microbial communities from Petit-Saut dam, French Guiana - Lab288 P3 | ecosystem: Host-associated > Arthropoda: Insects > Digestive system > Gut ... | reverse complement strand
TTCGTGAAATTACCTTTAATTTGAACTGATCTGTGCTTAAAGCTGGTTTTCGAAAATGCCACCGCCGGCCGCAACACAGGCTGCCGCTCGGTTGTGAACTGCGCGAGTTGCTCGTTGTAGTTTCCGCAGGCTGTTTCTGATGCGGTCTGCGGCATCCAAAATGCGACCAAGCAATTCATCTCGCGTTACCACCTTCACACTGTAAACCAGTTCTTTCATCCATCCCCATACACAATAATCCAGTGGGCTCAAGTCTGGAGACCTGGCTGGCCAATTGTGTGGACCACCACGTCCGATCCATCGCCCAGGGAAACGAGAGTTCAGGAAGAATGAGAAGGAGCTCCGTCATGTTGGAAATGCATACGACCTCGTTTATTTAAAGGCGCATCCTCCAAAATTCGGGGCAATTCCTCCTGCAGAAATCTGAGGTACGCCTCTCCTGTAAGACGACCTTCCAAGAAGTACCAATCAGCTGATCGTCCAGAATTGCACACCACACATTGACACTAAAACTTTGTTGAAAGTTGCTTTCCATAGTGGCGTGGGGATTCTCATCTGCCCACACATGAGAGTTGTGTGTATTATTGACACCGTCGCGATTGAATTGCGATTCGTCAGTAAACATGATGTAACGATGCAACTCGCGACTGCCATTGAGCCACTTGCAAAATTCCAGCCTCTCAGCAAAATCGCCAGGTCCGAGATGTTGCACTCGCAGCACGTGGTATGGATACATGCCCTCTGCATGCAGTGTTCTTCGCACTCTCGTGTGGGGAACACGAAGACGTCTTGCAATTCTTCGCGTACTCGCACGTGAACTGCTCTGTACCATCTGAACAATGCCTTCTTCTTCATCGACGTCTTCATTAACATTACGCTCGGCTGCAATGCGAACGCCGGGAAGTGTACCGGTATCTCGTAATGTCTGGTAAACTCGAGTAAACACTCTTCAGGTTGGTATTCTACGGTTCGGAAAACGTTGCTGATATTCAGCTACGGCCTGAACTGAATTACCGTCACAAAAACCGTACACATAAATCATATCTGCATACTCTGCAACTGAAAATGTAAATGGCATCGTGAACGTAACAGACGCACTGAGATGAGAATACGTACTGGACTAACTGTACACTGTCGCTTCTACCGCCCACGCCTTTACGAAGCTATCGCCGTACTGTTCTGAACATCAGGTGCCGGCACAGTCACTGTAATGTAAGTGATAAGGGTTTTTGAACACGTAGCAGTAGCTGGATCATGTAGTATACAATGGCCAGGCGAATACCCACCCACCCCGCATTCCTTAAATACCATCGAAGTGTCGTGATACGGAAACTGGACTGTTTTTAGGTGGGTGGGCGAGTCAGGTGGCAAAAATAATGCTTGCAACACAAACGATAAACCACCAAGTTGAGTACATCACCCGCCAGATGGTTCCGTAACGCGGTTCACACGAGGGCGTGTACGGGAATTAAAAAATGCCCAAAACTCCGTAACCGTCCAAAATCGGACACATGTTTATATGAACTTTTTTTGAACACAAAGACATAGGAAATCACCTCCTGCAGTAATGTGCACAAGCTACTTTTGTTTGTTGTAATATGAGACAAGCGCGCACATGTACTTCTGCGTAGCTGCCAGCGTTGGTTCTTAGAATCCTATTGAGTGGGTTTCGTGTTCCTAATCGCATTCGTTCGGCTGTATTTGGCAGTTTGTTTTTGAGATATACGTGCTGCAGGTGTGATATTAATGTCTGGCGGTCGTTACGGATCGCTGAGACCCATAATGCAGAGGATGCCGAGGGTCCGAGGGTATTCGTGCAATGATATTGTTTGATGATGTAAGTGATGATGACGGGACGGAATCCGATAGTGAATAATGTGGAACCGAGAGGTGGCTCGGAGTTTACAGAAGACGCTGCATCGGCTGATTATTGCTGCAGTGACGTGGTCGCTATTAACAATTGTTTTCACTAGAAAGGACGAGAGGAAGTGGGGTAAGGTTCTACACACCTTCTAAACAAATGGCAAAATATTCTGAAAAAATTCCATGAGGTTATTGGCCAAACAAGGAAAGCCGCTATGCCCTTCGAAGCAACGAGCTTTCTTATCACAGATTAAATTTTAGATAAAATTGTTGAACACAAAAATTAATATATTCCTATTATCCAACCTAACTAGGGCAGCCGCGCAACTGATGCCAAACTCTCAGACAAAATTGAGATAAAAGCTTTCCTCTGTCTGCTGGTGTTAGATGGAGCGCTTCGGAGTATGAAGCAGAGTGTGGAAGAATTGTGGGGTACTGACGGAGATGGCATCGAAAAATGTCGCTTAGTGATGAATCGGAGACTCTTCCTGTTCCTAATCAGGTGAATTCTTGAATAAATTAGAGGTGTATCCACAAAACCCTTTACCTTGTTTAGCAGGAACCTGGAATGCAACTCGCAGATGCATGCTACGTTCGTATTAGCGGCGCAAACGACGGAGCGTTATTTTCAGGCAGGCAACAGGAAAGAGACCGATGGACATTGATGCTTGTATACGATTTTGTGGTAGAAACCTTGTTTAGTAAAGGTGGAATTGCTGAATGCAGCATAGTAGTTCGACATGCATCAGACAGTAGTGTGCCAAGGCTAAGAGAAAAATATGTTTCTGAGGGGAGTAGCACCGAAAAACGAGACATATGAATCCCACAAATGTGTTTGCCCTAAACGCGTAAAAAGAAAACGCTAGTGCGCCCTGTCAGTTTTGTGGTTTTTAGGCTTTTGCGTAAAAGAATACTTCGAAGCTTGTTCCAAACACGGTTGAACTACTAAGCAGAAGTAGATTTTTATTTGAAATCCCCATCCTTTATGAGTGTCGTCTAAAAATTTGAAAACAATCTGGCAAAAGTATAATACTTATTGTTTTTAATTAGGAGCATGCGGGAGACTAAAAACTCGTTTGAAGCCCCTCCGTCACTGAGGGGTTAAGAGCGTAAATGAAATTTTGCCTTGTGTTCTACATTTTTCGTAATATTTTTATAAAATTGGGTACAGATTATTTTTAATTAGGAGCATGCGGGAGACTAAAAACTCGTTTGAAGCCCCTCCGTCACTGAGGGGTTAAGAGCGTAAACGAAATTTTGCCCTGTGTTCTACATTTCTCGTAATATTTTTATAAAATTGGGTACATATGTCCACAACAGCTTTTGGGAAAATCGGCTCAGCAGAGACAGTACTTCACTTCGGTGCGTAAATGAGTTACTGTCGGCAGTTGCGTTAGTCCGTGCCAGTGGCTGGTGAAGTTCGATGTAAGAAGCCTGCACACGGTTGTGTCGATCGTTTGTGAGATTCGTCATAATCGGCACGGGGAAGGCCATGCATTTCTTAGGGTCGTAAATGAAACTGCATTTACGCCAGTAAGTTAAACATTTACGGCGTTTTTAAAAGGAAGAATGCGTTTGTAAAGTCCGTGTACTACGTCACGGGTTACGTTATCTGCAGTCTTGTTAGTCTTGTGGTTCCTGCTTTTGATGCATAAGTTGCAATCGTATGAAAAATTGAAAGGGACATTTATCTCAGTATTTAACCAACTTGATGCACAAAATGTGTTTCACAGTAAGTTTTATTTCATGCCTCTACGTGTTTCGAGCACATGTGCTCATCAACAGGAGGTCAAAATTGCATTACACAGCCTCTGGTATCATCACACCTGCAGGTGTGACGAAATAAAACTTATTGTGAAACAAATTTTGTGCATCAAGTTGGTTAAATACTGAGATAAATATACTGAGACGCACGGTCAGCAAAACGTCAAAATTTGTGAAAGAGACATGTTTGGTTATAAGAAAGAAGAACTCATTAAGCCTCCTGAAAGGGAAAAAAATCACAAAAAAAAAACGGAATTTAAGCTACAAGCAGGTAACTTCATTGTGTATGTAGAATGTTTCATATCACTGTGTATTTTTATATGATCTTAGCAATTAAATTTGTAGATAGGTTGGGGTTACGCCCCATTAAAGTGTATTTGTTGATGTAATTGCTAAAATCAGTTTACCGTGTTGTGCTGTATATCGTACTAATTAACTGACTTTTGGGCCGCCCTGTACTCTTCTTAATGACAGTGAAATTGTTAAATCAGTTTCAATCAAGAGATTGTTCCAGTCCGGACATGTTCTGGTGAGAGGCGAGTGGAAAAAAGAAATTCGTACACAATTTCTGGGGCTGAAATGTCTGGAACCCCGTGATTTAAATTAAAGGGTAATATTAAAATGGAGCATAAGGAAGAAAATGTGTTTTAGTGGCGTGCATTGGTTTAACTGGGCCAGTTTAGTTTCCTGTGGCGGATGTATTTACGTTCGCCAAGTTGAACATTTACTTTCCAGTGCCCAGCAGTCATGTCTCTTTTCATATATTCTTGGCATAATAAATGTCCTGGGATATTTTCCACAACATATATTACCATGTAACTTCTAAAGTGCAGCTACTTTTAGTTGGAAATGGAGAGAATATAAAGTATAATAAATTACTTCTAAAAATGCTTGCCTATAAATCCAGCTATCGCTACATGTGTAGAAACCTACTCATTTCTTCCTACAAAATGGAACTTTGATGGAAATGGGAATCTATATTTATATGTCTTACTCTCGTTCCTAAATTTAAGATCTTATTCCAGCTACTAGAAATAGCACAGCAGTGGGAAGTCTGACGTTTTTCTAAACGGCAACAATAATACCAACAAATGCGTCACTGAACTCAAACGAAGATTGAAGTTCCTGTTTGCTTCATTGGAGACAGACAGCTCCGGCAGGAGGGCTGCGACTAGGTGACACAAAATCATTCCCCAGAGTTTGAATAGAGCGGCTAATTTTGAAAAGTACGACTTCATTCTCTGCAGTGAGGATATTGGACTTCCCTATAGCAGCGAGCGCGACTGTTCTCCGCCCTCATCCTTCCCTTCAATAAAAGGACAAAATGTAGCCTCTTTTCTTGTATTATTGGCAGTAGTTAACAATGTAAGCACAAGTTCATAAAAACCTTTTACCAGCTTCATAACAGTATAAATGACAGCACTTCATTATTTGTGTTGGCACATGAAGTTTCACGGCACTGTACGTTGTATTATACTGCAGAACTGCAGGAACTATAACGTACTCTGCTGTAAAGACTATCAAAGTGTATGAAGTGAACGCGTATAGGGAAGACTGCGCCTGCGTGTTTCATCTCTGAAACTAGAGGACCGATATCAGTTACATGTAGTACTGGGATCTTCGTTACAGTTATCGGACAAATTTTAGGTTGGTAGGTGTATTAGTCCGGCCGTTCCCAGTGGCCGCGCGGTCTAAGGTGTTGGCTCTGCGGCCGCTTGCTTGTTGGGTTTGCGATTTCGAATCCCGCGGGGAGCGTGGATGTCTTTCTGTTATGAGTGTTGTGTGTTGTCAGATAGAGGTCTCTGAATCCGGCCGATCACTCGTCCAGAGGAGTCCTACAGTGTGTGGTGTGTCTGAATGTGACCATGATGCCTCGATAATGAGGAGGCCGTTACCCACTGGGGGATGTTGTTCGTGGTAAAAAAAATGTGTGTTAATCTAATGTAAGATCTACTCATTTAACACAGAGCACAGACATAACTCTGCCAAATAATGAAGAAGTTACTGTCTGAAGGAATATGACGCTAAATAGAGTGGTGTAATTTGCCGGCTGTTTAGAGGAAACAGCTGCTACCATCTTCAGAGTAGGTACCCTGAATCTCATCAAATCTCACTCAACATTGTCCGTTGCCTAAAAGAATGGCTCATCATGCAAAAATAAGATTTTTTTTTCGCTTAAATACTCATTTCACCGCCCCATGGACTGCGCCATTCAGGGCGCCTGCACCCCTGCCCCCCCTCCCCGCCGCCCCCCAGCTATGTCGCCGTGTACATGGATGCTGCTTTGTTCTTACATTATGTAAAACACGAAACGAAATGCAGTACCCAGTGTCACTGGGCACTAGGAATAGCATGTGATGCTATGTGATACTTGTTCAAAATATTTGGACTTCGTTTTGAAACTCAGTCTATACGCTTAAGTGCTGCTATAAGCGAACTTAAAACTCTCTGATAACTAACTACTTGTATCGATCGGAGTTGGTCCGCTAGTCAAGAAGTTTCCCACGCCGTACGGCACCCGAATAGTAATTTCCGCCTTCACGGTATCCCCGCATTTAACCGTAATCCTGTGGCAAATGAATGCTGCCCACAACCTAACCCCTCTTTTTTTTACGTCCGATGTGTTTCTAGTATTTCTCATGCGTGCTATATCCCTTTCCTACCTAATGGTACTTGATGTTCTTCACTTGCCGTCTTCTGCACTGCAACAGACGCTCCTGACCTGCAAAGTCCTGATGTCTGAACGGTTGCTTGCCACTTCCCTGCATGCGCCGCCAGTTACACATAATAGCATATGCCTCCAGAGGGCTGCAGAGGTCCTGCCCCCTGCCGAGTGGACCTGTGTAATGTCTTTCGGCTGCGTTACAAACGACCAGCGACCCAACAACATGCAGCTGAAGTTGTGCTGTTCCTCACAGCAACCAAGGGGGACACAGTGTTTGGAATGACTATCATTTTTGATTTGCAACCCACGCTGCAGGTGCCTTCGGTTTTCTAAGGTTTCCTGTGTTTATTTCCTTCATGTACGAAAATCCTGAGAAGAAGATGATTTGTTGGTGGAAATCGATTCACGTATGCATGATATTTGCGAAGGTCAACGCATGAAGATAAACAAATATTTCTAACTTGCGGGGGATGAGGCCGTGTGGGCCTAGATGGCCGGAGTCTCTGAGATTATGAAGTTTAAGTTGTTCGTAGGTGGCACGAAATTTGTGTGCAAACGGTCTGTTCAGTGGATTACGTACCTTATTTCAAACATAGTATTTTTCAGCTCACCGTACGCCCAGCTGTCTTCGTAGGCGTAACTGGGATATTAACACTGGGTGGAGGGAGTCGACCATGGGTATTAGGAGTCAAGTTATGAACAGGGGTAAGATTGGTTTGGACCAGTCCTTAATGTACATACACTCCTTTCCTCTTACTGTTACCCCAATTTTTTGGCCCCTTTTCAACACAGTAGACAGAAAAATTATTCTTACATAGAAAAAATATAGGGGAGGGGGAATTTCGAGTTGTAGCACTTACTTGATTGCACCTACATTATTATACAGACGGAACTGTAAAACTGGCTCGATTCACCCCCTGACACAGTTCACATTTAATTCACCACTCTCTGTGAGATAAATATCAGAGATTCGCAGGGACCACCATATCCGTCTTGAATATATAAGTATTCGCAACTGGAATATGAAGCAGCAGGTTCTTCCATAACGTTGGAAGATATCTGCTGAACTACGCATTGTCAAACACCACTTCATAGCCATTAGAACGTCCAGTCTCAAACAAGTCCAAGTGTCACTAAACTTAAATGCAGTTACCGTATCGAAAACACTCATTTTGGTTGCAGCATTTCACTCATATGCCGACCTCAGTGGCCACGCGGTTTAAAGCGTGGGTCTGCGGCCGCTTGCTTGCTGGGATTGCGGGTTCGGGTTCGAATCGCGCAGTCCACATGAATGTTTGTCTCTTTTGAATACTGTGTGTTGTCATGTAGAGGTCTCTGCCACGGACCGATCGCTCGTCCAGGGGAGTCCTGCCGACTGTGATGCGTCGTTGGGTGTGATCTTAAAACCTCAAGAGTGAGGAGGCCATGGCCCGCGTTGACCCGCAGCGCCACATAAAAGAAGAACTCTTCATGTGAGGTTCAAAGTTGACCAAGACTCGTACCATGATTCAGTAGCTACTGAGCTAGTGGTATTTCTTACACACAGCATGTAGGTCTTTATTACTTGCGTCCGCATGTCATAATTTCATAGACCACCGCCGTCTAGATGCTATGGCGACAAAGTGTCCTGATTTCGTTTCTTACCCAGATACCTGCTAACCAACCTTGATGTTTTAAGAGTTTTTTTTGCAGTCACTCCTGGCAGCAGGCGTCCTGCGGTCTCTTGCTTATGTCCTGTATTGTTCCTGTAATTATTAGGACAGACAGACAAAGAAAGGAAATCCGCTCGTTACAGGAAAACAAATACCCGTTCTCCGGCTTGTAGTTAGCAAATTTAGTAAGGTGTACCGTATGGTGCTGAAAACTTATGGATTGTTCCAAATGTTAACATGGCTGGAGAAAATACTTGAACTGGTCACATAGTATTGTTAGGGTACTGAAATAAAGAAGGTTTCGATGAGCTGGACATGTAGCGCGGATAAACAATAAATCAGTTTCGTGCAGAATTTTGGTACGGAAGACTCCTAGGAAGTGAGCACTTGGACAACAGAGAGATAAAACGAACTCCATGGAGCGGAGCACTTTTTGAGAAGCTGTTAGTTCCTCAGCTGATCAATAAATTACCCTCGTTTTATGACACTTGACGGTTCATTACCGTCTTCACCATAGCTGCTCAGCTGTACCTACCCTGCGTCAGACGAGTACAGTCCAATTCCTCTAATCTTCTATCGTTAAAGTCAGTTTTAATATTATCCTTCCATACGTAGCTTTGTCTTCTAAGTGGTCTCTTACCATCAGGTTTCCGCACCAAAACTCTGTATGCTTTTCTCTTTTCCACAATACGTGTCACGTGAAATAAAACAAGACTTATATTAAGATGGATATGAAGAAAGCAGCCTGTCATTTTCGGAAACTGGTTCAGAATCCTGTCCGGTAGCGCGCTGTAATATTTTCAGTTCTGAGTCTACCGGTTCTGTCGTCATAAGGTTAGTTCTTAACCTTTTAAAGTCGGTATTTACGAGTTTATTATATACTTCAGTGTTAAGGAGTTATCAACATTTTTGTTCTTATTATAGGTGAAACACAATGAGTAAGATGAAAAATGTATGCGAACCGTTATGTACACTCGTACATTCAGGTGGGACTGACGCTGGCTGTAATTTGGAAATGCACGAGTTTTATTTTGGGGTTGTCATGTAGGACACGAATGTACGTACCACCGAAATTTCATCATGCTTCAACAGCGGGAGATCTCGTAAGGCTAGTCGTACTGAACGAGCCAGTGGGGCTTCATAGCTGTTGGGGTGGCGGCTAATGACACCCTGAGTTATTTGAATTAGTTTCAGTGGCTATGGCTTCATAATGTTTAGTGCTGAGGTAATCTTTTCTTTACTTTTCACACTTTACTTTACAGGGGCATGGGTACCGGGGTTCTTTTCCGGGAGTAAAGCGGCCGGGGCTTGAAATTGACCACTCACCTCCATCTACTGCGGAGGTTAAGAATGATAGGAGATTACCTTCACTCCCTCTATAGTTCTTCATGGCGTGGGTAGGGACAAATTTACCTTTACATTTCACTTTTTACGGTTTGCGACTTAATTAAACGGAAGGGCGTGAGCTTTTGAAAATTGTTACTCTGTGTCAAGATTTCCGAATTTGTATATTTAAAGATCGACATTGTAGTGTTAAGTAAAGCGGTTAGTAAGACCCGAAACCTAACTGCGATTCAGAGTACTCCATGAATGCAGGTTTACAGCCTTACCGCTGCACCGTACTGCTTCTACGCTGTATGTGACGCCAGAAGGTGGCGAGAGATTTGAAGAAATTAGAAGCGTACATTCGCGAACTAATGAATGTAATGTGAAAACGGCATTAAAACGATTATCCAGTAGGGAGAAATGAAGTCACTTTATGGTAACCATGTTGAGTGGAGCAGATGCGCCAATAGGGGATGGTTGTGCTGGGGGTACAATGAAGCTGCCTGTGCCACAAGGGGAAAGGAAATGAGGACGGTTATTATTCACAGGAAAGCTGTGTTGCGACCGTACGAAATCTGCTCATAAGGGTATAAATGACATCTGTGGCGAACGAGAAGTGTGTTCTAATGAACACGTAACGTAAGTGAGAGTGCCTTATTTTCTGAGGAGGTGCTTGTGCGTCAGTTCTAAGTTTTTCTCGTGTTTCTAGGAACGTTTCCACAGTTCTGTGACTTATGCGTAAGAAAAGGAACATGTTAGTGTTATGCACTACAATTGAAATTGCGTTCTCGTAAATTCAGGCATTAATTTAATAATTTTTTTGTGTAGATGACAAGTACAGACTCTTTTTGGATTTGACATTGTTATTATGTGAAGGTAAAAGGTAAAGTGATGTCGTCCCTATGATATCTTGAAGGCGCATAAGGGAGTCCCTAAGTATTAACGTGGCCCTAAATGGAGGTGAGTGACCCGGCTTCACACCTCTACCGCGTTATCCTAGGGGAAACATGTCATATTATGCGTAGAATAGGAGACTAATTTGATATCAGACTCTCGTGTGGCTGCTCTGAAGTAGAGAAAAACCTCTGTGCCCAGAATCGAATCAGATTTCTCGGTTGTCCAGCTCATAGGCTAGTTATTTTATTATTTTGTATATGTTTTTAAGGGAGGAGTTGCGACCTGAATTTCCACTTATTTCGTTGAATCGTGTTTACGTTTATTAATTTCATTTGTCAGCGTTGTGTTACGCCGCAAATAGCTGTGTTTAGAGATTCTCAAATAAGGAGGCGCGGTATGAAAACGATGGAGCAAAAAGTAACCAGAAATTTGTAAAAGAATCTGTGGTGAGTGATTTGAATACTGTCGTCTGCGTAGAGGCCGATATTGCAGGTAGGTGTGTGTTGATGCAATGCGTATCTCCGTGCTGCACATTGCCACATGCTCAGTTCCAGTGGTTCGTTAGTTACGAACTGCAGTCGCCGGTCCGCCACCAGCTTGTTATTTCACATCGTATTAAAAGCGACCTTCAAAAACCGCGAATAAATTAATGCTTGTGGAGTTTCCGTATGAATCATGTCCGTACCGGTCCTCCTTAAAATAGAGAAAGTATCACAGATTTGAAAAATGAAATATGCAGGCGCCAAAATATTTGTACTGATGTCTTGAGGCGGGCAGTGCGGAATTCCCTGTGTTGATACACCATTTTATTGAGGTGGACGGTGGACGCATTTGAGTGCCTTTCAAATTGACTGCATATCCTGCGGTAGATTGATTTACATGCTCTTGAGATGGTGGTTGGACATACGAGTAAACAGCAATGCACCGTCCAGACTATTATTATTAAAGGTAAAGGTAAAGTGATCCCGTTACAGGCGCGGTGTGGCCCAGAGGGGGGGAGGGCAGAGGTATAGCTCTACTTTTCCATGACCGTGGCACTAGAAGGGGTGGGTGGTCAGCAGTACGCCTTGGCCGCACTTTACCCCCGGGAAAGACTCGGTACCCATTTTGCAGGAGGCTGGGTGGACCCCAGGGCAAGTCTGGACGGGGGGAAAATCTCGTCCCCACCGGAATTCGATCCCGGACCGTCCAGCCCGTAGTCAGTCGCTATTCCGACTGATATACCTGGCTCACAGACTGCTATTATTAAAATCAGATAGTCACATCATCTCATAGCAACATGTTTCGACTATAGGAAGTTATGTTCAGGCTAAATCTGCGTGTATAAAAATAAATACTAAAAATGTAAAAAAATTACGTCACATAACTTCTACACACTTTTAGCATGTTGGCATTTTTATGCATATCAGTTCAGCTTGTAGATGACTATTTTTAACATGTTCCATATCCGTGCATTAAATGGATAGTTCTGTCTACACAGTAAGCCCAACAAATGCTCCCATGTGAAATGTGTTGATCACGTGTTATTCATTACACACATGTTTTGACCGCTGTCGCTGTCACCATCTGGGTAATTTACAAGATTACATGGTGTCCAAACAAATGTTAAAATGCATAAGTGAACCACTAACTGTAACTAAGCTCGAGACTCAACACATTCTACCTTACAGCACACACTACCATAAAAAAAAGAGGGTGCACATTAACTGCTTAAAGCAATACACCCAGTTCTTTTTTAAGGAATTGAATTTTATCAGATATTAGTAGTTAATAAGCTGACATTCAATGGCTATGTAAGAAGTTAGAGACAATCTTTGTCAAGTCGTGTTTAGTGGCTGACCGTGAACGTACACGACACAAATCCGCAATTTCACGAAACTAACCGTCGCTTTGAGGCGTGTTTGCAGAAAAGCGACCATTAGATTCGTCATGTCTGTCTGTCCATCCATTCGAGTGTAACAGTTCGGTTCCCACTGGACAGATTTTCACGAAATTTGATATTATGTTCCTAAAACCTGTCGACAGAACTGAAGTTTCATTATAATCTTACAAAAATTTCAATGAAGACTTACTTACATTTATGATAATATCGTGCTGAATTCTTCTTACAATGAAAAATATTTCAGACAAGTTGTATAGAAAATCACAACATTCATTTTATATTCAATGATTTTTTTCCCCCGAAGATCATGCCGTTTATGTGACAATGTGGAAAAATATTTGGAATCAGCCAGGCCGAGTATGACAATATAATGAGGCGTATGCTCTTTGCATGCTGGATAACTAAAGCTACAAACACATACTCAAAATGTGTGTATTGCTGCTTTTACTTTAGATGCCGGACTGCTGGCTAGAAGTCAGTTTTCGGAAGGTCCTGCGACCGGCCACCTCGACACAGATTTTTCATGGTTTCCCTGTGTCTATAAGCAAATGCTGAGATGGTTCCCAAGATTCCAAGTTCCCACTACATGCTTCTCATGTAGCCCTCCCGACTTAAATTTATTAGTAACCAATTTCGTATTTTGTATACATGTAAAATAACCACTGCCACCGGGCGACAACCCAATTGCAGTTAATAAATATTATTATTATTATTTAAATAATATGTAATACTTGTTCTTTTTGCACGGCAACAATTGTTACACGAATGCGCCTCACTATTACATTTATGTACGTTGCGTGCCTGGCCTTTTTAACATGACTGTTTACGTAACTGACCTGTATGGGCAATCGTTATGAAAGAGGAACTGGTTAAACTATGAGGATTTTAGGCCAGTAAAGAAGTTTAAGTCACAGGCACGCGCAATGTAAAATAGCCGGTTGTTTCAGGAAGAGCCTGTAGTATCGATGAAATCTGTTAGTGCCGAAGCTCCCAGGCTTCACATTGTAAGAATCTTTGCATGCTGTTGTTCTCGTTTACTTTTATACGTGATAAAATTAGCATATACGGCCTGCGAACTTTAAGGTAATTCGTCCATGCGGCCCACTGGTCAGTTATGTTGGACCATCCTGCTCTTCTTTAGGAGGAATCTGTTACTTCCCGTCTAACAACATGTTCACTGCACAGTGAAAATGTTTCCGCACATTCCAAAACATTTTCACCAAAATATACAGGGTGTCCCAGGAGGAAAGGACCTAACTTCGGGAGAGTGTTTCTTAGGTCAAACTATACCTATATAATCCAAAACACCTATATCCAAATTTCAATGGTTACGGAGATAATGGCCAGAGAAAAGTGTGGATGTCTTTTGTGTCTGCGTACTGTACTCTGTCCGTGACGTCATACTAGTCATATGCACTTGAC
>Ga0123353_10009441_pt1 | contig 13471 bp, 6 predicted proteins | sample TergutLab28metaG_3_FD_92763 | JGI IMG/M metagenome (GOLD analysis project Ga0123353, IMG submission 92763) | Labiotermes labralis P3 segment gut microbial communities from Petit-Saut dam, French Guiana - Lab288 P3 | ecosystem: Host-associated > Arthropoda: Insects > Digestive system > Gut ... | reverse complement strand
TTTCAGTGATTTTCCAACCATGATCAGCAGCAGTAATGCTGAACCAGACAACTTTTTAATTGCCCAACTCAAGTAAAAGCAAACAGAATGATGCAGAACAGTACTACACTGACAACTGTAGAACATAGTTCATAGGTTTGCCACCTTACAGCTAAGCCTTCCCATCATCTCCGCTATCACTGACCCTTGATCTATGCATGGTGGTATTTTGCAAGTTAATCATAATTACCCACAGAGGCCACTGCCACTACAGAACCCAAAAATATCACATTACGTTTGCTTTCTTTTTGTCAGGAATAATTATTCTTGGAATATAGTAGGTCAGGACTAAGAACTCTGAACAACTGATGCAGTAAAAGAGGACTTGAAGCAGCAATATGTCTTTTATAATGGCACCTCCTTTATGTAGACAGTTTTTTGGAATCAGGAGAAGGAATTACACTTGTGGCAAAAATATGCATGTGGGAACAATGGATGGAGATTTAAATGTACATGTATGAGGCATGTACAGGAAGTTCTTCAACACACACCCCTCCCTTTAAAATAATTGACAGCAACATGATGATTGGGTGTGATTTAGTAGACTGTCCGGGTGGTGGTGCCATTTTTTATTTAGTCCTAACATATCCTTTTTTAGGGTAAACACAATTAGCTGATGTAGCTAAATTTATTGTCTTGAGTGACCATATGCCCCTCTCTAAAATTTACTGGCGAATAGCCTAGTGAGCCATATGATGCATTTCAGAAGTATAAATGCTCATGCTAAGCCATTTAAATTAAGTGGTTAAAGGTTCAAGGTTAAAGAAAATTTGCATAGGCAGTTTTTTAAACATTGCATTTATGTGAAATTTTCTTACAAAGTTGGAGGTGAGAGTAAAAATGTTTATGACAGAATTTTATGTTTGTGTGTGTGTGTGTGATGCTATGTATTGATGTAGGTACTGGCTATGCAGTAATACCTCAACATGTTCACCATAGACACATCCTTGTGGAGGGTGATTTGTCCAAGATATCAAGTCATTCTTGATGCACTTTTTCACACTATCATAAATTTTCTCACCTTGCAGATATTGAATGATCTTCATCCAAGTACGAAGTGTGTGTTTGTAACATGGTATACACAGTAACCCCTTGCCTGATACAGTTTGTCCAGGCCTGGGTTTGACTGTGTGTGAATGAAAATAAAGTACATTAGACCCTTGATTAAAGGTTTCTTGATTTAAGATTTTTGTGCATATTAGGTTTAGTTTCTTGGTCCCTGCGGAAACCCCATACATCATGTGTAGTGTTTCCCATTTTACGGTCTCTTGACTTTAGTTTTTTCCCCACATTTAAGGCTTGAAAATTTGGTCTGTGCACCATTTTGGAGCCTTAGTTTAGGGTTTGTGTTTACAACTTAGGAGTTTGGGTTGCATAATAGTGCCTTGATTACGGACAGTGGAAGTGGAGTGATGGAATGAGTTGCAAAATATTGCAGCTGTATACATTCAATTCTTAGGAGTTAGCATGTGTGTGACTGGTCAAAAAGTCCATGGCAGGAACCATTTACATGTAAGCACATTTCTAACCCAGCACTCTTGTTGCTTAATCATGACTTATTGATGTAAGCTACCTTGTGATTGGTTGTCATACACAATGCTAACAGAAGAATGGACTTGGCAGGGATATCTTGATTTTACTGAAGTAATCTTTGGACTTCGTCCATCATATAACTTTCTGTGTAGTACTACATTTTGGAAGGCAGCTCTGCTTCCGTCTTCTGGTAAAGTAAAGCGCCTGTTCTGATGGACCTCTTAAAGAGAGCTATTCTCAGTCACTGGACACCATACTTCTGTCAGCTGGTTCAGATATTCACCCAAGACCTGAGCTGGCTTTGGAAACCTAGTACTGCATTAAAAGTTAGATGATGGCCAAAGTCTGAAGGAAGAATATCACTGCAGTAATTAATATACCATTGCCAGAGCCATATAGAGTAAAATTCTAATTTTAGTTAATTTTTTAAATGTTTTCTTTATGTCCCATAAAATAAATATAAAAATATTAATATAAAATGGATTGAAAGAAAACACAATTGGGTATGAAATGTTGAATATGTAATAAATATAGTATGTTTGTAACAATAGAAGTAATGTTCTCTTTGATTTTGTCACAACTCCAATTTCTTTGTACTTTAAATTTAGAAAATTCATGGTTTAAAGTAAAAATAGCATGTGATTCTGTTGTGTGTGGTTGGAAATAAAATTTGCTGAATGCTGAAAAAGTAACTATGCATGGATAAATGTGGGCAGTTACACAATCAGCCACCACATAAGTGCACTCTGTAAGTGTTGAATGTCCAAAGTGTGTGTATTTTTGTGGTGGGGCGTCCATAAGGGTCCTCATTCTTTTAACCCCCATTTTTTCCATAAGAAGTTTGCATAGTGTGGTTTTGCCCAGCACACTGTGATCACACCCCCTAACATGGGACAAGTGATTACTGTACTTTGAAATGTCTCCACAAGCAAGGAATTACCTTTATAAGAAAACTTAATCATCATGAAACTTTGCATCCAATACAAATCTCTACATACTTCTTGCACCCCAAAATGTCTGTCTATCTCACTCTCACATGACCATTATAATTTATGATACCACAAGAAAATAATATTAGGAGACTAATCTTATAGTGGCAAGCTAGGATATTACTGTGGTGTGAGATATATCAAGTGTAGTGGAGAAATATAATGTGTGTAATTTTGTTCATTGAAGAGACATGCTTGCATTTTGTGTTCTGTACATTAATTGTTGATAGTATGATGTATAACATTACGTGCTACTTTTCCTATGTGCTCCTCTCTTGAGGTATATTATTTGTATTTTCAGTATCAAAAATGTTGCTGTTTCACATGAAGCATGTTTAGCTGAAATGTTAATTCTATGATTTTAAACAGTGCGGTACTAATACTTTTGGTTTTCCTGTTGTTGCAGTGTGGTGTGGGAGAAGGGGTTGGTTTTACTGTAAATCTAGCATGGTCTGGTGGCCTTTCTCCACCTATGGGGGATGCAGAATACCTGGCAGCTTTCAGGACCATTGTTCTGCCTATTGCAAAAGTAAGGATAAGCCTGCAAAATTTGTGCATGATGATGTACACAGGAAAGTGCATAAGCATTCCACCTTTAGAAGTTCAGGTTTAGAGATTTTAGGACAGTACATGCTTTATTCCAGCATATTTTGGAATATTGAAAAGGTGGAAGATTCTGTAACACTTTGAAACAGGGTGCATTTTTACTTTTTTAATGTACTGTGTAAATTACTCCGAAAAGCCTATCCAGTGCATTTATAAAAGTCATTCCTAGTTTTGCTGGTATGTTTGCACTTGTTCATAGTGCAACCTTCCTGTTAATATCTGAGAGCACATGGAGATACAGTACGGTATCATACAATAAAACACAGTAAGTGTCATACATAAGGAAAAGTATGTATGAAGCATATCATTTTGGCAAATTCTTCCACCTTTTCATCTTCCTTGTATTAAATTCAAAAATGTTATTTTTTGCCCATTTGGATTATTAAGATGTTTGTTGAAACACATAAAAACTGTAGTAGAAATCCCCAAATCTAAAATGGCTGATACTAAGGATACCACTTAGCACAGTCCAGAGCCAGCTTTGAACACCCTCAGAATGTTTCCCAAAGATCCATCCTAATGCTGCCCTCCTGCTATCTTGCTGTCACAACCAAAACAATGTAATCATTCCCTGCAACATCTGAGCCACTTTACAGAAATGTAAAAACATTAATTAAATGTAATATAATTGATTTGTTGGTGAATGTAGTTAAAACATGCCACAAGAGAGTTACCACCATTTATTGTAGCATATTTTGATACTACCAGACCATCTAAATTTCATTCCTTCCCGTCTGTTCATGTACCTTGTACGTGCTCAACTTGACAAAACAAATTTAATTTTGCCATGTTGTACTGTCGTGGGCACAATAGAGGGTTAAAATGTGGCCATTCTTGAAAGCAGGGTTCCCAGTGCATAGTGTTCTAATTATTGTGTAACAAAATTATGCCAGTGTGTTATATTTTGCAGGAATTTGCACCAGACATTGTTCTGGTATCGGCTGGTTTTGATGCAGCTGCAGGCCATGCTGCTCCACTTGGAGGTTATAAGGTATCTCCTGCATGTTTTGGACAAATGACACAACAACTCCTCAAGTTGTCGGATGGAAAGGTGATCTTATCACTAGAAGGCGGGTATGATCTTACATCCATCTGCGATTCGGCTCAAGAATGTGTCCGTGCTTTACTGGGAGATGACCCCAGTCCTTTGCGGGAAGAAGAATTGAGGCGATTGCCATGTCAGAATGCCATTGACACATTGCAAAAAACAATTGCCATTCAAGTAAGTTTCAAACATCTATGAAGTTATTTTGGATGCTTTAGTTACGCTCTGATTCATTGGATATAGTGTTGAAAATTGCAGGTGTTTTTCTGCCCATCTTTATTCCCCATTACTGCTGTTAATACACTTTCCATTGAAGTGTGTTATATAGCTGAACTTGGTTTGTGTTCTAGAATTTTAGTATTAGAATTCACAGCAGAAGTAAAAGGGTTTGCTGTAAAATCTTCCTTCCAAATCTAAGAGTATGGGTCTGTTGTGATACACTGATAGTAACTCCTGATGATCAGTATGTTGAATCTTACAAAGGTTTTAGGCATCTGGCTGTGGTACAGTCACTGTATATGCCAGTACTTCTTTTCCAGTGACATTAAAAAAAATTAAAATAGTGTGGGTATTCTGTATATTGTAATGTACCCCCATAGTAAGGGTCTCATTTGATAGTTAGTGAGGTGGTCAAGAAATTCCCTGCTTGTATGGAGCTTTATGTTCGCAAAAGTTTACGACTGGGGCAGGGAACATTATTGGGTCCCGAATTACATCATGATATTACACAACAGGATTACTCCTAATTTTTACCTGAGTATTTAAAACTGATTTTCAAAAGCCATTGGAGTTTATTTGGACTGCATTTCACTGTGTAAGGTGGGCCCAGCCATACAGACCGTATTATTTATCACCAGACCAGCCATAGAGTGTATGACACCATTGGTGCACATCTGTGGGTGATGCTGCCCACCCTGCAATGCTTGGTTCCATGATTAAAAATACCATACTATCAGAAGTTATTTGTGTGGGCCCATGCTGTCAGTCTTGCATAAGAGGGATATATTTTATTTAACATCCTGTCATTGTTAGTAGGTGAGCTGATTTCTTTACTTTCCTGCAGCCAGGAAAGTTGATGAACAGCATAAATGAAGATAGTTTATGTCAGACTTGAACATACAGTGCTGAAAATAGATGGCAGGCTTGCACATAGGTAGGTGACAAATTTGTAGTGTGCATGCACATGTTCACTGTACCTATGGTTGCTGTGTTCGAAGCTCCCACATTGGCCATGCATCAAGCGCACTGCACACACAGCTGTCTGCTCAGCTATGGAGGCTCTGCAAAAGGAGAAGGATGAGACCGAAACAGTTACTGCAATGGCTAGTCTATCAATGCAGCAACAAAGCAACAAGTTACAGTAAGTGGAACATCAGTATTCAAATATTGTCCTTTCCAAAGCCCCCCCCCCTCCTCCTGCCATTCCTGATTTGTTTTCCATTTGGTACATACAGAGTACAGATCACTGGGGATTAAAAGATATTTGAGTTCCCTTACTTAGTCTTGTGTTTGGTATAAGGACATCAGTTTTCAAGTTCGTGTAATTGATATGGAGATGTAATTCCAAACAGAATTCTAATGAACACAATTATGAGAAGGAGGGCAATCATATATTATGTAACTTTTTTCTGTTTCCTTCTTTCAACAGGACAGCCGAGCATTCCCGAGACTCATCAGAAGAGCCAATGGAACAGGATGATGCTAAGTGAAACTGCTGGCGTAAGGTTACACATTTGTCGCTGAGGATTGGACTAAGGTACCATATCACAGGAATATCAGCAGGTTTTGATTCTGTTGTTGGCAGAAGTTGGTTTTCTTCTTTTGCGGTGCCTAGGTGCTAGATACTGTGTGTTCCTCAGAAAGTGATGGGCATTGATATCTGTGATTTTTCTGCATTCAGATGAACTGTTGAACACACCAAGATAATGAAGGTTCTTGCTTCTACTTTCATAGTGGATAGCATTCATATTTCCTCAGTGACAGATACTTCGTTATTTCAAGAAATAAAGCTAACAGTTTGTAATGAGGCTGTGTCAAGATTGTTGTGTTGGAAGTACCGATGAACTGCCAAAGTTTTTGTTCATTAAAATTCCCAAAGAAGACCTGGTAAGTGGCGTTACAGTAATTTGTGAATGCTTTGCGAATGAGGAATAAATCTTGGATCAACTTTAGTAGCTGACATAGTTGAATTACTTTTCCTGGCAGAATGGATACATGAGAAAGACCAACAAGATGCACACTTTTCTTAATATTTTATTTCACTTAAATTTTCCTTGTGTGTTTCAAACAAGTAATTGTTCATTACCAGGAGGAGTTCTGTACAGAAAGCTTATAGTATTTCACCCTGCATCTTAAGAGGAGTCTAGTTGCTGACACAATACGAATTTGTATCGTGTCAGCAACGGTCAGTGACTAGACTCCTCTTAGGATGCATGGTGAAATACTGAAAGCTTCTTGTACAGAACTCCTCCTAGTCAAATACTTGTTTGAAACATGTCAAGGAAAATTGAAGTGAAATAAATTATTAAGAAAAGTGTACATCTTGTTGGTCTTTCTCATGTGTGTGTATCATGATGCACAGTTCAGAGAATGTAAAGTTTGGCAGAATGGAATTTACTATGTTAACGAAGATGCACATTGCACTGTAATGCCAAGTGTGGGTTTGCTGACCAATCAGTTCATTTGGAGATTGGGTTGCTCAATTTCTTGAGAATTTTTCTGTCTTTTTATCTTTTAATTGTTGGTGTTTGTTAGTGTTTTGCTGTACACTGCTGACTGGAGACAGCAGGGAAGCTGGTTGGTCATGAACGGTGCTTTGAAGTTTTTAGAATGAAAAGGTCAAAATGTATTTCATGAGTGTCCTTACAAAGGCAACGAAATACTAAAACTTGTTGGACCAATTGGATCAGAGAGTGCCTCAGGTCATACAAAATTGTTTTATTAGTGTCAAGAAAAGACAGTAGTGTTAGTGAGCTGAAGCTGAACACTTGAACATAGTGTAGGTTCATTCATATAATAGCTTATCATTAGATGAAATATGACTGTCATTGTATTTATAGAATATCATTCATATGTCAGAAATATTTAAGACAAAGTGCGGGACACTTCTTTATAGAATTTTCTAAGATCCTTGGAGCAAAGTTTTCCATTTGTTATAAAAATTGTGGCATTGCAAAACAATCGAATTCAAACATTCTGTATGGAATGTTCCTAACATAGTTGAATAATCATTAGGGCTGAATTGATTTATTAATATACCATTTTTATCAGATGCTGAGGTGATAGAAGTACAGTGCAGTTGTTAATTTTGGTATTCATGTACCATGTATCTGTAAAACCAGCTACATTGTTTTGTATGTTTGAAAAACAAAAATGACAAAAATAATGTGTGATAACTGTGCATACAAAAAGAAGAGCATTTATTTTTATGTGAAGCATTTTAAATTTGAAATGTGTTGTAATAGATAACATTTTTTAAGGTACCATAAATAGAATATGGAAAATTATGGATGAACCTGTTTTAAATGTAAACAGTTCTGTTTCAAGGTTTGTGGTTAAGGCAAACAGATCTAATACAAATGTAGAAGTCTTGCTGTCCATGCCTCTGTTGAAAGTGTGAGAGATTTATTGTAAAGCTTCAGATGAAGTTTGCCTAATATTGTTAATTGTTCAGAATATTTTATCCATATGGTTAATTTTTAAAGAATAACAAGTGACAGTAGATAAAATGCAGAGGGTTGTGACTGGATGTATATTGGTGTACTTGAAATCACTAGTTTTATATAGATATTGTCTTACATTCCTTGTGTGGAGTAACATAACTTGGGTTGAACATGTTTTCCATACTTATTTTAAGTTCATTCATCAGAGGGAGTGATGTTTGCCTGTGCAATTTTGTGTGCACGACTTCCACTGCTCGGAATCTTAGTTCAAGATAAAGTTGGTGTTTTATCTATAAGTGACTAAAAATCTTTCATACTTAAGTTTCATACAGGTACAGTATTAATACCGACATATGTTTATAACTAATTAGTTTTGGTTGGAAAGCAAGTTAGTGTTTTAATTTTGTTGGCTGTAAAATCCCAGTGTCATTAGGTATTTTGCTAGGAGTAAATGGACCTGCGGACATAACATATGTAATATACAGTTGAATAATATTAATTAATTAAATTATGATGATAGTATCAGTCGTCATCATCATTTGTTATGAAACTGGATCTTTAAGATCTGGATAATTTCTGCTATATAATGGCAAGGTCATGCTCGGAGCAGACAACTTAGGAGCTCAGCTCGTAACAGTTCATACAAAAAAAAAGAAGACAATTTTAGATTTTTTAAATGTAATACATAATGAAGCAGATGTAATGGATTGTTAATTTGTAAAGTGTATGTTGTTTCACCATAATTTTAAAGGCAGAAATTGTGATATTTAACTCTCGTGTATGTGTACGTATACATAGTAAAACCCTATGGCAGTTGTACGATATGGTATTCACGTGTGCAGAAATTGCTAGAGCCACCCAATGTGAGTTGATATTCCCTATGTGCTCTTTGATATGTGCTGCTAACAAATATTTCTTGGTGTGGGGAGATGGGATCCTTTGAATCAATTTCCCATTACAGATGTTTTACATAAACATAAAACAAAGAACTATCCAGAAAAATTTTAATCCTGAAGTGATGTTGGTAATAATAACAAATACCAACTGCAATAGACATTATGCAAAACATGTGGCTCTGATAAGGAAACCACACATATTATGTTAGGTTGAATCATCTTAACTTAAATGGGATACAAAACCAAGCACAATAAGACAGCTGAACATATACTTCAGGAAATCTTGCTGAAACATAACTTAATAAGAATTTCATTCACATGCTATGAATGTACATAATTTACTGGGACTGAGCACTGATAAGTGACATGAAAATACAGCTCAACAGACCTGATACTACAATGGTTGAAAGTGTAAGATAAACTTTGTAATTTCTAGCGCTGTCCCTAATACCAAAAAATATTGAAATGATACGTAACATAAAATCCATAAATTGTGTGAAATTAGTGTAGGGAATTAAAAAGTAATGGCATGTGGAACAGGTGACTGTAGTGACAGTAGTGGTGTCAGCAACTAGTCTATTTCCAAAGACCATGCACAATGGTTGAAATTTCTAAACAAAGGCATCTCCAACATGCAGAGGGCAGCAGGGTTTGAAACACGCCCCATTGTTTGCAAATTTCTCGGTCATTAGTAAGAATTTATTAAAATAATTGTAATTTCTGTGGTAGAATCTGTGATTATATGAGTAAAGAGCGTTTACCGATGTAACACCTGGGGGAGGTCAGATGTGACAGTAATGATAACTATGATGAGATGATGGAGACAACATTGAGGACAACAACTGTAATGTTAAGTGCTAAGAGTGAAGCAGTCACCACAACTAATTCACGAAACACAGTAGTATGTCCGCAAGATTGACGATAATTTATTAAAAATGTAGCATAATGTGATGGTTTCTCTTGTGCTGCAGAGTAAATCTACAGGGTAAATATTAAACACAGATGCATTTAACTCCATGTATACCATGACAGAAATATTTATATTCTACTAAGATAAAGGACTTTTAGACAAAGGGTTCCGTAAGTTAATAATGGTAATACCACTTATGCAAAACTGTTGTGGAGTCAAGTGTACCTGCTTTTCTTAAGGTGTGTGTATGAGTTGCGTGAACAACCAGTGTGGGGCCCATTTGAAATTAATGGAATTTTGAATTGTGGTTGCATTTAAAAATGTTTATATTTTGTGGCCTGTGTCTTGTATTGTAGAACTGAAATTTGTTCTTTGCAGATTGCCAGGACACTAGCCCGTGTCACTTAAATCAAACATTTCAGTTTACATTTTGTGACATACAACCAAGGAAATTTTTTTTTTTTTTTGTATTTTTAGTAAAAATGATGAGTCAAAAACTCATTTTTCATGTGGAAAACATTCATCATCATGTTACATTATCTATAAAAAAGCTTGTGAGTTGGTTGGTATACATTTCATTTGTTTCTAAAATGAAAACAAATTAGAATTAGATATGTTAAATTCCTTGGATCATAGAATTATCAGTAATTAACTGCTGTATTCATGTCATATTGTCTTCCATTCCTGTTAACTTTTCTGGTATAGGAAGATACCATATTTACCTGGATATAGAACAAGGATTGTTTCCTAATTTATCAGCTAAGAAATTTGGGGTTGCCTTATAATCATGTAGAGAGTTAATGAGAGTTGAACATGTTCTGTGTAGGTACATATTTTCGTGAAATTGGAGATGGTGAAGGGAGGTCATCTTATACTGGGGTAAATACAGTACTATCTCAAAATTATTTGCAGTATGCCAGCTATAGCTTTTCATTACATGCACTTATATAGGCTAGACAGATGTATTTCAACTTAACATAAGTCATCTTGTGTACATTGCATCCATGCCAGAGTTTGTAGGCAGAAGTAAAATTAGTATAAAAATTCTTACATTATATTCCTGCCCCTGATTTGTGATGAATGTAATATAAATAGCTATTACACTGGATATCCAGGTGGGAAGATGTGTTAGTAACATGTATTTTAATATTTTTTTATTTTGTTTTTTAGTTATAGATGTATGTATATTAATCTTATTGGAACATTGAAATTGCCTATGGCTATTGGCATGGATGCAGTGTAAGAGGAAATTTTAAGCCAAAACACATTGGTGTGGCATATTTAACCTATGAAAGAACTGCATTCACATATGCAAATGCCCGTAGGAAAACACCCATAGATATTTTTTTTTATATATTGAGGTAACAAGGAAATTTACTGCATTTTTGGGACATGCTGCATAATATCTGTTTTATTTTTTGCAAATTCCATTTATTTCCTAATTTTACCTCTTTCTATTCAAATAATACTTGTGTTTTTCTTAAACTTTGTTGTAAATTTAAATACGCACGCTGGTACAATAAAGGTTAAGAGTATGTAATAAAAAGTTGTAGTTGGTATATTGTGAATTATTATATCAGAGCCTCATGGAATGTACAGTTACAAAATATTCTCTCTCTTAAAACAGTCGAATGATTTTAGTTCACCATAATGCTTTCTGATCTTGCATGTGGAGTTCTGTCTTTGTTGTTAACAGACTATGACATCTTGTAAAACAATCCTAAATAACTTGTGCTTTGGATCCTGTTCTTCATGTGACACTTCACAAGCATCTGTGTGTTGCTCCAATTCACATGTTCAGGGGTGCACAAATCCCAGATGACTGAAGTTTTATATGGTGGCGCCTAATATGTGTGGATCTGGAGTATGGATCTAGCTTCATGTGACCTGTCTGGTGCCTAGATTTTTGAGGTGGCTCCTACATTTTTGGAAAATTTATGCACCCGTGAATGTGTTCAGCTTTAGGCATTGTGTCCACCACTCTGCTCTGCTTCCACAAGACACAGTATGGTTCTAATGTTGTAGTTTTTCTGACCTCATGTAAAGTTGCATGTGTCACATTACTTGTGAAAGTCACTATTTTTATACATTGTCTTTGATAAAATCAAATTCTTCTCGTAGGATGGTTCTTTGTTTAGCAGATGATGTATGCAGGATTAATTGCATGTAGTTTTTTTAAAATATTTGAAAAATTGTACATGAAATTGTGATTACCTTGACATTCTTAGTGGATAATTATAAAATGTATGTACATTTTGCTTTATATGTTGCATACATTTAGTGTCTCAGCCATTACTGTACTTGTAAATTCTTTCTTGGTACATTATTGACATAACTGATCCTCATCCCAAGCTGCTGGCAAGCGGTAAGGAGAGAGGGGAGAATGATGTGCCCTGGGTATTGTCTAACTACTGTCCATTGAATATGGACTGGCTGGCCAGTCCTTTTTAAAAGATATGTCTTATTGATTGTAGTAAAGAATAATATTTGCTTGTAATATATGGACACCTTCATTGTGATTTTACTGTCTAGTACCATTGTTTGAGTATATTTGTATTGTACATAAATTAGGTCACTCATGTAATGTTTGTTTTCTGCCTGTGCTCAGACATGGAATTTTGTGAAACAATGAGGCAGAACTTACCTGAAGCTTGTGCAACACTTGTCTGTAATTTATACTGTAATTTCTTATATTTGTGAGTTAAGGACATTTTTAAAATGTTGGATATGTGTTATTGGAATACAGACTGGCAAGAAATGTAATACAGCTGCTCTGATTTCATTTTTGTGCAATTTACTAATGCTGTGCAAGAATGCGCCTAACCCTTGTAAGTCTATTGTCACGTTAAACTCAATGGCGCTTTCATATCAACACGTTGATATATGATGTTTTATGCAGATTTTTCCTAAGATTCTTCAATCTAATGGCTGCTGGTAAACTTTGGTGATTAGAGACTTTTCTGGAAAAGTAATTTGGACCACACTGTTAAAATTCACAGAAACATTTTTAATTTGGACCAAACTGTTAAAATTCACAGAAACATTTTTAACTGCAGACGGTTAAAAAACATTGTTTCCAGACTTAAAGTTTCTTGGTATTTGCCATAAGTACCATATGTGACATAAATAATTGAAAATAATATTTATGTCATTTCCAATAGTTTTGTACGCATCTGACTGAGCAAGTCATATCAAGCAATAGCACCTCTGACTTTAACTGTGGAGGTACCTAGTTTGAAACTCTGCTAGATACCAGCTGTTATGACTTAAAATTTTTTGTGTTGCCACCCAGTTCCTCCAATTCAATGTCAAATTAGGCCAAAATAACTTTTGTTCACATTATTTGCAATTTATTATTCACAAATCATCCTGCACTACTATATTCTGAGCTGCTGATAGCACTGTTAAATAAGCTACAGAGTAATAGGAAATATCCATGCACATGTCATAAAGGCATATGAACAAGTGCACATGTAGCTTCACTCCTTAATCTCATCATTAGATGAAATGAGTGGTCAGTACCCATTAGATTGGAGAATGGTTGGGCTTCAGAGGTGGTATTGATGCTTTGGGGAAGAGAAAAATCTCTTACCCTTGCTGGAAGAAAGAATGTCTTACCCCTGCTTGGAGTGAAACTATGATTCCTTGGTTGTCCAGCCCATATCATAGTCACTTTACTGAGCTATCCTGGCTCCTGAATTAACTATCATTAAAATGGTTCTTCTCATCTGTAATGAAAATGTACATTTATCTGTATGTTCATAGGTGACTGAGTGGTATTATCATACATC
>Ga0123353_10009440_pt1 | contig 13472 bp, 6 predicted proteins | sample TergutLab28metaG_3_FD_92763 | JGI IMG/M metagenome (GOLD analysis project Ga0123353, IMG submission 92763) | Labiotermes labralis P3 segment gut microbial communities from Petit-Saut dam, French Guiana - Lab288 P3 | ecosystem: Host-associated > Arthropoda: Insects > Digestive system > Gut ... | reverse complement strand
GTCAGCCTTACGCACCGGCCGCCTTTACCCCCCAGGAAATGCTCCTGGTACTCATTTCTGTTAGAGGCTGAGTCGACCCCAGGGCCATAGTGCGATCGGAAGGATTTTATGTCAATGAAAAATTCCAATGACACCAGATGGGATCGAACCAGTGACCTTCTGATTTGTGGCACAGCACCAGTAGTAATGGTTATTCTATGTCAATAATTAATAAAACTACGGATAATAAATATCATTGACCTATTGTTATGTGTTGTGCATACATATTGTCGTTTATTCTAACAATAATACTTTTTTTATGATTCAGCACACTAAATGAATGAACTATATACGTTGTTCAGACACACAATGAAAATGAGTTACACATTTACGGCATTCACTGCGGTTAGCGTGCACGTGTAAATACACGTACATATATCGGTTCTGTTTGTTGACTGAAATTTAAGTAAACAAAAACGAATTCATACGCAGTTCATTGCTATATAAACTGCATAAAATTAAAACACAAGTAATATATCACCAACAATTTCGAAAGTTATGAAATCAAGTGAACTAATTACATTCTGTGAATGACAGTGTAAAGAAAATTAAATCTGATATTATGGAGGCTAATCTTAGAATAGTTATAGAAGGAAACGTTTACGTCACGGCTTAATCCTCCGATTTCCACTTCAGACGTTAAAAACAAAATTAATTCGCATTATAGAGTCTGTTAGTTTAATTGAAAAGCTGTAACAGTTGAAGATTATACAAGTGCCCAGTTACGATGTAAATGAACACAGCTCTTACTCGTCAACTCGAGCTGAACCAAAGATGGTGCCCGGATCAACGAATCCAGCATTTGCACTTGTTTCCTGGATCCATGAATGCAGAGATAAGACACTGCAATGCACCATGTCCATGTTCCAGTCTTCTGGGATATGACAAGTTTTAGGTATCCTATATAGGTGTGTACCAGTTTGCGTGTTATATTGTCATATATCCGGGAAAAAGGCAGTGGGAAGACCTCGACTGCAACACTTAAAGCAAGTTGCCAGAAACAAAGGAGCTGACAGTTATACAGCAATGAAGAGAATGGCTTGCAACAATTCCAGATGGAAAGCCGCCACCTGATCAAAAGATTGAAGGATAAGAATAAGAAGAAGATAAACGTAGTCTTCTTCAACACCACTGTGGGAACCTGAGGTACTGCAAGCCTCCAATCGACACACATTTCTTTACACTAAATTAATTAATAATAATGAACCAACCACGTTCAAAAATCACAAAACGCGTCTGAAAGCTGAGACGGTCAAAACGTTCCCTGTGACTTGCAGAACCCGAAGATCGTTGCTGTGTGCACAGCAGAACGCAACTGCTTCCTATCTTCAGCTAAATTATTTCAGCTTCCCACAGTAGCAAGTAATGTTTTGCTTTCATGTTTTCGGACAGGAATCACTTACGCATTGCTCTTGTCGCTATGTCTGCTAGATGAGACACCCATTCCACCATCCTTGATTTGATCACCCTAATGGCGTCTGGTGTAGAACACAAACTTGGAAACTCCTCGTTTTGCGGTTTTCTCCATCCTTATCTTAGGACTAAGGATTCTCGCCGGCACTTAGTTTGCGTACACTCACGCACTGAGGATGAGGGATTAGGCTTGACGCCTATTATAATGCAATCAACTGTGGGAAGAATACGGCATTGAATCAGCGGACGTGCGCATATTTCTTAAGTTAACTTTTAATAATCTCAGCGTATTTCATTCAATGAAACTAATTTTAGCAGCAAATACAGCTTCTTAATATAGCCGAAAATAGTATTTTTGCGTGTTCCGGGATGGCGTAGTCTGTATAGCGACTGGCTACGTGCTGGGCTGTCCGGGGATCGAATACCGGTGAGGGGAGATATTCCGCACCCGTTCAGACCCGTCCTAGAGCCCACCCAGCCTCCTGTAAAATGGATACCGATTCTCTTTCCTTGGGGTAAAGCGGCCGGGGCGTGGCGTTGACCACTCACCCCATCAAGCGCCGAGGTAAAAGAAAGGGAAGAGATGTGCCTCTACTCCTCTTCTTGGCCTATTCTAGAGTGACATTTACCTTTATCTTTTATCTTTTGGTATTGTTCTGTACGTCTGAAATGGGCGTATAATTATAATTTTGATTTCTGTAAATGTTATAGTTTACCTTTTTTCTTCGTCTATTTCTTTGCGTTAATTTGTTCCGAAGCCATAACACCCAGTTCATTATCCAGGAACTCTATTTTGTTTTTGTTGTGAAGTACACATTATTAACTTCCATATTTTCAGGCCATAATTTAATCTGAGCTGAAGAAAATGCATTAAGAGTCTGACGGTATTATAAATGGTTTACCAGCAGACACGAAAGGCAGGTGCGTGGGGATTAATGTGTGTAATTTGCACAGTAATGTACCAAGATTCAACGTACTATTCTATCTTAAAAAGCGTCTGTTTATTTGGTAGCCACATATTTTGTAATTTCTAGAATTCGAAGGCGAAATGATGGGCAAAAAAAAAGGGGGGGGATAAATACTCGTAAATGACAAACGGACGAAATAGAATGACATCTGTGAAGTTGCCCTGCGCCTGCAAACCGGTCATCTGCTTCGTATTTAGAGAACTAGCAAATAGTAGTACTTTTGCGTATCGCCGACACGCCCCTTATTTTGGCTACACATTTACGTAGTGCACCTTCAATTTAAGGGGACCGCGGTAGCACAGTAGTTAAGGTGCTGTGCTACAAATCGGAAGGTCGCTGGTTCGATTCCAGACGGTGTCATGGAATCTTTCATTGACATAATCCTTCCGATCGCACTGTGGCCCCGGGGTCGACTCAGCCTCTAACAGAAATGAGTACCAGGAGGATTTCCTGGGGGTAAAGGCGGCCGGTGCATAGAGCTGACAACCTTACCACCATCGTGCGCCGTTGTCACGAAATCTGGGAACCTTAAGTTCCTGGAACCCTCTGGGCCACTCCAGGCCTGTAATGGGACAGCTTTACTTTACCTTCAATTTAAAGCCATGATTCCACTCAATTTTAATTTTTATATATTTATCATAGAACGTGGATTTCTGTAGCAGTGGACCCAGTCGGCCGCATGTATTCATCTGCTAACACACTTTCTCCTCCCTATTTTCTATTTGTCCGTAATAATTAATGCACTAATTAATGCTGCATTCTCTTATAATTCAGTTGACTGCAGGCCTACTGAATATTGTGCTTTCGATGCATCATTAATATTCATAAGTAGAGATATATTTCGAATTCATTTGAAATCAGCTGATTTGATTGTTAAGTGTGCATTCTACCAACTAGACACATGATCAAGCAGGAAACAAGGAGCCTCAAAAAGCTTGACGAAACTAACACAGCGCGATATTGAACCGAGATTTCAGTCGGTGCAGTGACTAGTTTACGTGTCGGGCAGTCCAGAAATTGTGCTTCGATTCCGGACAGAGGCACAAAGTTAACTGTTCTCAACCCAGCTGCCTCTTGAACAACGACGAGGGCCATTTCTGTAGCAGTAAATAAGCCGGGGCGTGAATCTAACGATGCAATTTATTTCGTGCTTCGTAAATAACAGCGCGCTGCTTTACCTTCAATCCCCTATATGACTTCATCGCTAAGCTTAAACAAACACAGAACAAGGTTTCCTCTATTTCCAACACAGTAATAGTTCAGAAGTTATTGTTAACACAAGAATGCTTTTGTTAACAATATTTTTCTTTACGATTCCCACGTTTCAGTACAAACGCAGGCAGCTAACTTACACGTAGCTCCCTTTTTAAGCCTACGTGTCTACACGACGACTTTCCAGGACTTCCATTGAGGCTACACATTCATTTTTCTCTCATCCGATGGATTTGATCCCATTACTGTAGTAAAAGTATACAGACGAAGACTCGCAACACTCCAAAGAAAAGTAAATGTATCTTAACATACAAAAACGTATTAAGGCGTTATTTAGTGAGAAAAATGAACTTTTTGTGACATGAAAGTTTTTCCTGTCGTGCATATAATTGGAAAGGTGGAGAAAGAATGGTTAATGGAGGAGAAAACTTGACAAAGAAGCCAACGCTTTGGTTAATAAGGTAGGAAATGTGCTATACGCATAATATTGAGACGCTTTTGCCTAGCTGTTTTAGTCGTGGCAAATCAATAATTATTTCGTATTCTGAATGTGTGTCAGTAGCCTTAGTTATCCAGCATACAGTGCACGTTCGACTGTGGCCTGTCTGATTCCACAATATTTTCCCACATTATCTCATAAACGGCACGATATTCGGGACAAAGTTATTACACATTAAATTGTGTTTTGATTTTCTCTACAACTTTTGTCTGAAACATTTCTTATTCTAAGAATTGAACGAGGTATTGCCATAAATATACTCAGGTCTTCATGTGCAGTACCCGTTATTCTTGTCAGATTTTAATGAAACTTGAATTTTCTCGATGGAGTTTCGATAAATACCCAGATATCAAAATTCATGAAAATCGTCTAGTGGAAGCCGATTTGTTCCATGCGGACGGACGGACAGACGGGAAGACAAATATGATGAAGATAATAGAAACTTTTGGTAAAGTTACGAAAGCGCCTAAAAAAAGACAGCCAACATATGCAAGACTTTGCAGTAAGACAGGACTTCGGCTTCGGTAGTAGTAGGAATGTTTTTTAGTCGCTTTCGCGGAATTGCGAATAGATAGTATTAGCTTCGTCATGTCAGTCCGTCCGTCCATCCGTCCGCACGGAACAATTCGGCTTCCACAGGACGGATTTTCGTGAAATTTTATATTTAAATATTTTTCGAAATTCGGTCGCGGAAATTCAACTTTAATTAAAATCTGATAAGACGAACGACTAGTTTACTCGAAGACCAATACACATTTTTCATTGTTTACCGCGCAATGCTTCTTAGAATGAGAAGTGTTTCAAACACAAGTTGTAGAGAAAATCGAAACACATTTTTATGCTCAGCGACGTTTTATTTCTTTCGAAAATCGTGCTGTTTATGAGGCAATTAAAAAATACGGTAGAGGCTGGCATCCACAGATAACAATATGGCGCATGCGCATTGCATGCTGTATACCTAAGGCAGCAAACACACTCTCAGATTATGTAATAATTATTACTTTTCCACTGCAGCAATGGTAGCAGGGACGCGCCTCAATATTACGTTTTAGAACATTGCCTGTCTTGTGTTCTTCATTTTTAGTGTCTCGAAATTGAAGCAGTGTACTGTGGAAGGTAAAAATATTAAGTTAGCCATGCTATAGGCAGGAAATGTGGCCGCTGTAGCTTCTACAAACACAGAACAGCCAGACTGACTCCATTACTAACATATACAAAGAGCCGAACACCACTCCATCAATTTCATCTGTCTGGCTGGAGCTTTGAGAAGGGATGGGTTTCGGTCTAGTGTGTTTCTCCATAAACCAAAAATATTCACAAATTTATGTAGACGTATTGTGAGTGACACAGATATATGCCTTTAAAAATACCTGAAATAATTATCTAAGTTAATGGGACGGAATCCCGCTTGAGAAGTCAATAGCTGTTCAGTGATTCAAGAGATTTCCATATTTCACAGAACTGAAGGATTTATTACCGTGTTCACAGCATCCTGCTAGTGGTCTCCCTCTCTCCTGAGCCAGATAAATCCAGTCCATGCCCTCCCATTATTTTCCTTAATATCATACTACCATCTGCGACCAAATCTTCGAAGTGGCTCTTTCACGTGTCACCACCAGAATCTTTTATGTATTTTTTTCTCATTCGTGCCGGATGTCCCTCCCAACTCTCCCTCCTAACAACATTCGATTAGCAGTACTAGTCGTGAAACTCATTTATATATTTTCTCCAGTTTCCTTTTATTTTCTGCGTCTTTGGCCAAAATAATCTCCTATGCATTTTGCTGTCAAAATCCCCCAGTTTATGTTCTCTCCGCGATATGAGAGACCACTTTTCACACCCATCAGCGATGTCAGCAAAACTGTAGTTTTTTACATTTTAATGTTTTAGTTCCTGAGTAGGAGACAGGAAGACAAACGATTATAAAGTGAAGGGTAGCAAGCAAGAAAGCAAGCACCGAATTCTGATTGGTTGATGTTTTTCACAAACGTCAGTATGTCACTTTATATATAACATAATATTTCACATTTTACATTTCGTCGGTATAATATGTTTTGCGATTTGGTAAGAAGGAAGTCTCTTCTAAAAATATAAATTTGTTCCCTTTTGAGGTGGAAATTTTTCTTTCAATAAGTGTAGATAAACATGCTGACACTGAGTGACGAAGAGTCCCAGTAAAGGTTTTTGGAAAGGACTGCCTTTTCATATGCCACAAGTTTCCTATCACAGGCTTTCTGTGATATGTCCCCACTTCAGTGTTCGGATTTAATGGAGATATTTCCCGATTGCCCCATGCCTATTTCGTGCATAGGGAAAACTTTACCTTTAACAAATGGAATTTAAAAAAATCCACTGGTAATCGGATATCAAAACGATCAAAAGCGTGCTAAGTTTTCGTATGCTGAAAAGAAGACACTGTGTCGAACCGTATCTTAAAGACAAAAAGAAACTAAGAAAAATAATAGGAATTAATACAGACATTGTTGTGCCTATCACTACTCAGGTGGAAGTGAAAATATACACAGGGTGAGAGAAGAGTTTCTCTGCAACTGTGCAAGGAAGATGCTACACTTTGCTCGAAGTTCCAGTCCCATATACAAAACACTGTACGTGGAGAACGTGACCTGTGTCACATGCAACTGGGGGTCACTTCCCCACACTTACTGCAAACATAAGTCCTGTACATTCCCCCCTGGCTTCCAGTCTAACTTACATTCTGCTTCCGACAAGTGCAAAGCGACTTTTCGCTGAAAGTGTGTTTGACTTCGTCATAGAATATTTTACTTGAGTCACCATGTATCCTGGCTTCCGGAGGTATAGGAATGCGGTCTGTGCATGATTTCATGCTTCCGCTGCGGTGCAAATGCGGTCTTCTGGGATGTTACTCAAAGTAGATTGGTAGTTACCGACGTTTCGGGACGGCTTACCAGTCATAACTTCAAGGATCAAGCAGTCCTTGGACTCCTAGACTCTTGAAGATGGAACCGATAGGCTGCCCCGAATCGTCGGTAACTACCTATCAACGCTGCGTGACATCTCACAACTAGCAAGACCTGATATAATCTAACTCATATTCCACCTCCGACAGTTCACAGGGACTTAGCCTGTGTTTAGATTCGTCAAAGAACATTTCACTTTTTACACAATGTGTCATGGCTTGCGGAGGCAAAATAATATAATCTGACCGACGAACTGGCGATTCACTTGCGAAATACAGGCTGCAGGAAGCAAACTCATTTTCTTCAAACATGCGAGTAGAGCGAAATACTGCTAGGAGAAGTTCGAAAAATCCCCCCTTTTTTTTAAAGTACCATATTGTTATTGAATGTAAGAAAAGTAGTGGTTCTTCAATACCTGTATTTGGTTGTAAGTCTGAAGGCAAATGAATATGAACTTTGCAATTCGATGTTGAAATTTTTTAATCAGATAGATAAATAGACTTAGCTTCTGTCTGGAGCATTTTGTAGAAAATAACACCGTGCATATTTACGTGCTAACACATAAAATTATGAAGGCAGTACGAAAATAAATTACTAGGTTGTATGAACTGAATATATCGAAAAATGTATTAACCGATATTAAGCACAGAATTTGATCACTAAGTTCCACATTAATCATCTGAAGCTGTAACTTGTCTCGTCGTGTGTACTGAAAGATCTGGAAGCTGTTCGTCCCGCACAGACCTCCTTCTTTCACGTGCGGTTCCTAATGTGTTTCCTCTCCGTAAAATAAAACAATTGCTGTTCAGACTGCAGACGAGAGTAGACACAACAAAAACTGGCAGCTTTCTTGCTGCGTAGCGCAATGCTCCTCAAAGCTATTTCTTCGGAACTTCCAAACAACGATCCCGTCGATAAATTTCTGTAATGGTGGATTCCCTTAAAATCGCCAGCGTCCACACGACTCCTTCTCCTGCCCTACACAAATATTTTATTGAAATTAGAAATGGTGAATATATTTTCATTAGAGCGCAGTAGTAGCGGTTGGCTCAAATTATATCTCTTCAAAATTACTTGCACACCGCAGCGTGAAGTATGAGCCATAACAGGTTACGTAGAGGAGCGACTGTGCTGTGTTGGAGCTGGACGAAGATCGAGATTTGATTTTTAACTAGGAGAGAGACTTCTCTCTTTTGCAGTGCGTCCGATGACTGTCTAGGGTCATGTGGCACAATGAGGACCGGAGTCTATTTCCTCGGAGGTAGAACCCTCGAATTTTGACGATAACCGCATACTGATGCAGAGATCAAGAATATCTGGAACTCTACCTCTTCTCTCTTATGTCATTGTGGACAACTTTCTCTTTGTACAAGTTAAATGTACCTAGCTTACAATAGTGGCCTATTATTATTATAATTTTTTATTTTTATTTTCAAGTGTTCTGTTTACTGACCTTTGTTACTTGTGTCTGTATGTTTTCTGTTTCTATTTTTGGCCAACTGGCTCTTGATCCAGCATGTTTATAAAGTATTATTATTATTATTATTATTATTATTATTATTATTATTATTTTATGTATTTTTGTGTTCTTTTCATTTGCCTCTGATAAGTGTGTCTGTATGTTGTCTGTTACTTTTATTGACTATTTGGCTATTGATTCGTCGTGTTTAATTCACCATTAAATGTCGCAAATGTCCTTCCACTATAGGCGCTTCAGCTTCAAATGTCATCGGCAGTGTTACTGATATATTCAAATGATGTACACTATCAGTTAATGATTTGCCATTTTCTGATACTACTAATAGAAATTTCAGAATTCTTAAGTAGAACTTATGCTACTGACATTACATGTTAACTGTGGTTTGAACTACACTAGACAATTTAAAATAAATTTCCTATGTTTTGTCTTTTATGACACTGGTGTGACAGACTCTTCGTGTTATGCTGTCTAAACTTCTGATCCTAACAAATCTGATCGTGTAACTAATAGAATGTATATATAATTTTAAGTCCAACACAACCTTTATTATGTAAATACATTTAAAAGATAATTAAAAAATCATAACAGCGACATGTTTCGGCTTTTTTGATAAAACCATCTTCAAGCTGTGACCCGCAACGTTTTAATATACAATTGACAATGTCTCAGAAAATACGAGATCTCGTTTACGTGGTTACTGTAATATATTAGGGTGTAAAATATAAAAATTGAATTCAGTTATAAAATAGCAAAGTAATAAAGATAAAAGGTATAATTAAATACAATTTGACATGTAGGAAGTATATGTTTGTGTGGAACAGTCTCGTACAAAACCATATGTTGCGACAGTAATGAAGAACTACTTCACACAGTTTATGGGAGGTTATTTTATCGTGGGGCTTTCTCCTCTTCGGTGTATATGGAGTACCTGTATTGTATTGCGCAGCAATGTAGTAATATTTCTTGTATAGGTTCGCTGGATGAAACTGTGATGAATATGCAAATATGTAGAAAATATTTTTATTTTATGATGGTGTATAGGTCGTTAATTTGTTTGTATATTTAGTGTGTAGTTGCATTACTTACATTTCGGAGCGTGCGTGGCGAGTGCTTTTTTCCGTGTCTTATACATTTTACGTTGTTCATGTAGAATATGTACGTTTTTTTAGTCTCGTGAAGGTTATATTCAAGTTTCTTTTTGCGCTAATCACTTTCTATAAGGGACTCGAATTTTTACGTGGATAGGCACTGCTCACTTTTGTAATGAACTTAATTCGTGATTGAGTGTGCGGAGCTTTTTTTGTGAATTAGAATGACGATTTCAGTCCTCCTTCGTACTGCACTGTGTGGATGTTGTAAGACTATTGATTGAAAAGCGGTATGGTGGGAAGGTGAAAGGTATGGTATGATGAACTGGGTGTGGAGTGGGAAGCTGTTTTCCAATGTTTAAGATGTGTCAAAGATTTTATTAGGAAAGACTGTTTATCTTTAAGTTGGTTATCATTTGCGGCTTCTGTGTGGATGTAAAAGCCTTCTATAGTTTGTAGGTGTGGACCTTTTTCTGGTAATATAAGATTTGCATAGTGTTTTGTATAGATCCGAAAGTATGCATGTGTTCCTTTAAATATTGTGCAAATTTGGAAGAATGACAATTGTTTCTGTGGGCGCGCATGTATTAATTATATCTTTTGGAGATGTTTTACCTGTTTTTCCTATGTAAGCTTTACCACTGTCTGGACATGTTGATTTGTATACTACAGTAACTGAAAATTTACCGTGGTTATGGGTTTTGGGAGTTGGATAGTGTTATTTAGTGCGATACGCTAACTTTTTATTTACATGTTTGAATATTTTAGTGATATATGTGGTTTCTTTGTCAATGTAGGTGAATGTAGCCCATTTTTGTTTTGGTATTACTGTTTGTAAGTTGTTTAACTGGTTTTATTTAGAATATGGAGTTTTCCATGGTTGGGTAGGAAAGAATTGTTGTAAAGTTTGTTATAGATGATCATCATCCATTGTATTTACATAATAAAGATTGTGTTGAACTGTAAAATTATATTTATCCTATTAGTTGCTGAACAAAACGTGACTGCCTCGCCGGAAAAAAAAAGCTGACCATGTATGTGTGTTTTTGTATGAGTTTCTGTTAATTTTATACATGTGTGTGCTAGTTGTACAGTTGGCCGTGTGTAATTAAACAAGCACGTTAATAAATGAGGAATTGAACTGAATTATCAGTTTGTGTTTATTTTCATAGTTCTCTTTGTTGACCTTTGTTATTTGTGTCTGTAGGTTGTGCGTTTCTTTTAATGGCAACATAGCAGTCATTATTATTATTATTATTATTATTATTATTGTTTTTGCACTAATATAAATCTCATTAGTATCGGCGGTATAGGAAATTGAGGGTCGGATAAGATTTAAGTCGAATTGAGTTCATGTAAACTACAACCAAGATATTGTAAAGCATTGAACGTGTTTGTAAAAAGAGAATTATAAAATATTTAGACGTGACTCTTATGAAAAAGAAATTTTATGCTATATATTAAGGGGCTTTTCTGTTTAACATTTGTTATCCTGTAGCATATAGGAAGATTTGATGAAAGCAATGTAATTTCTGCAGACACAAAACGTTTACTTCTTTCGGCCGAATAATTCCAGGAACATAGTACTTCTGTGGTCTGCCAGAGAACTGTCAAAAGAAGAGTGCCTGGTGTAATTTACCCGACAGTCTATGATATCAGGTGCTTTTAAATACAGGGGAGGAATCGGCCATAATGACTTTAAACATTGCATTTCCGTGGTTTTTGATTTATGTAACGGCGGTTTACCAGTGCAGAATTTATTTTCTTCAGACTGTGGTAACAACGAGTTGGAAAAGGGTAATTTTCGGAAGGTAACCGATTTAATTGCAGACCGCATTGTATGCCACAACACAGATTTTCATCTTTTTCCTCAGCTTCTCAAAATAAATTTATGTCAAATTAAATAATTGTCCAAAAAGATGCGACTGTATTCAGTTCATTGTATTTCTGTAGGCAGCTCTACATGTTTCGAGTGTTGACACCCGCCATCAGGAGCTCGTACAACCGTAATTACAGCTTCTGGCACTGGTCAACCGGTTCTGCTACCATCCGCTCTCGTTGTTGAGTTCCAACTCAACAACGAGAGCGGATGGTAAGAACTTAACAACGAGAGCGGATGTTAGCAGAACCGGTTGACCAGTGCCAGAATCTGTAATTATAGTTGTATGAGTTCCTGATGATGGGTGTCAACACCCGAAACATGTAAAGCTGTCTACAGAAATGTAATAAACTGAATACAGTCGTATCTTGTTGGATAATTATGCAATTTGATTCACGATACATGGACCCATGAATATAAAAAAAGTAAATGTATGTCAGTAGGTTTATGCTACGTAATAAACGGAATGCCCACGTCCTTGCACAGGCGTGTCTACTTATCATTCAAGGTGACATTTGCATCGCGTTACACGATATGCAACCTTGTAATTCAAACAGCGTCATTAAATAGCTTAAGAACTTATGACTAGGGAACTCGTAGAGATGAATAAAGAAAGGGGCTGCTTTGACTATTTAATGCAGTGACATTTCTATGTATACTACTCTGTAGCTTCAACGTACACTGCATTTTTTAATGCGCTGTATTTTCACTTGTGGCCGTCGTAATAAAGAGATAGGTTATCGTTTTTTTCTTAATCGTTAAGGGATTGGTCTTGGTGGTGGAGACAGGCTGTTTTATCTGTGGCTCACGCACTGAATATTGCATATATGATTTACGTGAATGACTTCTTCTAAGGGTTAATCTAGACTGAAACGGGTTTTTTCCAAAGTGTAGTTCCTCTGTGCGACGTCACATCTCTTGCGGGAAAATGTCCTAAGATATTTGTAAAAATTAAGTCTTCCAAACAGCAGTGAAACATCAAGACATCGGTCTCACAAGCATAACATTGTGAAGGAACCACGAACGCTAGCCTGCGGTATGTGCAGTGCAATAAGAAGATGAAAACCTCTGATCTGAAAACAAACACGTTTTACGTGTATTTGTATAGCTGTGAAGGCGTAAGAAAAATAAAACATGAAGTTCACAACACGTTTTTAAAGCCAGTGTCACCAATCCCTAGATACGTTCGTATCTAACTTTGGTTTCACCGTATGGAAGTGGGATAGGAGGAAATTGGAGTTATTTGTGAAGCAACATGATTTATATGGTTGAAGGAAACGGGCACGTATCAGCGTAATGGCCAAAGAGGAAAAGAATGGAGTACAAAATAAAATACACAGTAATTGCCTTGTATTTTAACTGGTAGTCAGCCCATAAGTTCCGGAAAGAAATTACAGATAAAAAGCCTTATGTCGGATGGAAGAGTCGTTCGAAATAACTCTGGAACTGTGTATCTCGTAGCGGACAGTATTATAAAATGTTTAAAGAGAAATTAAACTGAATTATATTTCATGATTCAGTTTGTGCCGCGCAGTGAACACGCGCTGTCTTGGCTAGAAAACCAATCAGTTAATGCTGTGTAGGGGACCTACCGCTGTTTTTTTTCCTGAAGACCATAAAAATATGTGGACAAATCTAAAAATTTGTAAAGTTAAACCTGGTGATACACGTAGAAAACATTCTGCTGTAAAGGAAGAACTACCTCGAAAAATTCGGTACATGTTATGTATTTACGGAAAGTATGAAATTCCGAAACATATATGGTGTTCCTTAAATTGCAGTAAAATTATTAAGTACAATAAACGGATAAGGAACCGTGTTTTGTCACAATGGAACACCGATTTCCGTTTGTGTGACAGTGCAACTTGCTGTCGTCATTAATTTCATATTAACACAAAGATTTTATTATTCTGATCTCGTTGTAAAAAAGAATTCGGAAGCTGTCGATTATATAT
>Ga0123353_10009439_pt1 | contig 13472 bp, 13 predicted proteins | sample TergutLab28metaG_3_FD_92763 | JGI IMG/M metagenome (GOLD analysis project Ga0123353, IMG submission 92763) | Labiotermes labralis P3 segment gut microbial communities from Petit-Saut dam, French Guiana - Lab288 P3 | ecosystem: Host-associated > Arthropoda: Insects > Digestive system > Gut ... | reverse complement strand
TGCCCCCATATGCCGTAAGCCGTCCTGCCTAGGCCCATCAACACAGCGAAAAGGCACGGCCCCGCAAGGTCGCCGAAAAGCTTAGGCACGCCCAAAGCTTTTTCCGCAAACAGCGACGACCACTGGGACATTGTAATCTCCGAAGCCCCGGCGCACATCATAAGAACGAGCGCAAAAATAAATATATTTGTGTTAAACAGCCGTTTAAGCGGCGTTTTTTCATGTTCCGCTACGGTTTCGGGCAGCGGCACGCGCGAAAAACGGAATAAATTATAAAGCGGTATGGCAGACCATAATATAGGTAAAATGAACCACCGCCCCGCGCCGATAAACCGCAGAACAACCGTAGTCCCGAATACGACAAGAACCTGCCCCCAGCAATAAAAGGAATGCAGGAAGCTCATGGACGAGGCTTTGCCGGAATCGGGGCTTTTAGGCAGCGCGTCAACGATCGGGCTGATGATGACCTCGATAATCCCTCCGCCGAAGGCGTAAATCACGACAGCTGCCATAAGCCCCGTGTAGGGACCCATTATGCGGGGCAGCAGCCCGAGGCAGACAAGCCCCGCAAAGCTCAAAAAATGCGCGGTTACGCCCGCCTTGCGGTAGCCTATACGGTCAACCGTCCGCAGAGCGATAATGTCGGCGGCTATCTGCACACCGAAATTTATAAGGATGAGCCTTCCGAGCATTTCGTAAGTGATGCCGTATTCGTTTTGAAAAACGATGAAAAGCACGGGGGCGAGGTTGACGATTATCGCCTGTGTTATGTAGCCCAGGCAGCAGGCCCGCAGGGTTTTTTTATAAGTTTCCATAAAGATGTTTATCCCTTAAATAAATACAGGCTCATAAAAATAATTTCAACAAGCTTAAACCCTTCCACTGTCGAAAGCGGGCCGAAGGAGCTTATTTTCAGCCCCCCGGCTTCTTTCGCCTTTTCTTTTATCGCTTTAACCTTGTGCGGCAGCAAGTCGTAAAAGGCGATTTGATATATGAAATAAACCGCCGTATACAAAAGCCAGGGCTGGAGCATCGTAAAACTGCCGCCGCACATGATTTGATAAACCAAAAGGGCGGCTCCGGCCGCTATTATGAAAATACTGAACTTCCAGCCGCCTTTTACCTTCGGCATTTTATCCCCGTTGCTCACAAGCTCGACCATCAAAACCCAATAAAGCAGGAATACGCAGACCAGTTCGGAGTAGCGCTGCGCGCCGAGCAGCACAAGGGGGATCGAAAGATATGTATAAACAACCTGCTGCGTGATATCGCCTATGCGCTCGGTATTTTTCGGCAGCTTCTTTTTTAGCAGGAGATATAACAGCCCGGCTAAAAAGTCGATGCCTATGGCAAGGCCGAACATCGCCCAGCTAAGGGTAAATTCCCTGCCGCCGAGGGGCTGCCACAAGCCCCCGCTTTCTATAACCGCGATATGCTTTTGCAATTCCGGGAATGCCAATGCGAAACCCGCGCCGATGCCGATAAAGCCGACCGCGCCGAGGGTGTTCTCCATGATTTTCCAGTTATCTATCATCCCTTTTGTCTGCATGGAGCCGAATATGTATTTTCCGCCCTTCGATGAATTCTTTGAATTCATTGGATACAGGCTTTTATGCATCATATTAATGCCCATTACCCAGCCGACAGAGCCGCCCAGCATTCCGAAAACGCAGAGGTAAAGGGCGAAACGGTCGCCTTTCGCGGCCATGAACACGATAAGCTCCAAAAGCATCATAACCATGCCGCCCCATTCCTCCGGGCGGTTGCGGGAGATGTATATGCGGGGGAAAACGCCGTTTTCAGGGTCAAAGGGGCGGTTTGCTATGCGGATGCCAAAGCCGCGGAGTATGGGCATAAGGGCGAACAATAAAATTATTTCGCTGATTTTATAAAAGCCCGCCGCGGAAGAAAAGGATATCCCCAGGACAGCCCCCGCGATGCCAAACCACAGCGCGCCTTTCAGCGCAAGCCCAAGGTTCCCTTTCAGGGGCTTAGGGGATTTTTTCCCGTCCTTGACGAATTCCATAGTCTGTGCGTAGGTTTCGCAGCCGCCCACGAACATGCCGAGCGCCCCGGCGGCGGCGAAAAGCCAAAACCGCTCCCGCAAAAGCGCAGAGCCTGAAAACCATGCCAGCAGCAGCCCAAGCATGGCCCCGGGGAGCATAGCCCCCCGTTCCTTGCCCAGCGTGGTGCCGCGCACCGCCCAGCCGTAAGAGCCGGCGGCCGCCAGCATTATAAAGAACATAGGTAAGTTGTCTATAGCCATAATAGGTATCCCTTTCCGTATCCTGTAGGGGCGATCATTAATCGCCCGCAAAACAACACATTTTTATTCGTAAAAATGATATTTCATTTTTGTTTCCCGGAATTTTTCAATTCCGGGAGCATGGGCGGAAATCAAAGATTCCGCATCGTGCCTTTTCAAGCGAAACGCATCTGTCCCAAGCAGATTGTCGATATAATATGTATTGCCATTTTTGCCGTTTGGGATAAACTCCAGTTTATCGGGATGGAGTTTCCATATTTCTTCCAACAGCAAAAGCCCCAGCCGGAACGGCTCGCATATGGTACGGCCGGTTACGTGTATCTGCACGGCATTGCACAGCTTGTTTTTATATTTGTCAAAGGTTGGCGCAAAATACGCCTTACGCAAAACAGCGCCGGGAATACCTCTTTCCGCCATGTTTTTCACTAATTTGTCCGTGTCAAGCCACGGTGCGCCTATAAACTCAAAAGGTTTTGCCGTCCCGCGCCCTTCGGACACGTTTGTGCCTTCAAAAATGCAGGTCCCGGCGTATGCGAAGCAGGAATCTGCCGTGGGCAGGTTGGGTGAGGGGGGAACCCATTGCAAACCGGTCTCGTCGAAATATAAGGAGCGTTTCCAGCCTGTGACGGGGACTACTGTCAAATCGCAGTTTATATCCGCGAATTCGTTTATATACCGCGCGAATTCGCCTATGGTAAGGCCGGTGCGGGCCGGCAGGCCGTATCCCCCCACGAATGAGTCAAAAGCGGGTTCGCAGATAGTTCCTGCAACCGTTTCGCCGCCCAAAGGGGTTATGCGGTCTAATACGACGACGGGGACGCCTTTTTCGGCGCAAGCTTCCATAATATTCGCCAAGGTGTACAAAAAGGTATAAAAACGTACGGAAACCTCCTGCAGATCCACGGCCATAACGTCGATATCTTCAAGCATTTTCGGAGCGGGGCGGTTTTTCCCGCCGTAAATGCCATAAACGGGGACGCCCAGATTAGTGTCTGTATAGGAGTTCACCTTTACCCCAGCTTCCATATCCCCCCGTATGCCGTGTTCGGGTGCGAAAAGAGCGGCAAGCCTGTAATTTTCCGCCAATATTTCGGCAGCCCCTGTTAAACCGCGGCTTACGCTCGCCGGGCCGCCGGCAAAACCCAGCCTTTTGCCCTTTAAAAAGCCGTCAATTTGCCGGATGTTGTCTATGCCGTTAAGAATTCTAATAAAAATCACCGTTCCGCTGTCATTATCGACAATTATAGCATAAGAGGACGTAAAAAAGCAAGAAAAATAAATCGTTGACTATTTAAAAGAAAAGTAATATATATAGCGCCTACCGTAATAAAAATGCGGCAGGCGCTGTTTTTACATTTTACATTTTACATTTTAAATCTTACATTTACTGCGAGCATCTGAACGAATACTCCGCAGCGGGGTCTGCCGCGAAATAGGTAAACGCGAAGTCGTAAAGCCCGGAATATTTGTCGTAATACACCGTGTAGCCGTCGTAGCCGTTTGCGCTTGCCAAATCGACGGGAACCCAGTTCGTACCGTCAAACGCCTCGATGGACGGGCATTCGTTTGACGTGAAGCCGTTCACGCGGACGCTCTGCTTGTCTTTGCCGCCCGTGAGGGTGAATTCCGCTTCATTGTTGTCGGCTTTGACAGTCGGGACGATTTTGTCGCCGAGGACTTCGCCGACCGCAGCCACGGCCTTGTAGCGGTTGACCGCGCTGTCAAAACGCACGGCCTCAAGGTTGCCGTTCTGCTTTTCGGAAACCTTGCCCCACGGGAGCAGTATAAGCTGAACGCTTATGGTGTCGCCCGCTTTGAAGCTGAGGCTCTCGGCATTCAGTGTCAGCGCGCCGTTGTTTTCCTTGCCGTCAAAGTTGTTCCTGAACACGAAATTGCCGTCCCAAACTTCGCCGCCGGAAATTATTTCGCTGTCCAAGACGATTACGCCCATATTCGCGCCGTAGCCGTCGGTCGCGTGCTTTATGGCGTCTTTTTCCGCCATGTCGTAATAGCCGAAATACGGGTTGTCCTTGCCGAGGACGAGATATTCCGTCGAGGCGAATACGCCCGTCTTGTTCGCTTTCGTGGCGGGGGTGTTCGACGCGTCGAGGTATTCCGACTTTGTAAACACGAGGTCGCGGCTGTTATACTCGAACAGCGAGAAATCCTTCTTGAAATTCTTGAAGGATATATCCCTGTTGAAGGTGATATCCACTTCGTAATATGTGCGGTTCTCGTCCTGCTGCGGAAATTCAATATGCCGCAGTGTGTAGTCGTAGGAGCCGCAGTCGGCTGTGTAGCTGTATTCGATATCGGCGTAGTTAAGGCCGGAGGATTTGATATTCGAGCCTGTGTATTCGCCCTTGACCGTGTCTTTATTAAGCAGGGAGCCTTTATATGTCATAAACATCGGCTTTGCCACGGAATTGAACTGGGGCTGGCCGGACCACATTATGCCGCTGGGGCCGCGGAAATCGGGAAGGAGCCACGCGTCCTTGCCGTAAACGCCGTAGGGGGCTATGCAGTTGGATTCCGTTACGCCTGTCGAAAGATGGTAGTATGAAACATGGAATTCAATTGACGAAAGCTGTTTCAGCGGGAACTTGCCCCAGTTCTGATAAAGGTTAAGGAGCGTAAAATCAACGGTTTCGTTTGCTTTTACGGAAATCGGGAAGAAGGAGTCGCCATATTGGAAATCCATGGTTTTGGGGTTGCTGTAGAAATTCTCCCCGCCGTCGCCCTGGAAGTTTTTGCAGACCTGGACGTTCATTGCCGCCATCCTGCCGTCGCCGTCGAGCAGGGCGCCCGCCTCAAGCCCGCCGCTCCTGCCGTTCATGCGGATATAGATATCGCGGTCTTCGGCATCGCCCGTTATCGATATGGGGGCGGCGAAATGGACGTCGGGTTCATGGTAATATGCCCGGTTGAAGTCGGAGCCGTCCATTGCGAAGCCGTAGCTGCCGCGAAGGGGTTCGTAACCGAGATAGACGTTGTTGGAGTTGCCCGAGCCGGCAATAATCCCCGTCAGCGGGTTGCGTTCAAGGAAGGCCGCCCGGTCGATGCCGTCAAAATCATGGGTTTCGTCGTTATATATGCGGCTGCCGAAACGCACGTCGGTGAGATAGTCGGACGGGCCGGACATATCGTTCTTTTTGACGCCCGTACCGGGGGTGAAATCCGCCATTTGGGTGACTGTGTAATAACCGTTTTCAAGTTTTATACTGGTCGACGCGGTGGAGCCGTCAGGGGGGATAATAAACCCTGCCACGCCGACGCCATAAATATCAAAAGCTACATATTCGATGGTAGCTGGGTCGTAATCGTCAAGGGAATTTTTTATGCCGTCCTTATCGCGGATTTGTATCGCATTGACAGTATGTTCAAACACTTTCGTTTCCGCGCCGAAGCTCGCGAGTTTAGTCGTCGCCTCGCTTGCTAAAAGGGCAAGCTCTTGATAAAGCCTGTCGGAATAAATATGGTAGCCTTTGTCGAGCCAGAACAGGTTTTTTGACGCGTTTTCAAATTTTAAGTCGCGGATATGGCTCTCATAATAGTATTCGCCGAGTCGTATGGTGTTGGGACGGGCGTTGTTAGGTGTTTTTGAAGCGTAATACTTGCCGCCTGAGGTGTCGGTGTAGAAAGCGTCGAGGGCGCAGTCAAAATACGCGTTGCCGTCCGGAGTCATAAGAGTTCCGAGTTTAACAGGCGTGGGGTAGTCAAGAATAAAAAATGAAACCGGGTATGTATCCGTAAGCCCGTGATATAATTGCGCCACGCTGTTTTTCATTATGTAGCCGCTGCGCTCCGCGTCGGAATACACGGCCTGCACCTGATTTTTCGCCTCGCTTGCGTATAAAACGCTGCCGGACAGGTTGGAGTCGCCGTCGATATAGTTCACTATATCATATTCCGGTCCCGGTACGGGCGCGGGTTTGTTGATCTCTCCCACCGTTACAGTGCTGAACAAAGCCATGATTGCGGCGCAAATCCCCGCCAGCCATTTCATAATTGCATCAAACATGATAAAACCTCCAAATTCAATATTTTAACAAATATCATTATATAATAAAGGGAGGAAAATTGCAAGCGGTTTTTTCAAATTAGCCCCTTAAATATTCAATTTGCCCGCCCGTCAGGGAAACATTGGCCGCCTCGACCGCTTCCCCGTACTGTTTTTCGTTTGAAAACGCGGTGACGGCGCAGGTCGGCACGTTTTCGTCGCACATAAGGTACGCCAGAGCCAGCGCGCCGACTGATACGCCCAGTTCCCACGACAAATTTTGAACCCTTTCCGCCCGGCGGCGGTTTTCAGGAAGCCAGCCGTAGCGGTTCGTCAAAGAATCTGTTGACTCGCCCGCTGAAAGCTTTGAAAAAAACCCGTGGGCGCTCGATGACCAGGCCATGACCGGGAATTTTTTGTCCTTATACCATGAATATTCCGCGCCGTCCATGATGACGTGGGACAGGTCGCCGCTGGCGGCGGGCGTCGTCAGGGCGAGGCTGTGGTGTATCTGGCTCACGCTGAAGGGCGTCAGCCCGTTTTCCCCCGCGAATCTGTTGGCCTGCATAATGCGCCGCCCCGTCCAGTTTGACGCGCCGAGCAGGCGCACCTTGCCCGCCTTTACGAATTCGTGCAGAACGGGCATGATTTCCTCGACGCCGCGCTTGATGTCGTCCCTGTGCAGGAACAAAATGTCAATATAATCCGTCCCCAGTTCCGACAAACTTGTGTTCACGTCGCCCCTTATGTCCTCCGGCGCGAGCCTGTGGGGCGGGTTTTTGATTTTGCCGTCGTAATGGGCGCATTTCGTGACCAAAACGATTCTGTCCCGCTGCTTCGACCGTATATATCCGCCCACGGCCCTCTCGGCCAGCCCTCCGTCATACATCCGCGCCGTGTCGATGCAGTTCCCGCCCGCGTCCAAATAAGCGTCAAGGTACCATTCCGTAAACCCGCATCTTTTTTCGTCCGTAAGCCCGTTGTGTCCGACCGCTAATTTAGTGATCGAAAGCCCGTCTTTCGCGTTTGACAGTTTAATTTCTTGCATGGCAGTTTCCCCCTGTTTCGTTTTTTTACATAATACAAAAAAACAAGATAAAAGTCAAGTACGCTAAATAAATAATATATATTGACAATTCATTATAAACATAATATAATAATGGTAAAATATCATTAGAAATGAGGCATTATTATGGCAAAAACAATACAAGTGCGTGTGGATGACGATTTAAAGGATAACGCGGATTCTCTGTTTGCGTCCCTGGGTTTGGACACGTCAACAGCCGTGCGGATGTTTCTTGTAGCGGCTATGGAAGCGGGCGGCATCCCTTTTAACGTAATGCGCGGCAATAACCGTGACGCGGCAATTTCAGAATTGCTTGCGCGGCAGAAAGCAGGCGCACGGTTTTACACGGATGACGAGACAAGGCAGATGCTGAGATCAATAATTACTGAAAGCGGAGTATAACCGTTTGCAAATAATGTTTTCTGATGGAAAAAATCTTATGGAGGATTGATTATACATGAAAAAAATCGCCGTGCTTGCGGCTATGAAAATGGAAGCCGGGTGTTTGATTGGGCGGATGGAAAGCGCAAAAACCGAAAAAACAGCGGGCAAAAAGTTTTATCTCGGCAAAATAGGCGGCGCGGAGGCGGTTCTCCGCCAATCGGGCATGGGGATGCGGCGGGCGGAAAAGGGGGCGCGGGCGCTGATTGAGAATTATAAGCCGGACGCGCTTATTTTATGCGGGGTGTCCGGCGGCCTGACGCCCGATATCCGGCTCCATGAAACCGTAATCGCCACATCCTCGTCCCCCTGCCCGGGCAAAGCCGTTAAAACGGGCGCCGCCGTGAAAACGGACGAAAAGCTGGCGGATTTCGCGGCAAAAACCCTCAAACACGCAAAAAAAGCCCCCGCAGCGACCAGCCGGGGGCTGATTGTCCGCAAAAAACGCAAAGCGCGCATCGCGGCCGCCTTCGGTGCGGCCTGCATAGACATGGAAAGCTATGCCGTGGCAAAAACCGCGAACGAAGCGGGCGTACCGCTTTTGATAATACGCGCCATATCCGACACATTCGAGCCGTCCTCCCTGCTGGCGTTCCATAAAAACGGAAAACAGGCGGCGGAAAAGGCGGCGGCGGGGGTTGAGGCGGTTGCGCGGGGAATAAACCGGAATATGTTGGATATATAAAAAATTCATTCCTCCTCAAAAAACTTCCTAAGCCCCGAAATCGCCTTCTTCTCGATCCGTGAGACGTAAGACCGCGATATCTGAAGCTTCTCAGCCACCTCGCGCTGGGTCAGCGGCTCGCCGCCGTCAAGGCCGTAGCGCATGGTGATGACGGCGTGGCTTTTCGGGTCTTTGATCTCCTTGATAAGCCCCCTGATTTTGGCGGCGTTGAAATCCCTGTTCAGGTCGTCCGCGATGGTGTCCTCCGAATAAAGGGTGTCCATAATTGAAATAGGGTTCCCCTCCTTATTGCCCTCAATAGGCTCGTCAAGCGAAACGTCCTGCGCCATCTTCTTCAAATTGCGGAAATGCATAAATATTTCATTTGTAATTCGCTCCTTGCGGAATAATTTCTATCTCGCTGTTTTTTATATCCCTTGTCCCTAAAAGGCTTATTGTAATATTTTCGCCGTCGGAAAATATGGAAGGCGCAACCAATTTAATTAAGGTTCTTTTTGTACTTAAATCTAACTCGTCGAATCTCTCGTGTACAATATCGAAAAGGTTAAGCACAATCTTTGCGCTTTCTTCATCATTAATTGTATTTGTTTTTTCGTTGCTCAATTCCCTTATTCGTTTTTCAATCACACTATTTTTTTCTTTCAAGGCTTTTATTTCTTTTGTTATATCCTCAATTAAATCAACAGGGATAAGGGCTAATTTTTCAATTAATGATTTTATTGCTTCTTCATTCTGTTTTAATGTTGATTTTAATGTTTTCAATTCGTTGTAGGTTTCATCTGCTTCAACAAAATTGCCCAAAGCCAATTCTTTTATTATTTTATAAAGTTCACCGTCAGGCTTGATGATTTCTTTTATTTTTTCGAGTACAACTTTATCAGCTTCAAGTCCGTTTAAATTTTTACAGCTACATTTTTGTCTTAAACTCTTTTCTTTTAGCTCGCACATATACCTAAATTTTCTTATACCGTCATCAGTATATGTATTATCTAATTTGGGACGCATAAAAGAATTACAGCTGCTGCAACGGATTATTCCCGATAATATTGATGTATTTGTTTGAGGTTTTCTATACCTATTATTTGAATTGCTATCTAATAATTCTTGAATAGCAATCCATTTTTTCCCTGAAATTATGCCTTTATGCTTGCCAATAGCAACAATCCATTGGTCTATGCTTCTGTTTTTAGTTGCTTTTCCGTGTGTTTGTAGTGTCTTATTATAAGCCATGATTCCGTGTTTTCCGTCAAAATCTTTATCATCAGCAAAAACCTCTACATTGTTTTTTCTGAAATATTCTAACATATCAATATCCGCACAGGCATAAACAGGATTCTTGAGTATATGTTTAAGTGCAAATCGAGTATAGTTAACCCCTGTTTTTGATTTTATATCGTTTTGAATTAAATATGTTTCAAGTTTTGTTAATGATTTTAATTCTAAAAATTTGTCATCAATTAATATTATTTTTTCCTGCTCTTCGTCTATCGGTGCTAATTTATATAAGCTCTTTGATTTTCCATCAATTGTTATTTTTTCGATTTTCTCCGACTTAAATCCTGTTGGCGTTATCCCGCCCAACCATCTGCCTGTTTTTGCAAGCTCGGTCATATTATCTCGTATTCTCTCCGCTATGGTATCTCTTTCTAATTGCGCAAAAACAGAACAAATCATGAGCATTGCAACGCCCATCGGCGTAGACGTGTCAAAATCTTCTTTTAATGAAATAAAAGAAACGTCATATTCTGTAAGCTCGTCCTTTAATGTACAAAAATCTAATACATTACGACTAATTCTATCCAACTTATAACAAATGACGGTAGATATTTTTTTCTCCTTAATATCTCTTATCATTTTTTGAAATTGGGGTCTGTTTGTGTTAGCCCCTGTATAGCCCTCATCTTCATAGATTATGACGTCGTTTTCAATATCAATATCAAATTTCATTTGCAAATGTTTTTTGCACATTTCAATCTGATTTTCTATGCTCTCGCCCTTGCCCGTATATTTAGATTTACGGGAATAAATCGCCCTTTTTCTGTTATCCTTTTTTTCCATTATTATTACCTCCTGCATATTAGCATTTATTTTATTATATCACTTATGTCATATAAATCAAGAAGTATCTTAAGCCCCTGTTATTCCGTGATGTGATACATTTCCCTTGCTCTCTCAACAACGTTATCAAGTAATTTTCTTTTTGACAGATTGTCAACATTCATTGATTTTATAGTTTCAACAATTATTGTTGCTAAAAAAACATTAGAAGCATTTTGAAATTCTTTTATACCTTCTTCATCTTTTGGAAAATTAACAAAAACTTTCATTGCAATCCCCCCATAATAATATCTATGTCCCATATGGGAATTTTTGCCTGTCCCTTTGAACTTTCCAAATTGGGAGCGAACCGCAACGCGGTTTTGAAAAGGCTTACACCTGCGTAATCACGCAAAAATCCGCAGAAAATAAATGTCAAGGGTGAAGCGGAGCGGAATTCATAAAAATTATTTTGCTTGCCAAAAAAATTGTTACCCTTTACATTTATTTTTTGTGGGTTATACTTACGACAGCAGGGTAAGTCCAACCCATACCCCAACGCCCATTTTATGCAGGCACAAAAAATACCGCCTCTCGCTCGGACGAAAAGCAGTACATTTTATTTTACATGGATTATACTTACATAGCAGGGTAAGGAAATCAGTCTTTACAACATATTTTGCCAATCCATACCGCCATATAAAATTCTTTCTACATTTACTATTTTTCTATCATTATTAACTCTGTAAAAAACAATGTAGTTCTTTATAACTAATTTTCTAAAACCAGTGTGCTTTACTATTTCGGTATCAATAAGAGCAAATTTTTCGGGAGAATATTCTAAGCTTTTGATTCTCTCCTTAATAAGTTTAGAATACTTTTCAGCAATAGCAGGCTCTAATAGATTGTTTTTTATATATGATACGATACTTTTTAAATCGTTCTTGGCTTTCATTGATAATTCTATTTCATACTTATCCAATGCGATACCTCCCATGCCTATTTTGCTAATATTTCGCCTATTTCTGCAAAGGCTTCGTCAAGAGAGCAGACGTTTCCGCTTTCTGTATCTTTCATTCCCTCTTCCAATTTTTGTATTAAATCTTCTTTGCTTTTAATAACTAAATCAGAAGGGGCATTGATTTCGCTCATAATGTAGGCAAATTTAAGGTATTCCACATAGTCAATAACCTTACATGAAAGTTCTTCCGGCAGGGTCTCAATAATATCAAATAATTCCTGTTTTTGTGTAGACATTGTTTATCAACTCCTTTTTCTACTATTTATTATATAGCATTTTCAAAAATATATCTATACTTTTTCAAAATTTTTAATATATGGATTCTCCCATATCCCGCTGTTCAGCCTATACCGACACGCAAAAACAAACCGCTTTTCGCTCCGGGTGAGGAAACACGGAGAAAACGAAAAGCGGTATATTTTTTCTTTGTCGGCAATCTCGGTCGCTAAGGTGTTATGGGATAATATGGCTATTTGTCATATGCTCTATCCTCATAAGCCCTGCCGTCATAAGCCCTGTTGTCATAAGGAACAGGAGCGGGGGCATACGGGACATGCTCATTTTCAATCAGGGTTTCAAGCTGTTCAATCCTTGCTGAAATTCTCGGGTGGCTTGCGGTCATTCATTGAATTGTTGTGCTGTTGTCACCCAGCTTAATTTTTTCAAGAATGTATAATGCCTTTACCATTTCTTCGCCGTAGCCTAATTTATAGACGAACCTGTCGGCTCGAAGCTCGTTTTTCCTGCTCCCGATTGACATGGCAAACTGCATGACGAACATGGAGACAAAAATATTCAGTTCAAAGAATAGGCGTACCAAACGCACTACAAAGGCTAAGCCTTTTGATTCACTCTCAATCTCCCGTATTGTGTCTATGACAAAAAGAAGGATTCTCCAAACTAAAAAATATACCGTCACAAAGCCGTTCCCGATCATGGCATCTAGCTTCGCCGTCGTGTCAAGGTAAACAATGTGGGCTATCTCATGGGCGATAAGGGCTTTTAATTCGTCCGGCGTAAAAAGTTCAATCGCCCCCTTTGTAACGGCTATGGTATGCTTGCCTAAAGCACAGGCGTTGACGGTCATTTTATCTATGACGCATATTTCCAATCTCTCAATCGGTACTTTTCTCCGTACAGCCTCGTCGCATACCTCATGGAAAACCGGGATCAAAAGCTTCTTTTCTTCGTTCGTCTCAACTTTTCGCACTTTCTCCAATACCCGCAAAAGCTTTTCGCCCAAAGGGGAGAACACCACCAAGAGGGAAACAAAATAACCGATAAACGCAATAAGATAAGCCCTTTTTGTCCCGCCTAAGGCCAAAGAGGCGAAAACATAGTAAACGGCGGAGCATAAAAAATATATCGGGTTTTTTATGGCAAAGATTAAAAAATCATTTATCATTTTTTCTATCATATCTTCTATCACAAAGTATATCCCCTTTAAAATGGTTTGTTTACGCTGATTTTGTTTTGATACCCCGTATCTCTGGAAAGAAAAATACCCTCTCCCGTTCTCAAGGTCTTTATGTCGTCGGGGTGATACAAAAACTCCCTCACACGCTTTGCGCTGCCGAAGCCCGTTTCCGCCGTGTCAAGCCCCTTTTGCTGTAGCTGGTATGTAACCTCAAGCGTTGACCTCGTGCCTAAGATATTCGCCCAGTGCTCGGCGTTGACCCCGCTGTTCTGGCGCATGACAAGATAATTGTTGCAGTTCTCTATTATCTGCTCCTTGTATGCCTCCCCACAGGCAAAATCAAGGTCTGATAAACTCTGGGTTGACAGTACGCAAGTGACCCCCGCGCTCCTGCTCTTGTTGACCAAATCGGTCAGCCCTGTTGTCGTATAGCTGTTTATCTCGTCCATGATAAAAAAGGTCTTGGGTATTTTGTTCCTGTACAGCTCGCCGACCGCTTTTTTTGCGTCGATTAAAACCAACCTGCCAAAGGCGGGGCT
>Ga0123353_10009438_pt1 | contig 13472 bp, 10 predicted proteins | sample TergutLab28metaG_3_FD_92763 | JGI IMG/M metagenome (GOLD analysis project Ga0123353, IMG submission 92763) | Labiotermes labralis P3 segment gut microbial communities from Petit-Saut dam, French Guiana - Lab288 P3 | ecosystem: Host-associated > Arthropoda: Insects > Digestive system > Gut ... | reverse complement strand
GGCAACGGCATCAACAATTCTTTCATGGGTCAACATTGTTCGGGTTCCTTTCGTTTCAAATGTCTCCCGACCATAACCGTCGTGCGTTAGTTTTAGGTTTTCCGGGATAATGTCGGACGGTTTCCAGTGTCCATTAGCGCATTGTAACGAAGCCTATCAAAAAAGCAAGGGACAAAATGCCAGTAGTCAAATCTAAAAAACGGAAGCCGCAACGCACCAATCACCGCCGGTTAATACGGGCAATGCTCATAGAGCGATTCTGCGTGTGGGTAAAGCAAAAGGTATAAAAGCTCGACTCGACCTCTTGCAGTGCATTCTGGGGCTTCCTGTGAAGCCGAATTTTCAGAAACCGCCTAAAAAAATAAATGGCAGTTCAGTCCGCAAAGGGATTATCGGTGAAGTTTTCAAATGGATAGTCTGTTTTCCATTCGACTGTCGGATCTTCAAAAGGATTATCGGTTTGCTCTTGTTGAATGTTCGCGTTGTCCAGACCTGTCTTACCACGCCTCTCTATCACGGTAACGGTAACCACTATTAAAACAAGTGCAAGAGCAGTAGCACCCGAAATCCAATACAAAAATGGACGACGCTCCTGTACCTCCGTTTCTTTTTCTTCTTGTGCCTCACGAAGTTCTTTAAGCGACTGGTATCGTGCCTCACAGTGACGTGCCAATGCTTCAGAATCTTTGAAACCATTCAACGCCCAGAATTTTTTGGCAAGGTTTCGATATTGGTCTGCCGTAGGCTCCCAATCTTTTGCCCGCACCAAACGGTCATATTCCTCTTGCTGTTTGAGTTCCAGTATTTCCCTTTCATAAATATCGTCTGCACTCATTTCGTGAGGTTCGTTTGCCTCACGCTGTCCTTTTGCTTCCTCTTCGGCGGCTTTTCGGACAGTCTCCTCGTATTTTAGAAGTCTTTCATCGTAGCGTTTGCGTTTTTCAGGATTGCCGAGAACATCGTAGGCTCTCTGAAAGAACTTGAATCGCTTGGCGGCGGCATCCTTTTCTTTCAAGCCCAGATACTTGTCGGGATGCCATTTTTTTGCCAATGTCCGATAGACGGCGGCAATTTCTTCTTGGCTTGAACTGCGAGCAACGTTAAGGATTTCGTAGTAATTCTTTTTCATTGATTTCAGGCAAGCCTTTTTGTGAAAGAGTGAAAGCAACGCTCGCCCTACGGCAGTTCCTTAATACGGATGTTGCGAAACTCTACTTGTCCTCTTTTACCGTTAAACATGATATGCCCGGACACATCTCTAGGCGGAACATGGCTAATATCTGTATCGACCACAATTTGATCATTCACTACGACTTGAATCTGCGATCCATTGGCGATAATTTCCTGAGTATTCCATTGCCCAATAGGATTCAAACTTCCATGACGCGCAGTAACACCATGAGTTGCACCATGAATCTCCCAAGGGTTATGACCGCCTTTGTAATTGGAATCGGCGAAAATTTTAATTTCTCTGCCGTTATCACCGGCACTTTTCCAAATGTAGACACCATTCTCTGTTTCACGTGACAACCTAAACTCAAATCTCATTACAAAATTCCGATACTCCTTTATTGTTTCAAGCGTGCCCGGTGTATCAAAATTAATCAGCATATTATTTTCGACACGGAATTTATTTTGATCGCCTCTCCAGCCGTTCAATGTTTTCCCGTCAAAAATCGGCACGAACCCTTCTTTTGAATCGTTCGCAGTAATTTTAGATGTTCTCCCATCCTCTCCTGGCTTGAGCGGCTTGATACGAATGTTCTTGAAAGTTGTTGTCCCATCAAGCCCCAGTAATCCGATGCATCCGCTACGAACATTGGAAAATGGTTTGCCACGCGGGAGGGTTCCATCGACAACTTTCACGCCGTTTATATAAGTCGTTATTTTCTGTCCATCGGCGATTACTTCCATGAAGTTCCAACCTTTGGCATGAGGGTGAGCGCGACGAAATGTATGGGTCTTTGGACCAGACAGGGCATCATAAACGCTTCCGTTATGATTTTGATCGGTTATGTCCTTATCGTCGGCAATTGGGATTTTCATTGCCCTCGAAACATCCCTCTTTGCATTATCATCAACACGAAGCAGCAAACCGTTATTGGCACCGTCATCACACCGAAAGTTCAGTTGTAAAATGAAATTATCGTACTGTTTTGTTGTAAACAGGTTTCCTTTCCCCGTGTTGTACAATAGATTTTCGTATTGATCCGCTCGCCAAGCATTGGTATCGCCTTCCCAGCCGTTCAAACTGCGACCATCGAAGAGCCATTCAAAATCGCTTTCTCCCCACTCGGAATTACTAAGGTATCGAGCCCTTGCCGGACTTCCCCTATGACTTCTTGCCATATCGAGCGGGGTCATGTTGGGATTCGTGGCGGGGGGGGCATCGGCGTTAGTTCTCGCCTTGACATCAACACCGTGCGCAACGAGGAGTTTCATAATTTCCAAACCGGGATCCGATGTATCGTTTCGCCCATGCTCACGACCTGCGGCTTCGTGTAATGGTGTCCAACCAAATTTATTTGTTGCGTTGGCATCAGCACCTTGTGAAATAAGGTATTTCACAATTTCCATAGGGTTGGGATGCCACGCAATGGCACAGTGTAGCGGAGTCATACCACCATTGTTTCTTACGTTTACATTAGCCCCTTGGGAAACAAGATATTTCACGTCTTGGGCAGTGCCTTTGATTGCTGCTTCAAAAATATCTGGGAAGGAGGATTGATAAACCTGTTGCGGAGCGTCATCGCCGAAGGGATTATCTGCATCTACAGCTTTCCCACCGGCTTTAATCCATTGCTGACTTTCCGCAGAGAACAAATCCAATTTAACATTTTGCTCTCGACCATCTTTCAGTCGGAGTTTGACGATTTGCGTTGCCTCATCGAAACCTAGAAAAGCAGCCTCAATGATTTTGTTATTGCTGCCGGTAAACTGCCGGTACTCTTGCGCAAGCGCAGAATAGACCGAAAAAGCAGCCACGATTATAGCCAATGCGAACAATCTGTACATAATGTATCCTTTCAAAAAAGTTAAGGGTTGTGTTAGAGATGAACCAATTTTCATCCAATGTTTCTTATCATATCTTTGCGGCAATTTCAGTGTTTTTAATGTGCTATTTATCGACAAGTTTCTTGACGGCGCATTATCTTTCATGTTCCATCACAAGTCCTTTGCTAAGCAAATTTCCCCGTGCATCAACGCTAAATGTTTCCCGAATGACAAGTGTCGAGTCTGGAAAACTAATCTTTGCAATAATTTGTGTCGGTTCAAAAGGAAGCTTTTGATCGAGGACAAGACTTTTTGTTTCACCATCAGTCCAATAGTGAAAATAGTCGAAGTTTGATACTTGCTGATATTCAGTTTTGAATGTTACACGAAAATAACACGCTGGTAACTTTTGATGTCCACTAATACTGGTACTAAATTCCCCTGGATAATCCCCAAATATCCCGCCCAATATTCCGGTTTTGTACGGTTTATATTGTGAATTCACAAATATAACGTTCTTAAACTGTTCCTGATGAATTTTTCCTTGGCTAATCCGAGCGTTCTCCTCAATGTGATATTTGCATAAACCTATAACGAATAGAACAGCCACTATGAAAATGATTCCTCCAAAGCACTGCGATACACACCCACCTGCACTAGCCGCTACTGATCCTCCTATATCGGTTTTAAAGAACAGAAAAGCAATGATCCCAATCAAAGCAAAGAAAATCAGTGTCAAAATAATAGCATTCATAATTATGTGTCAGGATTACGTTTATAGTCACGTGTCAACGTCAATCACCCGTCTTTAGGAAAGGACATTACTGTGTCCATCAACAAGAGACCGCTACAAGAGAGGAGCGGTGCGTTCATAAGATGGTTTGCTTCCCGTGTTCCAATACGGTGCAAAAGGGTTTGATACCTAGCGCAGAAGACCCCCATTGTACACGCGCAGACGCTCCCTTACGGAAGCACGCCGCTTATTCGTGTACACTTGGTAATCTTCACACGGCAAGCCGTTTGGAACGTGAAGCCAACCAGTCCGTCTTACGACGGCTTATGAATTGCTGACGAACTCTGTATCAATCTATCCGGCATACACCGGACCGATTACTTCAAACTACGAGCGCAGGATACCATAGTCCCGCCCAAATTGCAATCCCCCTACGTAAAAAAGAGCGGCGGATATGTTCCGCCGCCTCCGGGTCATGCCGCTTTTTTATCGGCGGCAGTTTCCTTTTTGTCCGAGATGTAAGCGAGCCAACTGGCGCGGAACCTTTTTTGATACTGGCAGATGGTCGCAGGCGACATTCCAATCTTCCTCGCTACTTCACTGGGTATGTCCCCCATCGCAAGCAAACGAATGATTTCTCGGTTCTTCGGCGTTTGCTCTTGTAGCCAGCCCTCAATGAAGTCCATCTTGAATTGCACCGTTCGAGCAACGGGATAACGAGCATCCAGAGCGGTTGCTTCGCTTGAAAAACTATCGGTGATGTTCTCCGCCAGTCCATAATTTTTGACATTCGACCTGCCGAGGCTTTGGCAATACTGGCTCATTACATCGCCGGACGAAGTTGTAACACCAAGCGACCTGCCTTCACGATGCCGACCAATGGCAAAGCGTGCTAACGAACCAGCATAGACATCGTGGAGCCGTCCTTTTGATGCCAATCGTTTGAGATTTTCGAATGCCCAGACCAGTACATTTTGAATGGCATCGGCTTGCCTATCGGAGTTATAGCCCGCGAAGGCACGTTTAGCCAATCTAGTGATGAACGGCATCAATTCGAGAAATTTCAAATTGACTGCCTCATCAAAAGCGGCGGATTTTCTGACAGTCATTGTTGTCATAGGGAACCCTTTCAAATGAGGATAGAACTAAATTTGAGTATTTCTACTCATTGTTACTTTCCACAAAAAGAGGCGGTTTTGAAAGGTAGCCGCACGTTTCAGAATGCCATCGGCGAGTTGATACAGAATGATATAAGAAGCCCGCATTTTTTGGAGAAAATGAATGAAAAAGGTATTTTTGGACTTGCGCAACGGACGTTTGTATGGTAAAATAGCAACCCTATTGCTTGCGGAGAGCAGATAGGGACGCAAAAGAATGGCAAAATCGGTGGGGCATACGTATATATACGTATGCCACCGGAACAAAAGACCCGTTTCAACTGCCTAATTTCGGCAATAGGCTTGAAAACAAGGCATTTCAACTGCACACTGGTACGCAGTTGGACTGGCAAAAGGCAGTTGAACTGCCCACCAGTAGGCAGTGGCAAGGTCGGAATGCGGGGCTACGGACTATCCCGGAGCCCGCCGACTGCCGCCGCTTACTCAGTCCCACCTCTTTCCCTTGATGCCTTGCCAGTTGTTGATCCGAACCGGCAGCCCCTCTGGAGATGTCTGCTTTTCATACTTACTGCCCGGTGAGGTATATGAAGCCGGTTTTTGCCGTCCAGTAGCTGAAGGCAGGGCTTTTTCCGGTACGATGATAACCTGCTCGCCTGTATCCGTATCGCTTATTTCAAACCCGTTGTCTCTCAGAAATTGACACGCCGGAACACGGTCATCGTCGAAATGCGATAAAACAGTGGAAAAAGTAATAGGTTGCTGTGAAGTATGGATCATATTAGCGAGTGCGGTTAAGTCCTTTTCCGCGGGTTTTTCTGGTTCGGCTTCTTCCTGTTCGATTATTATTGCTTCCGATGTTACCTCGACTACTGCCGGTTCCGATACCCGGTACTCTTCAAAACCTTCAATTACACATGTGGACGGCATCGCCATTATTTCACTGCTGACGGCATAGGCGTTGATGGCATGTCGATTTTCACCGGAGTTTATGAGCATTGTGTCAGCGTCAACGGTGGCAACGGGAGTAATTCGATATTCCAATACCCCGTTTTTATGGTAGCCGTCATCACGGAATTGTTCTTGAATTAGTCCTAACCGAACCAACTCTTGCAATACTTCGTCAAGATTGTCCATTCTTTGAAGTACCCGGCTTGGTCGCTTCATCTCACGCGGCGTTGCCGGTTTATTGATCCGCCGTAATACTTTCATTACTTCTCGTTGATCGGCAGTCAGTTCTCCCTCAACCTGCCCACCAACAAGAGAGGCATAGATGCGTTTGGCTTCATTTACGAACCATTCTGCGATAATGCAGGCATTCCGCATTGTGGTCGCGGAAATAGGAATTGAAGCCGATATTGATTTACCACTATCGTACAGGTCGGCAACATGCAATATCAGAGCAATCCGGGCGGCGTTGGTCATAAACTTACCCTCGGCACCGGAATTGTTCTCTGTTTCATAGACCGCCAAATCAGCGTGTTTGTGTTGGTACTCTACCAAAAGGTCGAATGCTTCGGAGGAAATATCGAATACAATTGGTTTGACCTTGCCCTCAACCAATGTCTTCTCTCTTACCGATAGGATGCTCGTAATGAACTTTTCGTAACCGCTTCGTTCAGTGTCAGTTAATCTGTGGCGGTTCAGTTTAATCGGTTCGTCCGGCGGCATTGAGAGCAGGAACCGGGCGATGAAACCGCTGTGGAAATAATCAGGGTTCTCACCAAGCCGCTTTCGCAAAATGGAAGGCTGTATTGCGCCGCATATTGAAAGTGAAGGGCGGGGAATGTAAATCAGTCCGTCTTTCACTCGGTCAATCGTCAGTGGCTTACCGTTGTGAATAGAGATGTAATGCGGCATATCTTTACCGCTGTTGTACCGACCCATATTACCAAACAATGCTTCCAATTCGTCCGCATACGCAAACAGTCCGAGCGGGTTCTCATTTAACCGTCGCGCCAGTGCTTCGATGGTAAAGTCGGTAACGACCAACCGCTTTGCTGGGGCAGGCTCATCAGGACAATCGCCACGCCGATCCTTTGGTTTGGCGTTCCAAGCAGTCATCTTTTGTTTGTAGGCATCGTTCGCAGCGTTCCATTCATCGACCCATTCGGACTGTTTCTGCTCAAAGACTTCGAGGAAGTATTCCATTACAGGACTTTTTGCTCGACCGGATTTACGGACGATGCCTGAGAAAATATGGGCAGGCTGCTCGTAGCCCGGTTTGATCCTGATTTTACAACTTGCTCCAATGACGGCAGAAAAGACGGCAAGACAAGAAGTTGCAGGAGCACTGCTGTCTTTCAATCCAATCGTCCGCTGAACGCCGCGAGTGATGTTTTGCATTACTTTGGAGAAACATTCAATCGGAAAGGGAGCATACCGCAGGTCGTTAGTGTCCAAGTCTTCAGCTGGGCTGCTGCACTCTTCACACCTGTTGGAAAAGTACCGTTCTGCGAACTTGGCAAGACCTTTTTTATTTGTGTCGCCAAATAGCACACCAGCAAACAGTCGGCAAATGGAGTAACCTTTATTTAACCCAAATGGAAACGGTGCTCTGGAGAAAAAGTAAGCAACTCCGTTTTTGATATTGCCATCGTGTTTACCATTACCACGCTCACCATCCGGCGTTTGAAAAAACAGTTGCCCCTCTTTTTCGTGCGTAAACTTCCATCCTCTCGCTTCCAAGTCTGGAAGATGCTTAATCCATTCACCGGAATTGACGAACCAATCGAAGAAGTTTTCACCTTCGTAGGGCGGACGGGAAATAGAAGTTGTTACTTCGTGCATAGAAACCGCAGGTGCCGGAGTTGCAACAATATCAAGATCTGCATCGCTCAATATTTCGTCGATACATCGACCGTCTTTCCAATCCCTGAAGAAATGTTTGGGATTATCGCCATAGCCAAATATTTTCTGTGCTCTCGACTTTACTTGCGGGTCGCTGTTGAATGTTTTGATGCACCACTCGCAATATCGGACAAACTTTTCTTTATCGTACAGGGGCGCAGCCAATGGCAAATAGACATGGAACTTGGGACGGGCGGCTTTCCCGTCTTTGATGCCCCAATGGTTGCGTGAGGCAGTCATTCCATAATTGAGACCGAGTTCTTGTAGCACCTTTTCAAAGTCGTCGGGGTGTATCCAATCACAGGCATTATCACTGTGGCTGTTATCAATGTCAAGTGGGATAGCCGTTGCATATTCAAAGTTGGCACCGCTACTATGACCATCCGTAAATTTAATCGTTGTATGGTCGAATTGGAAGAAGTCCGCAGCATTTCTGGTTGTGATTATTGTTGGTTCCAACGCAAAGGAGGTGTTCTGGTAATGAGCGACCTCTTTGGAGTTGCTGGCAAATAATTGAAGTGCGGCTGGGTGAAACAAATGCGCTTTTTCACTGTTGACGGTGTTGACGCTGTCGGAATGTCGATTTTCCCCGGCGTTTTTTGACATGGTGTCAACGGTTGATGGTTCTTGACCGGAAATAGAATGGTTTAGTTGATTGATACTTAAATTGTTCATTGTATAATTAAATAGTAAGGGTTGAGCTGCGCCCACCCAAAGTTAGAGCGGGTGGATGCGGCATTAAAAAATAAAAAAAGTTAATCCGCCGGTGTTGTTTACTGAGACCGGCAGTAATCTCAGATGCCAAAGAGGTCTGCTCTACATCTACGCCTCATTGTCATCGTTTAGTCCCCCGTCTTTGTTTAATTCAATGCAATCCCGTGTCCTGACAAAATAGCTTCAGTATGTGCCCGCCGCTCTTGCTGTAACTTTGTCATCTTCGACGGACTTGGTATTGTCGCGGGCGTAACCGGTGTGGACAGCCGATATTCTAACCATTGCTCGATTGCCGCCGGATGCCATAACCGCTTGGTCTTCGCTCCCGTTTGTATCGGCAAAGGAAAATCCGTCTCCCCCTGCCGGGCGAGTTTGACATAGCGCCCCAGCGTGGGACGGCTAATCTGCAAGAGGTCGAGGACTTCCGCGACCGTCAAAAACCGTTTCATTGATACCCCTTTCTGAGCGGGTTGCCGCTCGTTTGAATGATCCCGAATGGATGCGGATGAGGTCAAATGGCTCATCCTTTGCTCCCATTGTACTCAGAAATCAACCCCCGAAACGCCAAAAATCCCCATTTTCGGGTCTTTTACGGACGCTGAAATGCCTGAAATTCAAGGGGGAAACAGGGTTTTACGGTGTCAGACAGATCAGGGGCAGGGGCACCGCCTTTCGGGAAATTTACGGATTTTTTGCGTCAAAATCTGCCATTTCCACCCGTAAAGCCACTCTCGCGCGAGAAACCGCCCTAGGTACGCCAGTCGGCGATGGGAGACAGGCAGGGCTGAACATTCCACCAATTTGGCAATTTCCGCAACGCCGCCGTTCCCCCCCCTTTGACACCCCGCCCCCAAGTGGTATGATACTCCCGCCGTTGAAAACCACTACATATCGTGGTCAAACAACGGCAACACCACTAGATATGGTGTTTACACGAGGCAAAGCGACTGGGTTGGCTACAGAAAGGATTCTTTTCTTGTGACCGCAAAGGATTGTTTTTGCCTCCCAGCCAACAAGGAAGGAGGGTAGTATCAAATGGGCATAGCGAAAGCACAGCAATACCGCGTCAACGGTTCCTACCGATTTTGGGTACCGTGATGATTTGGATTGTTGTGTTCTGAATGGGTCATTCGTATTCAATTAGGCTTTACCGACACATTATGCACATTATGTGACCATGTCGGTGGTTTCATTAACAACTTCAAAAAGATGAAACAGCCTTGCAAAAAAACTAGTTCGAGTGTCCGTATTAAGAAAGTGGAAAGTGCGATTGCACGCCACACCGTTGTAGAGACGAAGGTTATCGCGTTGGAGAAGATTAACCTGCTGAAGGAAAACCGGCTCCGCGTAAAGGAAGATGCTAAAACCATCAACCGCTACGCAGAGGTTTGGGCGCAGTATCTCGAAGACAAGCAGAAGGACAGGGCATCACCGTGTCCCTTTGGAGCACTTCATGTGTTCCTTGAAAAGGGTCGGTACTACCTGACTGATGGTTGGCTTCGTTATCGGGCGGCTCAGAAAGCCGGGGTTACGAAAATCGCTTGTGTCGTTCATCCTGACAAGATGACGGCAATACGAGCAGGTATGGAGAGCAACCGGCTTCACGGTCTGCCTCTCAATGCCAAGGACAAGACGTACTGCATTAGAAAGGCAGTCCCTGCGTTGCAAGACTTGTCCAACCGTATGATCGCGGATATTATTGGTTGCAGTTCCAGCCTTGTGGACAAAACCGTTAAGCAGTACCAACTGCGTACCGGTGGGCAGTTGACAACAGGGAAAGACGGCAAGAAGCGTTCTACGTCCAAGAAAAATCGTAAGCAATCTGGTTGGAAGCGATTTTGGCGCCGTTGTATGAAGCGGACACCCGGCTTGTCGTTCCTCGGAACATGGGTCGGTGGATGCTTGGTGAAATTTTTTGGGAAGAAGAAGCGGAGAAAGAGGAGGAAGTCCGCATAATCTTCCTTGGGAAACTATTCCCGTGTGTGGCGGCGGATCAAACCCCGTTGCCACGCCGGGATTTTTTTACGCGCTGTCAACGGTAATGGGCAGAGCACCATCTTGTATGAACTGCGGTATGTGGGAAAATATCTCAACGATGGACGCACGATTTGGGACACCACCGGAGTATTACGTCTGCTTTACCGAGGAACACGGTAAGGTATGGCGTTGCGTCGGCAGATTGACGGATAATCAAGCAGATATTGTCCGCGAAGAATTGATTGGTGCATTTGGAGAGGAACACATCTTACTCTGTTCTTTGGATGACCTCCACGAGCAATGGCAAGAAGACAAAGTTCGTGCCATTGAAGAAAGTCCCGACTATCCTACGCAAGCGAGCGAAGATGAAAAGCAATCGTACATCATCGGTATTCTGCTGGATGATCCAGCAGAGAAAACGCAGATGCGATTTAATCTGTCCATTGCGAAACAGGCATTAAATTCTGCACAGCGAGAAGCGTTGGACAAATGCGTTGATATTGTGAGCCGAGTGATGGCATCAGCCGGTCCGGGACATCCGCAATCAGGCACACACCAAGAGCCGAGAGCATCGACTGATGAGCCGGTGCGTGTTTTCGTCGAAGGTATTGCTCCTGCTGCGCAGAAACAATTACAGCAAGCGTCCTACGAAGCGGAATTGGCATTGAAGTACGCCGATAAGACCGACGAATGGCACCACATCAGCGCGGCAAAATACAGCGGAAGGGGCTGGACTGCTATCGCAACAGCAGAGTTGAATCAGGAAGTACGGGACGGAAAAAGGAAGGACTTCGCCAAGTCCGACGCTGAAAGCCTTGCCCGAACCGTTCAAAACAGAGTTGAAGCCCACCGTGAGAGGCTGGGCATAGAGGAAAATGGAACCGGCGAGTAAATACACCCCTCGCTCCGCCTCTTTTGTGGATTTATTCAACCGGGTTCCGCCGACTGCGCTCCATCTCCTTTAATTTTCGTGCCGAACTTGCATCGCGCAGATCACGGCGGCACTAATTTGGAAAATTTGTTTTGGAGATAACGACAATGGTGTATAATGGCATTGTGTAGTAAAAAACAGTTGCCTTTTCCTCTTCACGGCATCCAAGGGATTGCGGTTTTTGAGAGATGGGCTATAACCAAGAAAGATTTTATGATTTCTGGGTATCCAGTTGTCTCCAGTTGTACCTACATACAGGGTCTTTCGCCGTTTTCGACGCACTACATATTGTGGTTACTGGCGTAAACTGGATACCCAGATTATGATTAAAGAAAATGTTTTGTCAGTGGAGCCGTTGACCGTCAATGTGAAGGAAGCGGCGAGAATGTTGGGAGTATGTGAGCGAACGATTAGGAACCTCACGAAATTGGGGGAACTACCGGTAATCCGAATAGCGAGCCGGGTTCTTTACAGTCGAGAAGACTTGAGCGAGTTCGTCCGGCAACGGTCGAAACAGGAATCAGGCAAAGAATAATGTGTAATGTTGGCAAAGTGGTAATGAGCGGGGCGCGTTGCCCTGCCCATTGGGTAAAACAAATTTAACGAAAAAAATTATGGCTACGATTTCAAAAGAAAAAAATGAAACAAAAAGGCTCGCATTCCTTGATGTGCGCGGTAAGCGGCATTATGTCCGGCTTGGCAAAATCAGTATGAAAATGGCAGAAACGGTCAAAACATACGTGGAAAAATTGGTTGCCGCCCAAGCGATGCGTCTTGCCCCCGACGCTGATACTACTCGGTGGGCGACTTCACTACCAGATGGGATTTACGCAAAACTGGCAAAGACCGGACTTCTTGCTGAGCGTAAGAAGGTCGGAACACTTGGCGAGATGATACCACTCGTGATTAAGGAAAAATCCGTTGATTCAAAATCTGCAACCGTAGAGATTTTCCGGCAAGCCGAAAAATGTTTATACGAGTATTTCGACATAAATCAGAGTGTGGACAGCATTACGGAGACCGATGCGCGGGAGTTTAAGAAATGGTTGGCAACGAAGGGCAGTCTCAAAACGTCTAGTCCATTGAAGCCCACCACCGTTGCCAAACGAATGCAGCACGTGTCATCGTTCTTTCACAAAATGAAAGAGGACGGGGACATACCTCGTAATCCATTCAGAAAACTTGCGAAAAAGGCGACTGTGGACAAAACACGCAACCGCTATATTGACGAGAAAACGATCCTCACAGTGATGGAATATGCTCCAGATGCAGAATGGCGGCTCATTATCGCTCTATGGCGGTTCGCTGGACTACGGGCAGTATCAGAGGTTCTAACGCTCAAATGGGAGGATATTCTTTGGGATCAGAAAAGAATAGTAGTGCATTCTCCCAAGACCGAACAACACGAAGGTAAAGACGTTCGAGTAATTCCATTCTTTCCCCATCTTGAAGAGTGTTTGACAGAGGCTTTTGAGCAAGCGGAGGAAGGGGCAATTTATGTAGTTGAGAAACACGCACCGGTTTACCTGCGTGGAAAAAAGGAACGAGTTTATGTCAGTCGGCAAGGAAACATCGGTACATCATTCCGAAAAATCATACTCCGAGCAGGGATTGCTCCTTGGGATAAATTGATACAAAACCTTCGAGCCTCGTTTGAAACAGACCTCTTGAATGGCAAGTACGGCAAGTTCGGACTTCATACGATTGCGGCTTGGTTGGGGCACAGTGTTAAGGTAATGCTGGAGCATTACGGACGGTTCCAACAGTCTGATTTCGACCAAATCGCCGAGGCGTGCGAGCAGGTCAAAAAGGGTAAAGACCAAACGACACAAAAAGTGGCACACTCCGCCGCCGATTTTCCGCTCCGTGATGCGTTTGTTACTGCGGAATCTACGGCTCCAAACTGCTCTGAAAAAGTGGCACAAAAAGCGGCACAGTACACGGCGGCAAGGGGTGGATTTGGGGGTAATGGAGAGGAAAGCCCCTCGTTCATGGAATTGGTGCAATTCCTTACAGGCAAGGCACTTAGCAGCACAAAAGGGCAAGAAGAGGCACCTTGTGTAAACTACCTAAAGTGCCCAAACCGGATGGAGAGGGATTCGAACCCACGGTACGTTTCCGCACGCCGGTTTTCAAGACCGGTCCCTTAAACCACTCG